>Ga0209344_10000999_pt1 | contig 41159 bp, 53 predicted proteins | sample Cruoilmetagenom6_FD_187293 | JGI IMG/M metagenome (GOLD analysis project Ga0209344, IMG submission 187293) | Oil polluted marine microbial communities from Coal Oil Point, Santa Barbara, California, USA - Santa Barbara Oil Seep Sample 6 (SPAdes)... | ecosystem: Environmental > Aquatic > Marine... | reverse complement strand
GCCAGGTTCTGTGCAAGCCGAAGTCGGTCAACCCGCACACCAAGTTCGAAGCCGAAGCCTATATCCTGACCAAGGATGAGGGTGGCCGTCACACGCCGTTCTTCGCGAACTATCGCCCGCAGTTCTACTTCCGGACCACGGATGTGACCGGCACCGTCGAGCTGCCCGAGGGCACCGAGATGGTCATGCCCGGTGACAACCTGAAGTTCACCGTCGAACTGATCGCCCCGATCGCCATGGAAGACGGCCTCCGCTTCGCCATCCGCGAAGGCGGCCGCACCGTCGGCGCCGGCGTCGTCAGCAAAATCATCGAGTAACAACCTATTAAGGGTTCGAAGAGGAAGGCCGGGTGGTCCGGCCTTCCTCCTATCAACTCCAACGCCGCGAAAGGCTAACCAATGCAAAGCCAAAATATTCGCATTCGGCTGAAGGCATTTGACTACCGCGTACTGGATGCCAGCACGCAGGAAATCGTCAATACCGCCAAACGGACCGGTGCCGAGGTTCGTGGGCCCATCCCGCTGCCGAACAAAATCGAAAAGTTCACAGTTCTGCGGAGCCCCCACGTGAACAAGAAATCGCGCGATCAGTTCGAGATCCGGACGCACAAGCGTCTTCTCGACATCGTGGACCCGACGCCCCAAACGGTAGACGCGCTGATGAAGCTCGATCTCGCCGCCGGCGTTGACGTTCAGATTTCGGTTTAAGGAGGGCATTTGGATGTTGCGCTCTGGTGTAATCGCAAAAAAAGTCGGCATGACCCGGCTTTTCATGGAAGACGGCAAGCAGATTCCTGTGACCGTTCTTCAACTCGACAATCTTCAGGTTGTTGCTCAGCGCACAGCTGAGCTGCACGGCTACTCGGCCGTTCAGCTTGGTGCCGGTACGGCCAAGGTCAAACGCACAAGCCAGGCCATGCGCGGCCACTTTGCGGCGGCCAAGGTTGAACCCAAGCGCAAGGTCGCGGAATTCCGCGTTGCGCCGGAAAACCTGATCAACGTGGGCGAAGAGATCACGGCAGACCATTACTTTGAAGGTCAGTTCGTGGATGTCTCGGGCACCTCGATTGGTAAGGGCTTTCAAGGCGCCATGAAGCGGCACAACTTCGGTGGTCTGCGGGCTACGCACGGTGTGTCGATCAGCCATCGTTCGCACGGCTCAACCGGTCAGTGTCAGGATCCGGGCAAGGTTTTCAAAGGCAAGAAAATGGCCGGTCACATGGGCGCTGCCCGTGTCACCACGCAAAATCTTCAGGTCGTGAAAACCGATGCCGATCGTGGTCTGATCATGATCAAAGGCGCCGTTCCCGGCTCCAAAGGGGGTTGGGTGACGATCAAGGATGCGGTCAAGAAGCCGTTCCCCGAGAACGCGATCCTGCCCGCCGCCCTGCGTTCGGCTGCTGAAGAAGCTGCCAAAGCCGCTGAAGAGGCCGCCGCACAGGCAGCCGCAGAGGCCGAAGCTGCTGCAAAAGCCGCCGCTGAAGAAGCCGCCGTTGCGGAAGAAGCCGCTCTGAAAGAGGCCGAGGCCGAAATTCAGTCTGAGAAGAAGGAAGGCGAGGAATGAAACTCGACGTGATCAAACTGGACGGCGGCAAGGCCGGCTCGGTCGATCTGGGCGAAGACATCTTCGGCCTGGAACCGCGCGCGGATATCCTGCAACGCGTCGTCCGCTGGCAGCGCAACAAGGCGCAGGCCGGTACACACAAGGTGAAAACCCGGTCCGAGGTCAGCTATTCGACCAAGAAGATCTATCGCCAAAAAGGCACCGGTGGCGCACGCCACGGCGCCCGCTCGGCACCGATCTTCCGCAAGGGTGGTATCTACAAGGGCCCGACGCCCCGTAGCCACGCCCATGACCTGCCCAAGAAAGTGCGTCAGCTTGGTCTCAGGCATGCCCTTTCCGCCAAAATGGCGGCAGGCGAGCTTGTGATCATTGATGTCGCGGATTCGACCGGCAAGACCGCCGCTCTGGCCAAACAGGTTCGTGACCTTGGCTGGAAACGCGCGCTGATCATCGACGGGGCCGAAGTGAACGCAGAGTTCGCCAAAGCCGCCCGCAACATCGAAGGTCTCGATGTGCTGCCGTCGATGGGCGCAAACGTCTATGACATCCTCAAGCGTGACACGCTCGTGCTCACCAAAGCGGGTGTCGAAGCACTGGAGGCTCGGTTGAAATGAGCGCGAAGTCAGAACATTACGATGTGATCCGCAAGCCGATCATCACCGAAAAGGCCACCATGGCCTCTGAAAACGGTGCGGTCGTGTTTGAGGTGGCGATTGACGCCAACAAACCCCAGATCAAAGAGGCCGTCGAGGCGCTCTTTGGTGTCAAGGTCAAGGCCGTCAACACCACGATCACCAAAGGCAAGGCCAAACGTTTCCGGGGCCAGCTTGGCCGCCGCAACGACGTGAAGAAGGCCTATGTGACGCTCGTTGAGGGCAACACCATCGACGTGACCACGGGTCTTTGATCGGGTGGTGGGTTAACACCTGCCCTACGAAAAAGAAAACCCCGGCTGCCGAGAGGTAGCCGGGGTTTTCTGTCAATGACACTTGCGGTGGGCTATTCATACCTTCTTGATACTGCATTAACAAATGTCACTGGCATAGACAAAGACAGTAGCTGCAATGGCGTAACGAATTTATGAACTCAAAAACCCTCCTTTTAGTATCGATCCTTGTGCCTTGCGTTATCGTGGGGGTTGGATTGTTGAAGCCAGAGCTTGTGTTGGATGATGACGGACTGTCGGTTTCAGTGGTCTGGTCATTTATAGGTACTTTCATCAGTTACTTGGGATTTGTTTTCTCACTATTCGCACTATTAGAAGTGAGAAGCTTGTCAAACCGGTATTTCGCCAAACGACGCCTACCGGAAATTAAAAAGAAACTGGAAGTAATTGCGAACCGAATGACAGAATCGGGGGGCTTAGAATTGGTGAAAATCCGAACAGAGCGATTCTTGGGGGAGATTACTGTACTAGTGAAAGAAATTAGGAAAACAAAAGTAAGTGATTTTTCTCCTACTGTGAAACTGGTGATTGCCCATCACGGAGACTTAGAGAAGTCATTGCGAGATGATACAAGTCTTGAAAAGACGGCAAATGACGTCGAGGCTTATTGGAGTTTGCTGAGGGCGGTTACTCAACTTGCTGACGAAATTGACCAACAACACGCCGGGGATCTAGCAAGACTATGAGTTACACATCGGAAGATTGGCGCAACGCTATAGCAAACCTGATTCAGCGTACCTCCAAGAAAAGTGTTTCTTGGACAACCTCCGAGCTATTTAAGGGAGATGCGTGGACGGAGGTTGATCGCTCCTTTGAGTGCGCTGTCAATGACAAGCTTTTCGTCGTTTCTGAAACTCGTAGAAAACACTACTTGGATGAAGATGTGTTTGTTTGGAACGGTGGCTATGATTTTAGTGTGTTTACGGGGGATAAATACGATGTAGCTCTTCTAGCATCGGCACCCAATGACTTGCATATCATCGGCAACCTTTTTGGCGCAGCCGCCGCCAATTTTGCTCATAATAGTAACGTTTTGGGCGACCTACTTTAGTTTTTACCCTGCCCGAACAGCGCGCGGAGCGCGCCGGGCGAGCGCCTGACCGGCCCGCGGTCTGGCGATTTGGAGGGTGCCGCGCGCCGTTTGCAAATCATACGGGTCGACACGGACCTGCCCGAGCGCGGGACAGAGGCGCGGGACGTCTTGTCGGGCGAACCCGAAATTTTATGCTTAGCCCCGCACCCGTTTCCCACCGTCAGAGCGGCACGTCGTCATAGCTGCGCTTGGTGCTGGTCTTGGTGTCCTTGACCGCGCCTTCGGTGGCCTCGGTCATGATCTCGAACAGGCGCTGCGCCTCGGCGGTGTATTGTTCTACTGTCTTGCGGAAGAACTCTGATTGCAGTTGCACCAGGTCGGTGGGGTTCTGACAGCGCAGCATCGCCTTCTGGGTTTCGAGATCGTTCTGAAGGCGCTCGGATACGAAGCGCGTGCTCTCGACCATGATGTCGAGCCAGAGCTTGGAGGCCGCAGGGTTCCCCGCGATCATGGCGGCGGAAAATGCAGAAACATCGGGTTTCCCGGCGTCGGGTTTCTTGGCGGATTTCGTCATGGTTGTTCTCCTGTTTCCTGACAGATTTCGATCTGCGTGTCGGGTTGCGTGTCGCCTTGGTGTCGACCTTCGCAAGGCCCAGTCTAGACCGGATTCGCCGACGGGGAATTGATCTGTGTCGTATGGCGGGAAATTGGGCGATTGCGCTCCGCGTTTTCGCGTTCCACCCCCTTGACCGCAAACGCCGCCTCCCCTATCAGAGCCCATCGGCAAGGCCCCGGATTCGTCCGGGGCTTCGCTATTGTTCGCAAGAGCACTCCAACCGGGGACCTTCGGGGCCCTAAATTCTGGCCACCTTCGGGGGGCTACAACATAGGCGGGCATGACCCGCTGCAAGCAAACGGAAGACAGAAAGCATGGCACTCAAGTCGTATAAGCCGACGACGCCGGGCCAGCGTGGGCTGGTGCTGATCGACCGTTCGGAACTTTGGAAAGGTCGTCCCGTCAAATCTCTCACTGAGGGTTTGTCGAAACATGGCGGTCGGAACAACACCGGACGGATCACGATGCGTCGCAAGGGCGGCGGGGCAAAACGCCTTTACCGGATCGTTGATTTCAAACGGAACAAGTTTGATGTGGCGGCCACCGTCGAGCGGATCGAATATGACCCGAACCGGACCGCGTTCATCGCGCTGATCAAATATGAAGACGGCGAGCAGGCCTATATTCTTGCCCCCCAGCGTTTGGCTGTGGGTGACAAGGTTGTGGCCGGTACCAAGGTCGACATCAAGCCGGGCAACGCAATGCCGTTCTCGGGCATGCCGATCGGGACGATCATCCACAATATCGAGCTCAAGCCCGGTAAAGGTGGTCAGATCGCACGCGCCGCAGGCACCTATGCCCAGTTCGTGGGTCGTGATGGTGGTTACGCTCAGATCCGTCTGAGCTCGGGCGAACTTCGCCTGGTGCGTCAGGAATGCCTTGCCACCGTTGGTGCGGTCAGCAACCCCGACAACTCCAACCAGAATTACGGTAAAGCGGGCCGCATGCGCCACAAGGGCATTCGCCCCTCTGTGCGTGGTGTGGTCATGAACCCGATCGACCACCCGCATGGTGGTGGTGAGGGCCGTACGTCGGGTGGTCGTCACCCCGTCACGCCCTGGGGTAAACCGACCAAGGGTGCTCGGACCCGGAACAAGAACAAAGCGTCGCAAAAGCTTATTATCCGCTCGCGTCACGCCAAGAAGAAGGGACGTTAATCTATGTCTCGCTCTGTATGGAAAGGCCCCTTTGTCGATGCCTATGTGCTTAAGAAAGCCGAAGCATCGCGCGAATCCGGGCGCAATGAAGTTATCAAGATCTGGTCGCGCCGCTCGACGATCCTGCCCCAGTTTGTGGGTCTGACGTTTGGTGTCTACAACGGCCGCAAGCATATCCCAGTCAACGTCAGCGAAGACATGATCGGTCAAAAGTTTGGCGAATATAGCCCGACCCGTACCTATTATGGTCATGCCGCCGACAAAAAAGCGAAGCGGAAGTAAGTCATGGGCAAGGAAAAGAACCCCCGCCGCGTGGCCGACAACGAAGCAATGGCAAAACTGCGCATGCTTCGCACCAGCCCGCAAAAACTCAACCTCGTTGCCGCGATGATCCGCGGTAAAAAGGTCGACAAAGCGCTGAACGACCTGACCTTCAGCAACAAGCGTATCGCCGCAGACGTCAAGAAATGCCTGCAATCCGCGATCGCCAATGCCGAAAACAACCACAATCTCGATGTGGACGGTCTTGTCGTGGCCGAAGCTTATGTCGGTAAGAACCTTGTGATGAAACGCGGTCGCCCGCGGGCCCGCGGCCGGTTTGGCGCTCTGCGCAAGCCGTTCTCGGAGCTGACGATCAAGGTGCGTGAAATTGAGGAGCAAGCCTAATGGGTAACAAAGTCAATCCGATTGGCATGCGCCTTCAGGTCAACCGCACCTGGGACAGCCGCTGGTATGCCGACACCAAGGATTACGGTGATCTTCTTCTCGAAGATGTCGCAATGCGCAAATTCATCGGTAAAGAGTGCAAGCAGGCCGGTATCAGCCGTGTGATCATCGAGCGTCCGCACAAGAAGTGCCGCGTTACGATCCACACCGCGCGTCCTGGCGTGATCATCGGCAAAAAAGGCGCCGATATCGAAGGTCTGCGCAAAAAGCTGGCGGCGATGACCGACAGCGAGCTGCACCTGAACATCGTCGAGGTCCGCAAGCCGGAGCTTGACGCGGCTCTGGTCGGCGAAAGCATCGCGCAGCAGCTTGAGCGTCGTGTGTCCTTCCGTCGTGCCATGAAGCGCGCCGTGCAGAACGCAATGCGCATGGGTGCCTTGGGTATCCGGGTCAACGTCGCGGGCCGCCTTGGTGGCGCCGAGATCGCCCGTACCGAGTGGTATCGCGAAGGCCGTGTGCCGCTGCACACCCTGCGTGCCGACATCGATTATGCCCCTTATGAGGCGTTGACGCCTTATGGCATCATCGGTATCAAGGTCTGGATCTTCAAGGGTGAGATCATGGAACATGATCCCGCGGCACGTGACCGTAAAGCCCAGGAACTCCAGGATGGTCCCGCGCCCCGTGGCGCCGGCGGCCGCCGTTAAGGAGGAATGACAGATGCTACAACCAAAGCGCAGCAAATTCCGTAAGATGCACAAAGGCCGGATCAAGGGGGACGCCAAAGGCGGCTCCGATCTGAACTTCGGCACCTACGGCCTTAAAGCGACCCAGCCCGAGCGTGTGACTGCACGCCAGATCGAGGCTGCTCGTCGTGCCATGACACGTCACATGAAACGTCAGGGCCGGGTCTGGATCCGGATTTTCCCGGACCTTCCGGTGACGAGCAAACCCACCGAAGTACGGATGGGTAAAGGTAAAGGCTCGGTCGATTTCTGGGCCGCCAAGGTCAAGCCGGGCCGGATCATGTTCGAGATCGACGGCGTGTCTGAAGCCATCGCATTCGAGGCCCTGCGCCTTGCCGCGATGAAGCTGCCGATCAAGACCCGTGTCGTGGTTCGCGAAGACTGGTAAGCGCGTGGGTTTCACCCACCCTACGTGAAACTGAGAGGCCCCTGCCAAGCGATTGGCGGGGGCTTTTTCTTGTGAGCGGGTCAAGCCCTCTCGCCACGCGGGGGGCGTTGGTTTAAGACGGGGGGCATGACACAGATATCCTCACTTTTCGTGACCCGCCTCTATCATGCCGCCCTGTCCGAGCAGGGCAAACCCATTGATGCCGCCGAGCTTGAGGCGTCGTGCTATTCCATCGCCGAGGATGACGAGGCCGGGCAGGAGTGGTGCGAGGAAAACGGCTATCCCGGCTATACGTCCTATGCCTCGCTCACCGATCTTGGCTGGCGGTTTCCGATCTTCAAGGATCTGGTCAAGGTTCTTAACAAGCACGTCAAAGCCTTTGCCGAGGACCTGGAATTTGATCTCGACGACAAGAAGCTCAAGCTGGAAGATATCTGGATCAACATCCTGCCCGAGGGCGGCACCCATAGCAGCCACATCCACCCGCATTCCGTCATCAGTGGCACCACCTATGTGGCCATGCCCGACGGGGCAAGCGCGCTGAAACTGGAAGACCCGAGATCGGCGATGATGATGGCCGCACCGGCGCGCCGCAAGGAGGCGCGGGACGAGTTGAAAACCTTCATCTATGCTACGCCCGCCGTGGGCGACGTGCTACTCTGGGAGTCTTGGCTGCGCCATGAGGTTCCGATGAACATGAGCGAAGAAGACCGCATCAGCGTGAGTTTCAATTATAGTTGGGGGTGAGTGCTGCGGGTCGGTGACGCGCGCGGGTTTCACCCACCCTACGCAGTACAAACTTATCCCTTGCTCTATTCCGCCACCTCCCCTATAGACGCCCAATCCATGATGACCCGGACCACCGGGGATTCGTGCGTTTGCAATTCATCCACCAGGCTTCAGGTGACCCTGTAAGAACCGACAGGGGCCAACTGGTGTTTTGAGAAAGGAAAAGAGCATGAACGCTCAAGAGCTACGTGACAAGACACCCGATCAGCTCCGTGAGGAGCTGACCAGCCTGAAGAAAGCGCAATTCAACCTGCGTTTCCAGGCCGCGACCGGCCAGTTGGAAAACCCCGCACAGATGCGCATTGCACGTCGCAACGCCGCTCGCGTGTTGACCATCCTGAACGAAAAAGCCGCTAACGCGGCCACAGAATAATAGGGAGCCTCTCAGATGCCCAAACGTATCCTGACTGGCACCGTGACCAGCGACGCCAATGAGCAAACCGTTACCGTGTCGGTTGAACGCCGTTTCAAGCACCCGGTTCTGGCTAAAACGATCCGTAAGTCCAAGAAGTACCGGGCTCACGATGAAAAGAACGCTTTCAAGGTCGGCGATTCCGTCCGCATCATCGAATGCGCGCCGCGCTCGAAAACGAAACGTTGGGAGGTGCTTGAGGCGTAAGCCTCTCGCGCCTTTTCGGCATAATCGAAACCCTGGGGATTAGGCACTGCATCGCCCCCCATAGGTCGGGAGAAACCAAATGATCCAGATGCAAACCAACCTGGATGTTGCTGACAACTCCGGCGCTCGCCGAGTTCAGTGCATCAAGGTTCTGGGTGGTTCCAAGCGTAAATACGCTAGCGTGGGCGACATCATTGTCGTCTCCGTCAAGGAAGCCATCCCTCGTGGTCGCGTTAAGAAAGGGGACGTCCGCAAGGCCGTCGTCGTACGCACCGCCAAGGAAGTTCGTCGTGAAGACGGGACCGCCATCAAGTTCGACCGCAACGCCGCCGTGATCCTGAACAACGCAGGTGAGCCGGTCGGTACCCGTATCTTCGGGCCGGTTGTTCGCGAGCTGCGCTCCAAAAACTTCATGAAAATCATCTCGCTCGCCCCGGAGGTGCTGTAAGATGGCTGCTAAACTGAAAAAAGGCGACACCGTTGTCGTTCTGGCTGGCAAAGACAAAGGCCAGAAGGGCACGATCACCACTGTTGACCCCAAGGCCGGCAAAGCCGTCGTTGAGGGCGTGAACATGGCGATCCGCCACACCCGTCAAAGCCAGACCAGCCAAGGCGGTCGCGTCCCCAAAGCGATGCCGATCGATCTGAGCAATCTGTCTCTTCTTGACAAAAACGGCAAACCCACCCGCGTTGGCTTCAAGATCGAAGGCGACAAGAAAGTGCGTTTTGCCAAGACCACGGGGGACGTGATCGATGCTTGATACAGCAGCTTATACCCCGCGCCTCAAAACCGTTTTCCGCGACACCATCAAGCCTGCTCTGAAAGAAGAGTTCGGCTATAAGAACGACATGCAGATCCCGCGTCTGGATAAAATCGTTCTGAACATTGGCTGCGGTGCCGAAGCGGTGCGCGATTCCAAGAAAGCCAAGTCGGCCCAGGAAGATCTTTCCACCATCGCAGGTCAGCACGCGGTTATCACCAAGGCGCGCAATTCGATCGCGGGCTTCCGTGTTCGTGAGGACATGCCGCTTGGTGCCAAGGTAACCCTGCGCGGCGACCGGATGTTTGAATTCCTCGACCGTCTGATCACCATCGCAATGCCCCGTATCCGCGACTTTCGCGGCGTGCCGGGCAAGTCGTTCGATGGCAATGGCAACTATGCCATGGGTCTCAAGGAACACATCGTCTTCCCCGAAATCAACTTCGACAAGGTCGACGAAGTTTGGGGCATGGATATCGTTATCGCAACCACGGCGAAGACCGACGCTGAAGCCAAGGCCCTGTTGAAGCACTTCAACATGCCTTTCAACAGCTAAGCCGCGGGAGGATAGATTTATGGCTAAAAAAGCAATGATCGAGCGCGAAAAGAAACGCCAGGCTCTGGTGGATCGTTTTGCCAAGAAACGCGCCGCGCTCAAAGAGATCATCAACGATGAAAGCAAGCCGATGGAAGAGCGTTTTCGCGCCTCTCTGAAGCTGGCGAAACTGCCGCGCAACAGCTCGGCCACCCGGCTGCACAATCGGTGCCAGCTGACCGGTCGTCCGCATGCGTATTATCGCAAACTCAAAGTATCGCGGATCATGCTGCGCGAGCTCGGCTCAAGTGGTCAGGCTCCCGGTGTCGTGAAATCCAGCTGGTAAGGGAGAATTAGCATGAATGATCCTATCGGCGATATGCTCACACGTATCCGCAACTCGCAGATGCGTGGCAAATCCACGGTTTCGGTTCCGGCCTCGAAAATGCGCGTGCGCGTTCTCGATGTTCTGCAATCCGAAGGCTACATCCGCGGTTATGAGATGGGCACTGGCAAGGATGGCCACCCGGCAATCGAAGTCAGCCTGAAATATTTCGAAGGCACCCCTGTCATTCGCGAAATGAAACGGGTTTCCAAACCCGGTCGTCGCGTCTATCTGGGCGTCGATGACATTCCGCAGGTCCGTCAGGGTCTCGGTGTGTCGATTGTCTCCACCTCCAAGGGTGTGATGTCGGATGCATCTGCACGCGCAGCCAACGTTGGCGGCGAAGTGCTCTGCACTGTATTCTAGGGAGAGCCGGAAATGTCTCGTATCGGCAAACAGCCCGTTTCGCTGCCGGATGGTGTCACTGCGACGCTCTCTGGTCAGACGATCGAAGTCAAAGGCCCCAAGGCCACCAAAAGCTTTACCGCGACTGACGATGTTACAATCGTTATCGAAGACGGTCAGGTTTCGGTGACGCCCCGTGGTAAATCCAAGCGCGCGCGCCAGCAATGGGGCATGACCCGCACGGTCATCTCCAACCTGGTGCACGGCAGCAAGGAAAACTTCAAGAAAGAGCTTGAAATCCGCGGCGTGGGCTATCGTGCCCAGCTTCAGGGCAACGTGCTCAAACTGAACCTCGGCCTCAGCCATGATGTCGATTTCCACATTCCGGAAGGTGTAACTGTTACCGTTCCCAAGCCCACTGAAATGGTGGTTGAAGGCACGGATAAGCAGCTCGTCGGTCAGGTCGCGGCAAATATCCGCGATTGGCGTCGCCCCGAGCCCTATAAAGGCAAAGGCATTCGCTACAAGGACGAGTATATCTTCCAGAAGGAAGGCAAGAAGAAGTAAGGACGCGACAGATGGCAAACAGCAAGAGAAAACTGTTCGAAAAACGCCGCATGCGCGTTCGGAACAAACTTCGCAAGGTCAACGCAGGGCGTCCGCGTCTTTCCGTTCACCGCTCCAACAAGAACATCAGCGTGCAGCTGATCGACGACGTCAACGGTGTGACACTCGCCGCCGCCTCGACCCTCGAAAAGGATCTTGGTCTGGCCGGGAAGAACAACGTCGAAGCCGCAGCCACAGTTGGCACGGCAATCGCCGAGCGGGCCAAGAAGGCCGGTATCACCGAGGCGTATTTCGATCGTGGCGGCTTTCTGTTTCATGGCAAGGTCAAGGCAGTCGCCGACGCCGCGCGTGAAGCTGGGCTGAAAATCTAAAACAGCGCAGGCGGCCCGGCAACGGGCCGCCTCGATGATCCGGGGGTGAAGATTGCCCACCTGGATTGAGACAAATGGTGCCGATGGCGCCGCATTGAAAGGACGCCTAATGGCAAGAGATGAAAAACGCCGTGGTGGTCGTGACCGCGACGAAACCCCCGAATTCGCCGATCGTCTGGTTGCGATCAACCGGGTCAGCAAAACCGTCAAGGGCGGGAAACGCTTTGGCTTTGCGGCGCTTGTCGTCGTAGGCGATCAAAAAGGCCGCGTCGGCTTTGGCAAAGGCAAGGCGAAAGAGGTCCCCGAGGCCATTCGCAAAGCCACCGAAGCCGCCAAGCGTGCCATGATTCGCGTGCCGCTGCGCGAGGGTCGGACCCTGCACCACGACATGGAAGGGCGCCATGGCGCCGGCAAGGTCGTGATGCGCACAGCACCGCAAGGGACCGGTATCATTGCCGGTGGTCCGATGCGTGCCGTATTCGAGATGCTGGGTGTTCAGGACGTTGTTGCCAAATCCAACGGCAGCCAGAACCCCTATAACATGATCCGCGCCACGCTGAACGGGCTTCAAAAAGAAAGCTCGCCCCGCATGGTCGCCCAACGCCGAGGCAAAAAGGTCGCTGACATCCTGAAAAAGGGTGATGAAGCGCCGGCTGCCGAAGCCGCGGAAGCGTAAGGAGTTCTGATCAATGGCAAAAACCATCGTTATCAAACAGATCGGGTCTCCGATCCGTCGCCCCGAAAAACAGCGCCAGACGCTGATCGGGCTGGGTCTTAACAAGATGCACAAGACCCGCGAGCTTGAAGACACACCGGCTGTGCGCGGCATGATCAACAAGATCTCGCATATGGTCGAGATTGTTGAAGAAAAAGGCTGACGCCGGGCGTGGGTTTTACCCACCCTACGTGAGTTTGAGAGCGCCCTCGGTCTTGCCGGGGGCGCTTTCGCATTTGGCCCCCTCATGCTTTAGTCGTGGATGGCAAGATGTGATCCGGGGGCGCCGCCCTGCATGCTAGGATCATGCAGGGCGGGCTACTCTACGCGGGCGATTGTCGGCAGAGGTCCGGCCAGTTCTGACAGCGTTAGAGGAGGGTCTTATGTCAAGCCAATGTAGTGGTGGATGTGACCACATTCACACCAAGGCGGCGCATGCGCCGATTGATAATCACACCTGTCATTGTTCGGTCTGCAAGGCCGTGACCGGTCAGGACACCACCCATGTGGTGTTCTTCAGGCATGGCGATCTTGAGGTCGATAATGAGGCCGGTCTGAAGCGCCAGCCGTTCAATGCCAAAAATCCCGATGGCCCGCTGGAGCTTTGCACCTGCGGGGAATGCGGCGCGCCGATCATGCTGGATGACAGGCAAAGCCGCATCCGGGTGATCGTGCCAAATCTGATGGGCTATGGCGACCAGATCGAGCCGGCACCCTATCACGCCTTTTACGATCCGGCGAGCGGTGAGGCCAAACCATCCGATGGCCGCCCGGTCTATGAGGCTCTGCGCCCGGATTTCGTCTGGCCCGAGCCGTCGTAAAGCGTGGTAAGACGCGTGGGTTGCACCCACCCTTCGTGCAAAGTTTAGCCTTTGGGTCTGGCTGGGGTCAAAGCCGTGCCCCAGCCGATCAGTGGACAGCCAAGCGTTTCGCGCAAAGCGGCTGCAAGCTCGTCCACCGTTTCGGTCGAGACATACATGCCGCCGGTGGAATCGGCGAGGCATTTGGCGACAGTGTTGCCTTGGGTATAGCTGCCCGCCTCGGGGCTGTCCCAGCTGAAGAAATCGACCACCACGCGAAACCCGATCACATGCACGGTCAGGTCGCGCGCCTCTGCCGCCAATGCGCGGCCAAGAGCGCAGGGCCGCCCGCCGCAGGTTTCATTGCCATCGGTGACAAGCACCACAAGCCCCGGATACTCGCGGTACTCAAGCACCTCTGCCGCCGCCCGGACCGAGGCCGCAAGCGGGGTAAGCCCGCCGGGGCGCAGTGCCTCTACCTCGGCCACGAGGGCGGCGGCGGCATCGGGCATTGGCGCAAAGCGCAGTTCGATATTGTCACAGGCATTGCCCGGCCCCGGCCCATAGGCGATCAGGCCAATGCGCCGATAGGGCGCGATCTGGGGCATGGCGCGGCGCATGGCATCGCGAGCCTCGGTGATGCGCGTTGCCGCCTGGGTGTCAAAGCCGATTTCGGACATCGAGGCAGAGCCGTCAAACACCAGCATCGCATCGGTGGCGCAGCCGGTCGCGGCATAGGGCACCGGAGCCATCGGCAAAAGGTCAAGGCAAGCGGCCCAAAAGGGCAGGGGGATCAGACGCGCAGACATGTCCGCAGTCTGACACCGGCAGGCGTTTGCGATCAATGCCCGTGTTGCGGCGGCGGTCGCGGCCAGTCACTCGATGCTTGATACCGGGCGCAATCCCGTCTATACGCCCGCGGGTGGCCCTGTTTTGCCACGACTCAACATTCAATATACGCCGCGTTTGGCCCAACCGTCGCTGGGGGTCACATCCGGCATAGGAGAAGCGACATGAAACTGCATGAACTGCAAGACAACCCCGGTGCAACCAAGCGCCGCAAACGCATTGGCCGTGGCCCGGGTTCGGGCATGGGCAAGACCGGTGGCCGTGGTATCAAAGGTCAGAAATCCCGTTCGGGTGTGGCGATCAAGGGCTTTGAGGGCGGCCAGATGCCGCTCTATCAACGTTTGCCCAAGCGCGGCTTTACCAAGCCGAACCGCAAATCCTATGCGGTGGTCAACCTGGGCCTGATCCAGAAATTCATCGACGAGAAGAAAATCGACGCTTCGACCGCGATCACCGAAGACGTGCTTGTCGCTTCGGGTCTGGTGCGCCGCAAGCTGGACGGTATCCGCGTTCTGGCCAAGGGTGATATCTCGGCCAAAGTGACGCTTGAGGTCACTGGCGCATCGCGTTCGGCGATCGAAACCGTCGAAAAAGCCGGTGGCTCGCTGACGGTCACAACCGCGCAGGCCGCTGAATAAGAGGTTGTGGGTGGCGTTCGCGCCGCTTACATATGCCCCAAGTTTTCCTTTGACGCCGCCTGAGCTGGAAAACAGCTTTTGGCGGCGTTGTCATATGAAAGAGACCCGCGAATGGTATCTGCAGCAGAGCAAATGGCGGCCAACACAAGCTGGTCCGCGCTTGGTAAGGCCTCCGATCTTCGCAAACGCATCCTGTTCACGCTGGGGCTTTTGATCGTCTATCGTCTTGGCACCTATATCCCGGTGCCGGGTATTGACGGCGCGGCCCTGCGTGAATTCATGCAAGGCGCCCAGGCTAGCATTGGCGGCATGTTGTCGATGTTTACCGGCGGTGCGCTTGGCCGGATGGGGATTTTCGCCCTCGGGATCATGCCCTATATCTCGGCCTCGATCATCGTTCAGCTTCTGACCGCGATGGTGCCGCAGCTTGAACAGTTGAAGAAAGAGGGCGAACAGGGCCGCAAGAAGATCAACCAGTACACCCGCTATGGCACGGTTGGTCTTGCGACGCTGCAATCCTACGGTCTGGCCGTCAGCCTGCAATCGGGCGACATGGTCACCAATCCAGGTGGCTTTTTTATTGTCTCCTGCATGATCACGCTGATCGGGGGCACGATGTTCCTGATGTGGCTTGGCGAGCAGATCACCGCGCGCGGTATCGGTAATGGCATTTCGCTGATCATCTTTGTCGGCATCATCGCCGAAGTCCCCGCCGCCCTTGCTCAGTTCTTCAGTCAGGGCCGCTCTGGTGCGATCAGCCCGGCGGTGATTATTGGCGTGATGTTGATGGTCGTGGTCGTGATCGGCTTTGTGGTCTTCATGGAGCGCTCGCTTCGCAAGATCCATATTCAATACCCGCGCCGTCAGGTCGGCATGAAGGTCTATGATGGCGGCTCTTCGCATCTTCCGATCAAGGTGAACCCGGCCGGCGTTATCCCGGCGATCTTTGCCAGTTCCCTGTTGCTTCTGCCCGCCACGATCACCACGTTTTCGGGCACCCAGACCAGCCCGGTGATGTCGACGATCATGGCCTATTTCGGCCCCGGCCAGCCGCTTTACCTGCTGTTCTTCACGCTGATGATCGTGTTTTTCACCTATTTCTATACTTTCAACGTGTCGTTCAAGACCGATGATGTGGCCGATAACCTCAAGAACCAGAACGGCTTTGTTCCCGGTATCCGTCCCGGCAAGAAAACCGCCGAATACCTGGATTATGTGGTCAACCGCGTGCTGGTCCTCGGGTCGGGTTATCTCGTGGCGGTGATGCTGCTGCCGGAAGTCCTGCGTAGTCAGTTCGCCATTCCGTTCTATTTCGGCGGCACCTCGGTTCTTATTGTGGTTTCGGTGACGATGGACACGATCCAGCAGGTGCAAAGCCACTTGCTTGCGCATCAATACGAAGGTCTGATTGAGAAATCACAGCTGAGCGGCAAAGGTAAGAAACGCTCGCGCAGGAAAGGGGCATCACGCCGATGAACATCATTCTTCTCGGGCCCCCGGGGGCAGGCAAGGGCACTCAGGCGCATCATCTTGTTGCCAGCCGCAACATGATCCAGCTTTCGACCGGCGACATGCTGCGCGAGGCCAAGGATAGCGGCTCTGAGATGGGCAAGATCGTGGCCGATGTAATGGCCCGTGGCGACCTTGTGACCGATGAGATCGTGATCGGCCTGATCCGCGAAAAACTTGAGGGTGACAAACAGGGCGGTTTTATCTTTGACGGTTTCCCGCGCACCCTGGCCCAGGCCGACGCACTTGGCGATCTGCTGGCGGAACAGGGGGAGACGCTTGACGCCGTGATCGAGCTTCGGGTCGACGATGAGGCGCTTGTGCAGCGGATTACCGCGCGCTCGACCTGTGGCGGCTGTGGAGAGGTCTATAATGACATCACCAAGCCCTGGCCCGACGACGGCAAATGCGCCAAATGCGGATCTTCGGATGTCAAACGCCGGGCGGATGACAATGAGGACAGCCTGCGAAACCGGTTGATGGAATACTACAAGAAAACCTCGCCACTGCTTGGCTATTACTATGCCAAAGGCCTACTGTCTTCGGTCGATGGTCTGGGAGAAATCGCGCAGGTTCAAGCGGCAATTTCATCTCAGCTTGACAATTAGGGGGGCAGGGCTTGACGCCCCCTTAATTTCCCCATAACCAGCCCTATCTCGCGAGAGAATTGATTCTGACCGGGTCGCCCCCGGCAGGGATCGTATCACCTGAATTCAGCTGCGGCCCGGAGCGAAAACGCCTCGGGCTTACGTTGTGAAAAAAGGTTCTGGAGCTACGGAACCGCAACGATAAAGGAACTTACATTTGGCACGTATCGCCGGCGTAAATATCCCGACCCACAAGCGGGTCCCGATCGCCCTTACATATATCACTGGTATTGGTCACACCTCGGCCAAGGCCATCTGTGAAGCCGTGAACATCGACGCATCGCGTCGCGTGAACGAGCTTTCGGATGCCGAAGCTCTGGCCCTGCGCGAACATATCGACGCCAACTATACCGTCGAAGGTGATCTGCGTCGTGACACGCAGATGAACATCAAGCGTCTGATGGACCTTGGCTGCTACCGTGGCCTGCGTCACCGTCGCAACCTGCCGGTTCGTGGTCAGCGCACCCATACCAACGCACGCACACGCAAAGGCCCCGCAAAGGCCATTGCCGGCAAGAAGAAATAAGGGAGGGCTGATCAATGGCACGCGATACCAAACGCACCAAAAAGAAGGTCTCCAAGAACATCGCCACCGGCGTTGCTCATGTGAACTCGTCTTTCAACAACACCAAGATCCTGATCTCGGACGTGCAAGGCAATGCGATCGCCTGGTCGTCGGCTGGCACCATGGGCTTCAAAGGCTCGCGGAAATCGACACCCTATGCCGCCCAGATGGCCGCAGAAGATGCCGGTAAAAAGGCCCAGGATCACGGCATGCGCACCCTTGAGGTCGAAGTTCAGGGCCCCGGTTCGGGCCGTGAATCGGCTCTGCGCGCTCTGGCCGCTGTTGGGTTCAACATCACCTCGATCCGTGATGTGACGCCGATGGCGCACAATGGCTGCCGCCCGCCGAAACGTCGTCGGGTCTGATCCAAGATACACCAGGCGGGGCCGCGCAGAATTGCGCGGTCCCCTTTTCGTCATTTTAATACCTCGGGCGTTCTGAACCTTTGGACATGGGAACGGAACTGGAATGGAGGGACGCATGATCCACAAAAATTGGGCTGAATTGATCAAGCCGACACAGCTTGACGTCAAGCCGGGCAATGACCCGCTTCGTCAGGCCGTTCTGATCGCTGAACCGCTTGAGCGCGGCTTTGGTCTTACGCTTGGCAACGCGCTGCGCCGGGTGCTGTTGTCGTCGCTGCAAGGGGCGGCCATCACCGCCGTGCAGATCGACAACGTTCTGCATGAGTTTTCAAGTGTTGCCGGTGTGCGCGAAGACGTCACCGACATCGTGCTGAACCTCAAGGGCGTGTCGCTTCGCATGGAAGTTGAAGGGCCCAAACGCCTTTCAGTGAATGCCAAGGGTCCGGGCGTTGTCACCGCTGGCGACATTTCCGACAGTGCCGGCATCGAGATCCTGAACAAGGAACACGTGATTTGCCACCTCGACGAGGGCGCCGATCTGTTCATGGAACTGACCGTGAACCAGGGCAAAGGCTATGTCGCGGCCGACAAGAACAAACCCGAGGATGCGCCCATCGGCCTTATCCCGATCGACGCGATCTATTCGCCGATTTCCAAAGTCAGCTATGACGTTCAGCCCACCCGCGAGGGCCAGGTGCTGGATTATGACAAGCTGACCATGAAAATCGAAACCGACGGGTCGATCACGCCGGATGATGCCGTGGCCTACGCCGCACGCATCCTTCAGGATCAGCTTTCGATCTTCGTCAACTTTGACGAGCCAGAAGCCGCCGGTCGCCAGGACGAAGACGATGGCCTTGAGTTCAACCCGCTCCTGCTCAAGAAAGTGGACGAGTTGGAACTGTCGGTACGTTCGGCAAATTGCCTCAAGAACGACAACATCGTTTATATCGGCGATCTGATCCAGAAGACCGAAGCAGAGATGCTGCGCACGCCGAACTTTGGCCGCAAGTCGCTTAACGAGATCAAGGAAGTTCTCAGCGGCATGGGCCTGCACCTTGGCATGGACGTTGAGGATTGGCCGCCCGATAATATCGAGGATCTGGCCAAGAAATTCGAAGACGCGTTTTAAGATACGCGTGGGTTACACCCACCCTACGGGTTATCTCGTAGGGTGGGATCAATGCCCGGATCGCCGGGGAAAACATGGGCCACTGCCCCAAGGAGAGCGGCTGACACGCATCAGACCGCCGGACAAAGCAAAACACGCTAAGGAGACCAGAAAATGCGTCACGCAAGAGGCTACCGCCGCCTGAACCGGACCCATGAGCACCGCAAGGCGCTTTGGGCCAACATGGCCGGATCGCTCATCGAACATGAGCAAATCAAAACCACTCTGCCCAAGGCCAAAGAACTGCGCCGGATCATCGAAAAAATGATCACCCTGGGAAAACGCGGTGATCTGCACGCGCGCCGTCAGGCCGCAGCGCAGCTCAAGCAGGATCAGTATGTCGCGAAACTGTTCGACGTGCTTGGGCCCCGCTACAAGGACCGTCAGGGCGGCTATGTCCGTGTTCTCAAGGCGGGCTTTCGCTATGGCGACATGGCACCCATGGCCATCATCGAGTTCGTCGATCGCGATGTGAACGCCAAGGGCGCAGGCGACAAGGCCCGTGTTGCAGCGGCCGAAGCCGAGGCAGACGAGGCCTGATACCCGGCCATTGCGACCAGAATTTGAACGCCGCTGACCCTTGGTCGGCGGCGTTTTCCGCTTGAGGGGCTGCGGCAGCGGCTTGCAATCCGGGCGCGGCCTTTGCATATCTGTGTGCGCCGCGTCACGGGGCGCGATAGGATGCACGCATGGCTGATCTCTTTCAAACACCGACCGACACGCCGACCGACACCGCGCCGCGCCCTTTGGCCGACCGGCTGCGCCCGCGCAGGATCGCCGAGGTCATTGGACAGGATCAGGTGCTTGGCCCCGAGGCGCCGCTTGGGGTGATGCTGGCCTCTGGCAGCCTGACGTCGCTGGTCTTCTGGGGGCCGCCGGGTGTGGGCAAAACCACCATCGCGCGGCTTTTGGCGGATGAAACCGACCTTCATTTCGTTCAGATCAGCGCGATTTTTACCGGTGTGCCGGACCTGCGCAAGGTCTTTGAAGAGGCCAAGCACCGCCGCGCCAACGGCCAGGGCACCCTGTTATTCGTGGACGAGATCCACCGCTTCAACAAGGCCCAGCAGGACGGATTTTTGCCGCATATGGAGGATGGCACGATCCTGTTGGTCGGCGCTACCACCGAAAACCCCAGTTTCGAGTTGAACGCCGCCCTGCTAAGTCGCGCGCAGGTTCTGGTTCTCGAACGGCTCGCGCTGTCTGATTTGGAACGGCTCGCGCAGCGCGCCGAGGCCGATATTGGCCGACCCCTGCCGCTTGATGGCCCGGCGCGTGAGGCCCTTTTGGAAATGGCCGATGGTGATGGGCGCGCCCTGCTCAACCTGATCGAACAGGTGGCGGCGTGGAAGACCGAGACCAAACTCGACAAAACCGCGCTTGCCAGCCGCCTGATGAAGCGTGCGGCCAAATACGACAAGGGCGGCGACGAGCATTACAACCTGATCTCGGCGCTGCATAAATCGGTGCGCGGGTCCGACCCCGACGCGACGCTTTACTGGTTCGCGCGCATGCTGACCGGGGGGGAGGACCCACGTTACCTTGCTCGGCGCATCATCCGCATGGCAGTTGAGGATATCGGTCTTGCCGATCCGCAGGCGCAAACTGTTTGTCTTCACGCATGGGAAACCTATGAGCGTTTGGGCAGCCCCGAGGGCGAATTGGCGCTTGCGCAGGCGGTCACTTATCTCGCACTCGCGCCGAAATCGAATGCCGGTTATGTCGCCTATAAGGCGGCGATGCGCGAGGCCAAAAAAACCGGAAGCGAGCCACCGCCCAAGCACATCCTGAACGCGCCGACCAAGCTTATGGCGGAGCAGGGCTATGGCGCAGGCTATGCCTATGATCACGACGCGGAAGACGGGTTTTCAGGCCAGAATTACTTTCCCGATACCATGAAACGCCCGGTGCTTTATCAGCCGGTCGAACGCGGCTTTGAACGCGAACTCAAAAAACGACTCGATTATTTTTCCAAGTTGCGCGCGCGACGCAGCTAGGCGCTTACGGCGAGAGGTGCGTGAGATCCATGACGTCTTTCAGATCAAAACTACGGCGGCTCGAAGATTAAAGGCTGGAAACGCGGCCAATTTCGTGTTTTGCTTGAGAAATGTCGTATTTAAGCATCCTTCAGCATCTTCGTAACAGGAAGCTTTTGGTGAGGGTCAGCAAAATGACCCCTCCAATGACAGCTCACACAGCAAACAGGGAAATCTTATGAAAAAGAACAAGGACCAGGTCCTTTTGGACAAGCTCGCCGATGCGGCCCGTACGGGAACTATCTCGCGCCGCTCGTTTATGAATTATGCGGCCGCAGCGGGCCTAACCGCGTCGGCGGCAACCGGTCTTTGGGGCACATCGGCCGCTGCCAACCCGACCAGCGGCGGTACGTTCCGTTGGGGGGTGCATGACGGCAATACCTCGGACACACATGATCCGGGCACCTATGTGACACGTCAGATGATCTTTCTGGCGCACACCCACCGCAGCTATCTGACGATGATCGAGGCGGACAACTCGCTTGGGCCGGACCTTGCGACCAGTTGGGAGGCAACGCCTGATGCCAAGCAGTGGACATTCAAACTCAATCCCGATGCGTCTTTCCATAGTGGCAAGAAGGTGACATCACAGGATGTGATCGACAGCCTCAACCACCACCGTGGGGATGCGTCCACATCGGCGGCCAAGGCGCTTTTGACAGATGTGACCGACGTCACCGCAGATGGCGACAATGCGGTTGTGATCAGCCTCGCACGCGGCAATGCCGATCTGCCCTGGCTGATGACTGATTACCACTTTGCGATTTGTCCCTCTAATGGGGATGGCACGATTGATTGGAAATCCGGCGATGGCTCTGGCCCCTATAAAATCGACTCGGGTGAGTTTGGTATTCGCTGGGAACTGACACGTCATGACGGCTGGCATCTGGATGGCGCGTATTTCGACAAGGTAACCATGCTGGTCCTCAATGACCCCAACGCCCGCCAGACGGCGTTGGTAACGGGCGATGTGGATTGTATTTCGCTGATCGAACTCAAGACGCTGGCGCTGTTGGAGCGCAATCCCAATGTGTCAATCGACAACATTCCCTCGGGTGGCGCGATTACCATGCCAATGCATTGCGACACGGCACCGTTCGATGATGTGAACGTGCGCAACGCGCTGAAACTGGCGATGAACCGCGACGAGATCATCGAGAAGATCTCGTTCGGGGCGGCAACCAAGGGCAACGATTTCCACCTGTCGCCGGTGCAGCCCTATTGGCCGGACGATATCCCGCAACGCGACTACGACCCGGATCAGGCGAAATCGCTGCTCAAGAAGGCCGGGCAAGAGGGGCTTACGGTCAACCTGTCGGTGGCCGACAGTGTCTATACCGGGGCGGTCGACATGTGCGTGCTTTATGCCGAACAGGCCAAGGCGGCGGGCATCAACATCAAGGTCGTGCGCGAGCCAAATGATGGCTATTACTCCGACGTTTGGCTGAAAAAGCCGTTCTCGGCCGTGTCTTGGGGCGCGCGCCCCACGCCGGACGTGATGTTCACGCTGGCCTACAAGGACGACGCCGCCTGGAACGAGAGCCGCTGGCAGAACGAGCGTTTCAACGAGCTTCTGCTTCAGGCCAAGGGCGAACTTGACGACAGCCTGCGCGCTGAGATGTATCGCGAGATGTGCTTGCTGATGCGTGATGACGGCGGCACGATCATCCCGTTCTTCAACAACTGGGTCTATGCCCGCGGAAAGGGTGTGAAGCGTCATGAGAATGTCGCGGCCAGTTGGAGCTGTGACGGCGCCCGCGCCGCCAGCCGCTGGTGGTTCGAAGCGTAAGTTGAAAACAGAAACCCGGCGTCACTGGCGCCGGGTTTTCACTGCTGCGGCGCATCCGATTGATTTCCCAAACCGCGTCGGAGCCACAAGCCAGAGCCGGATCACATTAACACCCGGTCAGAGCAAAAAACGAATCTGCCAAAACGGCAACCTGTGTTCCTATGAACCAACGGATGCCAGAGCAGACAGCAGGAGGGACTGATGGGAGATATTCTAGGGCTCGTTGGAAAACGGCTTGGACTTGGATTGGGGATTTTGCTGATTATTTCGGCAATTATCTTCTTCATGGTCGAATTGCTGCCGGGTGACATTGCCGAGGCGGTTCTTGGACAGGGTGCAACACCGGAAAATCTTGCCGCTTTGCGCAAGGAAATGGGGTTGGATCAACCGGCACTTGTGCGATATTTTGGGTGGCTGGCCAACGCGGTCACGCTGGATTTTGGCAATTCCATCGTCACCGGCGAAAGCGTTGTCGATACGATCAGCTCGCGCCTTGCCAACACGCTTTTCCTGGCTACATATGCCGCCGTTATCGCGGTGCCGATCTCTATTGTTCTTGGTGTGTTGGTGGCGCTTTTGCGCAACTCGATCTTTGACCGGGTTGTCAATGTTCTCACCCTCACGTCGATTTCAAGCCCCGAATTCTTTCTCGGCTATATCCTTATCCTTTATCTGGCGGTCAAAACCGGCATGTTCCCGGCGATTGCCAGCCTGAGCAATGATATGACCTTTGGCGAGCTTTTGCACCGGACCTTCCTGCCGGCGCTGACGCTGGTGCTTGTGGTGACGGCGCATATGATGCGCATGACCCGAGCGGCGATCATCAATCTTCTGGCCTCGCCCTATATCGAGATGGCGCGCCTCAAGGGCACACCGCCCTGGAAGGTCATCGTGAAACACGCGCTGCCCAATGCCTGGGCGCCGATCATCAACGTTGTTGCCTTGAACCTTGCCTATCTCATTACCGGTGTGGTGCTTGTCGAGGTGGTCTTTGTCTATCCCGGTATCGGGCAGGCGCTTGTCGATGCGGTGTCAAAACGTGACTTCCCGGTGGTGCAGGCTTGCTGTCTGATCTTTGCGGCGACCTTTATCCTTCTTAACCTTGCGGCGGATGTGGGGGCTATCTTGACCAACCCGCGCCTGCGTCATCCGAAATAAGGGGGCAGAGACATGAATGTTTTCGTCATTATCTACTACACTCTGCTTCTGGGTGGCTCTTGCCTGGCGGCGTTTTACAACAAGCGCTCTGCGTTTCTTCTGCTGTTTTCGCTGACTTTGGTCTCGTTCATTCTGGGCATTGTCGGCGGGGTTGGCGCCCTGCGTCTGGTTGCGATCTGCGCCGGGCTTTTGGCGCTCTCGGCGATGGTGGCCTATGCCTTCCGCGAGTTTCTGGTGGCCATCGCGCCAACCAACCTTGCCAAGGAATTGCGCACCGCGCCGCTGACGGCTGGGTTTGGCATGTTCATCATCTTCACCTATGCCATTGCCGGTATCTTCGCGCCCTGGATCGCGCCATTCGGCGAGGCACAGATCATTTCATCGGCCTTTGCTCCGCCAGATGAAACCATGCTTCTGGGGGCGGATCAACTTGGCCGCGATATGTTCAGCCGGGTCATTTTTGGCGCGCGCAACACGGTTGCCCTTGCGCTGGCAGGGACGGTCATGGCCTTTCTTCTGGGCGCGCTTGCCGGGCTATTGGCGGCGACCACAGGGGGCTGGTTTGACCAGATCTTGGCGCGGACATCGGATGTGATCATGTCGATCCCCTCGCTGATCTTCGCGCTTTTGATGCTGTCGATCTTTGGCGGCGAACTGGCCAACAACACCACGGCCTTTTATCTGCTGACCATCTTTGCCGGGGTCACCGGCCTGTTGGTGGTCACGGCTGTGTCTGAGCGAAGCGTCATGGGCTGGATCATTGGCCTTGCCGTTCTGGGCGGGGTTTCGGCGGCCTTTGCGCTTGGAATGCTGGTGATCTTCAACCCCTCCGAGATCATCCTGATCCTTGTGGTCGCGGTGATCTATAGCCCTCGGGTATTTCGCCTGACGCGGGCGGTTGCGGGCAACGTGGTGGTCATGGATTATATCGAGGCCGCCAAACTTCGCGGGGAACGCACCTGGTATCTTATCCGGCGCGAAATCCTGCCCAACTCTACCGCGCCTCTGGTGGCTGAATTCGGGTTGGAATTCTGTTTCGTGTTCCTTCTCATTGCCGGCCTAAGCTTCCTTGGACTTGGCATTCAGCCACCGACGGCGGATTGGGGATCAATGGTGCGCGAGAACGCGACGCTGATCTCGTTTGGTGATGTCACCCCGCTTATTCCTGCGGGCGCCATCGCCCTGTTGACGGTCGCAATCAACTTTGTGGTTGACTGGATGCTGCATCGTTCCTCTGGCCTGAAAGGGTAATCGGATATGGTAAAGAAAAAAGACGTTCTTCTGAAAATCAGGGACCTGAAAATTCAGGGCTATTCCGATGAAAGCTGGGTCGACATTATCAAGGGTGTCGATCTGACCCTCCACCGCGGTGAGGTCATGGGCCTGATCGGTGAATCCGGTGCCGGTAAATCTACGATCGGCGCGGCCTGTATGGGCTATGCGCGCGATGGCACGCGGATCTCGAATGGCTCGATCGAGTTTGACGGGATGGAGCTGACAACCGCCACCGAAAGCGAGCGGCGCGCGTTGCGTGGCTCGCGCATTGCCTATGTGGCGCAATCGGCGGCGGCCTCGTTCAACCCGGCCCATAAGATCATCGACCAGCACACCGAAGCGCCTCTGCAATACCGCCTGAAAAAGCGGCTTGAGGCGCAAGAGGATGCGATGGATCTTTATGAGCGGTTGCGCCTGCCGAATCCGTCCGAGATCGGGTTTCGCTATCCTCACCAGGTCTCTGGTGGGCAGTTGCAGCGCGCGATGACGGCTATGGCGATGTCATGTCGCCCGGATCTGATCATCTTTGATGAGCCGACCACCGCGCTTGACGTGACCACCCAGATCGAGGTTCTGGCCGCGATCCGTGACATCGTCGAACAGTTCAACACCGCCGCAATCTATATTACCCACGATCTGGCAGTGGTGGCGCAAATGGCCGATACCATCAAGGTTCTGCTCAAGGGCGAAGAGGTCGAAGAGGCCTCGACCAAAGAGATGCTCGACAATCCGCAAGAGGAATACACCAAGTCCCTCTGGGCGGTGCGCAGCTTTGAAAGCCCGCAGAAATATCGCCCCAAGGATAGCGTGCCGCTGATCTCGGTCAAGAATGTCGATGCCTCTTATACCGGCGGCGACAAGGTTCTGGATGATGTCAGCTTTGACATTTACGAGGGCATGACCGTCGCCGTCGTGGGCGAATCCGGGTCGGGTAAATCGACCACGGCGCGCTGTATCACCGGGCTTTTACCTCCCTCAAAGGGCGAGATACTGTTCAAGGGCGAGCCATTCCCCCCCGACTATCGGGATCGCACCAAAGACCAGCTACGCCAGTGTCAGATGATCTATCAGATGGCCGATACGGCGCTGAATCCCAAGGTACGGATTTCGGAAATTATCGGTCGGCCTGCGGCGTTCTATTCGGGGCTCAAGGGCGCCAAGCTCAAGAACCGGGTGGATGAATTGCTCGATCTGATCGAGCTTGAGCCGTCGCAGTATTATAACCGTTATCCGCCTGAACTTTCCGGTGGCCAGAAACAACGGATCGGCATCGCCCGCGCGCTCGCGGCTGAGCCAAGCTTTATCGTCTGCGACGAGGTCACCTCGGCTCTCGATCAACTAGTGGCCGAAGGGATCCTGCGCCTTCTGGACCGGCTTCAGGGGGAATTGAACCTGGCCTATATGTTCATCACGCACGATCTTGCCACGGTCCGCTCTATCGCGGATGAGGTGGTGGTGATGCAGCATGGCAAGGTCGTGGAACAGGGGCCCAAGGATGACATGTTCACGCCACCGCATCACCCCTATACCGACCTGCTGCTAAGCTCGGTGCCCGAAATGGACCCCGAGTGGCTTACCACGCTTTTGGAAGAACGCGGGATCGACAATGTCGGTGATGCGGCGGCTGCGCGGATTGATCCGAAAGACAAAAAGGTCAGCGGCACCAACGTCTAAGGGCGCGATGCGATGAAAACACGAAAGTGGCGGATGGGGAAACCCACCGCCACTTTGCAGTTCAACAGTTCTAAAATAGCGCGCGGGTCGCGATCAGAGGATCGCCATTGCCGACAGGGCCATCGTGCCAACGATCATCCCATAGACGATCAGCACGGCAGGCCAACTTGCACTATGCATACGCAATTCGCGGTTAAGTTCGTCGCGGGTCATGGCTGGCCTCCATCCTGAGAAGTAAAACAAACGATATATCGTCTGTTTCAAGCACATATGCGAAATTTCACAACACGCAATAGGTAAAATGGATAAAATTAATGCAGTTGTCGCAACGCCGCTAGGCGCCCAAAGCATAGCGCCTGAATCCGCCGTTACGGTGTCAAAAACCGACCACTCTAGCGGTGACGCGCATCAAACGCGATGCGCGTCGGGGTGTTAACTGTTGCTGCCTTGCAGCGGCATCACCTTCAATTCGCCTTCTTCGCGCGCCTTGATCGCCAAGGCAGCGGCATGCGATCCGGCGGCTGTCGTGAAATAGGGGATCTTGTCATAAAGTGCGACCGAGCGGATCTCGCGACTGTCCTCAACCGCTTGAGTGCCTTCGGTGGTGTTCATCACAAGCGCGATCTGCCCGTCTTTCAGCATATCCACGATATTGGGGCGCCCCTCATAGACCTTGTTGATCACCTCGCAAGCGATGTCATGTCCTTTGAGGAAATCCGCCGTGCCGCGCGTGGCGACGACGGCAAAGCCAAGATCGACCAGCACCCTCGCAGCCTCAATCAGCTGCGGCGTCTTGTCCGCGTCCTTGATCGAGATAAAGACATTGCCGCTATCCGGCAGGTCAACGCCTGCGCCCATTTGCGCCTTGAGGAAGGCACGCGGAAAGGACACATCCCAGCCCATTACCTCACCGGTCGAACGCATCTCCGGGCCAAGGATCGTATCCACACCAGGAAAGCGCGCGAAGGGCAGAACCGCCTCTTTGACTGAAAACCACGGCATGTTGGGATCGGCCAGCGTCATCTGATCGGCCATCGGCAGGGTGCCGGGCTTGGTGTCTTTGGGATAGGGGCCACGGAACGGGAAGGCGGCCATTTTCTCGCCTGCCATCAGCCGCGCGGCAATTGCGGCAATCGCCGAATCCGTCGCCTTGGCCACGAAGGGCACGGTGCGGCTGGCGCGCGGATTTACCTCGATCAGGTAGATTTCATCGTCTTTAACCGCGAATTGCACGTTCATCAGGCCAACCACGTTCAGTGCAATCGCCAGCGCCTCGGTCTGCACCTTGATGCGCGCGATCATCTCGTCGCTGAGCGAATAGGGCGGCAGCGAACAGGCACTATCGCCCGAATGCACGCCGGCCTCTTCGATGTGCTGCATGATGCCCGCGACATGCACGGTTTCGCCATCGCAAAGCGCGTCGACATCGCATTCGATCGCGCCCGACAGATAGCTGTCAAGCAAGACCGGGCTATCGCCAGAGACCACAACCGCCTCGGCGATATAGCGTTCCAGATGGGCCATATCGCGCACGATCTCCATCGCCCGCCCGCCCAGAACGTAAGAGGGGCGAATGACCAGCGGAAAGCCGATATCCTCGGCAATCGCAAGCGCCTGTTCGTCGGTGCTGGCGATGCCGTTATGCGGCTGTTTAAGGTCAAGTTTGTTGACAAGCTCTTGAAAACGCTCGCGATCTTCGGCGAGGTCAATCGCGTCCGGCGTGGTGCCGAGGATCGGGATGCCCTCGGCCTCTAGCGCGCGCGCAAGCTTGAGGGGGGTTTGACCGCCGAACTGAACAATGACGCCGTGCAGGCTACCGTTTTGTTGCTCGGTGGTCAGGATCTCCATCACATGCTCGAATGTCAGCGGTTCAAAATACAACCGATCCGAGGTGTCGTAATCGGTTGAAACCGTCTCGGGGTTACAGTTGATCATGATCGTTTCATAGCCCGCCTTTGTCAGGGCATAACAGGCATGACAGCAGCAGTAATCAAACTCGATTCCCTGGCCGATCCGGTTGGGGCCGCCGCCCAGAATGACCACTTTCTTGCGATCAGAGGGGCGCGCTTCACACTCGACTTCGCCCATCATCGGCGATTCGTAGGTGGAATACATATAGGGGGTCTGGGCCTCGAATTCGGCGGCGCAGGTGTCGATCCGCTTGAACACGGCCCGCACCCCAAGATTGCGGCGCGCCCGGCGAACCTGACCTTCGTCACGCCCGGTCAGCTTGGCCAGCCGTGCATCGGTAAAGCCAAGCATCTTGAGCGCGCGCAACCCGTGTTCGGTGAGCGGAAGGCCATCGCGACGGATTTCTTCTTCGGCTTCGACGATTTCGCGGATGCGGGCAAGAAACCACGGGTCAAATGCGGTCGCGGCGTTGATTTCATCATCCGAAAGTCCGTGGCGCATCGCCTGTGCGATGGTGCGCATCCGGTCTGGTGTGGCCTGGCTGATCGCCTTGATCACGGCAGCCTTGCCCGAGGTGGGATCTGTGGCGCCCTCGATCACCACCTCGTCAAACCCGCTAAGCCCGGTTTCCATGCTCGCCAATGCCTTTTGCAGGCTTTCATGGATCGTGCGGCCAATCGCCATCGCCTCGCCGACCGATTTCATCGCGGTGGTCAGATGCGGCTTGGCGCCGGCGAATTTCTCAAAGGCAAAGCGCGGGATCTTGGTGACGACATAGTCGATCGTCGGCTCAAAACTCGCGGGCGTGACGCGGGTGATGTCATTGTCCAGTTCATCAAGCGTATAGCCGACGGCCAGCTTTGCGGCGATCTTGGCAATCGGAAACCCTGTCGCCTTTGATGCCAGGGCGGATGAGCGCGACACCCGCGGGTTCATCTCGATCACGACCATGCGGCCATCGGCGGGGTTCACCGCCCATTGCACGTTCGAGCCACCGGTTTCGACGCCGATCTCGCGCAGCACGGCAATGCTCTGATTGCGCATGATCTGGTATTCCTTGTCGGTCAGCGTCAGGGCCGGGGCCACTGTGATGCTGTCGCCGGTATGTACGCCCATCGGATCGACGTTTTCGATAGCACAGACGATGATGGCATTGTCGGCCTTGTCGCGCACGACCTCCATCTCGAATTCTTTCCAGCCCAAGAGCGATTCGTCGATCAGGATCTGATTCACGGGCGAGGCATCAAGCCCGGATTTGCAGTAATGTTCGTAATCGTCGCGGTTATAGGCCACGCCGCCGCCGGTGCCACCAAGGGTAAAGGCCGGACGGATGATCGCGGGCAGGCCGACGTAATCAATCGCCGCCATGCATTCCTCGATTGTGTTGGCAATCGTCGCCTTGGGGTTCTCGATGCCAAGGCGGTCCATCGCCTCGCGGAAAAGCTTGCGATCCTCGGCCATCTCGATTGCGGCGCGATTGGCGCCGATCAACTCGACACCGAATTTCTCAAGCACGCCCATATCTGCGACGGCCAGGGCGGTGTTCAACCCGGTTTGCCCGCCCATCGTCGGCAGTAAGGCATCGGGGCGCTCTTTCTCGATGATCTTGGCGATGATCTCGGGGGTGATCGGCTCGATATAGGTGGCATCGGCCAATTCCGGGTCGGTCATGATCGTGGCCGGGTTCGAGTTGACCAGAATGACGCGATAGCCTTCCTCGCGCAGCGCCTTGCAGGCCTGTGCGCCGGAATAGTCGAACTCGCAGGCTTGACCGATGATGATAGGCCCCGCTCCGATGATCATGATGGATGAAATATCGGTTCTTTTTGGCATGGGGCCCCCGGGCAGCTAAATGGGCGCAGGCAGAGGCCTGCACACGCAAATTGGAGCGGGTTATATCCATGATCCGGCGGGGTGCAAGGGCTGATCCGCGATCTATCCGCCGATCCCTGCCAGAGGTCTAGGTTTTAAACGCGGATATCGGCGCCGCATCAGAGGTGTCTATCGCCTCGGGTGCGTCGTCAAGCACAACCTTGTCAAGCGCGCCCATGCCAAGCCTGTTGCGCTGTGGGTAAAGCACAAGCTGATCAAGCGCCACCCCGGCAAGCGCATTGGCGCGGAAGGTGACAAAACCGCCCTCTGCGGCACTTTGCGGCAGGGTGAATTTCTCGGTCCCGATCAGGACATCACCGAAATATCCCTCGACCACGACACTTGGCTCGCCCCTTTCGGATTGCCAGTCGAGCGAGATGAATTGAAATGGCGCACCGGGGCGTTGGATCATCACGCCGCCGCGGGCGTTCATCACGCTTTCGATCTCGTTCGCGCCATCGGTGCCATCGCCCGATTTGGCCGCCGAGGAGATCATCATGTTGCGCGTCGCGACCAAAAATCCATCCTCGGGCATCTCGGCCGGGGCAGGGCCATCGCCCGGCCCCTCGAACCCGATTGAGGCCCGTTCGGCCAATGCGGGCGTGGCCAGCACCCAAGAGGCGAGAATGGCGGCGGTCAATCCATGCGTCATCTGATATACTCCTGAAAATGGCTATGGGGTCAGCGTTCCTTGCAAAGGGGGGCCTGTCAAGCGCCCCGATAATCGCAAAACTCGCGTAAACAGACGCTTTTGAGGGTGTGTTTTGCGCCTTTGCGGCCTAAATACGCCAGCACCAGCCAAGGGATGCGCAGAGTGCAGATTCGTTTCGATCATGGGCCAAGCGGCACCGCCTGTCAGTTTGCACAGGCGCAGCGCCGGATTGTGGCCAATGATCCGGGCGAGGTGCCCGCCGCCCTTGCCGCCCTTGACCGGGCGCGCGCCGACGGGTTCTGGCTTGCGGGCTATGCCAGCTATGAACTTGGGTTTGCTCTTGAGCCACGGCTTTTGCCGCTTTTGCCGCGTGAGCGCCGTTTGCCGCTTTTGCAGTTCGGGGTTTACGGCGCGCCGCAGGCGGTCGGAGAGTTGCCCCAGGGCCCGGCGGGGCTTGGCGATCTGCGCCCGCTCTGGGACCCTGCGCGCTATGCCCGCGCCTTTCAGACGGTGCATGATTATATCTGCGCCGGCGATATCTATCAGGCCAACCTGACCTTTCCTATCCACATGACCGCGACCGGCGAGGCGCGCGCGCTTTACGCGGCCCTGCAAGGGGTACAGCCGGTGCGCTATGGCGCCTTGATCGAGGATGAGACCGGCCCCGCGATCCTGTGTCGCTCGCCAGAGCTTTTCTTTCGCACCCACGGCGATGGGCGGATTGAAACCCGCCCGATGAAAGGCACGCAACCCCGGAGCACGGATCCGGCCGAGGATACCCGCCGCCGGTTTTTTCTACAAAGCGATGCCAAGAACCGCGCCGAGAACCTTATGATCGTGGATCTGTTGCGCAACGATATCTCGCGGGTGAGTGTGCCCGGCAGCGTATCTGTGCCCGAACTTTTCGCGGTCGAAAGCTTTGAAACCGTGCATCAGATGACATCGCTCATCACCGCGCAGATGATGCCCGACACCGGCCTGTCGGATATTTTCACGGCGCTGTTCCCCTGCGGGTCGATCACCGGCGCGCCAAAGTTGCGCGCGATGCAGATTCTGGCCGATCTGGAGCAGGCCCCGCGCGAGATTTATTGCGGCTCTCTTGGCTGGGCCGCGCCGGATGGCCGGGCCGAATTCAACGTTGCGATTCGCACCCTGATGGTCGAGGACGGGCAGGCGGTTCTGAACGTGGGCGGTGGCGTGGTCTATGACAGCACGGCGACGGGCGAATACGAAGAGGCGCTCTGGAAAGCGCGCTTTGCCCGCGCCCTGACGCCGGATTTTGCCTGAGCGTCGCTATTCTGCGGCCTGTTGCGCGCCGTCCTTATCCTTTTGGTAAAGATAGTCGCGCGTGAGCGGAACCGACTCTTTCTTGGGCGATAGTTGAAACTGGAACACCACATGCTTGTTGGCGCGAAAGGTCAGCTCGCTTGTGATCAGATAATACCGCCACATCCGACAGAATCGCTCGTCATAAAGGTCATGTGCTTTGTCGATATTGGCCTCGAATCGTTTGGTCCAATGTCGCAGAGTTTCGGCGTAATGCAGGCGCCAGACCTCGACATCGGTGGTGATCAGGCGGCTTTTCTCGATTGCGGTCATGGCCTCTGACATGGCCGGGCAATAGCCGCCGGGAAAGATGTATTTGGTGATCCACGCGCTTGTGGCGCCGGGCATTCCGGCGCGCCCGATGGTATGCACAAGCGCCACGCCATCCGGGGTCAGCAGGCGCTTGAGTGTGTTGAAATATTCGTCATAATGGGGCACGCCGACATGCTCGAACATGCCCACAGATACGATGCGGTCATACTTGCCGGTCACATGGCGGTAATCCATCAGCTTGAACTGTGCTTGCTCGGCAAGCCCGGCCTCTTTGGCGCGTGCATTGGCGATGCCGTGCTGTTCGCGCGACAGCGTGACGCCGGTTACCTCAGCGCCATAGTCGCGCGCCAGCGTCAGCCCCATCCCGCCCCAGCCACAGCCGATATCAAGCACACGCATGCCCGGCTTGATCAGCAGTTTGCGGGCGATATGGTGTTTTTTGGCCTCTTGCGCGGCCTCAAGCGTCATCTCCGGATCGCTGAAATAGGCGCAGGAATATTGCCTGTCCTCGTCAAGAAACAGGTCATAAAGCTCGCCCGAGAGGTCATAATGATGCGCGACATTCTTCTGCGCGCGCTTGACCGGGTTGAACTGTTTAAAGCGCCGCATCATCCAGCGCCCGATCACCAGCGGGCGGCGAAACCACGGTTGGCCCTGCGACGCCATGTTGCTCATCGCCAGCGACATGAAGCCATAGAGATCATCATTCGCGATCGTCAGCCGACCATCCATATAGGCCTCGCCTACGGCAAGGTCGGGCGACAGCACGATCTTGCGCGGCAGGTCCGGGTCATGAAACGTCAGCTCGGCCATCGGCGCATCCTCGCTGCCATAATGGCGCGTGGTGCCGTCGGCGAATGTCACAACCAGCCGACCGCGCCGTATCAGATGCGTCAGCAATCGGTCGAAAGCTTTGGTCCACATGTTTCACCTCATCTTTTGTCGCCAATCGTGGCGCCACAATACGGTGTAGCCAAATCTGTCCCTGAAACCGGCTTTCGCGGTTCACCCGCCTGTCGAATGCGTATTTTTATCCAAAAACCCCTTTATGTAAACGGTTTTGCAAGGCATGGGCGGGTAGCAGCCCTTGACTTTACCGCCCCGCCAAGGTGTATCGGCCCGGACCATGACAGATGCCCCCGCGGGGCCGAAAGAGGACGCCATGCACGCATATCGCAGCCATACTTGCGCCGACCTGACCAAATCCAACGTGGGCGACGCCGTTCGCCTCTCTGGTTGGGTGCATCGCATCCGTGATCATGGCGGCGTTTTGTTCATTGATTTGCGCGATCACTATGGCGTGACACAGCTTTTGTGTGACCCAGACAGCCCGGTTTTCGCGCAGGTTGAAAAGCTGCGCAGCGAATATTGCATCCGAATCGATGGCTCGGTGAAGGCGCGCGACGATAGCCTGATCAATGCCAAGATCCCCACCGGCGAAATCGAGGTGTTCATTCGTGACCTCGAAGTTCTGGGCGCCTCTGACGAGTTGCCGCTGATGGTGTTCGGCGATCAGGAATACCCCGAGGAAACCCGCCTGCGCTATCGTTACCTAGACCTGCGTCGCGAGGCGATGCAGCACAACATGACCCTGCGCTCCGATGTTGTGGCCTCGATGCGCCGTCGCATGTGGGACAAGGGCTTTCGCGAGTATCAGACGCCGATCATCACCGCCTCGTCGCCCGAGGGCGCGCGCGACTTTCTGGTGCCCTCGCGCCAGCATCCCGGAAAATTCTATGCCCTGCCACAGGCGCCGCAGCAGTTCAAACAGCTGATCATGGTCAGTGGCTTTGACAAGTATTTCCAGATTGCGCCGTGTTTTCGCGATGAAGACCCGCGCGCCGACCGCTCGCCGACCGATTTCTATCAGCTTGACCTTGAAATGTCCTTTGTCGAGCAACAGGACGTGTTCGACACGATTCAGCCGGTTGTGCAGGGCATTTTCGAGGAATTCGGCCAGGGTGCGGCGGTCGATGCTCATTGGCCGCATATCTCGTATCGCGACGCCGCGCTCTGGTATGGCACCGACAAGCCCGACCTGCGCAACCCGATCAAGATGCAGGATGTGTCGGATCATTTCCGCGGTTCGGGCTTTGCGATTTTCGCCAAACTGCTGGAGCAGGAGGGCACCGAAATTCGCGCCATCCCCGCGCCCACCGGCGGCAGCCGCAAGTTCTGCGACCGCATGAATGCCTTTGCCCAGAAAGAGGGGCTGCCCGGGATGGGCTATATCTTCTGGCGCGATGGTGAAAACGGTGTTGAGGCCGCAGGCCCGTTGGCCAAGAATATCGGCCCCGAGCGCACCGAGGCCATTCGCCTGCAACTTGGCCTTGGCAAGGGCGATGCGGCGTTCTTTCTTGGTGGCAAGCCATCGGTCTTTGAACGGGTGGCCGGCAAGGCGCGCACGGTGATCGGTGACGAGCTTGGCCTGACCGATCAGAACCGGTTTGCCTTTGCCTGGGTCGTCGATTTCCCGATGTACGAGGCGGATGAGGAAACCGGCAAGATCGACTTTAGCCATAACCCGTTCTCGATGCCGCAAGGCGGGCTTGAGGCGCTGAATGGTGATCCGCTCAATGTTCTGGGTTATCAATATGACCTGAGCTGTAACGGCTACGAGCTTATTTCGGGGGCCATTCGGAACCACAAGCTTGATATCATGATCAAGGCGTTCGAGCTTGCGGGCTATGACGAGGCCGAGGTGCGCAAGCGCTTTGGCGGCATGGTCAACGCCTTTCAATATGGCGCGCCGCCCCACGGGGGCTGTGCGGCGGGGATTGACCGGATCGTGATGTTGCTGGCCGATACCGCCAACATCCGCGAGGTGATCATGTTCCCGATGAACCAACGCGCCGAAGACCTGATGATGAACGCGCCCTCTGATCCGACCAGCGATCAGCTGATGGAACTGGGCCTGCGGGTGATCCCGCAGGAATAGGCGGTAAACCGGGCCTTTCCTTTGGCGCGGCATGGGTGCATGCTCGGGCCAAAGGATTTATGTCAAAGGCTTTTTCATGCTGCAAGATCGCCCTGTCGGCCCAAAGCTGATCAACTGGAAGGAACCGCCCGCACCAGACGGCGCGGCGCTTGTCGGTCGCTATGCGGCGCTGGAGCGGCTTGATGCCGATCGCCATTCCTCTGATCTGCACCGCGCCAATAGCGCCAGTGACGCGATCTGGGATTATATGCCCTACGGCCCGTTTTCCTCGGCCGCGCAATATCACCGCTGGGCGCGTCAGATCACGGATGGGCAGGATCCGCTGTTTTACGCCATCACCAATATCGAAACCGGCCAATTGGGCGGTGTCGCCAGTTATCTTCGGATCATGCCGCAATCGGGAAGCATCGAGGTCGGGCACATCAATCTTTCGCCATCCCTGCAACGCACCCGCGCCGCGACCGAGGCGATGTATCTGATGATGAAATGGGCGTTCGAGGCGGGCTATCGGCGCTATGAATGGAAATGCGACGCGCTCAACATGCCGTCGCGCCGCGCCGCAGAGCGGTTGGGTCTAAGCTATGAGGGTATTTTCCGTCAGGCCACCGTGGTCAAGGGACGCAATCGCGACACCGCCTGGTTTGCCGCGATTGATACGGAGTGGCCCGCCCTACAAGAGGCCTTTCAAATCTGGCTGGCCCCGTCGAATTTCGACGAAGAGGGCCGACAACGCGAAAGCCTGAGTACCCTGACCCGCCTTGTGCGCGCCGCCAGCGATCCCGCGCAGGGTTAGGTCAGCGCCCGGCCTGAAATCGCCAGCCGGGTTTCGAGACGTTTTTCGATCAGCCCAACCATCGGCGCCACCGCCTCGGCGCCGTTATCTCTGGCAAGTTTTGTTGCCGCCTCTGCCAGGGCGCCATCAAAGGCCGATTGGGCCACGCCAGTCAGAAACTGCGAGATATAGGCCAGAACCGGCGCGTCATACCCGTTGTCCAGCAGGTTCAACACATATTCAAGATCATCGCGATAGGCCAGCGGGTCAGGGCTTATCACCTCTTCACTGATCGCATAGGGGCCGTTCGGCCGCCGATCGGCGGGCAAATGCCGCAGGATCTGTTGTTGAAAGGTACTAAGGCTTTCCACCGGTTTCAGCAGGAACCCATCGGCCCCGGCCCTGAGCGCGGTGGCTTCGGCGCCCGCATCGCCACTTGTCGCGATGATAACCCCAACGCGCGGTGTGGCGCGATCCAGATCTTCGATAAGCTCGGCCCCGGAGCCATCCGGCAGACCAAGGTCAATGATTGCTACCGAGGGGCGATAAACCTGCAAATGACGCCGCGCTGAGCGCAGGCAATCCGCCCGCCTGATCCGCGCCCCGCTGCGCAGACACATGAGGCGCAACGCCTCGCTGGCATAGCGGCTGTCCTCGACCGCAAGAACTGTCATGCCCAAAAGCGGGCGGCTGTTTGTGGGCGCGCGCTGGGGCGCAAGGCCATCGAGATCACTCATCGGGCTGATCCTTTGCTAAACTGGGTTCGGACAGGATTACGCAGGGATGGTGAATGCGAGGTTAATGCGCGGGTTGCGTCCCCCTGTCGCTTGTCAGCCGGCCTTTGCGGCCCCATAACACAGTCAAACCAGACGAAAGGAACCAGCCATGATCGGACGCCTCAATCATGTTGCAATCGCCGTGCCGGATCTGACCGCCGCCGCCGAGCAATACCGCACTGCGCTGGGGGCAAAGGTGGGCGCCCCGCAGGACGAACCTGACCACGGGGTCACTGTTATCTTTATCGAATTGCCCAATACCAAGATCGAATTGCTCTATCCCCTGGGCGAAAACAGCCCGATCAACGGGTTTCTGGAAAAGAACCCGGCGGGGGGCATTCATCACATCTGTTACGAGGTTGACGATATCCTGGCCGCCCGCGACCAGTTGCAGAAAACCGGCGCGCGGGTGCTTGGCACGGGCGAGCCCAGGATTGGCGCCCATGGCAAGCCGGTGCTGTTTTTGCACCCCAAGGATTTTAACGGCTGCCTTGTCGAGTTGGAGCAGGTCTGATGGGAATCACCTCTGGCATCGTTCTTTTCGCAGTGATCTGGTTCATGACCTTTCTGGTCGCGATCCCGATTCGGATACAGACACAGGGCGATCTGAACGAGGTCGTCCCCGGCACCCATGCTGGATCGCCCGAGCATCATCACCTGCGCAAAAAGGCCTGGATCACCACCGGGGTCAGCGTCATCCTCTGGGCGATCATCGGCGGCACCATCCTGTCGGGGAAGATCACCGTGCGCGATCTGGATATGTTCAACCGTTTGGGCCCCGAGCAGAGCGCGACGCAATAGCGTGAAAGATATGGGTAAAGGTGGCCGCGCCCAGAATGGGGATCACCAGATTGATAAGGGGCACCGATAGCGGCATCGCCATAAGCGTTCCCGCCGCCCATATCGTCAGCCGGTTCTTGCGCCGCATTTCCTTGGCGCCTGCGCGCCCGATCCGGCGCATCGCGGCCAGTTGGAAATACTCCATCCCCAGCAAATAGCCGTTCAGCGCCCAGAAAATGAAAAGCGCGAAGGGTGTGAAGATCGCATAGGCAATCAGCGCCAGAAGGTTGGCGCCGATCAAGACCCCAAGGAAATTCACCGTATCGCGCAGCGCCTCTCCAAAGGGCACTTTCAGCGCCGGACCCTGTCCGGGGTAATGCCGGTCCTCGACCGCCTGCGCCACCTCTTCGAGAAACATCGAGGTAATGGCCGAGGCCACCGGCACCATCAAAAATGCCGAAAGGATCATCATCAGCAAAAAGCTGCCCCAGCCCAACAGATCGTTAAGCCAGGTCACCTCGCCAATCAACGGCAGGGTGCTCGTGTCGCCAACCGCCCATTGGATCAACCCGAGGAAAAGCGCATAGGCAGCAACCAAAAGCGCCAGCGTCAATCCGACACCAATCAGCAGAACGCGTTGAAAGCGGCGGTCGCCGATCTGTGACAGAGCTTTGAAAAATCTGGAAAATATCATTGTGAAATCCAGGTGGTGATCTGGTCAAGATCTGGGCGCGGTCGCTCTGGCGGGGCGCTGCCTTCGGTGCCGATATGGATGAACCCGGCGATCCGTTCGGGTGAGGTAAGCCCAAGCGCCGCCTCGGCAAAATCGCGGTCGTGGCTTGCCCATCCGCTAAGCCAGTTCGCGCCCCAGCCCGCCGCAAGCGCGGCATTCAAAAGCGCAAGGCAGACACCGCCCGCCGCATAGGTCTGTTCAATCGCCGGAATTTTGTCAGAGGGTTTTTGCACCTCGATCACGGCCACCGCCAGATGTGCATTTGCAAACTGATCCTTTGCCTTGGCAATATCCTCGGGCGATTTGCCAAGCCGCGCGCCAACGCCCTCGATCAGCCCGGCAATCCGCAAAAGCGCGCCGCGTTCCAGCACGATAAAGCGCCAGGGTTCCAGTTTGCCATGGTCCGGGCTTCGCGCGGCGGCGGTCAGGAGCGGGCGCAATTCGGCGCGCCCCGGCACCGGCAAAACAAGCGTCTTGGCCGGACGCGAGCGGCGGGTTTGCAAAAACTCAAGGGCGGCGGCGTTCGGAACGGGCATGGCAAGCTTTCATCTTATTCACGGCTTACATGTCGGCAAGCCGGGCGCCGGGGTCAAGGGGCAGCGCAGTTTAAAACCACTTGGATTGCCCGAAACCAGCGGCTAATCAGGGCCATGGATAGCCCCGACCTAAGCCACCTTAACCGCCCCGGCACCCGGATCGCCCTGCGGGTGACACCCAAAGCCTCGCGCAATCGCATCACCCTAGAGGCGGATCAGCTCCGGGTTTATGTCACCACCGTGCCCGAGGACGGCCGCGCCAATGCCGCCGTGCAAAAGCTGTTGGCCAAGGCGCTCGGCCTGCCCAAAACGCGCCTGCGGCTTATCCGCGGACAAACGTCGCGCGACAAGGTTTTTGAGGTGGAATAGAGCAAGGCTTGGTGCGCGCGCGCTCTCGAATGACGGCTCTAAGCCCAAGGTGACACGTTGAATGAGCAAGTATTCCATGAGTAGATGTCATCAAGACAAACATCGGAGAAAATTACCTTGGAATGTTTAGAAGCCGCGCCATGGCCTTTTGTCCTTTTTGTGTTCTTCGCGTTTATATCGGCCTACGCTGTTGCAAAACACAATGCATTTGCGTTGAAAGACACCCTTCTCGCCTTAGGCGGCATGAAGAAATTTGAGAAAAGCTGGCTTATCAATCTCCTCATTGCGGCAACGCTGACGCTACCGTTAGGCGCTTCTTATTGGGTGATTGCCGCTTGTGGGGCTTAGCGGTTGAAGCGTGGGCTTTGTCCTGTGAGTTCAACGGGTGGTCGCAACACTTTAGGCTTTGAGCAAACCTGCCCTTTATAAAATGAACGACATCCCGCGTGTCCAGCTGCGGATCACGATGGTCAGGGGCTTTGCGATGTCACAGGATCGCCCCTAGGCGACGCCCGCGCGCAGGGCGTCGTGGATATGCACCAGGCCCTGCAATTGCCCGGTCTCATCGACAGCGAAAAGCGCGCTGATCTTATGGGTGTTCATCACCCCAAGCGCCTCGGACAATAACGCATCGGGCGAAATGCTGCGTGGGTTGTAGGTGGCGATTTCGCCGGCCTTATGGCTCATCAAATGGTCAAGATTGCGCCGCAAATCGCCATCGGTAATCACCCCCTTGAGCATGCCGTTCTCAACCAGAGCCGCCACGCCAAAGCCCTTGGCGGTCATCTCAAGCAGGGTTTCGCCCATATCCGTGTCAGCCGCAACCACCGGCAGGGCATCGCCCCGGTGCATGACGGATGACACCTTGAGCAATTGCGCCCCAAGCGTGCCGCCGGGGTGAAAGGCCATGAAATTCTCGCGTTCAAACCCGCGCATCCGCATCAGCGCCACCGCCAGAGCATCGCCAAGCGCCAGCGTGCAGGTCGTGCTTGTGGTCGGCGCCATGCCGATCGCACAGGCCTCGGGCGCCTTGGGCAGTTCAAGCAGGTGATCGGCCTGCTGCGCAAGAGTGCTGTCGGCCTTTTTGGTGATCGCCACCAGTGGAATGGCAAACCGCCGGGTATGGGCGATGATATCGGCAAGCTCGCGGGTCTCACCGGAATTGGAAATAAGGATAACCGCATCCTGATCGGTGATCATGCCAAGGTCGCCATGACTGGCCTCGCCGGGATGCACATATTGCGCAGGCGTGCCGGTGCTGGCCATGGTCGCGGCGATCTTGGCCGCAATATGCCCCGACTTGCCCATGCCCGATACGATCACGCGGCCCCGGACCTGCAACAGCTCGGTGATCACCCGATCAAAGCTGTCCGGGAGCGCGTCGCGCAGCGCGCTTACCGCCTCGGCCTCGATCCGCAGGACCTCACGGGCAATCTCGGTCGGGGTTTGGCTGGCAGGCATGGCAGGGCTCCTCTTTGGCAGACTGATACCGTGCCCCGGCCCCAAGGCCAAGCCCCTGCCGTGCGCGGTGTGTTTTGCGGCA
>Ga0209344_10000997_pt1 | contig 41178 bp, 41 predicted proteins | sample Cruoilmetagenom6_FD_187293 | JGI IMG/M metagenome (GOLD analysis project Ga0209344, IMG submission 187293) | Oil polluted marine microbial communities from Coal Oil Point, Santa Barbara, California, USA - Santa Barbara Oil Seep Sample 6 (SPAdes)... | ecosystem: Environmental > Aquatic > Marine... | reverse complement strand
ATCTTCATGGTCTTGCGAGCCCTTCGCCGGATTGCCGCATGGTGCGGGCTGGGGGTTTCCCCTTCCCGCCATGCTGCACGCCCAAAGCTGAGCAAGCGATTAATGCGCGAATTTTCCGCGACGGGGCGGCATTGGGCCTTCGCATTTGCCGCCCGCCCGCCTATATCTTGGCTGACAGGTAGGACCATGCAGAAGATATTCGCCCTTGTTTTCATGGCCCTGATGGCCAATCCGCTCGCCGCGCAGGACAGCGCCGAAGGCGATGCCGCAGGCGTTCCGCCAATCATCTTTCCCGCAGACCAGGTGGATTTGAACGAATTTCTCTGGATAAAACGGCCGCTCATCGTCTTTGCCGACGCCCCGGCGGATCCGCAGTTTCTCCAGCAGATGGAATTCATCACCGCCCGGCTCGATGCGCTTGACGCGCGCGACGTGGTGGTCATCACCGACACCGCCCCCGACGCGGGCGGCGATCTGCGCCGGCAGTTGCGACCACGCGGCTTCATGCTGGTGCTGATGGGCAAGGATGGCACCATATACCTGCGCAAACCGTTCCCTTGGGACGTGCGCGAAATCAGCCGCACCATCGACAAGCTGCCCACCCGCCAGCGCGAAATGCGCGAGGAGCAACAGGGCGACAGCTGAACGCGCGCGCCCATCACGGTGCCCCCATCGCCACGACCAGCAGGCCGGTCACCGGATCCAGCATCATGACCGCGCCGTTTTCCCGGTCATAGGCCAGCAGGCTGCGCGGCCCCTCGATGGCGGCGCGAAAGGCGCTTTCGGCCACCGCGTCCATGCAGGCCCGCCCCTCGAGCGCTGCGCGGCGCATCGCCATGCCGGTCGCGCGCTCGGTATTGGCCAGCGCCACCAGCCCTTCATCGGGCGACTGGCGGCTTGAATCGAGCGCCGCACGGCCACGGCGTTTGAGCTGCACCAGCATGTCGCGCGGGTCCGACACCACCGGCATCTGCGCCTTCACATCCGCCGAATTGAGCCGGAACACCGCCGCCAGGCAATCGCCCCGCGCCTCGAATGTCACGGTGTCGCCAACGGCGAACCATTGCTCCAGTCGCTCGCGCAACCCGGCCTCGTTGTCGCGTGCACAGGCGGCGGTCAACACGAGACCGGCCAGCGAGACACAGGCCAACGCCCCGGCCCCCCGCCGCTCAGCCCGCATATGCCCGCCGCCGCGCATCATTCCCTCACTCGAACTCCATGATCACGTCATCCACCGCCAGGCTGTCGCCCGGCCCGGCATTGACCTTGGTCACGATCGCCCTTTTCTCGGCGCGCAGGATGTTTTCCATCTTCATGGCCTCCACGGTGCACAGCGCCTGCCCCTCCTGAACCTCGTCGCCCTCGGCCACGTTGACCGACACGATGAGGCCCGGCATCGGGCAGAGCAGCATCTTGGATGTATCAGGCGGGAGTTTCTCGGGCATTAACGACGCCAGTTCGGCCTGACGCGGGGTGCGCACATGCACCTTCAGATCAGCACCCCGGCTGCGGATGCGGAACCCGCCCGAGATCTTGCCGACCTTCAGAACCAGAGGATCGCCCCCCACATCGAGACGCGCCAGGCTGTCGCCCGGTGTCCAGCGGCTGGCGACGCGCAGCGTGCTGCCATCCTCGAAACTCACCGTCGAACCCTCGCGGTCGGCGGCGATGCTCACCGCGAAATCGCGGCCCTGCAACGACACCACCCAGGCCTCGCCGACATGGCGTTCGTGGTTGTCCATCCGCCCCGAAACGCGGGTGCGGCGGATCTCGGCGACCCGGTGCATCGCCGCCGCGCTGGCAGCGATCCGGCGCAGCGAATCCTCGTCCAGCGACACCCCGTCAAAACCTTCGGGATACTCCTCGGCGATAAAGGCCGTGGTGATGTTGCCCGAGACGAATTTCGGATGATCCATCACCGCGCTCAGGAACGGCAGGTTATGGCCGATCCCCTCGACCTCGAAGGCATCAAGCGCATTGCGCATCCCCTCGATCGCCTCGAGGCGGGTATGCCCCCAGGTGCACAGCTTGGCGATCATCGGGTCGTAATACATGGAAATCTCGCCGCCCTCATAGACGCCGGTATCGTTGCGCACCACCGCGCCTTCGATATCCAGCTCCTCTGGCGGGCGATAGCGCGTCAGCCGCCCGATCGAGGGCAGGAAGTTGCGATAGGGATCCTCGGCGTAAAGCCGGCTTTCCATCGCCCAGCCATTGAGCTTCACATCGTCCTGGGTCAGCGACAGCTTCTCGCCCGCCGCAACGCGGATCATGTGCTCCACCAGATCGACGCCAGTGATCAGTTCGGTCACCGGATGTTCCACCTGCAGGCGGGTGTTCATCTCGAGGAAATAGAAATTGCGCTCGCCATCGACGATGAACTCCACCGTGCCCGCGCTGGCATAATTCACCGCATGCGACAGCTTCAGCGCCTGTTCGCCCATCGCCTTGCGGGTTTCCTCGTCCAGGAACGGGCTCGGGGCCTCTTCGATGACCTTCTGGTTGCGCCGCTGGATCGAGCATTCCCGCTCGCCGAGGTAAACCCCGTTGCCATGCGTGTCGCACAGCACCTGGATCTCGATATGGCGGGGCTGGGTCACGAATTTCTCGATAAAGATGCGGTCATCGCCGAAACTGCTCGCCGCCTCGTTCTTCGAGCTCTGGAAGCCCTCGCGCGCCTCTTCGTCATTCCAGGCGATGCGCATCCCCTTGCCACCGCCCCCGGCGCTGGCCTTGATCATGACCGGATAGCCGATCTCCTTCGAGATCTTCACGGCGTCGTCGGCATCCTCGATCAACCCCATCACGCCGGGCACGGTGCTGACCCCGGCCTCCTGCGCGATCTTCTTGCTGGTGATCTTGTCGCCCATCGCCTCGATGGCACCCTTGGGCGGCCCGATAAAGGCGACGCCCTCTTTCTCCAGCGCCTCGGCGAAGCGCGGGTTCTCCGAAAGGAACCCATAACCGGGATGCACCGCCTCGGCGCCGGTCTGGCGGATCGCCTCCATCACCTTGTCGATGACGATATAGGATTCATTCGCCGGGGGCGGGCCGATATGCACCGCCTCGTCGGCCATCTGCACATGCAGCGCCTGCGCGTCGGCATCGGAATAGATCGCCACGGTCTGGATACCCATTTTCCGTGCGGTCTTGATCACGCGACAGGCGATCTCGCCCCGGTTGGCGATCAGGATCTTCTTGAACATCTCTCGTCCCTTCTTCCCGTTACTGGCCGCTCCGGGCCACAAATGAAAAGACCACCGGCGCGGATCGCACCGATGGTCACGTCATGTCTGCTCTGCGCCGCGGAGGCGCGGGCGTGCTTACCTGCAGCGGCCGGGATAGGCCTTGCAATAGGCGACATTGCCGGCTGCGCCGACAAGCGCGCCCGTGGCGACGCTGCCGCCGATAACCGCCGAGGTGCCAGCCCCGGCACCTGCCCCCAGAAGGGCCTGTTCGCCGAAGGTGTCGCCACATGCCGCGAGGGCGAAAAGCCCGGACCCGGCAAGGATCGTGATGAATGCTCTGCGCATGACTGTCTGCCTTTCCTGATGCTGCCTGTGATTGGCACGCTAACGCACGGAACATGCATCGGGTTCCCGGCATCGTCAAAACCCGTCATCGCCGCATAGCCGCCATAGGCGAGGCACCGCCGAACCCGCGAAGGCGCTGTAATATATGAAAAAACGGACGGTGAGCGCACAAGGCCGCCGCACCGCCCGTCAGGGGAAGGGTAACGGATCAGACAATCGGTCCTGGCCCGAAGGGGTCGGGCCTCCACTACGCTTTCAGGATGGCCGCAGAACGCCGCCGCTGCCAAGCGGCGCGCGCGCGCGCCGCGCAATTCGGCTGCATTTCGCGTATTCGGCGGCACTTTGGGCAGGAACCTGCCACCCGACCGCGCCTGTTGCACGCTCACCATTCCTCGTCCTCCTCGAAGATCTCGGGAAAGGCGGCGCGTGCGGCGGCGACGTCGATCACCAGAAGCGCTTCGTAGCTGGCGGGATCGAACGGGTCTTCGGCGGGCTTCACCTCGCGCCCGAACAGCCAGCTCAGCCGTCCCGCATCCAGATTGCCCCGCTCGAACGGCTCTTCGCCGAAATGCTCCCAGAGCGCGGCCATGAACGCCGCATCGGCGCGCCGGTCGGCAGGCCTGCGGTCGCGGTAACGCTCGCGCCGGACGATCTCGGTGACGCCCTTGGGATTGGCGCGCCGGATGGTGAACTGGAAATCCGTGCTCGGCAGACGGCCGGGGAACCCGCGATGCTTCAGCATGATCCACCTGCCTTGCACGCGCAGGCAGCGCGCCGGACGACAGAGCCCTGATTCGCAACGCGATTCAGCGTGCGATGCGATGCTCGGATCGGTTTTCGAGGAGGCAGACCGGCGCGAAATGATTCGCGCCCTGGCGCATTCAACCCTGCGCGTGGGGACGGGACAGGCCCGAGGGCCTGTCCCCGCAATTCCGAATCGGAATTACTTGTACTTACCGGTGTAAACCGGCTCTTGCGAGACGGGCTCGACGACCACGAACTCTTCTTCTGCTTGCTGCTGCTGTGCGCATGCAGCGACAAAGGCAACCAGGCCAACGGCCAGAATGCTCTTGATGCTCTTCGACATAAGTGTCTCCTGTCTTCTTGATCGGACAAACGCAGCGTTAATCGCCCCATCTGCCCCAGTTCCGAGGTATGGGTTACTTGGGTGCAACCGTGCGCCAACATAACGGAATATTTTCGGAATGCATATGCGGCATGCGCAAACGCGTCCGTATGTGGCGGCAAAGCCTCATCTGTCCGAAGAGATGCGGTTTTCCCCGCAAAATCTAGTGGTTGCATCAGAAAACCTCCCAGATGCAGGTTCCATCCTCGATGCGATAGGCCTCGAACACCTGTTTCACATCGGGATCTATCACACCGAAGACAGATTCGCGGTCGGCCAGCGATACGACCACCTGCGCGGGCACCGGCCCCACATTCGCCAGGCGCGGAACCGCGTAGGTTGTGCACAGATACTCAAGATCGGCCATGATGGTGTCGAACTCTTCCTCGCCGGTAAATCCCGGCGCGACGAAACGGAAACGATAGGTCAGCCCCTGCCCCGGACGGTCCCAGAGCATCTCATAGAAGGTCGCTTCCATCCCCGAGGGCAGGACAAGGCGCTCCTCCTTCGCCTTGTCCGCCTCGCCCTTGGCGGTGCTGGCCACAAGTGCCAGCGCCACTGCCGCGGCGGGAATATGCAACCCCAGGGGGCTCACCCCGCGCCCCCCTCACAACGGGATGTTGTCGTGTTTCTTCCACGGCAGCTTGCGCTTCTTGTTGCGCAGCGCGGCAAAGGCGCGGCTGACGCGCTTGCGGGTGCTGCGCGGCTGGATGACCTCGTCGATGAAACCACGCTCGGCGGCGACGAAGGGGTTGGCAAAGCGGTCCTCGTAATCGGCGGTGCGCTGCGCGATCTTGTCCGCGTCGCCCAGTTCCGAGCGATACAGGATCTCGGTCGCGCCCTTGGCGCCCATCACCGCCACTTCGGATGTCGGCCAGGCATAGTTGAGATCACCGCGCAGGTGCTTCGAGGACATCACCACATATGCGCCGCCATAGGCCTTGCGGGTAATCACCGTGACCTTCGGCACCGTCGCCTCGCCATAGGCGAAGAGCAGCTTCGCGCCATGCTTGATCACCCCGTCATGCTCCTGCTTGGTGCCGGGCAGGAAGCCGGGCACATCGACGAAGGTCAGGATCGGGATCTCGAAACAGTCGCAGAAGCGCACGAACCGCGCCGCCTTGCGGCTGGAATCGATATCGAGACACCCAGCCAGCACCATCGGCTGGTTGGCCACCACCCCCACCGTGCGCCCCTCGAGGCGAATGAAGCCGGTGATGATGTTCTTGGCGAAATCCTCCTGGATCTCGTAGAAATCGCCCTCATCCGCGACCTTGGTGATCAGTTCCTTCATGTCGTAAGGCGTATTCGGGTTGGCCGGAACCAGCGTATCGAGGCTCGGCTCGGCGCGGTCTGGCTCGTCGAAGAACGGGCGCACCGGCACCGATTCGCGGTTGTTTAGAGGCAGGAAATCCACCAGCCGGCGCACTTCGGCCATCGCTTCAACATCGTTCTCGAAAGCCCCGTCAGCAACCGAACTTTTGCGCGTGTGGGTCGAAGCCCCGCCCAGTTCCTCGGCGCTCACCTGCTCGTTGGTGACGGTCTTGACCACATCGGGGCCGGTCACGAACATGTAGGAGCTGTCACGCACCATGAAGATGAAATCGGTCATCGCGGGCGAATAGACGGCGCCGCCCGCACAAGGCCCGGTGATGACGCTGATCTGCGGCACCACGCCCGACGCCTCGATATTGCGCTGGAACACTTCGCCATAGCCCGCAAGGCTGTCCACGCCCTCCTGGATGCGCGCGCCACCCGAATCGTTGATCCCGATCACCGGCGCGCCGTTCTGCATCGCCATGTCCATGATCTTGCAGATCTTCATCGCGTGGGTCGCACTGACCGAACCGCCCAGCACGGTGAAATCCTGACTGAACACATAGACCTGGCGGCCATTGATCGTGCCCCAGCCGGTCACCACCCCGTCGCCATAGGGGCGGTTGTCTTCCATGCCGAAATCGGTGCAGCGATGGGCGACGAACATGTCGAACTCTTCAAAGCTGCCTTCATCCACCAACAGGTCGATGCGCTCGCGCGCCGTCAGCTTGCCCTTGGAATGCTGGCTGTCGATCCGCTTCTGGCCGCCGCCCAGGCGGGCCTCGCCGCGGCGTTCCTCGAGTTCCTGAAGAATGTCTTTCATGGCGCTCCCCTTAGCGATTTTGAGCGACCATAAGGAAATACGCCCGCGCCACAAAGCAGAATTCGGCAAATTTGCAAAGAACTGGAAAGATTGTTGTGCTAAGCTGAATATCTGCAAAGCCACGCAAACCCGCCCCGCAACTGTGCACCTCGCCACAGAACACTGTGCATGGACAAGCAGCGAGCGCGGGCCTAACCCTTTTCCATGACCGATTTGCCAGCGCCGCGCTTTTTGGATCGCGCGACACCGCCACATATCGTTACCCTGATTCTCCTCGCGGGCATTTCCGCCCTTTCGATGAATATATTCCTGCCCAGCCTTCCGGGGATGACAGAGTATTTCGACACCGAATACCGGCTCATGCAGCTGTCGGTGGCGCTGTATCTGGCGGTCAACGCGGCCCTTCAGATCCTGATGGGGCCGATTTCCGACCGTTTGGGCCGTCGCCCGGTGATCCTTGGCGGGCTGGCTATCTTTCTCCTCGCGACGCTCGGCTGTCTCTTGTCCACCAATGCCTACATGTTCCTGACCTTCCGCATGGCGCAGGCGACCATCGTGGTCGCGATGGTGCTCAGCCGCGCCATCGTGCGCGACATGGTCCCACAGGATCAGGCCGCGTCGATGATCGGTTACGTGACGATGGGGATGACCGTGGTGCCGATGCTCGGCCCGGCCCTTGGCGGCGTGCTTGACGAGCTGTTCGGCTGGAAGGCGAATTTCTGGGCACTCTTCATCCTCGGCGCCCTCGTCACCTGGCTCAGCTGGCGTGACCTTGGCGAAACCGCACCGCGCTCGGGGCAGACCCTGCGCCAGCAGATCGCCGATTACCCCGAATTGCTGACCTCGCAGCGCTATTGGGGCTATGCGCTGGCTACGGCGCTGTCGTCGGGGTCGTTCTTCGCCTATCTCGGCGGCGCACCCTTTGTCGGAGACCGGGTGTTCGGCCTCGAGCCGGGCGAGCTGGGCCTCTATTTCGGCGCTCCCGCCATCGGCTACATGATGGGCAATTTCGTCTCCGGCCGTTTTTCGGTGCGGATCGGCGTCAATCGCATGGTGCTCTGGGGCACGCTCTTCAACGCCACCGGGATCTCGCTGAACCTCGCGGTCTTCTATGCCGGCCAGGGCAGCCCGATCAGTTTCTTCGGGCTGATGATCCTGATGGGGCTCGGCAATGGCATGGTGATCCCCAACGCCACTGCCGGGGCCCTTTCGGTGCGCCCGCATCTGGCGGGCACCGCAAGCGGGCTGGCCGGGGCGCTGATGATCGGCGGCGGCGCGGCGCTCTCGGCGCTGGCGGGTGCACTGCTGACACCGGGTTCGGGGGCCTTCCCCCTGCTCTGGATCATGCTCAGCACCGGGATCCTCGCGATCGGCGCGATCCTCTTCGTGATGTGGCGCGAGACCCGCATCATTCTGCCGACGGACTTTACCTGACCCCGTCACCGCGGCATGCTACGATAGATGCGCGCCCTACTGACCCTGACCCTCTGGCTTGTCGCTGCCCCGCCCCTCGCAGCGCAGCCGTCCGGGGATTGCAACGACACGGCCCCGGCCCTTCCCTCGCCCGAACTGATGCGCACGCTGACCCAGTGGATCGGCGCGCATACCGGCTACGACATCACCCGCAGCCTGCGAACACCGCCCAGCGTCAGCTTTTGTATGACCGGCGAGACCATCCGCTACGAGGGCCACGACCTCCTGGTCGATCCGGAACTGCGCGCCGCCTATGACCTGTCGGCGCGGCGCATTTTTCTGGTGCGCCCCTGGCAGGCCGACAACCCCAACGATGTCTCGGCCCTGCTGCATGAACTGATCCACGACGTGCAGCCGCTCAACCGCGACTGGCCCTGCATCGGCGCCCCGGAATGGGAAGCCTACAGCCTGCAGGAACAATGGCTTCAGGCGCGCGGCATCGACCCCGGCTTTGACTGGATGTCCATCTACATGTGGTCCCGCTGCCCGCGCGACGTTCACCCGGACTGAGCCTTGCGCACGCCGCGCCTCAAACCGCCAGCAGCTTCACGGCAATCGCCCACATGACCAGCCCCACCAGCAGATCGAGCACCCGCCAGCTTGCCGGGCGGCGAAACAGCGGCGCCAGCAGACGCGCGCCAAAACCCAGCGCAAAGAAGAACGTGAAGCTCGCCGCCACCGCGCCCGCGCCAAAACCCAGCCGGTTGTCATATTGCGTGCTGATCGACCCCAGCAGGACCACCGTGTCCAGGTAGACATGCGGATTGAGCCATGTGAGCGCGAGGCAGGTCAGCACCGCGCGCCTGAGGCTCGCCGTGCCCTCGCCCGCCTCCAGCGCCTCACCGCCGCGCCATGCCGCCAGAAGCGCCCTTGCCCCGTACCAGACAAGAAAGGCCGCACCGGCGTAGCGCATCACCGCCTCAAGCCCCGGCACCGCCCTCGTCAGCGCCCCGAACCCCGCGACCCCGGCCGCCACCAACAGCGCATCCGACACCGCACAGACCAGCACCACCGGCAGCACATGCTCGCGCCTCAGCCCCTGCCGCAACACGAAGGCATTCTGCGCCCCGATCGCCAGGATCAACGATATCCCCAGCGCAAACCCCGCTCCGATCGCCTGCATGAACCGATTTCTCCTGACAACTCAACGCGCCATGCAGGCCACAAGCCCAGCGCCGATGCAAGCCCGCACCATGCCCCCCTTCACCCGGATAAGCACCAATTTTGATCCGCCCGCCATGCTGCACCGTATCCCGTGCATAACCATTACAGATTTTGAGTGACCCGCTTTGATTGAACATTTGTCAGGGAGACATAACAACATGCAACGCCGCAGCCTTCTCAAAGCCGCCATATTCACCGCCGCAGCCGGTGCGCTGTCCGCCTGTGCCCAGACCGAGGCGCCGCAGGATATCGTCGACATCGCCGCGTCGAACCCCGAGTTTTCGACCCTCGTGACGGCCGTTCAGGCCGCAGGGCTTGTGGATACGCTCAAGAGCGACGGCCCCTTCACCGTCTTCGCCCCCACCAACGCCGCCTTCGCGGCCCTGCCCGAGGGCACGCTCGACACGCTGCTCGAGCCTGAGAACAAGGGCAAGCTGGCACAGATCCTGACCTATCACGTCGTCCCCGGCCAAGTCACATCCGACCAGCTGGCCGGTCAACGGATGAATGTCGCAACCGTCGAGGGCAGCACAGTCCATATCGACGCGCGCGGCGGCAAATACGGCACGGGCGTGCGCGTGAACGACGCCAATGTGACCAGCGCCGATATCATGGCATCGAATGGCGTGATTCACGTCATCGACAAGGTGCTGCTGCCCGAGTGACCGCAAGACATCCGGGCCGACGTCGCGCAAGCACCCCTTGCACGCATCCCCCGGAAACGACGAACGGCGCCCCACGGGGCGCCGTTCTCATGTGATCCGGGGCTGGCAGGCCTATTCGGCGGCCAGTTGCTCCATCACTTCGTCGGAGGCCTCGAAATTGGTGGTGACGCGCTGCACGTCGTCGTCATCCTCCAGCGCCTCGACCAGCCGCATGAGCTTCTGCATGCCTTCGAGGTCCATCTCGGTCGTGGTTGCGGGTTTCCACACGAGCTTGGTGGATTCGCTTTCCCCCAGCGTGGCTTCCAGCGCCGTCGAGACATCGTTGAGATCGGTATCCGTGCACCAGATGATATGGCCGTCCTCGCTGGATTCCACATCCTCGGCGCCCGCCTCGATCGCCGCCATCATCACCGAATCCGCATCCCCGGCATCCGCCGGATAGCTGACCTCGCCCTTGCGCTCGAACATGAAGCCGACACTGCCGGTTTCACCCAGGTTGCCGCCATGCTTGCCGAAGGTCGAACGCACGTTGCTGGCGGTGCGGTTGCGGTTGTCGGTCATCGCCTCGACGATCACCGCCACACCATTGGGGCCATAGCCCTCATAGCGGATTTCCTCGTAATCCTCGCTGTCGCCGGCCTGCGATTTCTTGATGGCCCGGTCGATCACGTCCTTGGGCACCGAGCTGGCCTTGGCCTCCTTCACCGCCATGCGAAGGCGGGGGTTCTTCTCGGGGTCCGGGTCGCCCATCTTGGCGGCGACGGTTATCTCTTTGGAAAGCTTAGAGAAAAGCTTGGATCGCGCGGCGTCCTGGCGCCCCTTGCGATGCTGGATATTTGCCCATTTGGAATGGCCGGCCATACGTGCCTCCGATCATATTATCGCGGAATCTGGCCTGATATAGGGCACCCTTGGGGGCCATCGCAAGCCGGTTGCACACGCGCGCCCAATGAGGTTGGCTGAAGCGACCCCAAAGGAGCGCGCCATGACCACCGACCAGATCATCCTCTTCGGCCTTTTCGCGGGGCTCTTCGCGATGCTAATCTGGGGGCGCTACCGCTATGATCTGGTGGCATTCTCGGCGCTCCTGCTCGGGGTGGTTCTGGGCGCCGTGCCCTACGAGTCCGCCTTTACCGGCTTTGGCCACCCGGCCACGGTGATCGTGGCGCTGGTGCTGGTGGTGTCGGCGGGGCTGGTCAATGCGGGGGCGGTGCAGATGATCACCCGCAAGGTGGTCGATGGCGGACGCTCGCTGGGCGGGCATATCGCACTTCTGGGCGGGGTCGGCGCGGTGCTTTCGGGCTTCATCAACAATGTCGCGGCGCTTGCGCTCCTGATGCCGGTCGACATCCACGCCGCCCGCAAGGCCAAGCGCGCACCCGGCCTCAGCCTGATGCCCCTGAGCTTCGCCACGATCCTCGGCGGCATGGTCACGCTGATCGGCACCCCGCCCAACATCATCATCGCCTCGATCCGCGAAGAAGAGCTGGGGCAATCCTTTGCGATGTTCGATTTCGCCCCGGTCGGTGCCGTCGCCGCCCTTGCGGGCATGGCCTTCATCACGCTGGTCGGCTGGCGGCTCATACCCGACCGCGCCGCCACCTCCGACCCGGCCGACGCCCTGCAGGAGGCCTCGGCCTACCTGGCCGAACTCTCGGTCCCCGAGGACAGCGACGCCGTCGGCAAGCGGCTTGCCGATCTCGACGAAACCGCCAACAGCGCCGATGTGACGGTGCTCGGTCTGATCCGCGACGGCACCCGCCGCTACGGCAGCTCTCGCGGTACCAAGCTCAAATCCGAGGACGTGCTGGTTCTCGAAGCCCAGCCCGAGGCGCTCGACGATTTCCGCGCCGCGCTCGGGCTGACCTATACCGATGCCGACGGGCGCGAACGCATCGAGGACGAATCCGACGGACTTGCCCTGACCGAGGCGGTGGTCCCGCGGGATGCGCGCATCGCCGATACCTCGGCGCAGGCGGTCGGGCTGCATTGGCGGCAACGCTCGGTCATCGTCGGCGTCTCGCGCCAGGGCCGCCGCATCACCAAGAACCTGAGCCGCGCAAAGATCATGGCGGGCGACATCCTGCTGCTGCTCACGCCTGCCGATTCCGGGCCGCAGGTGATCCGCTGGCTCGGCTGCCTGCCGCTGGCCGAACGCGGCCTGTCCATCACCCGGCAGAAAAAAGCCTGGCTGGCGGTCGGCCTCTTCGCCCTTGCCGTCGCCGCCGCCACCCTGCAGCTGATCCCGCTGGCGATCGGCCTTGGCATGGTGGTGGTCGGCTACGTTCTGACCGGGATCGTCCCGGTGCGCGACCTCTATGATCAGATCGAATGGCCGGTGGTGGTGCTTCTGGGCTCACTCATCCCCCTGGGCGCGGCGCTCAATTCCAGCGGCGGCACTGAATTGCTGGCCTCGCAGCTGATCGGGCTCGCTGGCAACCTGCCCGCCTGGGCCATCCTCGCGATCCTGATGGCGATGACCATGACCCTGTCGGATGTGCTCAACAACACCGCCACGGCCATCGTCGCCGCCCCCGTCGCAATCGAGATCGCCCGCCGTCTCGATGCCGCGCCCGATGCCTTCCTGATGGCGGTGGCGGTCGGGGCCTCCTCGGCGTTTCTCACGCCCATCGGACACAAGAACAACACGCTCATCCTCGGCCCCGGCGGCTATCGCTTCTCGGATTACTGGCGCATGGGGCTGCCGCTCGAACTCATCGTGATCGCGGTCTCGGTACCGACGATCGTGGTGGTCTGGCCGCTCTGATCGCGCCGCGTTTCCGGCGCGTTCACCTTTGATGCCGCCTGGATGATCGAATGTGCCTGTCTCATGGTGTCCACCGGTCCGCCGCCATCCTGAATGGCGGCCGAGCGCGACATCCGCCAGGGCCGGTTCTCCCCGGGCTCGCGCGTCACATGGGCCAGAACAGCGGGATGAGCGCGCTCGCCAGCAGCGCGATACTCAGGTTGAGAGGGACACCCACCCGCATGAAGTCGGTAAACCTGTAACCCCCCGGCCCGTAGACCAGCGTGTTGGTCTGGTAACCGATGGGCGTCGCAAAGGCGCAGCTTGCCGCGATCATCACCGCCACCACCAGCGGGCGCGGATCGATCCCCATCGCCTGCGCCAGCCCGATGGCGATCGGCGTGACCACGACCGCCACCGCGTTGTTGCTGACCATCTCGGTCAGCGTCGTTGTCAGCAGGAAGACCGACAGCACGATCAGGAACGGCGGCAATCCGACCAGCGACGGCGTCACCGCATCCACGACCAGCGCCACAGCGCCCGTATGATCCAGCGCAGCACCGATCCCCAGCATCGCGAAGATCAGCGCCAGCAACCGCCCGTCCACGAAGGAAAACGCCTCATCCGCGTCGATGCAGCGCGTCAGCAGCACCACCGCGACCGCAATCACCGCCAGCGGCAGGATCGGCGCAATCCCCAGCCCCGCCAGCACCACGACCCCCAGCAGGGCCGCCACCGCCACCGGCGCGTGGCCGCGCCGGAAGGCCCGCGCCGAGGGCTTCGTGACATCCACCATGTCCATCTCACGCGACAGGCGCTGGATGTCCTCGGGCGCACCCTCCAGCAGCAGCGTGTCGCCGACCCGCACCACCAGATCGTCCAGCTGCCGGCCGATATTCTGATTGCGCCGATGCACCGCCAGCGGATAGACGCCATAGCGCCGCCGCAGGCGCAGCGCCCCCAGCGTGCGTCCGACCATCTTGCAGCCCGGCGTGATCAGCACCTCGACCGTGGTGGTCTCGACCGCCGACACCTGGTCCACCCGCTTGAGGCTCTTGTCGCGCTGCAGGCTCAGCAATTCGGTCATCTGCGTGCGCAGCACCACCCGGTCGCCGACCTGCAGTTCGACCCCCTTGAGGTCGCGCCGCAGCGACTGGTCGCCCCGGATCACGTCGATCAGGCGCACGCCCTCGCGCCGGAACAGCTGCACGCCGGTCACCTCGCGCCCGATCAGGTTGCTTTCGGGCGGGATCACCGCCTCGGTGAAGAACTTCATCTTCGAGCGGTCCGACAGCATGGTCGCCATGCTGTCGCGGTTCGGCAGCAGCATCGGCGCGAAGATGCCCAGAAACAGCATCCCCCACAGCACCACGATCGCGGCCATCGGCGTGACTTCGAAAATCCCGAAGGGCGTCATCCCGGCGCTGCGCGCCACACCGTCCACCAGCAGGTTGGTCGATGTCCCCACCAGCGTCAGCGTGCCACCCATGATCGCCGCATAGCTGAGCGGGATCAGCAGCTTGCTGGCACTCTGGTTCAAGGTCTTCGAAAGCTGCACGAAAACCGGAATCATCACCACCACCACCGGCGTGTTGTTCATGATCGCCGAGGCCAGAACCACCGCCCCCATCAGGACCGCGATCGCCATCCGCGGGCTGGTGCGTGCCAGCCGGTCGGCAAAGCCCGTCAGCAGGTCCAGCGCCCCGGTCCGCACCAGCGCCCCCATCACGATGAACATCGCCGCGATGGTCCAGGGTGCCGGGTTCGAGAACACCTTGAGCGCCATGTCATAGGGCACGAGCCCCATCGTCAGCATCACCGCCACGCCACCCAGCGCCACGACTTCGGGGGGATAGATCTCGCGCACGAAGAAGGCGAACATCGCCGCCATCACCACAAGCGCGCTGATCGCCTGGCCCGTCTGGGACATCGCAAGAAAATCCATCACAACCACCCGCTACCCGCGCCGTTCAGACCGCCCTCGCGACCCGTCCCATGATCCCGCATGGCGCGAACGGGAACAAGAGGCATCCTGTGTCGCACCCCTTGCCGTCCGCCGCGCCTCAACCGCCCCGCGCGCGCTTGCGATCACGGCCCCGCCTGCGCCAGCCGCCCGCCCTGGCGCACCATCTCGACGCGCAGCGCCTTGCCGGTCTTGTCATCGGTCTCGACATAAAGCCCCGACAGCGTCACATCGCCCAGCGCCGGCTGGAACCGGCCCCGCGCCATACCGCCGATGAACCGGCGCATCGGCTCGGTCTTGTCCATGCCGATGACCGAATCGTAATCCCCGCACATGCCCGCATCGCTCTGGAACGCGGTGCCGCCGGACAGGATCTGCGCATCCGCGGTCGGCACATGGGTATGGGTGCCCACCACCATGCTCGCCCGCCCGGCGCAGAAATGCCCCATCGCCATCTTTTCCGAGGTCGCCTCGCAATGCACATCCACCAGCGCCGCCTGCACCGCGCCACCCGGCGGATGCGCCCGCAACACCGCGTCCACCGCCGAGAACGGATCGTCAAAGCATCGCTTCATGAACACCTGCCCCAGCACCTGGCACACCAGCACCTTGCGCCCGCGCCCGTCCTGGAACACCCCATGCCCGCGCCCGGGCGCCTCCTTGGCATAGTTGAGCGGCCTGATGACACGCGGCTCGCTCTCGATGAACTGCTGCATGTCCTTCTGATCGAAGGCATGATCGCCCAGCGTCAGCACATCCGCACCGCTCGCAAGCAGCGCCTTGGCATGATCCCCCGTGAGGCCCATCCCCCCCGAAGCGTTCTCGCCATTCACCACGACAAAATCGAGCCGCCATTCCTCGCGCAGCCTCGGCAGGGTATCGGCCACCGCTGACCGCCCCGCACGGCCCACGACATCGCCCAGAAACAGAATTCTCATGGCACAGGTGGTATGTCCCGCAGCCCCGAAGGGCAAGAGCGCTGTTGCATGCCGTCCTCGCCCCTCAGCCCGCAACGCGGTAGCGCGCGGCGATCCTGACCGGAAAGTTCACCGAGCGCGCGATGAAACAGACATCGTGGATGCGCCCGTGCAGCGCATCCGCCGCCGCAAGGTCGGTGCCCTTCGGAACCGTGATCCGCGGCCTGAGCGTGGCGTTCAGAAAGCGGCTCGCGCCGCGCGCATCGGTCTCGCCCACCGCCAGCGGCTCATCCTCGTAAGCCGCCACCGCGATCCCCGCATCCGAAGCGAAATGCAGATACCACAGCATGTGACAGGCGCTCAGCGCCGCGATCAGCATATCCTCGGGATTGTGCAGCCCCGGATCGCCTCCCAGCAGCGGATCGTTCGAGCAGCGGATCACCGGCTTGCCCGGCGTCTCCACGTTCCAGCTACGCGCATAAGCGCCGTAATGCGCCGTGCCTTCACCGCGATTTCCGGTCCACACCACGCGGGCGGTATAGTCATGCTCGGCCAATCTCGATCACCTCGGCTTCGGTCACCACCATGTCGAGCGGCTGGTCGGTCGCCTCGAGCGGCAATGCGCCATCCTCCTGCGCACCATAGGCGAACCCGATCGCCAGCGTCGGGCGCGCCGCGCGCAGCATCTCGAGCGTGCGGTCATAGAACCCCCCGCCATAGCCCAGCCGCCCGCCACGCCGGTCAAAGGCCACCAGCGGCACGATCACGATCTCGGGTATCATGATCTCTGCGCTGGCCGGGATCATCGCACCGAACGGCCCGTCCTTCAGCTCGCAGCCGGGCATCCAGCGCGCGAATGTCAGCGCCTGCCCCGGCGCTTCGATCACCGGCACGCCGACCGGCCCATGCGCCGCGGCCTCTTCCATCGCCGCCAGCGGGTCGATTTCCGTGCGCATCGCCATGTAGCCGGCAATGGGCACGCCGCGATACCCCGCCAGCACCCCCGACAACAGCGCCGCCTCGCCCGGCCCGGACGCCTCATGCGCCGCCTTGCGCCGCGCAAACGCCGCCTTGCGCGCCGCCTGCTTGACCTCTTGCAGGGCGCTCACAGCAGCACCATCGACGCAAGGCCCAGAAAGGCGAAGAACCCGACCACATCGGTGATCGTGGTCACGAACGGCCCCGACGCCAGCGCCGGGTCGATCCCGATCCGCGACAGGCCCATCGGAATGACGATCCCGCCCAGCGCGGCGCAGATCTGGGTCAGAATCATCGCCAGCGCGATCACCGCCGCCAGCATCGGCACCCCGAACCAGGCCCCCGCCACCAGCGCCATCAGGAAACCGAACAACAGCCCGTTAAGCGCGCCCACCGCCACCTCGCGGCGGATGACCCTCAGCGCGTTCTGCGCCGTCAAATCGCGCGTGGCCAGCGCCCTCACGGCAACGGTCATGGTCTGGGTGCCCGCATTGCCCCCCATCGAGGCCACGATCGGCATCAGCACCGCCAGCGCGACCATCTGGTCGATCGTATCGGCGAACTGGTCGATCACCACCGAGGCCAGGATCGCCGTCAGCAGGTTCACGAACAGCCACACCGCGCGCCCCTTCGCCGTCGTCATCACCCGGTCAGACAGGCTCGATTCGTCGCCCACACCGCCGAGGCGCAGGATGTCCTCCTCATGTTCCTCGTCCAGCACCGCCATCGCGTCGTCGATGGTGATGACGCCGACCAGCCGGTCATCCTCGTCCACCACCGGCGCCGAGATCAGGTGATACTGGTTGAACGCATAGGCGACGTCCGCCTCGTCCTGGGTGACGGGGATGGTGTGAAACGTCTCCTCCACCAGGTCCTTGAGCAAGACCTCGCGCCGCGAGGCCATCAGCTTGCCCAGCGTGACATTACCCACCGGGCGCAGCCGCGGATCGACCAGGATGATGTGATAGAACTGATCCGGCAGGTCCTCCTGGTCGCGCAGATAGTCGATCGCCTCGCCGACATTCCAGTGCTCGGGCGCCATCACCACTTCGCGCTGCATCAGGCGGCCGGCGGAGTATTCCGGATAGGTCAGCGATTTCTGCACCGCCAGGCGATCGCCGGCCTCAAGCGCGTTCAGGATCGCTTCCTGCTCGTGATCCTCCAGGTCCTCGACCAGGTCGACCACATCGTCCGATTCAAGGTCGCGCACCGCGTCGGCCAGAACCTCGGGCGGCAACAGGCCGATCACCTCCTGGCGCAGGCCCTCGTCCAGTTCCGACAGGATATCGCCGTCGAATTCCGAGCCGTAAAGCTCGATCAGGCGGCGCCGGTCAAAGGCGTTGATCTGTTCCAGAAGGTCGGCGATGTCGGCCGGGTGCAACTCGGCCATTTCCTTGAGCAGCAAGGCCTGATCGTCGATATCGACCGCATAGATCATCCGTGCGACCGCCTGAGGATTGAGCGCATATGCGCTCTCCTCGCGGTCCTCCTCGGTCCCAGCCAGATGCTCGCCTTCCGCCATGAGACCCTCCGCCTTTGCGCCTGACCGCAGGAGTAATGAAGCGGCGCGCGAAAAACAATCCGCATTGCCCGATTTACCGCGCTCGCCCGCTCCCCTATCGTCCGCCCGAAACCGCCCCTCCCGGCCCAAGGCAAAAGGCGCGCCGATGCTCCGCGACACCATCCTCACCGGCCATGTGCTCTCGTTTGATGCCGATCCCCTGCGCGGCCCGGCCACCGGCGCCCCGGACTGCGCGCGCCTGTCCGAGGCGGTGCTGATCCGCGACGGGCGCGTCGCCGCGACCGGCGCGCTCGCGGATCTGCGCGCGCGTGCCCCCGGCGCGACGCTCAGGCGCCATGACGGGCACCTGATCTGCGCGGGCTTCATCGACGCCCACGCCCATTACCCGCAGACCGCGATCATCGCCAGCTGGGGCAAACGCCTGATCGACTGGCTGAACGACTACACCTTCCCCGAGGAAATGCGCCTCTGCGATCCCGACTACGCCGCCCGGATCGCCGAGCGCTATTTCGACCTCACGCTCTCGCACGGCACCACGACGACGGTCAGCTTCTGCACCTCGCATCCCGCCAGCGTCGATGCCTTCTTCACCGCTGCCCGCGCCCGCGGCCTGCGCGCGGCGGCTGGCAAGACCTGCATGGACCGCAACGCGCCCGCGGATCTCTGCGACAGCGCCCAAAGCGCCCATGACGACAGCGCCGCGCTGCTTGCCCGCTGGCACGGGGTCGACCGGCTCTCCTATGTGATCACCCCGCGCTTCGCCCCCACCTCCAGCGCCGCGCAGCTCGATGCGCTCGGCGCGCTCTGGGCGGCGCATCCCGATTGCCTGATGCAGACCCATCTGAGCGAACAGACCGAGGAAATCGCCTGGGTGAAACGGCTCTTCCCAAAGGCGCGCGACTATCTCGATGTCTATGAAAGCCACGGGCTCCTCGGCGAACGCGCGCTCTTTGGCCACGCCATCCACCTCGCGCCCCGCGAAACCGCCCGCCTCGCCGAATCCGGCGCCGCGCTCGTGCACTGCCCGACCTCCAACAGCTTCATCGGCTCGGGCCTCTTCGATATCGGCCAGCGGCTCGCCGAAGGCCAGCGGATCGGCCTTGCCACCGATACCGGCGGCGGCTCCAGCTTCTCGATGCTGCGCACGATGGCCGCCGCCTACGAGATCGCGCAGCTCACCGGCACCGCGCTCCATCCCGCCCAGCTTCTTTGGCTCGCGACCGGCGCCGGCGCCGCCGCGCTCCACATGCAGGACCGTATCGGCAATATCGCACCCGGCATGGAGGCCGACCTCGTCATCCTCGACCTCGCCTCGACCCCCGCCATCGCCCAGCGCCACGCCCGCGCCGATGACATCTGGGAGGCGATCTTCCCCACCATCATGATGGGCGACGATCGCGCCATCCGCCAGGTCTGGATCGCAGGGTGGCCTTATGATCCTCAATGACCAATAATGAATTGCTTTCAAAAGGTTTTTTATAAACCCAATTCTATGCCAGTTGCTCATCTAGGTAACTGGTAGTCATCTCTAGTAACTCTGTGGCACAGGAAAGTGTGCCACGAACTGTGCCACTAGGCTTGCCAATTTGCTGCGACACAGTTATAAATTCTTAGCGTTTTGAATGCGGGCATGGCCCGCTGCCAACCGAGCGATCTCCGCCACGGTGGCTCTCCAATCAGGGAGGACGCGGCAGCCCCAGGCAATGGGGCGGGCAACAAAGGAGATGGCCCACCATGACCGACGAAACCTATACCCGACAGCAGGCGCGCGCAGACAAGCGTGCGATCTTCAACGCGCTCCGATCACTGAAGCACGGTGACACCGGCCCCGCCGACCGTCTGACAGAAATGAGCCGCCGGAACTTCCTGGCGACCAGCGCCGCAGCGCTCACGGTCGCGCCCGCGCCCGCGCTCCCTGCACCCGTCCCGCCCGCGCTCCCTGCACCCGCCGCGTCTTACATCAGTCTTCCGACCCCGGCAGCTCGACCGACCAGCATCTATCCCCCGGTCGTCTCGCAGCCCCGGAACGAAGGGTTGAAACTTGGCGGAGGCAGCATCGACTTCTTCCAAGGTCGCCGCAAGCGCCTCGCCGAGATGCGCAGGGAAAAGGCGCTCGCCCAGGCCACGCGCGCCGAGACGATAGTGGTTGCCCCGGTGCCGACGAAGACGGAGGACAACTGATGGCTGCGACGCGGAAGAACTTCACCAAGGAGTGCCTGCTGAAGCTCAAGCCCGGGGAGGTCATCTCCGATGCTGGCTACGGCGGATATGGCGCAGGGACGCTCTTGGCGCGGGCCGCCAAGAACGGCGATGTCACCATCACTCTGAAAGTGTGCGTCGACGGAAAGCAGCTGAAGCGCGAGATCGCGAAGGGCATGGTCGGCTACTTCGCAAGCGGTGGGTCGCTGAGCAAGCTTCGTCAGCGCGCCTACGAGATCGCCGAGGAGGCCAAGCTCAGGACGCACCGTCCCGGTCATGCGCGTCAGAATGCACCGACGACCATCGGTGACCTGGGCGACGCCTACCTCGCCTATCGCGCCGAGAACGACCCCTATGCCGATGCCGGTAAGCAGGCGAAGGTGGCGCTCAATAGAGCGACCGCATTCTGGGGTAACCTACCAGTAACCGAGTTGAACAAGAGCGAGGGTAGCGCGTTCCTGGACCACGTCATCGACGACGCGCGGAAGGCGTCTGGCAAGCGCGATAAGAGGGGCGACGTCGGCGGACGCGTAGCGGGCCGTCACCCCGGCCACGAGGCAGCGAAGTCCGCACGCAGCTTCGTCAAGATGGTGCTGACGCATGCCGCGACCGAATACGGCCTAGACGTCAGGACCGACATATTCGATGGCAAGAAGCTTAAGAACAACCCACCCAAGGAGGGAGCGATGTCAACCGAGGAGTGCGACCGCTTCCACCAGGCGCTCAGGGACTTCGTTGAAGGCCGTGGCGGCAAGCAGGGGACCAAGCACAAGCGCACCGGGCGACACCGTGCCGTGGCGGTCGAGACGGCCAGCATGATCGAACTGTGCTACCTCGCCGCCGGTCGTATGAAGGAGTGGAAGCAGGCGCGCTGGGGCGAGATCGACCTGGAGGCTGAAACGCCAACCTGGACCATCTACGAGGACGACCGCAAGCAACGCACCAAGCACGTCCAGGTGCTGACGCCCGACGCGGTCAACATCCTGAAGGCCGTCAAAGAGCGCCGCACGGCGCGCTGGGGCCGCCCTCCACGTAAGCAGGATTACGTCTTCCCGGGCATCCGCGCGAAAACACCCGACGAGGCCCACAGGGTATCGTACGATGCCGCCTTTAACACGATCCTGGACATGTCAGGTGTCAACGAGGGCCGGTCATACGACGATAAGATCACGCCGCACCGCGCCGTGCGGGCGAGCAGGATCACGGAACTGCGCGACGTCGAGGGCTGGACTGCCAGGGAAGTCGCCGACTATGTCGGGGCAACCGAGCAGGTCATCGAGAGCGTCTACTACAAGTCGCAGGTGAAGCTCGAACGACAGGCGGCAAAGGTCTCTGCGCTGAAGAGCAGAAGGGCGGTGGTCTGACCTACTATATGCGCTTGAGGCAGCCTGCGCGCGTTTCCCGCTCTGGCGCATTGCTGTTCAAAGGGATGCAGATCGCGGTCTACCTTTGACACTCTTGGGTTAGGTTTGCCATTAAAGAAATCGACCTAATTAAGAAAAATGTGAAGCGCGAAGGTCGTGGCAATGGCAATCGCACCAAGTCCCACGGTAACCTGCTTGATGATGAAAAACGTCGTTTGCAAAAGATAGGCGGGATGGTTTCTGTTGAACTTGTAGCCTTGCTCCTTCCTTTTCAAAGCATGCTTCACAGACAAGTATGCGCAAAGATACTGAAAATAGTCGCTCGCAATCGAAATGACTGCCAACGCTCCAGCTGTGTTGATCCAGATTTCATAAGCCTGAATATAGGTCTTCGAGAACGCGGCATCAGAGGCTTGAACGGCGAAAACCCATGCAACAATCCCAAAGGCAACAAACCGAGTCGTTTCACTTAGCCGAGAAGTTACGACAGTCTTTTGCTCTAGACGTTCTTTGTGCGCTGTTTTCTTTACTGTGTCGGTCATTTCTGCCTACTACTCGCGGTTAATCATAGGTCCGGGATCTTCAGTGTTTGGGTCGTTGTCCGGATCGTCCGAACTGGCCTTTGCTCCCACAATTGAATCATAAACTCGCTTCACGAGGCCGTTCGCAGCAGCCTCCCGAAACCGATCATCGTTCATTAGTTTGGCAAAGATCTCTTCATTGCCTTCCATGCGTTCAATGAACATGCCTTCAAGCATGGAGTTGAAGACCAAGGAGAAGTTGTCCAACGTGTTTGCCCGCGCGGCTTCGCGCAACTTTTCTTTCCCTGTTGCCACCTCGACTACCTGATCGAAGAACAATTCGTCAGCCTTGTCGAATTCGGTCCCAAACCGCTCATTCAACGTGTCGACAAGCAAACTTAGCTGGACAGCTTCATCTTTAGAAACCCCTGATCCTACTTCCGTAGGCCCTTTCAGCGGTTCAGCTTCACCTTGCGAAAGGTCGATGCCGCCTTCGCTGATTTTCTGCAGGCGGTAGTATTGTAGCTCTACCTCGTCGCCGAGTTGGAATGGATCGTCCTCGGCGCGTTTCGGCAGTTTCGGGATAAGGAGTCGTAGGTAGGTGTATAGCTTTTCTTGGTCTGAATCCTGATACGGTACGACCTGAGACAAGAAGGCGTAAAGGTTTCGGAAACTGGTGAGTTTGCCACGCAATAGCTCGCGGTCAGCATCTTCCAGAGCCGCAAAGCGCTCAACGGCCAAGTCAATCAAAGCATTCATGTTGCGATGATCGGAAGCCGTCGGTTCTTTGCGGTTCTTGAACCAGATTTCGCAAACCTGATCGACTTCATCGCTGCCAAACACCCGCCATTCTTCAATTGAATGCTGCAGTTCATAGAGCTGGTGCGGATCCGGCGCTTCACCGGCGTCTGTAGTTTCGTAGTAGTCTTTGAAAGATTGGAAAATCTCGTCGCGCTCGTTCACGAAATCAAGCACAAATGTATCTTCTTTGCCTGCCGTTCGCCGATTAAGGCGCGACAGCGTTTGGACCGCCTGAATGCCTGACAAGCGTTTGTCGACATACATGGTGTGGAGCAAAGGTTGGTCGAAACCAGTTTGATATTTGTCTGCCACGAGCAGCACCTGGTATTCTTCAGTGCCGAACTTCTCGGGCAACTCGCTTTCTTTGATGCCTTTGTTCATCCCGACTTCGGTGTACTCCTTGTCCGGGAAGTCGGGATCCTTCACCGAACCGGAAAACGCCACCAGTGCCTTGATGTCGCCGTAGCCTTTGTCTTTGACATATTTGTCGAAAGCCAATTTATAGCGAACCGCATGCAAGCGCGATCCGGTGACCACCATCGCTTTGGCGCGACCACCAATCTTATGACGCGTATGATGGCGGAAGTGCTCAATGATTACTTCCACCTTTTGCGCGATATTGTGCGGGTGCAAGCTCATGAAACGCGCAAGCTGCTTGGCGGCCTTCTTGCGCGGGACTTCAGGGTCATCTTCGATCGACTTGATTAGCCCGTAGTAGGCTTTGTAGGTCGTGTAATTCTTGAGCACGTCCATGATGAAGCCTTCTTCGATGGCTTGCCTCATGGAGTAGTGGTGAAAGGGGGGCTTCCCGTTCGGTCCCGGCTCATTGAACACCGCCAGCGTCTTGAATTTCGGCGTCGCAGTGAAAGCAAAAAAGCTGATGTTCTTCTGGCGGGGACGCTTGAGCATCTCCTGGAACAGGGCTTCTTTCGCTTCGTCGGAAAGGTTCTGCTCCTCCTCATCATCGATGATCTGTTCGGCAATCGTGGCCGCGATGCCTTCACGGTTCAGCACCTTGCGCAGCTCCATGGCAGTCTCACCACTTTGGGAGCTGTGCGCCTCGTCTACAATCACGGCAAAGCTCTTGCCGGTCGTGTCGATCTGAACACCTTCACCCTTCTTGGACAGCGTGTCCAATGCCTGCGCGATGAAAGGGAACTTCTGGATCGTCGTGATTACGATCGGCACGCCACCTGACAGCGCCTTGGCCAGCTGCTGAGTATTCTCGTCGATCTTCTCGACCACGCCTTGTTTATGCTCGAACTGATAGATCGTGTCCTGCAGCTGCTGATCCAGAACGCGCCGGTCAGTGATCACCACCACCGTGCTGAATACCTTCTGATCGTTTTCATCGTGAAGGCTCGACAAGCGATGCGCCAGCCAGGCGATCGAGTTAGACTTGCCGGACCCGGCCGAGTGCTGGATCAGGTAATTGTGGCTAGGGCCTTGTGTCTTGGCGTCGGCCACCAGCTTCCGCACGGAATCCAGCTGGTGATAACGCGGGAAAATCATCGTTTCCTTGCGCGAGGTCTTGATCCCGCGCGCGGTCACCACCTTGGTTTCCTTCACCTCCAGATGCAGAAAACGCGCCAGGATATCCATCAGGCTATCCTTGGTCAGCACCTCTTCCCACAGATAGGCGGTGCGGTAGTTGTCCTCATCCGGCGGATTACCCGCGCCGTGCCCATGCCCTTTGTTGAACGGCAAGAACACCGTCTTCGACCCGCTCAGCCGTGTCGTCATAGAGGCCAGATCGGTATCGACGGCGAAATGCACCAACGCCCGTTCCTTGAAGCGGAAAATCGGGCAGGTCGGGTCACGGTCGAACTTGTACTGCTTCTTGGCATGTTCGACCGTCTGGCCGGACATCTGGTTCTTCAGCTCCATCGTCACGATCGGCAGGCCGTTGACCGACAGCACCAGATCGAGAGAGAGCCCCTTTTTCTTGGGGTCGAAATGCACCTGACGCGTGGCTTTCATGCGGTTGGCGGCATAATCGGCCAAAGCGTCGGGGTTCATGCCCGAGGCGGGCGCGAAATAGGCCAGCTTCCAAGTCTTGCCGAAACACTTGAACCCGTGGCGCAGTACATGCAGCGAGCCTTTGGCCGACAGCTCCTTGCAGAGCGAGTCCAGCAGGGTGCCCTTGGCGCGGTCGCCGTGGAACTCCTGCAGGCTGGCCCAGCGTTTAGCCTGTGTTGTCTCGATGAAGGCGATGACATCGTCGGGGAACAGCCCGCGCTCGGCATCAAAGCCGTCAGGGTCACCCAAGGCATAGCCGCCCGCCGTGGTCAGGCTTTCGGTGATGGCATCGTCAAAACGGATTTCGGTATGTTTGCTCATGACTTACAATCTATACGATAACTTTTTGCGTGTCGTTTTCCAAATCTTCGAGCGCCATTCCGTCCACGTCACTGAATAGGTAGTGACGAATATCAGGGTAATCCTTCAGGTATTTTTCGTCAGGATCCAGATCAGGGCCGGGATTGAGGCAATCGGTGAAAACATACTTGGACACTTCCAATTGTGCATCCTTGTTGGAATAGGCCGAGATCAACTTGTGCAGTGTATGGCACCAAGCTTCGCCTGCGTGCAGCTGGAGCATAACGTCAGATGCAGGGATGAGTGTCCGCGCTTTCTTGAACTCAATGCAATACGCCTTCAGCCGGTTTTCATGCGCCTGAAACAAGACGAAGTCGCACTTGCGCCCCCAAGGACGTTTGCCGTCATCATGCATGAAGTGGAAGAGCGGGCTCTTACAGGCGTCCAAACGTAGCCCAAGGACACGGCCTGAGAACGACAGCTTGGCCTTCAAGCGCTCCTTAGTTGTCTCGTCCGTGTCGGCCAATAGAATTTCGTTCTCGGCAAGATTCTCGCGCTCTTTGGCCTTACAAAGCTGACCATAGTGGGGCGTGTTACCTTTGCCGCTGGTCTCCCTGATGTCGAGGAAGGTCTTGAGATGGGACAGATAGCCGTCTGCGTTAATCGGCATGGCTAAGCGACCTTGATCTTACCGGTCACGGCATTAGTGATTAGCGCAGTTCGATATTCGCGCAGACGCTCTATGGCTTCACGTGTCTTCTGAGCGGTTTGGTCGATCGCTTTCGTTTCGCTAGTAAGCTGGTCAACAATGGATTGCTGCTCTTCGAGAGGCGGGAGTGTTATTGGCAATATCGATTGATACCCTTCGCTGAGTGAAGGAACTGCGCCGGGATTGGTATGCTCGCCAAAATCGACCGTGCTCATCCAATAGAATCCCCAGAGCGGCAGGACTTTGGATGGGTCTACGATCCAAGCCGTCATGTTATTGTCGATGCAGCAATTAGCGGTCGAAATACGACGCCGGTTCAGAAGGAGAGCCGCGCCAATCTTTGCATAAAGAATTGCGTCAGGCGGAATGACGGTTGCGCGCAGCTTCGCAGCTGTCTCACGGTCAATTGTGTGGGGAGCGGATGTGAGGTGGATACCGTCTTCCGACTTCGCCAGATCTCCCACCTTATAGAAATAGAGTTCTTCGCCCTGAACATTCTGAAAATCATGCGGGAAGCCAGCACCGCCGGTGAGGGTTCCAACATCCTTGAGCCGTCTGACTTGCCAGTGTGTGGGCACTTGATCGAACCAAACGACGCCGCTGGGTTTCATGGGGGCGTTGGGGTTGAGGCCTTTGGTGACGGCGTGGGTGATCAGTGCGGTGCGTTGTTCGGCCAGAAGGCGCAGAAGCTCTTCCTTCTTGGCGATCAGATCGTCAATCTCAGCCGTCTTCCTATCCAAAAAATCCGCGATGGCGGTTTGTTCTTCGATTGGTGGCTTCACTACAGGCAAAGACGCCAGCTGATCGGCCCCTAACTCAATGAAGGTAGTGCCTTGGCCGCGAATTTTTAGCTCTTCATTCGCCGCCAAAAGAACGTAGTACAGAAAATCGCTATCAAGGCTCTCGGAAGGAACAAGTCCCCGACAACCCTGATTGAAGCACATTTCGCCGCCAGCGATTGCAAGGTGACCGATGGGTGCCCGCGTTGAAAGGATTGAGCTACCAACTGGCACTAGATGAACGCCGCAAGAAGCAAAGCCAGCGGGAGTAATTTTGCGCTTGGTGTCAGACAGGGTTTTCCCAAATGACTTCCCCAAATCGTCTGGCGTTGCCCATAGGATTTCACCATCCCAAAATTCCGCTTCACCGCTCTTGGGTGTTGAACCATTGTGAATAGCCGAAACCCTCTTGATTGCGAGAGTTTCCCATCCCTCAGGCACCTGCCCAAGCCATGGGACGCCGCTGTCCTTATATGCTGGATAAGGGGCGTAGCTCATGCGGTGATCCCCTTAAGCATCTCCATGATGTCACGGGTGACATCCTCGATGTCTTTTTCGATCTTCTCCAACTTGCGCGGCGGTTCGTAGACATAGAAATGCCGGTTGAGCGGAATTTCATAACCCATTTTGGTTTTCTTGTGATCGACCCAGGCATCAGGCACATGCGGATGCACCTCGGCGGCCAGATAGATTTCGACGTGTTCGTGGACGAGATCAGGCAGTTGATCATCCGTCAGCTCGCCTTCACCCGCGTTCAGCATGGGCAGCTCGATATCCTTGGGCAGCGGCACCAGTTCGGTATCGCGCAGCTCGGTATCCGGCTCAGGGTTGCCTTTGGCGTCAAGGCAGGTGTCAGCGGTCTCATCCCGTTCCGACAGCGCACTGAGGATCGCCTTGCGGATCGGCGCTTCGAGCTTGATGCCTGCGGTTTTGAACGCGGCGTTCAGCGTTTTGATGAAGTCAGCACGGTTCTTGACCAGCGTATCTGGCATGCCCTCCAGCACGGCGGTGATCTGGGACTGTAGCGCTTTGCCTGCCTCTTCCTCCGCCGCGATGGCGGCACTGTCCTTGCGCTTCTTGCTTTCGGACAGCTTAGCAAAGGCGGTCTCGCCCGCCAGCCGCGCGATGCGTTCGACGCTGGCTTGGAAGTTCAGTTTGAGCGGGCGTTCGACCGTGATCTTGAGATAGCCGAAGTCACGATTGTCGAAGATCTTGGAACAAATCCGCTCTTTTGTCTTGCCATCGATAATGACGCTCGAGGTGTCGTCGTGTTTGAAGGCGGCATAGAGGCGCGTGATCTCACCGATATGGTCTGGCTTGCCATCCTCGCCGTCGCCAAGTTCGTTGCGCTTGTTGCCCAGGCTCTTGCGCATCTTCATGAAATGCTTGGTGCCATCGATCAGTTGCACCTTGCCACGCCGCTCGGGGCGTTTGCGGTTCGAGACAATCCAGATGTAGGTGAAAATCCCAGTGTTGTAGAACATCTGGTCCGGCAGCGCGATGATCGCGTCGAGCCAGTCGTTTTCAATGGTCCACCGGCGGATATTGCTTTCGCCTGAGCCAGCGTCACCTGTGAATAGGGGCGAGCCATTGAAGACGATAGCAATCTTGGAGCCGTCGCCGCCGATCTCGGGGCTGGGTCGCATCTTGCTGATCATGGTCTGGAGGAACAGAAGCGCGCCGTCATTGATACGCGGCGTACCCGCGCCAAAGCGACCCGAGAAGCCAAGCGCGTCGGCCTCTTTCTGTACGATAGATTGCTGGGATTTCCATTCGACGCCAAAGGGCGGGTTGGCCAGCATGTAGTGGAATTTCTTGTCCGGGTGACCGTCCTCAGATTTTCCGTCGCCCAACGTGTCACCGAAGTGGATGTTGTCGATCGGTTCATCCTTGATGAGCAGGTCGGAACAGCAGATCGCATAGGACTCAGCGTTGTATTCTTGGCCGTAGAGGATCAGGTTGGCCTGGGGGTTCTGCTCGCGGATGTATTCCTCGGATACCGAGAGCATGCCGCCGGTCCCGCAGGTTGGGTCATAGATCGTGCGTGCGATGCCGGGCGTGTAGACGTCTTCATCCTCGGTATACATGAGGTGTGCCATTAGGCGGATGACCTCGCGCGGGGTAAAGTGGTCTCCGGCCTCTTCGTTGGCTTGTTCGTTGAACTTGCGTACTAGCTCTTCAAAGACGTAGCCCATCTGCAGGTTGCTGACGCGGTCGGGGTGCAGGTCAACTTCGGGCTTGGCGAACTCTTGGATCACCATGAACAGACGGTTGGCGTTGTCGAGCTTCTCGATCTCGGCATCAAAGCCGAATTTTGAGAAGATGTCTTTGGCCTTGGGGGAGAAGCCTTCGATGTACGTGACCAGATTGCGCGCGATGTTGTTCGGATCACCAAGAAGTTTTTCAAAGTCATACTTGCTGACGTTGTAGAGCGGTTGCTCTCGGTCATCGGTTGCGGTCTTGCCGAGGATTTTGTGGATCGCGTCTTCGCTGTGGCCCTGCGCTTGCAGCTTTTCATACTGGGCGAGCACTTTGTCTTTGTTCGGCGCAAGAACAAGATCCATGCGGCGTAACACGGTCATGGGCAGCATGACACGACGATACTGTGGGGGGCGGTAAGGGCCGCGGAGTTTGTTGGCGATATTCCAAATTAGGCCGACAAGTTTATCGTGGTTCTGATTCAAAAGTTTTGCCCCTGACTGCTCGAGATTATAGCGGACAATTTATGCATAATCTCTCGCGTTTACTATCCAAATTACGGGGTAGCATAAAAACAATTCACTTTCTGGTTGTGGTTTTTTTGTTGGTGATTGCGTCAGTACCGGGGCTCAACGGGCCTTTAGAGGCAGGCACGCCCGCATGGCGCAGGACCGGCAGCGCGTCCGGCATTGCCCTGCCGACCCGCCACAACGGGGAGGAGTATCGTGAGATTAATATCCTGATGCTTTGGGTCATGGCGGCCAAGCGTGGTTATGTATCCGGCCGCTGCATGACCTACAAACAGGTTCAGTAGCTTGGCGGTCATTCGTCTCGGGTTTTGGTTGTGGGCATGGTGCCCAGGATCATGGCATCGCCAGGGGTGATGTCGCGCACCGGTTGGGTCGCGGGCGCGGGAGTAGGTGGCGTCGCAGGTGCAGGGGCGGTGCTCATCGGCCATCATCGTAGCAAATGTGACAGACGGCCTCCATCTCAACGTCATCCTGATCAACGACCGACTTGCGCCGGAGATCACGACTGTGTCGGTAAACGATGCTGCCGTCGGGGCCGAGCGCCTCGGTCAGGCGCTCGGTCAATAAGCCTTGGAGATCGAGGTTGTGCAGGGCATCCAGGGCCGTCATCGTGAACTCAGTCATCGTAAGGCTCATAGATTTCGTCCATGACCAGAAAGTTCCGGCGGCGCTGCCGCAGGCCGTCGAAGTCGCTGCTGTAGCGGCTCCCGTCCGGTGCGCGCGGCTCGACCATCACGCTGTTGTTGCGGTCATAGAAGCTGCGCGGGGTGACGCTTGCGGCGAACCCGGCGGCAAGGGCGTCCAGGAAATCGGTCGACATCTTCAGGCGTTTGCGGATCGACTTCTTGCCTTCGATCTGGAGCCGGTTCGAGGCGTTCACCTCGTATCGTACGACGGACATTTCGCGGAGGATGTCCTCGCCGGGTGGAAGAACGGCATCGGGCCGCTCCACCCAATCCTTCACGCGGTTAATGATCTCCGCCCTGACGTTCGCGAAGGCCTCGGGATCGCTGGCTCGTCCACCGAAGTCGACGCCGTGGACCAAAAGGCCCAGGTTGGTGCAGATGTCGATGATCGCAGGTCCCTGCCCGCCTGCGCCACGGTCGATAAAGAGCGCGTCAGCATCGTGTTCCCGGCACATGGCAAGCAGCCTATAGGCGACTTCGTTAACAGTCGGTCCCTGCAACTTGGCATAATCCAGAACGGCGGGGCCGCATCGTACGACGATGATGGTCCGGTCACTAGTCGGTGCGGGGTCGCAGGATACGATGATCGGGTAGGCATCACGATACTCCCGGCGCGTGCGCTCCGACAGGGTGCGTGCCTGCGCCTCGCGGACGTAAGCCTGATCAATAAATGCTTGGTCATCTGTGACGTAGCGGTTGGCCTCGTACTCGCGCTGGAAGCCGGAGCTGCCCCAGCCGCCCATCTTCTTGGCGATGGCGGCCAGTTCAGCGGGGTCATGCACGCCACTGGTCGATGCCGGGAGGATGATGCTGTGGGCGCCCTGCGAAGGGTCAGCGTCCTCATGTAGTTGGTACATCAGGTCGACGCCCCGAAAGGTGCCTATGGTGATGAGCTGCGGATCGGTTCGCCCGGTGAGTGTCGGCAAGATCGAGTTGACGTAGACGTCCGCGCCTATGGACGCGACCTCGTCAACAATCACCAGGTCGAAGCCGTATCCACGAACACCTGACGCTGAGCCGTCGTCGACACCGGCGAAGAAGCGGATCGTGGAGGTGCCCCCATCTGCGGCAGGCAGACGGATCAGCGCCTCGCCCTTCTTGATCTCGACCCCAGGCAGATGGCGGATGCGGTCGAGCACATTGTTCCAGCCGACGTTCAGTGCCTGCGTGAGGGACGGCGCCACGAAGGCGACATCAGAAGTACGCGTGATCGCCCGCATGACCGCGACGGCGCTGGCGAAGACGGTCTTACCCAGTCGGCGAGAGGCACCAATGTGCATCTCCCTGGTCGACCTGAGCGAGATCACTCGATGCGCCTCCTGGAAGCAGGCACGGGGCGTATAGTTAAGCGTGATGGTGTCAGTCATGCGTCGGCCTTTCTGCGCCGCTTCGTGCGGACGTGAGGTTCGTCGGCCAGCGGCTGGTCGTTCTCGTGTTCGCGATTGGTTATGGGATCGTGCACGGGGTCTTCATCGGGCGGAAAGGTGACGCCCTCCTGGTGCGCAATTTGAAAAGCGCCAACACCGGCACGATCCTCAATCTGTTCTTCTTGGTGCTCAATCACCGTCGCGTCGTCGACCGAGGCTGGGGGAAAAACTCCATCGCTCAGAATGATCTTGATGCCGCCCTCACCGCCGCTTGTCAGGTCGATCTGCTGAGCGGAAAGGTCGGGCAGAATTTTCTTGGCCAATCCCTGTGCGACAGCGACGCGCTTGTCGTAGTCCAATGGGTCTTCCCAGGCGATTATTCTTCCTACTGCGTCGCGGCGCGGTGCAGGCTTGCCCTGCATGGCGTCGATCAGGAACGCCACCGGCCCCGCCGCACGGATGGCTGCGCGGTCAGCGGCATTCTGAGCCTTGGCGCTGGGCTTCTTACTCATCGGGCGACCTCGGCCTCCTGCGCCGCTACAAGCGCCTGTCGCGCCAGCTCGCGGTGGTAACGAACCCAGCTCTGATCGAAGTGACCACGGCGCAGGTGGATTTCCTCGCGCTCGTGCGCCACCTCGGGCCAATCTCCTCCAGCAAGCAGTACATGTCTCACATCGTCAACGTGAACGACCAACGGGCCGATGCAGACGGCACTGTGATCGGCGAAAAGGGCCGGGACTTCAGCCGGGCGCTTCGTGAGCCGCCAGACGATACGGCCTTCGCCATTCACGTCCAGCAGGGTCTGGAGCAGCGTGGTATCGAGAAGTTTCTGGATCATTGGCTCTCTCCTTCGATGGGTTCACGTTGTGCGTGCGTCCAGGCAGAACCGTAGGCGATCCTCAGCAGTGAAGGCCTGGCGATCCCCGTGGCCTCGACAATCTTGTTCAGCGCACGTCTGGCGATGGTTACCTCGGTCTCAGCCTCGATCAGCATCCTCTTCGCCTTAGCGACGGCGGCGGTTGTGTACTTCGCGCCGGGGTGTGCTTCTCCGGGGTGAGAGAAACGCGGGTCAGGTCGTTTGATCGAGCTCATTCTTGTCTCCAACAGGGTCAAGGTTTGTGCGTCGACTATACTTGGTACAGGGGAGTACGATGAAGCATATCGTCCTGTTTTATGATTTTCGGTAATATGAAGTCACTAACGATCACAACAGGTTACTTCTCATTTTTTAAGTGAGGCACAGTCTGTGGCACAGTAAGGCCCAAAATGGATAAAATTTCGGGATTGATCGTCACCAGATCAATGTCGGAGCCGCTGGGCAGCTGCGCGGTGACGTGACAGCCGTCGTTGGGCAACAGGCCCAGGGCGACGTCCAGGTCCCCGAGATCGGCGACATAGGATGACGCCAGATCGGCGGTCGGGAAGAAGTCAGGCAGCAGAAGCATGGCCAATTCGATCCGCGCCTGGCGTTTGGCTTCGGCCCTCGGTAGGAGGGCGTGCCTGTCCGCGAGTGCGAGGAGCCAACCCAGACGTCGGTTGTGCACGAGCATGTCGGGGGTGCTCGTACGGCGTTCCAGCCTGGTCGCGGGTTGGTAGTTGGAGGGTACCTGGATGCGCTTCACGCAACGTCCCCCAAGGCGGGGGTGTGAGGGGTGTCGGGTGTCACCCCCCTCCAAAAACTATACCAACACACCTCAAACATAGGTATGCATATATGACAAATTATATCTAATCTTTTTCTTTTGAGACACCCATGACACCCTGACACCACGTCACCTATCCAGCCCACCGCCTTGCAAACTAACTCTTTTTCCGGGTACCTCGGTGTCAGGGGTGTCAGCACCCTCCCCCCGCCACCACTCAAAATCCGCCCGATCTGGACAATCTTGCTCGCTTCGAAACAGCAGTACGCAGGTACCCCGCCCCGACCACGACCGAAAATCGCCTCAGACCCCTGACACCCCTGCCACCTTTCCGAAGACCCCATGACACCCTTCATGCCGCGTCTTTCACACCTTTCAGGGCCTCCGCCGTGCGGGCAAGCCGCTCTGCTTTACCGCTGCAAGCGAGCACCTCGGAACGCTCGGTATGCGACATCAAGACGAAGGCGTCCGCGGCGTCCTGACCTTTAGCCAGAACGGCCTTTTTACGGTTCCCTTCAACCTTCAGCCGATCGCCACCCTCGGCGCTGATGACACGCACCCAGCCGGTGAACCCGTTCCCGCCTGAGGTCGTCTTTTTCAACTCTTCGGCCATCATTCTGACCGCGTCGTGGGCGTCGTCTCCTCGGGCCAGTCGTTGGGCGTCAGCCACAACCGCACCGACCTCGACGTAGGTTGCGCCGGTCTCCTCGATCTGCTCCAGAACCTCCTCGATGTAGCGGTCGGTCGGTTTTTTGGTCGCGTCGCCCATCTTGACCTTCGCGACGGTGTCTGTCCCCTGCATGAAGACTTCGTAGCGCGGCTGCCTGTCGTTCTCCTCGGCCCAAACCACCTCGTAGTAGTGGCGAATGCTAGCCGCCATGTCGGGGATCACCCCTACCTTGTCGACGCCGTTCCGTACCGCGTTCACCCGCGTTTCTAGATCGGGGTTTTTTCGCAGCGGCCCTTTCCTGCCGTTGTCGTAGATGTTGAAGCGCCGATTGTCGGTCCTCATGTCGAGCGGCAGCACGTCGCCTTCGTTAGTCGCGATGACCATCGTTCCCCCCGCTTCCTCTTCGCGTGGCACGCCATACTTCACGTTGGCCTTGATGATCGTCGGCTTCACGTCGCAGACGCTCTTCAACTTATCGCGAGACGCCCTGGGCAAGGTCTTCATCTCCGGCGCGAAGTGCAGGAGCGTGTCCAGCCGCCAGTCGTTGAACTGGCTTTGCAGGATGTCCTCGTCGATCAGACCGCAGTTGACGCGACCCAAGGCGTCGAAGAGCATGTCCTCGACCATCGTGTTGCGGCCCACGCCTTCGACGCCGTTCGCAACTAGGATATGCGTCACCCCCCGCGCCGAGATGTGCTGGAATTTGAAAGCGAAGCACTCGTGCCAAATGGCAAGCTCGTCTTCGCGGTCGAAGATCCATTCGCAGAAGTCCTTCCAGAGCTGCACCAGTTCAGGCCGCACTGTTCCCGTCTCAGGCGTCGTGTAGGTGTTCTGCACCAGACGACCGTGCGCGTTTTCACCCACTGTGAAGGGCGTGCCGGGAAGGAACTGTGCGCCTTCGATCTCGACCGGCAGGTCGCTTTCCGCGAAGATGTCGGTGACCTTCACCTTGGCGGTCTTTGGATTGCCGTCCTGGTCCTTCTTGCCAGTATCGATCACCGCCTTGGTGCTATACCGCTTTTTGAACTGGTTCGCCCCCAGCGACTTCCAGGTGCCGGGGATCAGGCTGATCCATTCGCTGCCTGCCCGCGCCCCGCCCGCGAAGTGGACATAAAGGTAGCGCAGCGACAACAGCATCGAACGCGCCTCAACCTGGTCGTCCTCCGCCGCCGCCCAGTTCCAGGTCGCGTCGGCGTAGGCCTCAATTATCTCCTCCAGTTCCTCGCCCTCGACCGACGGCGTGACGCCTTCGCGGTCCAGTATCTCGGCGACCCGTGCCACGATCCGGCTGAAGACGTCGTCCTCAGTTTCGGTGGCTTTCTTGTCATCGTCCTCGTCTAGTTTTCCTCCACTTTCCCGGCATGGGTGCAGGTCCTGGAGCATCGCACCCAGCTTTTCGGCTCGCACGCGGTTCAACTCAGGGTCCTCGCTCCGCGGATAGTGCCAGAGGGACAACTCGTAATCAAAGACGCCCAGAGCGCCGTTCTTCTTGCGGTAGCAATGTCCTCGCTCAGGGTTATCCCCCTCGCCTATGATCTCCCGCATTCGCACGCTATCGCCGGTTTCGAGCGCATCCTGATCAATCGCCTCCGGCGCGCCCCTCGTACCAGTGTAGAGGGTGGCCTCGGGGTCTAGATCGTAAACATACGTTGCGCGTCCAGATGCGTTGTTCTGGGAGCGGAGATCCCTGACCCAGCCTGTCTGCTCGAGGACGCCGCCGTAGCTCGCGTAGAACTCGTGGAGCTGGGCGTGCGTGACCTCGGGAACGTCCTCGCGGTAGACGTTAGCGGGCGACTTGCCGTCTAGCCATTCATACTCGATACCGTCGACACCCCTGTCGGGGTCAGGGACAGTGTGCCAACCATGCGTCCCGATCTGACATTTTCCGCCCCGGAAGATCTCGATGGTGTGGATTTGCGCCGTCGGCACATCACTGACCCAACCTCCGTCCTTCCTTGGACGATCACCCTCCGCAAACTCCTCGGGAGTGCCTGGAGGCCAGTACTTGGGGCCGACGACCTTTCCATCGCTGGTGAACACGATGTCACCTTTCTCCGGCGGCGCGACGCGAAAGAGCCAGCATTCCTTTTCGCTGCCTTTACGGTAGCGTATCAGAACGTCGTTTTGCCAAGCGTCTCCGAAGATCAAGCAGGCCAGATCAAATAGTTTTTCAACTGCGTCGTGGTTGTCGATGTCAACGTCCAGAGCAACGAGGTCACCCTGGATCAGCAGGCCGGTCGACGGATTCTCTAGGTGGCGGGGGGTGCCCGTCTCCTTGTCCTCGACGATGGCCTCGTCCCACCACTCGACGCTGCCGAAGGACTTGTTGTTTAACCGCTTCAGCGCCTGATCGGGCCAATCGTCTCCCCTAGTGCGCTTGCCGTTGTTCGGAACCCAGGCGTAGCCGCGCTTCTGCATGTCTACGCGGATCGGCGACTGGCGGTTCTTGTATGTGGTGCTCATTAGATCGCATCCCTCTCTCGCTGATCCATAAGGACCAGCAGCGCCGCCTCAGGGGAACCTATCCAAACCTCCCACCACCGTCTCCGCGCAGCCTGCGCCAGGTGGAGGTATCGATCCTCCAGCGGCAGCGCATAATAGCGTCTTCGATGTGTTCGTCTTCGCGTAGGGAACGCCTTGGTCGGGTCAATGATATGGTCTTCCAGCTCACGAGATTGCTGCCGAACTATCCGTTCGGCGCAGGCAAGCGCGTAGAGCCAGGAGGCATCGCGATCACTCGCCTCGCCCTGTCCTTGCTTGCGGGAGAAGTGCTCGACGGCGCTGTCCATAATGTCGCCGTTGAAGAAGTCGACCTCGCTGCCTGCTACGACTTCGTCAGCATCTTCACCAGCCGCGATGAACAGATCGTAGAGGTGAGGATCAGCGTGCTTGATCTGATCCAGCCGCAGAAGTTTCCGAGCGTCTAGGTCGGCAAACAGCGCGGCCTGGATCGCATTGTCCATTGTGTTGCTGCTCATGGGATCATTCTCCGCGCCTTCAGCTCGTCCTCGACTGCCGCCATCAGCAGCTGCTCGACGGTATCCCGACGACGGCCAAGGGAGCGTTGCCGCTCGCTTCTCTGATCGGCGGGATCAAGAGCAAGATCAGCCGCCAGCTCGTGGTAGGTGAAACCGACGTTCGTCCCGTCGGACTGGCCGCCTTCGAAAGCGCTCAGGATCGAAGCCAGCAGGCTCTTCTCGAAGACCTTCCGGTTGTTCACGGTCCGCCGAAGATTCTGACCCCTCATGGGGTTCAGGATGCCCATACTGCGCTGACGAACACGTAAGGCTTTTTCGTCGGCACGCATCTCGACGAGGCGCTTGAAGCCTCTTGCGACCTGGGCAAACGGGTTCTTGGTGCCGCCAATGCTCATGACGCCCTCCCGCGCTGAGAGTGCTCATTCGATGCCAGGTCGTGCTGCTTCCACCACCAGCGGAGCACGTCAAGTTTGCTCCGGTAGCGGCCACCGACACCAGGCACAATTACCCAGCCCGGAGGGCCGTTGCCCTTGGACCGCTGGTTCTTCAGCGTGCCGGGGCTCATATTGAGCAGTTCAGCGGCTTCATCGCTCGTGCATGGCACGAGCAGGCCTCGGGTGTCGACGAGGCGGGTAGCCGCCTCAAAGTCGTCGCCCCCGGTGGGGGTCTTGGGGTTTTCAGCTTGCATCACGGAAGCCTCCAGTCGTCACCGAAGCTGAAGAGCCTGAGGCTCTCCGCATCGGCCTAGGTTGCGATTGGGGTGGCCTTTGGCCATTCCGGTCTAGGCGCTTCACCGCGCCGTGTCCGGCCCTTTCGCAATCCTTGACTGCGCTCGCCGCGCTTGGATCACTCCGCCCTGGCCCTGCGGGGACCTATCGGCGTCGTCTTACACCTCGGCATAGACCTCCTCTGAGGAAGGAGGGGTTCAGGCGAACCGCTGAAGTCCTGAACCGCCGAATGCAGTTTCGGCATTGGGTTTAAAACCCGCCATCATCTCCGATATGATATCACATCCCCCTGACTATGTGCAAGGACGCCTAACTATCTAGCGCACTCTAATTAAACGATAATAACGTACGATGTAATATTTGCCTCGCTTGCAGCGAGAAGGCCACCTCTGGAGTGTCTTACCCTTCGGTAAACCCCGGGCGGTTCAAACAGCCATGATACGGAAGCCATCGGGATCATGAACGGCATCCTCAAGGACAGACAGAAATCCAATATCAAGGCGCTATCTACACCGTGGAGAAACGCCGGTTGCTGCACCAGAAGACCGCGGCATAGACTGAAGCCACGATAAGCCAGATCCTCTACTACCGATCAGGCGGCCGTGTTCCAAATCATTTGATGAGGTACAATCAGGTCGATATAATTCTGCCCGGAACTCCGTTGGGCAAACCGCCATTTATCAGCCATTCGGCAGCAATTGGCCAGAGTGTTCGTCGGAAGCGGCTGTGAAAAAAAGAAAAATGTCCAATTTTTGTTGTTGCGACGTTCTCCGGAGTGATCCGCAAATGGGTCTGGTCCGCATTTCTGTAGTAGCCGAGAAGACGAGATACTGCGGCTTCCGTCCCGAATGGATCGTCCGTCAAGCTGATTGCCAAGAGTCGTGCATGAGTCGCACCGTGCCGCATTGCAAGCTGGTCGGAATCGATCAAAGAGGTCACGCTAGTCTCGAATTTTGGTCCCATGCTGCTCCAATCTCGCGCCACTCCGTGCGGTAAATCTTCAAGCCAACCAAGCTTCTTGCCCGGAAAATATCCGAGAAGCCCTGTAAGAGCGGGCATGAAAAGATGCCATTTCAAATACAGAAAATGCTTTTGAACGGCAGCATAGTCGCGCCAATAGGCAAACTGAGCCCCAACCGTTACAATCCGTTTTAGATGTACGGAAGAGTCGGCAAGGCCAAGCGCAAAGCCACCGATAGAATGGCCGACAGCAGTCAAGGGCCGGTCCGGCCACCGCCGAACTGCGTAAGCAATCACCGCCTCTGCATCTAGCATCCCCCAGTCGATCCATCCTGTCTGAATATCTTTCGCGGACTTCGACTGCGATTGTCCAATGCCGCGATAATCAAAAGTCATCACCGTTGCACCCAGTCCCGCCAGCCAATTCGCGAAACGTGAGTAATAGCCTTCCTGAACGCCAGTGGCTGAATGTATTATGACGACCGGGCCGCTGTCCCCGTGCCAAATGTTACCACAGATCGGGAAACCATCACCAGCGATGACATTGAGAGCCTCATCAGGATGAATAACGATTGTTTGCGGTAGTTTGTCTGACATGGAATTCGTAAGCCTTTCTAGTTTCTCACGATCTGATACAGATCTCCGCGTTCTTTTTCTTTTGGGTTCTTAGTAAGACGAGGTTTCGACAGCGGTCTTTACGTTCTGCGCATCTAGATCTCTCGTGGTGCACGCGGTCAAAACAATACCATTGGCAGCTATCGCAGAACTTCGCAAAAGTAAGTGTCATTTGACTTTACTCGCGCGAAAACTGCCAACGTGGTAAATACTATACTCTTTCGCTTGCCCCCCTTTTCTGCAGAGCGGTAGGATCAAACCTCATGGAACCATTCCCTTTCCATAATGCGTCGTGCCAAGATACAATTTTGTCACATGGTGATTGCCACCACACATGAAGAGCTCTTCTAGCCAAACGCATGGGTTTTACAGTACGACACGACGGATACGAATGGCGCGATAACTGAGGATTATCTCACGGCGCCCGTGGGATACACGAGTAAACCCCTGCAGCCTTTTCGTAACTGCGCTGGTCCTCGATCACCTTGCCGTCATTGGGCAGGCTGCCGGGGGCGACGGTCTCGATCCTGCCCTTGAGTTTCAACACCTCGGCCACGGACCCCGAGAAGGCGTCCGCGTCGCCGCCATTGGCTTCGATCTGCACCGTCATCACGTCCATTTCGCCCTCGCGGCTGGCGATGACGCGGGCGCGGGCGATCTCGGCATGGCCCGCGACCAGCGCCGCCACCTGCTCGGGGCGCACGAACATGCCCTTGATCTTGGTGGTCTGGTCGGCGCGACCCATCCAGCCCTTGATGCGCAGGTTCGAGCGTCCGCAGGGGCTGATGCCCTCCATCACGGCGCTCAGGTCGCCGGTGGCGAAGCGGATCAGCGGATAATCGGGGTTGAGCGTGGTCACCACGACCTCGCCCACCTCGCCGGGGGCGACCGGGTTGCCGGTGCCGGGGGTCACGATCTCGACGATCACGCCCTCGTCCACGATCATCCCCTCCTGGGCCGAGGATTCATAGGCGATGTTGCCCAGATCCGCCGTGGCATAGCATTGCAGGCAGGCGATGCCGCGATCGGCATATTCCTGACGCAGCGACGGAAACAGCGCCCCGCCGCCCACTGCCGCGCGCGTGATCGAAAGCGCAAGGCCCATCTCGTCGGCCTTGTCGAGGATCACCTTGAGGAAATCGGGTGTCCCGGCATAGGCGGTGACGCCGATATCATGCGCCGCGCGCGCCTGAAGCTCGCTTTGCCCGGTGCCGGCGGGCAGCACCGCCGCGCCCACCGCCCGCGCGCCGTTCTCAAAGATCATTCCGGCGGGCGTCAGGTGATAGCCGAAACAGTTCTGCACGATATCGCCCTTGCCCACGCCGCAGGCATGGAGGAACCGGCCCATGCGCCACCAGTCATGGCTATCGCTGCCCGGCTCGTAGATCGGGCCGGGGCTTTGGAAGATATGGGCGAACTGCGCGGCATTGCGCGTGGTCAGCCCGCCAAAGGGCGCCGCGCCCGCCTGCGCGCGCCCAAGGTCGGATTTGCGCAGCACCGGCAGCGCCGCAAGGTCCGCGACCGAGCGGATCGCCGCGCTGTCCACTTCATCGAGGCTGCCCGCATAGCCCGGCAGCGCCTTGGCGCGGGCGATCTGTTCGGGCAGGGCGCGGGCAATCGCCGCCTGCCGTTCGTCGCTGCTGCGCGTTTCCAGTTCGTCGAAGTAATCGGACATCCCGTATCCCTCTGAAAGCCGCATCGCGCGGCCCCTGTCAAATGCCCCCGAAACGGGGTCGAAAATCAGCTGAGCCAGCGCTTGCGCCGGCGATAGCTGCGCACGTCACGAAAGCTCTTTCGCCCCTCGTCCGACATGCCCAGATAGAATTCCTTTACATCCGGGTTTTCGCGCAGCGCGGCGGCGGGGCCGTCCATCACCACGCGCC
>Ga0209344_10000996_pt1 | contig 41208 bp, 40 predicted proteins | sample Cruoilmetagenom6_FD_187293 | JGI IMG/M metagenome (GOLD analysis project Ga0209344, IMG submission 187293) | Oil polluted marine microbial communities from Coal Oil Point, Santa Barbara, California, USA - Santa Barbara Oil Seep Sample 6 (SPAdes)... | ecosystem: Environmental > Aquatic > Marine... | reverse complement strand
AAAAAACATAATGAAACACCTTATAATCCTTTTGACTTTTGCCACTTTGTTGGGGTGCGAGAAAATACCTGAAAGAGAGCCGATTTCTCTAAATTTTATTAGTCTAAATGGTGTGCCAGCTAATACTGCTGTTTTAAATGATTTGGATTACAACTCCAATTATGACTTCACCTTTACCTACCAAAGTAAATCTTTAATTAAAGAATCAAGAATTAGACTTACCACAAAGTATAACTCAGATATCAGTGGTATGGATACTGAAAGATTATCGAAGACCAACTTTGATGATGCTGAAGGAACATTCACATATCGACTAATTCCCAAGGAGCAATGTGAACCTCCATCGACTTCCGGTTTAAAAAACTATTATTTTATCAAAATTATCATGATCAATGAAAATGGAGTGGTGATAGAGAAGCATGTTCAATTTGATTTTAGCTAGTATGAAAAGAGTTTTATTAATAGTATTTTTTTATTCACCATTTTTTGCTTTTTCACAAGTAGAAGACTGGTATGGGGTAGATTTAAGTCGTATCGGGTATAAACATAATTCCTATGTATTCGAACAACAATTATTTGGATATGGAGTTGTCTCAGGCAATCAATCTGCCAATGATTATCAAGTTAGATCGTTCGATCCTATAACTATTAAGGGCGGAAGTTTTGAACTCTCAGCAGATGTTTATTCAAAGCATGTTTTATTTAATATAGATGCTAGTTCATTACTAGATGTTGGAGTAACTCTTTTCCAATTTAAAGACAAAGAGCGATGGTGGGATAATAAAGATTATCGTGTAGATTATTCTGATATATTACCGGTTAGGTTAGCTTTTGGTACTAATATTTCACCCTACTTTAGTCTTTACGTTGGAGGACAATATTCTTTAAACACCATAGGTTTAAGGTATAAGAATAATAACTCACTTTACAGTGATTTAAGAATGGGTGGTCATGCTTATGGAGTCGGAGGTCATGCAGTTGCTGCATATAAATTTTTAAATTTTAGATATAGCTATATGTATGATTGGACGAGTTTTGGTGGGCATTTTAAAGGGAATCGAATTCAAAACGAATGGGTACTTTCCGTTGGAATAAGTCGGATTGGAGTATTCTGTAAGTATAAACATAGCTTTAGTACCTCAAATGAAGGTAATTTGCCTGAAGAACGAAAGGGTTTGTTTAAAAGCTCTTATGAAGATGCAAAGTTTAAATGGCAAAATGCGCAGTTTGCAACAAAATCAGAATTAAGTGTTGGCATTTATTTGACGGGTCTGTTTAGTGCAGTTAGTAATGCCTCTACTCGACTTGTTGGAGAAACTGAAATTGGAGTAGCAAAAGAAAGAAGAGAAGAAAAGCGTAGAAGGATAAAGTGGGTTGAGTAATTGTATTGAATTCTTTTTGTTTTCAATAAGTCATTTGCAATAGCCTCTTTTTAATTTATCTGTCTAACTATCATTAAGAAAGTATTGGAATTTATATCAAATTCTAATACTTTTTTTATGGTCTTTTAAGTAAAGAACAAAAAAAGACTGTCAACGGAATTGACAGTCTTTTCAAATATTTTAAATATTATTGAGTTATTTTACTTTTTCAACGATCGCTTTGAACGCCTCAGGACTGTTCATTGCCAAATCAGCTAATGCTTTTCTGTTTAATTCGATGTTGTTTTTAGCAATTTTTCCCATAAACTCTGAGTAAGACATTCCGTATTCTCTAACTCCAGCATTGATTCGCTGAATCCAAAGACTTCTGAAATTTCTTTTCTTTTGTTTACGACCAATGTATGCAAACTGCATACCTCTCTCAACTGCATTTTTTGCTACAGTGTGTACATTTTTTCTTCTTCCAAAGTAACCTTTGGCGGCCTTAAGGACCTTTTTTCTTCTAGCTTTTGCTGCTACTGAATTTGTTGCTTTTGGCATTTTTACTTACGTTTTTTGGAAATTGGTGTCCTTTCTTTTAAGAAGCTTTAAACTCAATTTCCGGGTGTTGTTACTAAAATTAACGTTAACCTGGCGATCAATTTACTTTACGCACAGTTGCAATTTGATATTTGCTTCATCTGCTTTATGAACTAAACCAGAATGTGTCAAATTTCTCTTTTGCTTTGTTCCTTTTTTGGTCAAAATATGACTTTTGAAGGCGTGCTTTCTTTTGATCTTTCCAGAACCAGTGAATTTGAATCTCTTCTTCGCACTGGAAGTGGTTTTCATTTTTGGCATTGTACCGTTGTTTATATATGAATACTAATTATTTACTTTTTCTTTTTTGGAGCCAAGAACATAATCATTCTTTTTCCTTCTAACTTAGGCATGGATTCTACCACTGCTACATCTTCTAGTGCCTGAGCCAATTTTAACAATAGAATTTCTCCTTTGTCTTTAAACAAAATGGTTCTACCTTTAAAGAAAACATAAGCTTTTACTTTGTTTCCTTCTCCAATGAACTTCTCAGCATGCTTTAACTTAAAGTTAAAATCGTGATCATCTGTATTTGGTCCAAATCGAATTTCTTTTACTTCAATTTTAGAAGCCTTGGATTTCATTTCCTTCTGACGCTTCTTTTGCTCGTATAAGAATTTCTTATAGTCGATTATTTTACAAACGGGTGGATCTGCTTTCGGTGAAATTTCAACTAAATCTAAGTTTTGCTCCTCAGCCATACTTAGAGCTTCTCTAATTGAATATACATCTGCTTCAACGCCATCGCCGACAACTCTTACCTTATGTGCGGTAATTTCATCATTGATTTTGTGAGGATTTTGTGTCCTTGCAAATCTACCTTGTGGTTTAAATGGTCTAGCTATTGTTAGGTCCTCCTGTAATTAAATTTGTAAATTTTTATTAAAATAATCAGAAAATTCTTCGATCGTCATTGTTCCAATGTCACCTTCTCCGTGTTTTCTAACGGAAACTGTTCCATTCTCCACCTCTTTTTCCCCTACAACTAACATGTAAGGAACCTTAGAGACTTCTGCATCACGAATCTTTTTTCCAACTTTTTCGTTCCTATCGTCTACGAAACCGCGAATATCGGATTTATTTAAGATTTTTAAAACATCTTTTGCATTTTCATTGAATTTTTCACTCAATGGTAATATTGCAAGCTGTTCTGGAGCTAACCAAAGCGGGAAATTTCCACCGCAATGCTCAATCAACACTGCCACAAATCTTTCTAAAGAGCCAAATGGCGCTCGGTGAATCATTACAGGGCGATGTTTTTCGTTGTCACTCCCAACATATTCTAATTCAAACCGCTCAGGTAAATTGTAATCAACCTGAATGGTTCCAAGCTGCCACTTTCTACCCAATGCGTCTTTCACCATAAAGTCTAATTTAGGTCCATAGAACGCGGCTTCTCCGTATTCTATTACCGTATTTAAACCTTTTTCTGTTGCAGCTTTTATAATTGATTGTTCAGCTTTATCCCAATTTTCGTCAGTTCCAATATATTTACTTCTATCTTCTTTATCTCTAAGAGAGATTTGCGCTGTATATTCTTTGAAGTCTAATGCTTTAAATACATATAGAACCAAATCGATTACCTTCATAAATTCATCTTCCACTTGGTCGGGACGACAAAATAAGTGAGCATCATCTTGTGTAAAACCTCTAACTCTGGTTAAACCGTGTAGTTCTCCACTTTGCTCGTACCTATATACTGTTCCAAACTCAGCATAACGAACTGGAAGGTCTTTATAGGATTTTGGCGATGCTTTGTATATCTCACAATGGTGAGGGCAGTTCATGGGTTTCAATAAAAACTCTTCCCCTTCAGCAGGTGTATTGATTGGTTGAAATGAATCTGCACCATATTTTTCATAGTGTCCTGATGTAACGTAGAGTTCCTTGCTTCCGATATGAGGAGTAATTACCGGTTGGTAGCCAGCAGCCACTTGAGCTTTTCTCATAAAGTTTTCCAATCGTTCTCTAAGCAGAGCTCCTTTTGGCAACCACAATGGCAATCCTTGACCAACTCTTTGGCTAAAAGTAAACAGTTCTAGTTCTTTACCAAGTTTTCTATGGTCACGTTTTTTGGCTTCTTCCAATAACTCTAAATACTCATTTAGCTCCTTTTGCTTTGGAAAGGTAATGCCGTAAATTCGAGTGAGTTGTTTGTTTTTTTCATCTCCTCTCCAATATGCACCTGCTATATTTAAAAGCTTAACTGCTTTAACAAATCCAGTATTTGGGATATGAGGTCCTCTACATAAATCTGTGAAATTACCTTGGGTATAGAAGGTAATATTTCCATCCTCAAGGTTTTCTAAAAGATCCAATTTGTACTCATCCTCTTTTTCCTTGTAGTACGCAATAGCATCTGCTTTTGAGATACTTTTTCTTACGTACTCATTTTTTTGACGAGCCAGTTCCAACATGCGTTTTTCGATGGCAGGTAAATCTTCCGCAGAGATAACTCTATCTCCTGCATCTACATCATAATAAAATCCATTTTCAATGGGAGGTCCTATCCCTAATTTGATTCCTGGATAGATTTCTTCTAATGCTTCTGCCAAAAGGTGTGCAGAGCTGTGCCACATCGTATTTTTACCCTCATCATTGTTCCAGGTTAATAATTCCAAGTTACTATCTTGTTCTATTGGTCTGAAGGCATCTACAACTTCACCATTAACTTTTGCGGCAAGTACATTTCGAGCTAATCCTTCGCTGATTTCTTTGGCGATATCCAATGCAGTTACTGCTGAACTATACTCTTTGATGGCACCGTCTGGAAGTGTTATTTTTATCATGAAATAGGGTGTTCTTTAAAATTCAGGTGCAAAGATAAAAAAACTCCTTTGCTCCATAGGGTTAATATGAATAAAAAAGGCGTCTCGGTCAAACCGGGACGCCTTTTCAATTTTTTAATTTTGATTAAGCAGAAACAATGTTTGACCGAAGAGCTTCAATTTTCTTCGTTAATTCTATCATATCATCAGGATTGATGGTTGCATAACCTTCAGCATCCTCTGTTGCCACTGATTGGTAAAATGTATTGATAGCTTCCAATTGGTTTGCTACTTCAGTAAGGTCAAAAGTTTCATCAGATTGAGCTCGTAGTGCTGGAATTAAATTTTTCAGAATATTCATTTGTTCCAATACTCGGTCTTTAACCATTTCATTTCCACTAGCACTTTTAGTACCTAAATACATTCCTTCAACCCAAGCACCAGTAAAAAATATTGCCATTTTAGCCTGCTCTTTATTTTCTTCTAAATATGAGTCAGTCTTTATTTTAATTTCGGTTAAAATTCTCATAATAGAATCTTGAGTACCAATGTTTTTTTCAAAACGCTCCACCATGTTGCCAGTACTGAATATGGCATCCATACCTGTTTCGTCGGAAAGCTTTTTGATGGCTGCTAAATAATCGATAGACTCTTGTTGTTTTTTATTGAGAACCGAATAGGCCATGTCCGCCGAGTAAACACCAAAATTGAGGTACTTCTTCGTTTTAGTGTTATAATTCGAAACGGCATCAGGACTATTAGGTAGTTCTCCATTATAAGTTAAACCTGAACGGTTAAAAATAGAGGCAATTTGGATAGGTGATGGTAACATCAAATCCGCAGACTCATCTTCAATTTCTTCTACTTCTTCTACAACTACTTCCTCTGTAATTTCTTCTTTTTTAGGCGCTTCAGCACATGCAAAAAGCAATGCAGTAGAGAATACGCTAACTGCTATAATTAGGTTATTTTTTTTCATGATTAGGGATTAATTGTTTTTTACAAAAGTTAATTGGTAGCCCAAAACAAATACCATACAGCCTATTTCATCAGAACCTTGAGCCGGTGGAATTACATAATTAATAAAAAGATTCTTAGCTCTTTTTGGCTCGTAAGTTAAAATGGTAGAACCGTTTCCTTCAGTTTTGCTAGAATACAATAAGGTGCGACCATCAGATTCACGACTTTTGTCATAAATTTCAACTTCTACATTCTTTGGAAGGTCTTGTCTGTTGAAAACCATGCGGTATTTTTCACCTTTAAACAATGGGACTTCAACTTCCTTAACAGAAGTTTTGTAGGTGTAGTTAATGCTACTAATTTTAGAAGAAGCATAGAAATAAGTGTCCAATGAGTCAATGGCTTTTATTTTAGCCTCTGTATTTGAACACGAACCATTAGAAACTCTTTTATTTCCTGCAGCCGTTACTGCCATGAAAAGAACGAAAATTCCTAAAATTTGAACGATTTTTTTCATAATTGGGTTATATTGGGATTGATGTGCTAAGATATTAAATTTACTTTGATAACAAAATTCAAAATTAAGCACATTAAGTCACTATTGGATGGTTACTCCCTCATATTCTGTAAGCTGTTTATATTGCTCTTTAAGCTGTTTAAAAATGTCGTTATTTTGCGCTGATTTTATCATCCGTCCATCTATTTCATAGACATTGGTTAATTCTCCCATAGTTCCTGTTGTAAAAACCACATCTGCGTTAAAACATTCGCTCACCGATATGTCTCTTTCTTCATGGGGAATATCCGCCTTTTTTGCGATTTCTAGAATTGTTTTTCTAGTTATCCCAGGTAAACAAGCTGTGGCATGAGGCGTAGACAATTTACCAGCTTTGATGATAAAAATGTTGGTGGCGTTGGTTTCACTTACAAATCCTCTGTCATCTAACATAATGGCATCATCAGCATTAGCATAATTGGCTTCTATCTTTGCCAAGATGTTATTGATTAGATTATTGTGATGAATTTTGCTATCTAGATTAGAAGGGCCATTTCTTCTGATACTAGCCGTAATTAGTTTGATTCCTTCATTGGGATAGATTGGACGTTTGAATTCTGCTAATACAATTAATGTACATCCTTTTGTATTTAATTGCGGATCCATTCCTGAGGTAATCTTTTCTCCTCTAGTTAAGGTAAGTCTTATGTGCGCTTCATCAAACATATCGTTTGCAATTAACGTTTTCTTAATTGCATCAACGACCTCTTTTGGTGATGGGATGTTTTTGAAATCCATAGTATGAGCAGATTCCATCAAACGATTGACATGTTCATTCAGCTTAAAAATCTTTCCTTTATAGACTCGAATTCCTTCCCAGACGGCGTCACCCCCCTGCACTACGCTATCAAATACAGAAACTTTGGCTTCGTTTCGGTGCAATAATTCTCCATTTATCCATACTTTAATGTTATCGTTTCTGTTATCGTATTGTTGTGCCATATTAGATTGTTAGTTTGTGTTTAATTAGTTTGTTGTAATAAGGAAGGCATTTTTCATATACCATTTGATTTTCTTTAGATAGTAGAATCTCCTTTTGTTCAAATGGAGCAAAGCCAGTGGATTGATGTACGTTTGAATACCAGTATTTCGCCCAAACTCCATCTTCTTTTCTAGCTCCTTGTTTCCAGCTTAGCATATTACCCTCATAGAGAATACCAATACTTTGGCAAAGTTTTATCAAGAATTGTTTTGGTGTTTTTAATAAATCAGCTGAATCAATCACCAAAAAATGAGCATTTTTTAATTGTAACTCTGTCATTAATTCATGCTGCATTTTAATGCCAATGTCTTCAATTGTAGGATTGGGGATTACTTTATTGTAGCTGTTGATAATTGCTTTTGGATCCCTTATAAAAATTAAGTTGATGGTCTCATTCAAGAATGATCGATTTATTTCAATTAAATGATGAGTCATTTGCTTGCAGAAAATGACTTTAGGTTGATTTAACTTCAGGATATCCTCCATCACCTGATTTCCATTGTTATTTTGACTTTTTAAAATTTCATGCCGTCCAGGATGAATGACTCCAGATTTTGATAGGTAGTGCGCATACAATGGCTCATCGATCACCATCGTGTCACTCCGTTGGGCAAAACTATACATGAATGCAGTACTTACATTCCTAGGACTCGACCATAAACAGAGGTGCTTCATATATCGTATTTACGGGTTCTAATGTAATAATTTAGATGAAATTTTGCTATTGTATTGTACTATATAATTCATATATTTGATAGGTATCCGATTAAAAACTAAAACCATGAAGAAATTCCTACTCCTTTTTATAATCGTCTTTACTTTCTGTTCCACGTATGCTCAACGTTGGGAATTGTTTAAAAATGACATTTCACATTACACAACTCCCCAGCAGAATACAGCTATGGCCATTAGCTTTTATACAGATAGTGTGGCTTTAACTTTACGAGTAGACACCGTTTTATTAGGTTCGCACAATACAACTACTGTCTTCGCTAAGGATTATAGTGGTCGGTTAACTCCTTTTAGTAGGTCTTGTATTGGTCCGAGCGCCTCCATTTTAGGAGATTCACTAGTAGAAAATGCTGATTCAAGTATCTATTACATTAATAACAATAAACTTATTTGGAAAAATAAAAACCAATGGAAGTTTTTTAGAGATTCGAATAATAATGAATTGTTGATTTCATTAGATTCAGTAACTGTTTTAAATGGAGATTCTCTAAAACATTTCTCTTTTTCTTCTTCTAGTAACGTTGCTTTTGATTCAGCTGTTTTCACTACACCTTTTATAGTTTCTAAATTAAATGGAATGGTAAAGGGATTCGATTTTTCATATTTCCCTTCAGAGATAAAACCGATATCTTACCTTTTGAAAGGGTTTGTTAAAAAATCAAACATATATGACTATGCAATTGGCGATGAATACCATTATCAGCACAAATTGGCTTTAAGTATGAGTTATAGCACCTTGGACTTGTATGTTTTAAAGGTAATAGGTAAAGTCGTTCACAATCAAAATAGCGTTAGCTATACGTTTGAAAGGAAGGTAAGAGAGGATAAATTAGTACCCATGGGTCAGGGACTTGTTCATCAGTATAGAAGCTATAAGGATACCATTATCAAGTCGTATAATTGGAGTCATAAATTGTTGTTAGGAACATACATGGATATTCGATCTTTAACGACTGGTACTATGAATAGAGGTACAGTAGGTGTTTATGATAGTGATTATGCTGTACCTACCTTTATAGACATTTCAGAAATAGGGAGGAGTGGAGATAGTATTTGTGATTTTACCTTTGAAACGGAAAGGTATACTTCATACATTTTTGGTGTAGGTAGTTTTGATTACTATTCAAATGGAGATATAAGTTCGTGGTATGAATCTAAAGAGGATTTACTTTACTACAAAAAAGGAACGAAGACTTGGGGAACACCTATAACCATTGTGATTTCAGATATAAAGGAAAATACCTTATCCAATATCTACTTTTATCCGAATCCGGCAAAAGACCAATTTATTATTGAGAACCTACAAGAAAAAACAGACTATAAGTTGGTTAATGTGAACGGGGCAATGATAGAAAGAGGAATTTTCAAAGAAGCATCTAACTCTATTTCGATGTCGAATTTAGAAAGAGGCATTTATTTTTTACAGTTGCAGTCTAAAAGTAATTTTAGGACAATCAGAATAGTAAAGCAATAAAAAAGTCCTCTTGGAGATCCAAGAGGACTTTTTTATCTAAATCGTTAAAGTATCTTAGATGTGAATCACTTCACCATAAGCTTCAGCCGTAGCTTCCATCACCGCTTCACTCATAGTAGGATGAGGGTGAACTGCTTTTAAGATTTCATGACCGGTAGTTTCTAATTTACGAGCAACTACTAGTTCAGCAATCATTTCGGTAACGTTAGCGCCAATCATATGAGCACCTAATAATTCACCATATTTAGCATCGTAAATTACTTTAACGAAACCATCTTTATGTCCTGCTGCACTGGCTTTTCCGGAAGCTGAGAATGGGAATTTACCCACTTTCAATTCGTAACCTGCTTCTTTTGCTGCTTTTTCAGTATAACCAACAGAAGCAATTTCTGGAGAACAATAAGTACAACCCGGAATATTGTTGTAGTCAATTGGCTCAGGATTATGACCTGCAATCTTTTCTACACATGTAATTCCCTCAGCAGATGCTACGTGAGCCAATGCCTGCCCTGGAACACAGTCGCCGATTGCATAATAACCTGGAATATTGGTTTCGTAATATTCGTTCACTTGAATTTTACCTTTGTCCGTAACAATACCAACTGACTCTAAACCGATGTTTTCAATATTTGCAACCACACCAACTGCAGAAATTACGATATCGCAATCAATTACTTCTTCGCCTTTTTTGGTTTTGATGTGAACTTTGCAATCTTTACCTGAGGTATCTACTTTAGTTACTTCAGCGCTAGTCATTACATTGATTCCAGCTTTTTTGAAACTTCTACCCAATTGCTTAGAAATATCTTCGTCTTCTACAGGTACAATATTGTCCATGTATTCTACTAAAGTTACATCGGTGCCCATTGCATTGTAGAAGTATGCGAATTCAGACCCTATTGCTCCTGAACCCACAATTACCATTTTCTTTGGCATTGATTTTTGGTTCATTGCTTCTCTATAACCTATAATCTTCTTTCCGTCTTGAGGGAGATTTGGTAGAGTTCTAGATCGAGCTCCTGTAGCAATAATGATGTGCTTTGCAGTAATTGTTTTAGTTGAACCATCTTCAGCAGTTACTTCAATTGCTTTACCAGGTTTTACTTTACCAGTTCCCATTATTACTTCAATCTTGTTCTTTTTCATCAAGAATTGAACACCTTTGCTCATGCCGTTGGCTACGTCACGACTTCTTTTTACGATATTTTCAAAGTTCGCATTGCTTTCTTTTACTTCAATTCCGTAATCCGCAGCATGCTTGATGTACTCGAATACATTCGCACTTTTTAATAATGCTTTAGTAGGAATACATCCCCAATTTAAACATACTCCACCCAACGACTCTTTTTCAACAATGGCTGTTTTTAAGCCTAATTGAGAAGCTCGAATAGCGGTTACATATCCACCTGGGCCACTTCCTAATACAATTACATCAAAATCCATAGTATACTATATTATGTTGTTTTTATCTTCAATTTTTAGTTTTGCGAAGTTAGTAAAAAGGTCGAATGCAATGAAAGCATATTCCAACCTTTAGCACACTTCCTTTTTTATTTCACTTCAGGAATACGTTTTAAGGCTTCCAAGAAATAATCCCAATACTTTTGAACTGAACTAATTTGAACTTTTTCATCAGGGGAGTGCGCTCCGCGTATGTTTGGTCCGAATGATATCATTTCCATTTTAGGGTAATTGGTTCCTAAAATTCCACATTCTAATCCCGCATGACAGGCTTGAACTCTAGGCTCAGCATCGAATTTTTCACGATATAAATCGGCCATTAAATTTACAATGTCAGAGTGAGGTAGAGGAGTCCATCCTGGATAACTACCTCCAACTTCTACTTGAGCTCCCATTAATTCAAAGGCAGCAGTCAATGCTTCGGCCAAATCCCATTTCTCAGACTCAACAGAACTTCTCGTCAAACAAAGAATAGAGTATTCTCCGTCTGCTACTTTTACTTGTGCGATATTATTGGAAGTTTGTACCATGTTTAGCATGGCAGGACTCATTCTATATATTCCGTTTGGAGCGGCATAAATGGCACGGAGCAATAATGCTTGGAAATCTTCTTCCATCACCGCATCAAATTTGTCCATATTTTTTACCGTCACTACAACATTAGGATCGGTAAAGTTGTGCTCGTCTTTGATTGTTTCTTCGTATTCTTTAATCGCTGTTTCAAAAGCTGCCCACTCAGAAACTGGTACTGCTATTTTAGAAACCGACTCTCTAGGTATGGCATTTCTCAACCCGCCACCTTGAATCTCATTGACATAAATTCCCAATTCATTGGATAGGTTCAGTAATAAACGATTCATTAATTTGTTGGCATTTCCTAACCCTTTGATGATGTCCATTCCGGAATGGCCACCACTTAATCCATTGATGGTAATCTCAACACATTTTACTTCTTCAGGAATTTCCATTTCAGGATAAGCACCCGTAGCAGTTAAATCAACACCTCCAGCACAGCCAATGGTTAACTCATCATCGTCTTCAGTATCTAAGTTCAATAAAATCTCGCCTTCTAATAGCCCACCTTTTAGACCAATGGCACCCGTCATTCCAGTCTCTTCATCGATGGTAAATAAGGCATCAAAAGCTGGGTGAGGTATATCTGTGCTTTCTAGCAAGGCCATGATCGATGCTACCCCAATTCCGTTGTCAGCTCCTAATGTAGTTCCGTCTGCTTTTACCCAATCACCATCCACAATCATTTTGATTCCTTCTTTATCAAAATCAAACTGAGTAGCGTTGTTTTTTTGATGTACCATGTCTAAGTGACTTTGAATCACTAGTTTTTTGCGATTCTCCATGCCTTTTGTGGCAGGCTTTCGGATGATTACGTTTCCAACTTCGTCGGTTACCACAGGTAATCCTAACTTTTTTCCGAAATCTTGCATAAAGGCAATTACCCTTTCTTCTTTTTTAGAAGGACGAGGTACTGCATTCAAATCGGCAAAATTATTCCACAATGATTGTGGTTCTAGCTTTCTAACTTGTTCTGACATGATTTTTGTTTTTAGAACAACAAATTTAGCATCATTTAAAGAGAATGAAAGTACAAGTTGAAATTATTCATCATTTTCGGCAATTTATTGATTAGTTGGATTGGATTAACTATTTTTAAGTCGTTGAGGTTTGATTACGTCTTAAATACATCCAAAAAATAGTACTTTTACGATTGTGAAAATTTTTAATCAAATAGCGTCTTTTTTACTTGCTTGTCTTTTACTGGTTAGTACAACAGGATTTTCCATGTACAAGCATTATTGTGGGGAAAATTTGAAGGAGATCAGTTTGTTTGATGAAGTAGAATCTTGTCATGATGAAAATATTTCAAAGGATTTAGACGAAGATTGTCCGTTTCACCAACATGATTCAGCAGCTATTGGCGAAGAAGATAGTTGTTGTACAGATGAATACAACCGAATATCATTAGAAGATCAACTTAAGCAGTTGGATAAAAATCAGTCCAATTCAATGGGATTAACTCCCGCTGTAATTGATTTGGGGTTTCAATCCATGTTGCCAATAGTCGAAGATGATGCTAAAAAAATATCGCATCAATTTGGAGTTTCCATAAATGCTCCACCACTCTACATTCTATATACTCAATTTAATTTTTACGGATGATATCATGAGTTCTCTTTAACTCATTAATTAATCATTTATAAAAATTACTATGAAATATAATGTATTGCTTATTGTGATGGTAGTCATTGGTTTATCTACTGCTGCCGCACAATCAAAAAATCAGAAATTAGAATTGCACGTAGAAGGAGTCTGTAAAATGTGCAAGGAACGCATTGAAACAGCTGCCTTAAGAACAACAGGCGTGAAATTTGCCCAATGGCACAATACCGACAAAATTTTACATGTCGTATACAATGCTAAAAAGGTAGAAGAAGCAGAGATCAGAAATGCAGTAGCCAATACTGGCCATAAAATGAACGATCAGCCAGCAGACTCGTCAGCATATCAGTCCTTACCTGATTGTTGTAAGTACGATAACGGAATAGAGTCTCATTAATAATAAAACACTTATTTAATATGCAAAACTTAGCTAGAGTGCTAGTGTTTGCCAGTTGTTTTATTTTTATGATTGGTGAATTATCAGCGCAAGAAATCAAAGGGACTGTAAAGTCAGAAGAAGGAAAAGTGGTTCCATTCGCTAATGTTTATTGGTTGAATACTACTATTGGAACTACGACCGATGAAAAAGGAGAGTTCACAATTCCTTCTCATAATCAAACGAATAATTTAGTCATCAGTTCTGTAGGTTATACCTCAGACACTTTGAAAGTTATAACAACTCCAATTTTGATCCAATTGAAAAACTCAGTTCAATTGGGACAAGTGGATGTGGTGTCACGAGAGACGGGATCCTCCATCTCATACATGCAAAGTAAGAAAGTGGAGCAAGTCAGTCAGAAGGAACTACAAAAAGCTGCGTGCTGCAATCTTTCTGAAAGTTTTGAAACACTTCCTTCAATCGATGTTGCGATAAGTGATGCCGTTACTGGGACTAAGAAGATTAGAATGTTAGGTCTCGAAGGTCCAAATACTTTTATCAGCAGAGAAAGTATGCCAGGAGTAAGAGGGTTAGGTAGCGCTTATGGACTGACTTTTATCCCAGGAGTTTGGATTCAATCGATGCAATTATCAAAAGGAGTAGGGTCGGTTGTCAACGGTTATGAAAGTATAGCCGGACAAATCAATGTGGAAATAAAGAAACCTGAAGATGATGAGTTGTTTGTCAACATGTATTTGAATCAAAGCGGTAGAACAGAATTCAATTTTAATCAGAATTATAAGGTTTCGGATAGGTGGAGTACCATGTTATTATTGCATGGAAGCGCTCGCCCCTTTGAGATAGATAACAATAATGATGGGTTTATGGATTTTCCTACAGGAAATCAAATTAATGTGATGAACCGTTGGAAATATTATGGCACTGAAGGTCTAGAGGGACAATTAGGGGCATGGTATATCAATGATCAGCGTGTTGGTGGTCAGATGGGATATGAGCCATCCATTGCTCAAAATCTACAACCTAAATTCGGTTTAGAAATTAATACACAACGTATGGAATTATTTGGTAAAATGGGATATGTTTTCGGCAATAAACCATACAAAAGTACAGGTTTACAAGCTTCTATAAGTCGACATCAGCAAACTTCCAACTTTGGAATGAATGATTACAATGCGGTTCAAGAATCTGGTTATTTAAATTATCTGTATAGAACGCAGATAAAAAGTGATAAGCATGTCATAACTACTGGATTCAGTTATGTATACGACCGATTTGAGGAAACGGCTTACGACAGCAGTTTTAACAGAACCGAGCAAGTGCCTGGAGTTTATATGGAATATACTTTTGCACCCAATAATAACATTTCTGTAGTTGGGGGATTAAGAGCAGACTTTAATTCCATTTATGGAAATTATATTACCCCAAGAATTCATGCCCGATGGGCTGCTACTGAAAAGCTAGTTTTTCGAGGAGTTGCAGGAGGTGGGCAGCGAACAGTGAATATTTTTGCTGAGAATCAAGGAATGTTTGCTTCATCAAGATCATTTCAATTGATGGGCAACCAGTCGGATTTGCCTTTTGGGTTAAAACAAGAGAAAGCTTATAATTATGGGTTGAATTTTAATAAGGATTTTCGACTATTCTATAGAGATGGGTATTTTGGTGTAGATGCTTATCACACAAGATTTGAAAATCAAGTCATTTATGATATTGAAGATGCCAGAACTGTTAAGTTTTATAATCTTGAAGGAGAGTCTTTTGCAACGAGTATACAAGCAGAGGTGAATTATGAGGTGATTAAGTTCGTGGATTTGAAAGTTGCTTATCGTTACCTGGATGTACAGACCGATTATCAGAGTGGATTAAAGCAAAAACCATTGACTGCAAAGCATCGAATATTTTCTAGTATTGGTTACACCACGCGTAAAAATAAAAAGGGAGGGAATTGGAAATTTGATGGGACAATTCAATATTTAGGTCAACAGAGAATTCCTTCTACAGTTATAAATGCTCCTGAAAACCAACGACCAACTACTTCGGAAGGATTTATAACCGCTAATATGCAAATCACTAAGACCTTTAATAAGCGATGGGATGTATATGCAGGTATGGAGAATATTACGAATTACAGACAAGATAATCCCATTATTGATGCTGATAATCCTTTGGAAACGGGAAATGAGTTCGACAGTGGACTGGTGTGGGGCCCAATTTTTGGACGGATGGTCTATGCTGGATTTAGATTTAAGATAGCTCCCGACAATAAATAAACGCAAATAATTGTAAAGATCATTTAAGGCAAAAGAACTCTCTTTTGCCTTTTTTATTTCCTGCATCTCAATTTATCTTAATTTCGGAGGAAACAACTTTAATACTGACCTATGAAAAAACGCATAGTTGGAATCATATTTTTAATTTTAGTTGGAGCTCTATTTGTTTCCATACCTTTTTTAAAGCAATTGTTGTCTGAAAAGATAGAACAGAAGTTGGGCTCTAATTTCTACTACAGTTACGAAGATATTTCAGTTTCTTTAATTCAGCGGAAAATAGAATTTACCAGCCTAAAGTTTGCTTACCCTAAAGACAGTAGTAACTTACAATATGTCGGGGAAGCAGCGTCTTTTTCAGTAGAAGGCTTTGATTTTATGGCTTTGATTTATAGTCAATCTTTGGATCTTGGTAAAATTGAATTAATACAACCCTCTTTAAAAACGAGACTAAAACAAGAGGTAAATCAAAGGGAAAAAACAGATACTTTGAATCTAGAACAATTGAATTTTTATTCATTTATTGAAGGAGGTCTAAAACAGTTAAAATTAGGTGAGCTAAACGTTCAAAATGGGCATTTTGACTGGTTTTACGGCTCGCAGGATTCTGTATGGCGAATGATAGATGGCATTGATTTGAAGATTAATGACTTTACCTTGGACTCCATTGTGGCGGCTGAAAACAACGGGTGGTTTATTTTGGATGATTTTACATTAAATGTCAACCATCTGATGGAAAAGTTGCCTGATAGTATTCATGTGCTTACCGCTGATTCAGTGAGAATGTCTTATAAAGACTCTTCTATTTCGATGGCGAATGTTAGAATGATGCCTCGTTTTAATCGGAATGAATTGCCTGGTGTTTTACCGCATCAGCAAGATGTTTTTACCCTTAAAGTAAGTCAGTTGGAGCTCAATTATATCAATATAGATCACTTGATTTATAAGAAACAATTATTTGTTGGGGAAGTAGGTATTGATGGTTTTGATTTAAACGTTTATCGCGATAAGTCTTTGCCTTTTCCGCATATATATAAACCATTGCCAATACCGGAGCTGTTAAAGTTAGAATTTGAAATGACCCTAGATTCTGTACTAATAAGTAACGGTCAGGTCGCTTATGAACAACAAAATGTTGGCGCACCCGAAACTGGTATTATTGTTTTTGATCAAATTGATGCCACTTTGTATAATCTGACATCTTCTGAAGAGCAAGTGGATAAATATGCTCATACCGTACTAAATACTACTGCGCTTTTGCAAGGAGGAGGAAAAATCGATCTGAATGTAGATTTTGACTTGTTAGATACAAATGGTGGACATCGTTTGATAGGTACCATAACTGATTTCGATTTATCCGATTTGAATCAAATTATTTTACCATTAACTCATGTGAAAGTGAAGGAAGGAAAGAGCAGTCAAACTAGCTTTAATTTTTATGCCAGTACTTTTGGTACAGAAGGCGAAATAGAGTTTCGTTATGATGGATTGAAAGTTAGTTTGTTAGATAAAGATGAATACGAATTGCGAAATGAAAAACGTAAATGGTTGGGATCTTTGTTTTTGAACACATTGGTGGTGCGAGAAAGCAATCCCAAAGGCAATACTTTGCGTATCGGAACCATTCAATCAGAACGAAATACCGAGAAGTCTATTTTTAATTTGTGGTGGGAAGGAATTGCTTCAGGAATGGGAAGCACTATGATTAACTTCAAGAAGGATGCGAAAGAAGTGAAAATTCAATAACTGAATGTTACAATATTGAAATGTTTGATTCAGTCTATGAAATAATGATTCTAATTTTTAATATTTTGTTTTGAATAGATTGTATGTTTAGTTCATAAAATAGATAATCAACACAATTACTCATTAATACTGGGGACTTAGCTAATGCTAACCATTATTAAAAGTTATATTGAAAGAAAAATGGGGAATACCACATAAAGGGTATTGATTATTAAAAATAGTAGGGTCATCTTTGCTCTTTAGAATCATTCTAAATAATGAGATGAGTTTAACAATCCTACATGCGAATTCAAATGTGCTGATGTCATTCGGCCTTAAGTCTTTATTGTCGAGAGGAGGAGGAGTTGAGTCAGTAAAGAATGTTACCCACGAAACTCAATTGTTTCAGGCATTGGAGGAGAGTACTTATGATGTGGTAATTGTAGACCCTAATTCAAAAGGACATTTTTCATCAGAAACAGTTTTAAAACTTCGAGAAAAGTCTAAATCACAGAAAATGTTGATTATTTCATCTACTGCCAATACCGCTGAAGTTTTAAAGGTTTTGGAGAAAGGAGTGGAAGGATATTTAACCCGAGAGTGTGATGAAGATGAAATTATCCACGCCATATTTGCGATAGCCAAAGGAGAGAAGTTTTATTGCAACAAGGTGATGGATATCATACTCAATAAGCAGTATAGCCCAGATGAAGATAATTGCGAACCCACAGCATTAACGCAGCGAGAGTCTGAAATAACTGCGTTAATTGCCAAAGGGATGACCAATAAGGGTATTGCAGAACAACTGCATTTGAGCCCACATACCGTGCATACCCATAGAAAAAATATACTTCGAAAATTAGGAATCAACTCTGTTTCTGAGTTGACATTATATGCGATTAATGTAGGCCTTGTGGCCATGGATTCATAAAAGCTTTTTTATTTGGTTTTGAGAACGCCGTTTTACTTTTAGAAGTAGAACGGCGTTTTTTTTGTGGGTTGTTTGTATATATATTTCACTATGATCAGAAAAAGCTGTCTAATTATTCCGTTGTAGTAAATAACATGATGCATTTAATCTATTTAATGATTTGAATTTTAGATTATTAGTGTATTTGTAAAACGATATACTTCGCTTTCTTAAAATTTCTAATTACAGGCTTTAGTGATTTACCTATACAATAATACTTAATACAAAAATGAGGGTTTTCTCTCATTGAATGATTCTGCATTTTGATTCATCTTTGTTATGGTTAAACTGTGTAACACACTTTACCTCTCAGTTGAAATAATGCTGAAGGAAAGAAAAGATGAAAAGTTGATATTGGGTTTAAGAGTTGCCCTTCTAGTAGTGTAGTAATTCAACTTTTCATCTTTTCCTAAAGTGTTAAATCCAAAATTGTAAATTATGAGCGATCAGCCTATTCAATATAAAAGAGAGGATTTATTACAGTATAGAACTCAAATCATTTACGATATGATGTCTATTCCGGGTGTACTTTGTGTTTCTATAGGACTTAAAGAGGTTAATGGAGAGTATACTAATCAATTGTGCTACAAAATCTATGTGAAGGATAAAGTCGATACCTCACAATTACCTGATGAACATATTATACCTAACACCTATAAGGGGTTTCCTACCGATGTTGTTGTAATGCAAACCTTAAGGAAGGTCGCATAAAAGCTACCTTTTTCTTCTATTTTATCTTTCTATTATAAATCTTTAGATTTCTTTCATCTGTATCTAAAAAGTGCGATATTAGTCCACACTAATACAAACCATAAAAAAATAGAGATGAGTAACCCAAACAGTGAATTACCCGAAAATGCATTAGAAGAGCAGGTCGCAATTGATTATGCTGCTAGCTGGAGAACTTTAGGAGAATCAAAATTAGGTAGTGATTTTTTTAAGGGCTTTTTAATTCCTATGACTGATCTAACACAGATTATTGACAAAGGTTGTGTAAATATCAGAGTGTATATTGGGAATGATGCAGACAATGGTAAGCACCTGCTAATTGTGGGTGTAGGTGCAGATGGCAAAGACTTAATCAATTATAGCGAAGGATATTATGTTTATGACTTCACTACATGCTGTCCATCTGTATGCGATGAATCAAGCGTATTGTGTGATTAAATATTACAGAACCTTATAAGGCAATTGGATGTTTTAATAAACATCTAATTGCCTTGTTTTTTGCGACTATACTCTACTTCTCCCGAAGAACTATTGGTTAACAAGTCTTTAGTTTTAAACTCTTTTTCTAGATGGACATCTATGTTTTTTTTGTTTATGCCGGTCATGTCATTGGTTTTTTAATAGCCTTATTGTATTTATTCAATTTTAACAAACTATTATTTGAACTGCGCATTTTTACGACCTTTTTGTTTTTATTAGCTTCAATAAACTTACTGGGTCATATTTTTGTTTTCTATAAAATTCATAATGTATTTCTATGGCATTACTTTAACTATGTGGAATGGTTTTTTATGTCTTGGTTTTTTCTGCGATTCTACGACAGTAAGTTCAAGAAATACGTTCAAATATTTTCCACAATAGTCTTGATATGCATGCTGTATGGTTCAATTTTTATCAATCAATCCAACGAATTTAACGTTATAGGTTATTTTGCATTGAAGTTAATGGTCATCATTTTAGGGATCGTGGAGATCTATAAGAATCAACTCGTTTCTAAAGCACATTATTATTATTTAAACATTGGTTCTGTATTGATATCTATCGTTAGTGTCTGTTATTTTACGTTTTGGAACCTCCGACTAACTGATATCTTTACTAAGGAAGCTCATGTTATTTTAAACACAGTAAATGCTGCCGCTTATGCCATTGGTCTATTGTTTTATTTCGTTGAATTTTACAAATCTAAATTATGGAAAGTGAGTCATTAGTGGGGTTAATCCTGTTGGTCATGTTTGGCATGTTAACGATAGTTTTAGTGCTGATAATTTTTATCAATATGGCGAAAAATAAGGTGCGAAATGAACAATTGGAACGCGAAAAGTTGACGAGTGCGCATCGAAAGGACTTGTTGCAGCATTCAATTTTTGCACAGGAGAAAGAACGAGACCGTTTGTCAGCAGAACTTCATGATGGTATAGTTTCTAAGTTAAATATTATCCATTTTCAATTGGCCAATTTGTCCAAAAAATTAAATACAAATGAAAGTGAGTCCTTTCAATCCATAAATGATATTCTTCACCATACGATTGACGAAACGAGACGAATATCACACGATTTATTTCCTGTTGTTTTGGAAAGCTTTGGAATTGTAACTGCTTTAAATGAATTAAAGGAGCTTAATCGATCGAATCAAATTGAAGCAAAGCTATATATGGAATATACAGATGGTGACTTCCAATTGGAAACATCCATTCATATCTATAGAATCGTCCAAGAATTGGTTAATAATTCTATCAAATATGCCCATTGCAGTCAAATAGTTATTGAATTGAAAAAAGCTAGCGATGGGTTTCAGTTAATTTATTTCGATAATGGGGTAGGGCAGAAAGAGGAAGTTATTAAGGGAAAAGGCTTAGGAATTAAAAATATTAATAGTAGATTGAGCATTCTAAACGCTACACTAGAATTGGAACAATTGGAACCCGGCCTGAAATTTATTATCACGCAATCATTAAGAGATTTAGAATGATCAAGATTTACTTAGTTGATGATGAGATTCTTTTCATTAAGGGCTTACAGAGTATTTTGTCTCAATTTGAGGACGTCGAAGTCCTGAAAACATTTACAGATCCCGAAGAGCTAATCCTAGAGTTGGAGACTCATGCAGAACGACCAGACATAATTATGGTGGATATGAAGATGCCCAAGATCAATGGGATTGAATTGACAAAAATTTTAACTCAAAAGACACCTGAAGTTAAAGTAATTGGTCTAAGCTCTCATTATTCCAATGTGTTGATTTTTGAAATGTTAAAAATAGGAGCTTCCGCCTATTTGCCTAAAAATGCCTCTGTCCCTAGACTTGAAAAAACCATTCGACATGTGGCAGAGGAAGGATTCTATTTTGAAGAACTAATCCTTAATTCTTATCACGAAAGTGTAGCCTCAGCTAAGGCACAGAAAGATTTGGTTAACCAAGGTTTAACTTCTAGGGAAGTGGATGTTTTGATACTTATTTGCGAACAGCTTACTACTCAGGAAATTGCAGAGAAACTTTTTATTTCATTAAAAACTGTGGAGCGCCATCGTACTAATCTTTTTCAAAAGACTGGAGCTAAAAATGTAGTCGGACTGGTTCTATTTGCCTTAAAGAATCAATTAATTTCCAACGCATTTTTATAGAATCAATGCGTGCATAATTGTAAGCCTTCGACTCAAAACAATATCTTAACTTTCACTTTCAACAAACTGTTTATATCAATTTAATTTTAGTAATGCTATGGTTATCAAAAAAGTACTATTATGTTTTCTATCTCTAATTGCTTCTGCTACTTTCGCTCAAAATGTAGGAGATACAATAGTGGTAAAAGCATTAGATTATACAAGTAAAACAAGAGACACTATTGTTAGTTTCCCGAATGGAAACCTTACCTATGAAAAGGTAATTATGCGATATGCAATGCGGTGTAAGGATGGCTTAGTGTCACCACCAATTTCTGGACAAACGAATAGAGGATGTGGTGAGTGGGACTATTCTTGTAACACTTATCTAACAGACTCTACTAAATCTGATTCATTACCTAGAACGACTGACCGCTATTTGATTATTCCCAATACAAATACAAGTGGCATTTACAGCAGCACACCTACTTGGAGTGGAAGACCAATAGCTCAAAAATTGGTGAACCTACAGAATGTCGTTTCCGAAGATACCTCCAAAGTTGGTGTCGGAAATCTAATCGATAGTACAACTTTTAAAGTCAGTGGAAATGGGGGGAAAGTATATATTTTAATGACGCAAACCGAGTTGTCAGCAGCTGGATTAGTCGCTGGAGATATCGACGGTTTTAGCTTTTTTAATTTAGGTACAGGAGTTGCCTTAAAAAACTTTAAGGTGAGTGTAAAATCAACTACACTAAACTCTTTAGCAGCTCCTACTACCGCATTTTTTAATGGGTTTCAAGAGACTTTTTATCATAATTATAACTGTGTGAATGGTGAAAATAGAGTTCAGTTTTACACTCCGTTTATATGGGATGGGAGCTCTAATGTTGTTTTTGAATTGTCATATGTAGGTAAACCCAATAATAGTAAACTTAATATTCAGAGTCACTTAGCTGTCAACACAAACGTATTAGCAGCAATGGAAGACTATTCATACAACTTCTTTCCTTCCAATTATATAGAAGCGGACAGTTATTATGGTATTCCTTCAAATAATCAACGAACTGTTGAAGCATGGATAAAAACCACTGTAAAGGGTAAAGAAATCGCTTCTTGGGGGACTAATTCGGCTGGGCAGAAATTTTCCTTCAGAACTGAAAATTCTGGTTTCCTTAGGTTAGAAATAAATTCTGGATTTGCAGTTGGTTCAACAAATGTAGCAGATGGGAATTGGCATCATGTAGCTTTGGTTTTTTCAGGAAATACGACTAGTCAAATCCAATTTTATGTGGATGGAGTATTAGAAGTAAATAGCTCTGTAAATAATTTGGCAATCAATACTGGGAATTCTTTGGCAGTTCAGGTTTCAAATGGTTTTCATGGACGATACTTCGAAGGTGAAATCGATGATTTAAGAATTTGGTCAACTGCATTATCTCCAACTACTATCGCTGATTGGAGTTACAGGAAAGTAGATGCCTCTCACCCAAATTACAGTTCGTTTGAATTAAATTATGCAGCAAAGGAGCAGACTTCAATAGTTGAGGACGAAAGCGCGAATGGCAGAAACGGCGTGTTTAACTTCTCCTCGAGCTATAAGGAATTAGTAGGAGAGCAGCATTTCAAAGAGTTTGTAGCGGCTGCTTATAGGCCTAACATTAATTTGTTTCAAGGAACTTATAACCAATCTATAATTCAAGATACCGTAATTGATACCACTTTCCAAAAACCATATGCAGTCATTGAAAGAAGTATTTATCCAAAGCCTGGGACTATCTATTCGGATAGTATCGCCTCAGTGACTACCAATTATTGGCCACAAAATAATATTATGTATGATTTTAATGGAGTGGTAATCTCAACAACTCCATCTGCCAGTAGTGTTACCCTTCAAAATAGTGTTTTAAACTATTTTGACCGCAGCGCTTCTCAATTAGAAATAATGTCATTCGTAACTCCATATGGTATCAATTTGGATTTGGGGATGGCCGGAAAGGCGTGGTATTTTGATGTAACTGATTTTACACCAATTCTTAAAGGGAATAAAAGATTACAGATGACTAGAGGTGGCCAATTTCAAGAACAAATGGATATTCAATTTTTATTTATTGTTGGAACACCTCCAAGGGATGTGGTTGACATTCAGCAAATATGGAAAGTGGATATGCGTTCTTACGCAGTCATTAGTACCGATGAATATTATGAACCTAGAACTGTTCAATTACCGACAGCAGCTTCTCAATTTAAATTAAGATCCGCAATCACGGGACATGGTCAGGAAGGTGAGTTTATTCCAAGAAATCACTATTTAAGATTAAACAATGGCGCCACCACATTCAATTGGCAAGTGTGGAAGGAGTGCTCAGAAAATCCAGTTTATCCGCAAGGAGGTACGTGGATATATGATAGAGCTGGCTGGTGTCCTGGCATGGCGACTGATGTTAAGGAGTACGATATTACTGCAAATGTCGCTTCATCGACTTCATTTGATATAGATTACGGGGTAACCATTGCTACTGGAACTTCCAATTATATTGTCAATAATCAATTGGTCTCTTATGGCGCTGCCAACTTTAATTTGGATGCTAGAGTTACCGAAATCATGAGTCCAACTGATAGAGTAGAGTATGCTAGAGAAAACCCAATGTGTAATAATCCTGAAATAGAAATCCAGAACTCTGGTAGTACAGCTTTAACTTCAGCGACAATCACTTATTGGATAAATAATTCAACGACTCCATTGACATACAATTGGACAGGAAATCTAGCATTCCTTCAAAAAGCTACAGTTAGTTTACCTGTAACTCCAACATTCTGGGCTGGAGCGCAACAAACCAACACATTCCATGCGGTAATTTCAAGCGTGAATGGAGCAGCGGATCAATATGCATACAATGATACTATGCGATCAACTTTTATTTTACCACAAATATTTCCGAACCAGTTTTACGTGCAGTTTTATACGAATAACGCGGCCTCAGAAAGTAGTTATGATATTCGTGATGCTGCAGGAGTGGTATTGTTTCAAAGAAATGGGATGAGTAACTCTACGGTATATAAAGACACATTGACACTTAATCAAGGTTGTTATAGTTTTAATGTCTATGACTCTGACGACGATGGTATTTCGTTTTTTGCCAATAGCGATGGAAATGGTTCTATACAATTAAGAAACACTTCTGGTGGCGTAATTAGAAGTATCGCTGGTGACTATGGTGGTGGAATTAAGTATCAATTCAATATTGCCACACCAGTTGGAGTAGAAGAGACAGATATAAAGTCAAGTATAATTGTTTATCCCAATCCTAGTCACTCAATAGTGAATATTGAAACTACTGGTAAAGATATTGAAGAGCTTCTGATCTATGATGTAAAAGGTCAATTTGTAAAGCAAATTCAAGTCAGTCAGGGTATTCACCATCAAATTCATCAAGTAGATGTGACTTCACTCGAGGAAGGACTTTATTTTGTGAGATTAAGATCGAATGGTGTTATGGAAACAAAGCGTTTTATTGTTACCCACTAAAATTAAAGTCGATAAACGTAAAAAAGCGATTCAAGATTCTTGAATCGCTTTTTTTTCGTCTTATTTACCAAATTTTAAGCCTATAGAGACATCAAATCGACTCATGTTTTCTTGCTGACCTTCGGGAAACTTAACCCTTTCTTTGACGCCATTGTATTCGATATCAGCTTCCGATAATGAACCAAATACAAAGCCCATGTCAAGTGATAAAAATAAATTCTTATCTAGTTTAATGTTATATCCGAAGTCGATTGCCAAACCAACGGTGCTACCAGTCATCTTTATTGGATCTATTAGGTAGCCATCATTGTCGTACCCAAAGTAACCCAATGAAGCGTTGATAACGAAAGGATTAGAAGAACCCGTTGGAAGAAATTGAGCAGAAACTGCTGGACCAATAAATAAGGTGCTGATATTGTCATTGAGTAAGCCTGTTCTAATGGCCCCATTTGGATACTCTATATAAATTTCAGCAGAATTACTTGTTCTAAAATTAGAACACATCAAGCCCAGCCCAAACTCTCCATGTAAATAATAAAATACATCTCCTGAAAAGTGATAGCCCGTTTTTAACTCTTTATAATAGCTCTTTAGCCCGCTTTGATCCTCGTCATCCAATCGAACTAATAAGTAACTAAATCCTCCACTGAGCCCGATACTAAACCGATTTAATCCAGTAGGGGGAGCAACAGTATTACTTTCTTCTGAATTGGTGGTATAATTAGGATTAGCATAATCAAATTCTTTCGGTTCAGATTTTACGGGTTTAGAAACATTGAAATGGTAACTTTTAACCTTTGAGCGCTCTAATGAGTAAATAATTTTTATGGGGTCTTTTTGTGGAAGGACATAAAAAATCGAGTCAAGATTAATTTTTGTAATCTGGCAAAATATTTCTTCCCCTGTTTTTTTTACAATCTTATCTTGGCTAAATCCTAGTATGGTTGTAATGGAGAATAGAAGTAGTAATATGGTTCTCATTTGCGGTTGGTAAAATTTCGTTTTAAATATAATTGATAAAAACCATAAAAAAGTTATTTCTATTTTAACTCTAATAAAATTACCTGCGTCTTTTTATTCCTAGAACGCCTAAAAGGCCTCTTGTTAACTCTCGCGCTATTGTTCGTCCAATTTGTCGAGCTGTAGTAGACCCCAAAACAGCTTCAATTGTTGATTTTTCTGACTTTTTGGGTTGAGCAGCTTTACGAGTTGAACTTTCATTGTGTTGAGCAGCTTTTTCGAGTTTTGCTGTCAAAATTTCATAAGCCGACTCTCGATTTATATTTTTGTTGTAATGTGCAGCAATCCTTGAACGACTTACAATTTGGTCGATCTCATCGGCTGTTAGAATATCCATTCGCGACTGAGGTGCACGCAAAAGAGTATGAACCAGTTCCGTTGGTCTACCTTTTTTACCTAAAGCAGTAATCAAACATTCTCCTATTCCAAGGTTGGTTAATAAATCTTTGGTATCATAAAATTCAGTGATAGGATAATTTTCAGCTGCCATTTTAATGGCTCTTCGGTCTTTGGCAGTAAATGCCCTGAATGCATGTTGGACTTTAAGGCCTAATTGAGAAAGAATTGTTTCCGGGACATCTGTGGGATTTTGTGTAATGAAGAATAAGCCCACTCCTTTTGAACGTATCAATTTAATTGTGGTTTCTAATTGATCTAAGAGTTCCTTTGAGGCTTCATCAAAAATTAGGTGTGCTTCATCAATAAACACACATAATTTAGGTTTGTCCATATCTCCAATTTCTGGCAACTTTTCATAAAGCTCAGCTATCAGACACAGCATGAAGGTAGAAAACAGTTTTGGTTTGTTTTGTATATCCGTTAATCGGAGTATAGATACAATGCCCTTCCCATTTAGATCTGTTCGAATTAAGTCCTCTACTTCAAAAGAAGGTTCTCCAAAAAAACGATCCGCTCCTTGCTGTTCGATCTCTAATGTTTTTCTTAGAATGGCACCTACTGAAGAACCACTTATGGTGCCGTATTCGTTTTCGATTTCAGCTTTTCCCTCTTTGGAAATGTAATTCAATACTTTTTTAAAATCATCTAAATCTAGTAATGGTAAGCCATGGTCATCACAATATTTAAACGCTACTGAAACAGCTCCTGCTTGGGTATCATTTAGTCCTAATATTTTTGAAAAAAGAACCGGTCCAAACTCTGAAACCGTAGCCTTTAGTTGAACACCTTTTTCATCACTCAATGATAAAAACTCTACAGGACTCTTATTGGCTTCGAAAGGAAATCCAATTTTATCATGCCGTTCGTTTATTTTAGGGTGGCCTTCAGACGCAGCAGCTATACCACTGAGGTCTCCCTTAATATCCATAATTAAAGATGGAACCCCCTGTTTAGAGAGTTCCTCAGCAATAATTTGTAACGTCTTTGTTTTTCCAGTTCCAGTAGCACCAGATATTAAACCATGCCGATTCATTGTATTTAAAGGCACTTTAACTAAGGTGTTGGTTTGTGCTTCAAAATCTACCATTGCAGCACCTAAGGTGATGAATTCTCCTTCAAAGGAGTATGAACTTTCGATGGTGGAAATGAATGGAGACTTATCTGTCATTGCTGTAAACTATTACTGATGTTAAAAAATAGGTATATGGAGTACAATAATAGCTATTTTTAAAGTAATCGTTACGTTAAATAGGACTGGAGAAAATGGATTATTTAGCCAATGATTTGTTCTATCAGAAATCGTGTTTAACGATTATAAGAGTTAAAATAGAATAGGCTGAAAAGTGAAAGGTTTTAGAAATAATTAATATAACAATACGTCAATTAATCACTAAAAAAAGGTAGAATTACCAAAATTTTAGAAATGAGAGGTGTAGATAAGATTAATCATCTAAATTCAATGTATAAAGAAAGATTAGTTCAAGGCGACTTTTTCTCAATTTTTTCATGGAAATCAAGGTACATAGGGATAGCAGCCGAGCCATACCAAGGGTAGAGTTCTGGCTTCAATAGTTTTGCCGTTATAGCAGGATCTGTTTCTAATAAGGTTAGCACTTCTTTCTCATCACTAAGATTAAATAAAAACAAGCCTCGAAAATCATTAGGGTTTTTAGCGAATGGGCCGGCAATAATCATTTTTTCTTCTTCAACGAGTCGACCAATATTTTTTAAGTGGCCTTCAAATAGTTTACTTCTAGTTGATTGATCTTCAATGGTACTATCTCCAGTTTTTAAAATAACTAAAACATACATTTTCATGCCATAATCGTCAGCGCCTAATTTTTTAGCTAGTGTAGAGTCATAAGTTGAAGCGGCTGTTTGACTATGAGCATATAGCGTTAAAAAAAGGAAGGCAAAAAGATTTAGTACTTTATACATGTGGACTTAATTTAGGTCGAAGATAGAAAAAATAGATCATAAAAAAGCTCCATGCAAACTAAATGGCATGGAGCTTCGAGAAAGTTCTTAAAGTTTCTTATTCTTGATCTGATCCTTTTTTTAATTTTCTATAAAGGAAGGTGTTAAAGATGTTTCTTTTCCCAAAACGCATCTGTTTATCAGAGTTCACAAACTTTTGAAACAACTTGGCATTCACACCAAAGTATTCATAAGTAGAACCATCAGTGAAAGTCACATCCATCAACAGGCCTTTATGTTTGTAATCTACCACGCCTTCCGTATCCAACATTTTTGTATACTCCTCTAAATTTGCAGCTTTAGTTTCAGGGGCTATGCTAACCAAAAAGTGATATCCATCAATAATTTGTTTACTCATTCTATCAGCTTCTTCAGCTTTAGCATCATCTGCTTGAAATTTATCTGGATGCCACTCTTTTACAAGATTCCTATAAGTAGTTTTAATTTGTTTTAAATCAATTTCATTTTCTACAGAAAATAGTTTCTTGTATTCGTTGATGCGTTTCATTACTGCTTTTTTTTAATGGTGCGCGAAAGTACACATAATCTGAAAGTGAAAAGAGATTAAAAATCTAAATTTTCAGAATCAACCATAGTAACCCATTTTTTCATTTTCTTTTGAATGACTTTAAAATGATGGCTATCCTCTGGAGTGACAAATGTGATTGCTTCTCCAGGATTTTCTGCCCGACCTGTTCGGCCGATTCTATGAATAAAATCTTTAGGAGATCTAGGTAATTCGTAATTGATTACACATGGTAAAAATTCGATATCAATACCCCTAGAAAGCAGGTCGGTAGCGACCATCACTCTTAATTTGCCAGATTTAAACAAGTTTAATGTCTCATTTCGATTTCCTTGGGTTTTCTTACTATGGATGGCTCTAGATGAAATTCCATTCTTGAATAGTTTGTCAGAAACTTTATCGGCTTCATGGGTGGAAGATGTAAAAACTAAAACTTGATGGAGCTTTTTCGACTCGATCAAATAACGCAAGAGAGGTCCTTTTTTTTCCAATGAAACGAAGTAACCTGTTTGCTGAATCAAGTCCAATTGTTCAACAGCATCTTCTATCTTAATTACGATAGGTTGTTGTAATAATAATTGTTCTATTTTTTGAACTTCCGGACTTAAAGTGGCTGAAAATAAAAGTGTTTGTTTTTGAGACGGTAATAATGCGAATATACGATCCATCTCGGCCTTAAAACCAAGGTTTAGCATTTTATCCGCTTCGTCTAGAACTAAAACGCTAATTTTATTAGTAATTAGCGCTTTAGAGTCTATTAATTCTAAAAGTCGACCAGGAGTGGCAACTAAAACATTTACGCCGTAAAGTCCTTTCATTTGTGGATTAATAGAAACTCCACCATAAGCAGCCATAGATTTGAATGGGTAGGAGAGGTGGGTGCTTAATTGCTGAAAAATCTCATTCACCTGGACGGCTAACTCTCTAGTTGGCACTAATACCAATGCGTTTATGTTTCTATTTTTTTCAGTGGTATTCCCTTTTAAATTCGACAAAATGGGTAATACATAGCTAGCTGTTTTTCCTGAACCCGTTTTAGCAATCCCTAGCAAATCTCTACCTTTTAGGATTTCAGGAATTGCTTGTTTTTGTATGGGTGTTGGGGATTTATAATCTAAAGCATTTATCGCTTTAAGAAGTTGAGGAGAAAGACCTAGGGATGAGAATGACATCTAAATATTTTGTGGTTAAAAGTTTACAAAGGTAGTTTGAAACATTGGAGAATAGTGGAGTCGTTTTTTATTTTTCACTTTCAACATATTTTTTAAAGTTTTCTAAAATGGATTGCCATCCTGCGCGCTGATGTTCAGCAGAATGAATGTCTTCTGTTTCAAAAGTTTCCTGGAGTAGAATACAATCATCTAGTTGCAGAAATTTAATTGTTACTGCTCTGTTATCTAACATTCGGTAGGTAATGAGTTTATTAGTAACGACCTGGTCGTATATTCCTTCAAAATCAAACCCTACACTACCATCTTTAGCTTCCATTCTCCATGAAAACTTACCATTAGGAACCATCTGATTTTCTGCGCTAGGACAACACCAGTCTTCGGAAGCAAAATTCCAATGAATAATGTGATTAGGTTGGGTCCAATACTCCCAAACTCGGTCCATATCTGCTTTTATTTCAATTTCTAAAGTAATAGACTTCATCTTTTATTAACTTATAGGTCCCACAAATTTTCTTTAGTATAAAATGGGTTCTGCGTCCAAAAAGACCCATCGATAATTCTGTAATTACTGTCTAATGCTGCAATTTGTTTGATATCTATTTCATCCAATTTTACAGCATCAGCTTGGAGGTTTTCTTGTTGTCTTTTAGCATTAGTTGATTTAGGAATTGCACAAATATTTCTGTACTGATTCCACGCTAAAATTATTTGTGCAGTGGTACAATGGTGTTTGCTTGCAATTGATTGGAGGGTATTGTTAGACAAAATATTGGGTTCATCTGCTTTTTTAAATCCTTCAGATCGATCTGCAGAGCCTAAAGGTGAATATGCTGTCATGAGGATATGATTGGCTTTACAAAATGCATTTAAATCTTCTTGTGGGAAAAAGGGATGTAGCTCCACTTGATTCATTTCAACCTTCTGAGCTGAATTTTCATTGAGGTGTTTTAATTTTTTTATGGAGAAGTTGGAGACTCCCAAATGCTTGACCAAGCCTTCTTTTTTTAACTCGATCATGGCATTCCAAGTATCTAACAGCGGGACTTCTTCTAGGGATAAGAATTCTGCTGGGTCTGCTCCTTTTTTCATGGCTACTGGCCAATGCATAAGGTATAGGTCTAAATAATCTAATTGTAAATCATTTAATGTTTGAATTAGCGCTGGTTTTACATCTTGTGGGATATGTTTGTCATTCCAAAGTTTAGAAGTAATGAACAGTTCCTCCCGCTTCACCATTCCGCTATTAAACAAATCATTAAAAGCTTCTCCTATTTCTTTTTCATTACCATATATGGCAGCACAATCGATGTGTCTGTATCCAATTTTAACCGCAGAAATAATGGCCTCTTTTACTTCTCCTGGCCTACTTTTCCATGTTCCTAAGCCAATTGTGGGTATTTGATCTCCGTTGCTAAATGAAAGCATTTTCATATTCGTCCGTGTTTAAGATTCGAGTGAAAAATTAAGAAAATCGATTCGTTTAGTCGATTTAAATACAAAAAAAAGGTGTCTTCGCAACTGGCAAAGACACCTACTCACTAATTAAACAAAATTAATAACTAATTCATCGCCAGTTTTCCTTTGGCAATTATTTTTCCATTGCTATTCAATTGGTAAATATATTGACCTTGAGGCAAGTGCCCTTTGAAAACTAATATCTTGTCTTGATACTTAATCACCTTTGGTGAAACGATTTGCCCTTTTATATCTCTGATTTCTATATTGACAACATTTCCATCAATTGAATTGGAAAGTGCTATGGTAGTAAAATTGTTAAATGGATTGGGGTAAACAGATAGTTTTTCTAAAGTTTGTTCTTCCACTCCGACAGGAACTGTTCCATTTTCGAATTGAACCTTGATCATTAAGTCTTCAGAATTATTGTTCACATAGGGCGCATATCCATTTGCATCCAACTGATAGGTGTTTTTGGAGAAAGGAAGTTCTTGATCTACTCCCAGTGTAATTCCGTTACCGAAAGGTCTCCAAACTACATAAAATCCATTACTATCCACCAGCACGTTATTACTAGAAGGAGTAACGTCGATGTAGGTGTTAGTAGTAATATTACCCGAACCTACTAAAACACTATCCAATACTGTTCCTGGCATTCCATTTGGTCCATCAGCTTTATATAGCAGAACATCAAATCCAAAAGCGCCACCTAAAGCAGTGTGGTAAAAAGATGTTTTCTTTATTCTACTAGAAGCGTAAGGAGGTTTGAAATATACCGCATAAGCCATCATACTTGAAGCATTGGCTACCGATCCTTCTGAAGTGGCATTAGCGTATGAGGCATTTATGGTGCTGAGGTTAGTATCAACAACGATAATTTCTTGAATCATGGTGTCATTGTCTAGTTCATTATCCTTTAGAAGTTTGTTGAGGTATACGTGGTAGCTATAAGTTCCTGCAATAGAAGGAGTAAATGTATTGCTAAAGGTGAAAGTCGTATCTCTTCCAGCATTTAAAGTTGCCAATACTTTTGAGCCAGTTCCTACCTGTATACCTGAATTGGTAAATTGTTTATTCTGAACAGTCACATTAGTGGCATTTCTGAAACCGATATTACTAATTTTTGCGGTCAATGGATATGGGCGTACACGTTGTGTAAACACAGCCTTACCATTTAATCTACCAATTGAGGTAACTTCCCCATCTTCAGAAGGTGTTGCAATGGTCATTCCCATCATGAAGTCTTGAGTAGATTGATCTCTATAATCTGCCCAGCTGCCCGATATAACTTCAATTGCGCGTTTAGAAATGGGGAGTGAAGTGCTTGTCCCAATGTTGATTCCATCTCCATCCATTAACCAATGAATGTAAACACCACCACTTGTGATCGTGATATTAGTGTCGTTAGGTTTGATGCTCGCATAAGAATTAATAGTCAATGATCCTGGCGCAACATACACACTATCGAGTAATGTTCCATGTGTTCCATTTGGGCCGTCATCATCAAAAATCATGGCATGAAATCCTACTGCTGGAGTACCTAAAGCAGTAATGTAATATTCCGTACTTAATATTCTTGCTGGATAGATAGGCGGACTCATGTATACAGCTGTACCACCATTCCCTCCTGACCATCCAATACTACCGGTGGAGACCCCATCTGTATAATCCATTTTAATGGTGTCACTGACTGGGTTTAAAGCAATTATTTTTTGAGTCAAGGAGTTATTAGAAGGTGTGTTATCTCCAGTAACCCCCGTAATGTTGGTGCGATAAGAATGCGCGCCCAATTGGGTAAATGTGTAGGGGGTGTTATACGTAATCGTAGAATCTTTTCCTGCTGCTAAATTTGCAATCGATTTACTCGTATTAAGAGGTGTACCACCTACAGGAGGAGTTACCGTTCCATTGGCTGTAAGGGTGGGGATGGTTTGATTTCCAGTGTTTTTAACATTGGTTTTTAAATCTAAAACTTGTCCCTGTAAAACGAATTCACCGGCAGAGGAGGTATTGCCCACCCAATTAGCAGAAGCATCCGTAAGGGGAGCCACAATGTTTGGATAATAATATTTTACCGAAGTGTTGGCCGTAGGAAATACCATACCTCGGTATTGTTGTAGGCCATCTGTTCCCGATGCATTTTCAATTCCTATGGATAATCCGTTAGCAGTATAGGTCGGATCAGGTGACCCAGTTTGTGATTGATAATTTACTGTAATTGAGGTATCTAATTTGTTCAAAATAATTTGAAAGGTATTACTACCACCATATTGGGCTGAATTGTTAATCCAAAAAGGGACATTAATAAACGAGACACAAACGCTATCTCCATTATCATAGTAATAAGCTCTTCCAGGGTTGCCTGAACTGGCAAACGACAAATCGCATAATAGGGCGGCAATAAAATTATTTGGACCTCCTACAGTTGGTATGATTGGAAATGCACCCGCTACTGAGGCAATGTTGACAGAACTGAAGGAGATGTATCCATTTGAACCCACATAGAAGCTAGTAGGTTGAGCGGTATAATAAGTAAAACCTGAAAGTGGAAAAGGCCCTATTACATTGTCATCTCCTAAGCCGTTCACTTGAGTGCCAATCGTTGAAATGTCGTACCAAGCATAAGTAGGGCCTCCACTTGCAGCTGACGATTTCCAAGTGTAACCGAAGTTATCTGGACCTCCTGAAGTCTGAGCAATCATCCCAAAAGGGACAAGAAAACTCGCAATTAGTAATAATTTTTTCATAGCAATTAATTTTTAGTTTAAGGAGTTAATTTAGTATTAAAAAAAGTTAAAACCAAATTTTTCATCGGGTGAAGAATAGGAAGATAGATTATGAAAAAGAGATTCAAAAACATAAATTTGCGTTCTTAAATTTTGAAAAGATGAAAAAAGCAAAAATGACCACCGATAAAGGTGAGATGATGATCGAGTTTTACGAGAAAGATGCTCCAAAAACTGTAGAGAACTTCGTAAAGCTTTCGAATGATGGTTTTTACAATGGATTGACTTTTCATAGAGTGATTCCTGATTTTGTAATACAAGGAGGATGTCCTGATGGAACAGGAGCAGGTGGTCCTGGATATTCTATCGATTGCGAGCTGAATGGAGACAATCAATTTCATGATAGAGGAGTGTTGTCAATGGCGCATGCTGGTAGAAACACTGGTGGAAGTCAATTTTTTATCTGTCACAGTAGAAAAAATACTTCTCACTTAGACCGCAATCATACTTGTTTTGGTAAAGTGGTAGAAGGTTTAGATGTAATTGATGCCATTAAGATGGGAGATAAAATTCAGAAAATAGAAATTATAGAAGGATAAAAATATTATGGGATTATCAATAGAAGGAAAATTAACAGCCATATTACCAGTAGAAAGTGGAACAAGTAAGGCCGGAAAGGACTGGAAAAAGCAAGGATTTGTAGTAGATACTGGAGCTCAATTTAATCCGGAGGTTTGTTTTAGTTTGTTTGGTGATGATAAAATCGCCATGTTGAATGGATTAAAAGCGGGGCAGGATGTGAAAGTGGAGTTTAACTTGTCTTCAAGAGAATATAACGGTAGATGGTTTCACAATGTAGATGCTTGGAAAATTGATGTAATTGGAGCTCCTGCGGCGGCTGCAGCAGGCAGTATGCCACCACCCCCAGCCAATATGAACCCAGCAGATGAAGCATCGGAAGAGGATGATCTTCCATTCTAAATGGATTCACTCACTCAAATTGTTCTTGGAGCCGCTGTTGGTGAAGCGACTTTAGGAAAGAAAATAGGGAATAAAGCCCTCCTATGGGGAGCCATAGGAGGCACCATTCCCGACTTAGATGTTTTCGTAGGAAAACTATTCGACACCGTAACTGAACTCGATATACATAGAGGATTCAGTCATTCCATTTTGTTTAGTTTATTGTTAGCTCCTGTGTTAGGTTTTATAGTTAACAAATGGTATCAGAAATCTAATGAGGCTAATTGGCGTGATTGGACTTTGCTGTTCTTTTGGGCACTATTCACTCACCCTTTATTGGATAGTTTTACCACATGGGGAACGCAAATCTTTTGGCCTATGGACTATCGAGTGGCCTTCCATAGCATTTTTGTCATCGACCCCTTATATACCCTCCCGTTCCTAATCAGTACAATAGCAGTGCTGTTCTATCAACGAGAGTCCCTGATACGTCGGAGATGGAATCGATTTGGAATTTTATACAGCACAGCCTATTTGGGAATTACCTTGCTGATAAAAACTCACGTTAATGAAGTGGTGGTAGATAGTTTAAAACAACAGCAAATTCAATTTGAGAGTTTCCAAACAAGACCGACTCCATTTAATACGCTGCTATGGGCAACGAATGTGGAACTAGAAGATGATTTTTTAATGGGATATTATTCCTTATTCGACAAACAACCTAAGGTGGTTTTTAAAAGAATTGCTAAACAACATCTTTTGCAAAGAGAGGTGGAGAAGGAAAACGATTTTCAACGTTTGCAATTTTTGACCAAAGGATATTACACACTGGAACAGTTTTCGGACACTTTAGTAATGAATGATCTCCGATTCGGAGAATTCTCAGGCTGGAACTCGATTGCTGAAACGACTTATTCAGTCTCCGAAGGGAATGATTTTGTATTCACATATTATCTTACTAGAGATAATGAAGGTCAGTTAGTTGTTCATCGCAAACCCAATCAAATGGGAAAAGCAAAAGAAGCCATGAACGGCCTATGGAACCGACTGAAAGGAGAGTAGTAGGAGTTAGTGGAAAAAGAATAGTCGTTGATTTACTTTTGAAAGTTCTTATTTATCAAATATTGTAAGCCTATTCTGAAACTATTCCAGCTTGCGTCTACGCCAAATTCTTCATCTTCAGTTTCTTTGTTGTTATTAATAGTATTAGTTGTGTTAGGAATTGACTCTTTTCTAACTCGGTAATAAATTTGCCCTATCGATCCATTGATAGCCCATTTTGGAGAAAAGAAATAGGTTAATCCTGGAGTGAAGTTAAGACTAAGTTCTTTATTTTTAGAAGTATATGATTGAACAGTTCCTCCTCTAGTCTCTCCGCTACCTACTAATAAGTTGAAAGCAGTAGTAAAATAAAGCCTTTCAGTTATACCATTATACCTTGTAAAAAACGGATTAAAGTAAAACATTCTAGTTTTTTCTTTATATGATGTTTGAATAATATATGTTGAAGGTAGAAAAGGGTTAAATGAGGATTCTGTCCTTTGAATTAGATAACTATTTGATTCAAATTCAGCTTTCAAACCGACACCTATTAGTATAGAATTATTCACAAAAAATCCAAAACTTGGAAGTACAGAAAAGGATTCGGATTCCAACTCTACAATGGGGTTGGATGGTAAATTCTGATCGTTTTTTGTTTTATTATAATTGGCATTGCCACTAAATAAGACTGATCCTGAGGTGATTTGTGCAGTTAGGTTGCATGATAAAAGACCAATGATGATTCCAAGTAATAACCCTTTCATTTTTTTATATTATAGTTAACTCTATGTTTTTAAGAGGAGTGAAAGATAATCGATAATATTGAATTCAAAATACTATTTCCTAAAAAATACTAGCTTCAGAATACCGGACTTGGTAGTGCGATAATACGCTCAATATTAAGCAAATAAATGAAGAGACTTTTTACTAAGTATTTTTTGTGAAATATGAAGAGGTAGATTTAATGAACGTCAATTCTGTCAAACTATATTTCAGAAATTAAGTCCGCATTTCGTAAACCTTTTCATAGTCAGTTCGTTTTTCCATCCAGGTGTTTCTATATAATCGTTCTACATTATCTTTTATTTAACAGCGTTTCTCTCATCCGTTTTCCATTCCTGAATATTATAGGCTAATTATCGAACTATTTCTTAAGAAACTTTTTAAATATTATTTGTCGGGTTGTCCAAATTCTTTTGTCAATGTTTAGTTTAGGTGTTGTGCGCAATAATTTGCTATATATGAGTAGTTGCTTGGATTAGCATTTGATTTTACAAGCGTGCACCAAACTGAAAATTCGAGAGGATTTTCTTAAGTAGGCGAGAACAAGCAATTACTTTAAGACATTGTTGGCAGTTCGTTATTCTGTTTTGTCCGTCCATTCGATGAATTTTATAAACTGTTCACTCCAATAAGACTTTTGTCCATCCTCTGTTTTTACTTGATATGAATGGTCACAATTAATACAAACTTCAAAGGTTAAATTTTCTTTTCGCTTTTCTATAAATTTAATGGGAAGTAAATAGGCTGTTTCAATAGGCGTGCTTTCATCTTCAGTTCCAAAGAGGGCATATATTGGAATAGTCAGTTCTGTTAAATAATCAAGAGGTGCTTTTTCGTAGGTAAACCAACGTTTGTTAGTAAATCCAAATTGATCAATATCAGTTGAATTGGGATGCGCTACTACCGACTTATACCATTCTAAAATACCGATTATGTTCTGATGTGCTTCCATATCTGAAAGTTCACCTCTTAATGATTCTATTCTATTAAAAAGAGAAAATTCATAGAAGTTGTTCAGGACATTTCCTGACCAAAATCCTAGATGTGTTATTTCTTTATTCATCGTAGCAAGTGCAGCTCCAATTACAGCTCCTTCTGAATGACCGTATACGATAATTTTTACAGGATTAGTAAGGTGATTCTCGAGGATATGGTTTATTGATGCATTTATTTGCTGTATTCTGTACTCAAGATAGTTTTTGTGATAATAGCTTTTAGGAACTACTATTTCACCATCTTTAAAAAGTCCCTCCATTCCGGGCTTTGGAATGATAGCATAGGTATAAGTGGAATCTAATTGTTTATAATCATCTCCAAACCAACGATAATAAGTGATGTTATCTTTTTCTGTTTTATATGAAAAAATAGGATTTGCATCTGTACCTTGAATAAAAACAACCAATTTGTTTGGTTTTGGATTCTTTAGATAATACGTTATGGTGTCTTTATCAATTATTAGTTGTTCTTGAATAAAATCATACTGCTTAAGCGCTTTGTTTATAGTTGGATTACTTTTTTCTTGAGCGAAACAAATGCAAAATAGACAAGCGAAGGAAGTTGCGAAAAATAGTTTCATGTATTTCAGTTTTCTATTTGACGATTTTATCGCTAGAATGTTACTTTCAGCTTCGAATTATACGTACTAAAAGAGTAAACGATGTAACTTATTTTTTTACAAATTGTCGAGGTATTGCAGCATGAGTGTAACTAAAGTTCCAATTCCAAGGCCAATTCGTAAATACCATTCTCAATTTGTCTTTTCCGTTCATGGTTTCATCTTCACTGTCTGGGAAGATGGGTCCAATGAGTCGAACGGAGTCCATTTCATTTCTAATTTTAAACTCCACAATTTCATCTCGAATTACCTGGAATGGCTTAAGGTCAACCTTAATAGACCGTCCAATTACATCAACCAAGTTTATAGAATAAGAATCCATACCGAGAGATGAAAACTTGATATTTACATTCTTATTGATGTCAATTTTCGAAGTAGTCAATTCAATAAATCCATTGTCACTAGTTGATGCTGACATCAGAACTTCTTGAGTCAGTTTGTCCTGAATTACCACATTACAGAATTTGACTGGTTCGCCTAAGTCCATGACTGTGATCTGAATTTTGTCAGGTTGATTAAGTTCATTCAGAATTTGATGATTGGAACTCATAGAAGTACTTGGGGTGTTTGGAGTAACTCTAAGAATACTGTCTTTAATTTCATAGGTTCCAATTCCATAGACTTCGGTTATAAGACAACACCCATATTCAGAGAAAAACTCTATAGTATTATTATCGGATACTTTAACGTAATGGGTTGAGTCGGCCCAAAATGTGCCAATTGGTTCACTTTTCTGGCTAAAACCAACAGCGGCTGAAAAGAAAGTCAATAGGGTTAGTAGATGTTTCATTTTTAATCTTGTGCGTTAAGATACATTATTTACAATAGTTATAGATTCATCTATTACACTAAATTAATTGCTAGCCTTGTTGATTATTTCGTGTTCCATTTTGGTTATAGTAATCTAGCAAATATATACAATAGACCTTCCCAAGTTTTAAAAACTTTTGGTTATTTTCAAATCTTTGAGCCTAGGATAACTATGTCTCAAATTAAAGAGGAAATTGTTTGTTTTTTACCTCAGTTCTTTGTTGTAGGTTGTTTTTATTTTTCTTTTCCTTTCTTATTCCAATACATCCAATCGTCACTGTTTACCCAATTTCCTTCATTTGTATTTTTGTTGTATTTCCATACTCTTGTTCCTTGTGCCTTCAAATTTCCGTTTTCATACCATTCAGTAATTGAATTGACATGTGGATTTTGCGATATGGATTGATAGATGAGTTGTCCTTTCGCGGAATAGTACCTGCTTCCTTGATCTGTTTTTATCATCTTAAGTTGACCACTTTCGTAGAATGACTTTTCCTGTCTAAACTGATAGTTTATTTTTTCAATATTACCGTTTTTAAAGTAGGTAGTGTCTAAAGGTTTTCCATTAATACTAATTTCTGCTTCTTGACTCTTCCCATTCATAAATGCAAACAGAAGGATCAATAGGAGGAGGGAGTTTAGTGGTTTCATAAGGTGTGTTTTGATTTCGTATTATTCCGCTATTGCAATCGCCTCTACATTTATTAACTCGCTAATAAGACCATAGATTTCAATTAAATCCCAAGCAGGTTCCAAATATGCTTTAATTGTTTCAAATTTTACGGTTTCACCGCTATTTATTTTTTCTATCAACTCCGATAAGTTGGGGTGGTGCGGTCTTTCCAAGCGATGTCCTCTTGCGAAAATGAGAGCTTTCTCCTCACTTAAATTTTCTACAAATAGTGGAAAAATGGCTTTTCCCTTTATAGCAAATTGGCCGTTCGGCAATTGGAAACCTCTTCTTAAATTCGATTTTCTTAAAATCCCGCCATTACTTTTTAAGGCCAATATTTTTCTTTCAAAAGCAATCTCTATTTTTTGCTGAAGTGATTGTTGATTCAATAGTTGTTTCCACTGATTTCGTGGATTTTCGGCATTAATCGGAGCTACATAACTATTTTGACCTATGCTATTTTCTTCTCCAGCTTCTTTGAGCAAGCGATTTTCAAATTGATCAATCGGAGGGCTAACATAATCCATCACAAAACTCACAGAGAATTCGGGCGTGTCGGCAATATGATATACCGCATGAGGAATAAATTGGGCATCACCAGCTTTTAATTCATAGCATTGGGCTTCAGGAAGTTTTTCTTTCACATTGTGAAATACCTTGCTGTGGTGCAGGATCGCATTGTGCTCTGGATCGTCCCAAGTGTAAAATAATTTATTGGCGGGCCCAAGGTGAAACAATACACCAATAAATTATTTTAC
>Ga0209344_10000995_pt1 | contig 41289 bp, 24 predicted proteins | sample Cruoilmetagenom6_FD_187293 | JGI IMG/M metagenome (GOLD analysis project Ga0209344, IMG submission 187293) | Oil polluted marine microbial communities from Coal Oil Point, Santa Barbara, California, USA - Santa Barbara Oil Seep Sample 6 (SPAdes)... | ecosystem: Environmental > Aquatic > Marine... | reverse complement strand
AGTTTTCGTTCTATTTTAAATCGTTTTGACACAACAATAACAAGCTGGAAAGGATTTAATTTTCTTGCTTTTATTGTAATCGGGTTAAAGAAATTTTATAAACTTAAAAAGTCAAGATGACTTCTATAAATAAGAAATGATTTTTTGTACAACTTCATCACTGTTTTTAGTGCTTGTAATAACGTTGATGTTTTTAAGAATCTTTTTGTCTTTATAAACCATTAACGGGAACTCCATACTCTCTTTAGCTAGAGTTTCAATCAACAAATCACCTTCACCCGATTTTGGATCTATAATAAATAATTTTCTCGGACAAAGTGAAGCCATAAGGTCAGGCAAGTCGTAATTTTGAATTGCTCCCGCAACCGTATAAGGAATATAGGCGGGGTTATATAGCTTTGTTGTTGCAATATCAGCATAACTTAGAAAAGGTGATAGTAAACCAACTGATTGAATATCTTTTTGAAATGCTGCGGCATGCAACAAGTCACTTGCCAAAGGACCGTTCGAAATAGCCGAAACATGTTTCTCCATTAAATTACTTTTAGCAAAAAAAGTCATTCTAAGAATATCCTGGGCCCTTAATCCAACATATGATTTTCCCAAGAGTACAGCACCAAACCATTGGTTGTAAGATATGCCATTAATATAAGAGTCCCCTTTCAAATAGCCAGGCCCCAGACTACCGATACCTGGTAAATCTGCCAATAGTAAACTATAGCCTTTAGCAAGAAGTTTATGTACTAAGCTATCTTGGTTAATGGCATGGTCCATTCCTTTACTATCAAAAAATAAAATCATTTTACTATTTGAATTATGTAAAGGCCTTAACACTATTGAAGGTAGTTCATAGTTTCCACTTCCCGGCAACAGGTACTTTTCGAGCACATAATTAGATTTCACATAGCGACCAGAAAATATAGCCTTCCCATAATTTATGGGCATTGTAAAACCAGAGGATTCGGTCGCATTCAAAACAGTTTCCTTTAAGTGCATTTCAACATTGACACGGGATTTATCCAATAATTCAAGTTGACTCTTAACTTTGACTTTATTCAGCCCATGCACAGTTAGTCCACGAAATGAAGTTGTTAGCTGTCCTGTTTTGGATACCTGTAACTCCTCTGAGGTAGGCACCTGTACAGTTATATCTTCCGAAGAACCAGGATTATTTAGTTCTTTCTGAAAAAAAGCATACATTGCTTCTCTATTTTTTTTTGTGGATGTGTGTTCATCATCGTCTTCAACCATTGATAAGTTTTGTGCCATTCCCAAAGAGCTATACATTCTCTTGGCTTCATTGTAAGCTTCCCTAGTACCGTGAATACTGAAAAAATCACGTGTAGTACTTAATATCAAAGATGGTTTTGGTGCCCTAGCTTCAATAAAATCTGCATGATCTAACCCCTTCATTATCATTTGGTACAAGTTCTGTTCTGCACATTGCGGCCCTATAGTCTTATACAGATATTCATAACTTGTAATATAGCATTCTGGAGCTGAAGCATGAATGCGATCATCCAAGGCACCTAAATATGCTGTTAAATTACCTCCGCCAGATCTACCTGTCATACCAAGTCTACCCGGATCTACTTCTTTGCGAGAAATAAGATAGTCAATTCCCCTAATTACATCCCAAATAAAATAACTGGCCGTAGAATACCCAGAAATCAAACACTGGGCACCAGCAAAGGAATGTGCTTGGTCAGGATTTGGAAATTTAGGCTTGTTGTTTTGCTCATTCCAATATTCATAACGTTCTCCTTGCCCCATTGGATCAATCGTAAATACAATGAAACCTTTTTTTACAAGGTTAATGATGATATGTTGGTAAGTAGTATTTTTAAACCCATCCAAAGTATGCCCACAGGCATAAAATATAGCAGGGGCATTTTCTTTTACTCCTTCAGGAATATATAATGCCCCGGTCACAAAATTATTTGGAACTGATTCATAAATTATCTTTTCGATGCGATAACCATCTTTTTGTACCACCCCTGTAATTTGGGAATTCAAAGGTGTTTTACTTTTTGGAAAAGGACCCGCCATTTCGGTCAGTTTACTTTTGACCATCGATTGTCTTTTCAGCCAATCTTCGGGAGTTTTTAATTTAGCTATTTCTGCTTTTCTAGCATCAAGCTGATTATAGGCAATCAAACTAAAATGTTTATAAAGAGAATTTTCAATATCTGAATAGGACTGCCAAAACTTAAAAAAATCAATCTCATCTTGTGCATTCACTTGCATGAGAGGAAATAAAAATATTATACAGGCTATACTTTTTAGAATTTTCATTATCATCGGTTAAACACAAATACGGATAATCCTATATTGAATGTCGATAGTTTTTCTGTTATTTTTGAATTCCAGGTTTTGCTATGAAATAATTACCGTTTTTATCTGGAAATTTTATTGATTTAGAGTTCCAGCTCATATCATCAGGCACTATACTTTCTTTAGATTCAAGTAACTCCGTCATGGTTATTTCGCGCCCAGTTTCGGCGGCCATTCTTCCCATAATCGTCGTTAAAGTACTTTTAGCACCATATTCCGTATCATTCACATGACGCCCTTTAAGAATAGATTCAATAAAAACATTCTGCTCTATCTGGGTAGCTCCAAGGTCATCTCGATCTCTATACCTCCAGTAACTCTTTCCATTAAGATCCAAAAACTGATTTCTATCGTTCGCCATCCCCTTTGTACCCTTAACGACCCAACCCATCTTATCTGTACAATGGTCCATATTTCTAGATTGAGAATGCATTTTTATACCGTTCTTATATTCGTACTCAATAAAGAAATGGTCATAGACATCTCCATTATCCACACCACTATATACCAACCTGCCCCCGTTACCTATTGCTTTTATTGGAAAATCGTCCATAACCCAATTCATCATATCTATTTGGTGAATAGCTTGTCCTGCCAGTTGACCTCCCCAAAGCCAGGTAAAATACCTCCAGTTCCTAACCTGAAACTCCATTTCTGTTTGTTGAGGCTCTCTTGTCAGTACTTTAGGAGTACCTACATTATAATAGGTACTTATAGAATTCAGTTCCCCTATTTCCCCTTCATGTATCCTCGATACGATTTCTTTATTGCCAATATCGTATCTAAATTGAAGCCCCACTACTACATTGAGTCTTTTTTTATCGGCCAATTTCCCTATCTCTACTATCTTATTAAAACCAGGCACATCAACAGCCAAAGGTTTTTCCATAAAAACATGTTTACCCGCCTTTATCGAAGTTTCGAAATGCTTTGGCCTAAATGGTGGTGGTGTTGCCAAAATCACAGCATCACTAAGTTCTATAACCTTTTCGAAAGCATCGAACCCTACAAACATCGTTTTTGTAGTTACATCACATTGCTCATTATAATGCTGTTTCAGTGCAACCAAAGCATTATTTGCCTTATCTTCAAATGCATCGGCAATTGCAACTACCCTAACATTAGGAGAAGCATTTAGAGCTTCAAAAAGTGCACCTGTACCCCGACCACCACATCCTACCAAACCAATTTTAATGATTTGATCACTGGATGAATATGCATAGGAATTATATGGAAAAGCATTTAATAGAGCACCCCCCAAAGCCGCTGTCGTACTTTTTTTTATAAAATTCCTTCTACCGTCTGAATTTATTTTACTCATATTATCTTATTAATTTAAACTTTTTTCATTTCTATAAAGATAATTATATATTATTAATATGCGGATTGGGGTGTTACAATGTCCTCTAATGCATTTAAATCGCCTTTTGCCGGTCCATGCCATACGCCCCCACCGAAAGTAATTATATAAATCTTTTCTTTATCATACGGGTCTGGTTGAACCCTTTTGCCCCATTTAAAATTATACCCTTTAATTCTATTCCATGTAACACCCTTGTCCTCAGAACGATATGCTGAAGAATTAAAACCACACGCATAATAAATATCATTTTTAGCATCAAAGGTCACATCATGAATATGTTGATCCCTCGAAAGCACGGATACCCATGTACGACCATTATTTTCTGATATAAATATACCTCCTCCAGTATCAGGATCAAAATCGGTTTCTCCTCTTCTACCCCAAGAAGAAAGAATCAATCTATTTGGATCATTTTGATCTACTACCAAGCTAGTTGGACCATTTACTCCTTTAGGCAACGTCATTTTGATCCAAGATTCGGCCCCATCCTTAGATCTGTAAAGAGCTCCATCTTTCTCATCTCCTATACTTCCATCTTCACTTTTTCTGGAAACAATTAAAAATAATTCTCCATCTTCTTTTCTCGTTATACGCCAAGCAGCAGGTTGATTTCCCTCTATTCCATTGTTTTTTTGCTCCCATGAATTACCCCCATCTATTGATTTGTATACTCCTTTTCCGAAAGCACAAACATAGAGAGTTCTACTACTTGATTTGCTTTCTGGGTCAATAACAATATGGGTCGCTGCTGTCTCACCTATATCCGAACTAGTAGATTTCCATGTTTTGCCTCCGTCATCACTTACGACTACGCCACCAAGATACGAATCCATATCCTTTGTCCTCCACATCTTTGGTCGTGGCAAATCGTGGTTTTGACTCATAACCGCCCATACTTTTGATTTTATTCTAGGATCAAATTCTACCCAATAGGTACTGTTAACCCATTTTCTGGGAACACCATTTTCTTTTGTTGCACTCAGCCAACTATTACCGCCATCTATACTTTCCATTAACCCTGTATCGGTATCTGCCATAAAAATATGTAAAGAATCAAATGGATCAAAAGCTAGCATGTACCCAGTAGTAACCTGTAAGCCCCTAGATTTCCATTCTGCTCCTTTTATTTTCTTCGTATACACCTGATTCCAAGATTTTCCTCCATCGCTTGTTTTTATAGTACGCCCATAATCGGATGCAAAACAAATATCAGGATTGGTTGCGCTAACACCCATCTGAAATGGATTTTCGCCCCACATCGGTCCAAAACGTTCATCCAACCATCCTGATTCTCGATTCGAAGAAACCGATCCAAGATCATTCCCTTGATCTATTTTAATTCTATCGTCCCATGCGAGCTTCCAAGTATTGCCATAATCTGAACTTTTAGCCACGCCAAAACTATTCTCGTTTTTAGATACGCGTAGCTTGGCATATGAAATATATACTACCTCGGGGTGATTGTAACTTACAGCTATGCACCTTAATTTCGGATCCGCTTCTCCCTCAATTTTATAGGACCTTAAGTTGTCTTCAATGTTCATCCAGCTTTTGCCGCCGTCTTCGGATCTATATATTGCCGAGCGAGCTTCCTTGTCTCCTCTATTAAAATAAGACCGTCCGGAAATAGCGTACATATAGTATTTGCCCGTACTCTTATCATAGCCATCTACGTATTGTGTTATTGGTTTTGATAGTGTAGGAGAGTTTAGTTCAATCCATTCATTGTTTTCTCTTACTAGCAAATTATTTTTGCCCGATAGATAAAGTGTTCTGTTTTCTATTGCTGACGATGGGTCTATAAAAATATTATTCAAATCAAATGATAGTCTTTTTTCTTCTTTCCAATTTGCCCCTTGATTAGTAGAAGTAAGTAAAATCGTTCCTTTTTTTAGAGTAACACGTGTACTTCTTTCATCTTTTTTTGTTTCTACCTCTTTTACCAACAAAAAGAGATTTGTTGATTTATTAGGATCAACAATCATCTTTCTTACAACTCTAATAATGCTATCTTTGGTTACCACAAACTCGTCTGAATGATCTCCACGCTTATTAATTGTAATAATATTTGAAGGGCTTGGATATATAGTGTTCCATGATACCCCTTGATCATCACTTTTAAACAACATATTCCTTGTACCAGTATACACTATATTGGCATTGTTGGAATCAAATGAAAAAAAATGTGTTCGATCTCGTAAGTTGAACATTCGCCATGAAAGCCCTCCATCATTTGTGACAAACGAACCAGTCATGTCACAACTAACAAAAACCTGATTTGGATTGTGAGGGTTTACCGCTGGGTTGAACATTCCTCCCCCTCCTCCGGGACCAATGAAGCCCCAACTATCATTTCTTCCGTTTGTGCTAAGTTCTTTTTCTTGTGGTGAATCCACCTTTTTTTCAACGCAACTTTGAAGCATTAAAAAAGGGAATATAAAAAGGAGTTTAATAAGTAAGTTGATTTTGAAAGATTGTAAAGATTTCATTTCGAATTATTATTTAATAGGCATTATACGTTTCTGTTACTAGAATTAGTTATTCGTCTCCTACTTTAATCTCGCCCATTGGGTACCAACCTTCTTTATTCACTCCATTTATGGCAAGTTTTACTTTCGGTTTTAAAGTAACGGGTGAGATCAGGCCAACTTCTATTCGGTATGTACCAGTAGGCATGTCATGAGGGATATACAATTTTTCATCATGAAGCGCGTCTCCGGGCATCCAAGTTCGTATATCTGCACTTGTGGGAAGTATTAGTGTTCTATTTTGATTGATCAAACGTATGGCAAATTGATACTCTTTGTATATTGGGGCGACCCCTTTATTCTCCCACCAAGATGTTATGAACAACTGCTCATGTGGCTTTACTGTTTCAGGGTATGTAAATTTTCTCAACACAAAGCGATATCCCATCTTATTCAACCATTTATCAACTAATGGGCTCCATTTATCAGGTACTGGTGAACTTTTGGCATTAAATGAAGATATGTGCCATTTCAATGCTTGTTCAAAAATATATTTTACGGTTTCGTCATCATATTTCCGTTCTTGCAACCACATTAAAAAAGTGCCGCAGATTTCCATTGTAACAGGAGCCTTTTTCCAAGCATCGCTCATCCCACTTTTGATTATATCCTGAGGATAAATGTCTTTCATGTGAGAAAAATCATCCCAAAAATTCATGTCGCCGAGACAGTCGATTCTCCATCCAAGATTTCGCATCTGATCACCTTCACCATTATTTCTACCATCGGGCCAATTAGCTGCTATTTTAGTACCATTAACAAATTTGACGGGATTTGACGCATCTCCGTTCAAAGGCTGAAAAAACAGGTGCGTTTTCTTGAAATTGTCCAAATAGGCATTGATAAGTGTTATTCTGGTGGAATCTCTGAGTAAATGCATGCCAGCCCCTTCACCGTAATAACCAATAAATGAAATATCCACACCTTCTAAATCAGGGTGACCATCGTACCGCTGCCCTAAAGCTGCGACCATTTTTCCAAAATAATTTACATAAGCCGGATTTTCTGGATCTACCATCCAATGCTTCGATTTAAGGTCTTTTTTCTGTTCCTTCCCAATTATCTTTCGATACCATAAAGGCACATCTTTATCTTCAGATCCTCCATAAGGGCTTATTCGCAACATCAATGTCTGTCCCTTTTTGACAGCAGTATTTAAAGCTTTATCTATCAATTCCCAATTATATTCTCCAGGAGAAAGTTCTAAAAAACGCCATGTCACTCTATAATAAGCAATCTTTGTTTGCGGATAGTTTTCATTGGTCAAATCTCCGTCAAAATCTTGATAGACGATCGGAAATCCTTCAGTCCATTTTATACCATCGTTTAATTCATCTCCATTGAACCGCTGAAAAGTGGTGAATCCAATTCCTGGATTATTAAGGACATCATTAATTTCCGTGGGATAAACCTTTAACCCTGTTTCTGGAATCACTCGTTGCCCGAAAAGGGAAAATGACTTTCCTAAAAAAACGAGCAAGCAAAAAACCGGTAGAATCTTATATCTATACATTTTTAAGATAGTAATAATTATTATGTTGGGATTTTAACTCTCGATTAAGGCACTAATTTACATTTGAATCTCTTAGATTTATTTTGTTAGTTAAGATGCCTTGCCTTCAAAAGACAAGACATCTCACTTCATTCAAGTAAACTAACAACTCAAACTAATTAACTACTGAAGAGTCTTAATATCCTGAATTTTGAGGTAAAAGATTTGTGTTTCGATCAAGTTCGTCTTGAGGTAGAGCCAACAAATAGTGTTTGCCAGAATCAAAGTTAGCCCTGGGCTCCAAAGAATTAGGTCCCTTAAAAACTTCCTCCCCTAAACTCCTTCTTTTTATATCAAACCATCTTTTATATTCAAATGCCAACTCCAACCTACGCTCCTCCAAGACCAAATCTCTGAATTCATCAGAACTTACCGACAAAGAAACATCCTCGGGATAGGTGTCTATATGATCTGGCCATCTTCTGGCACGTTCCCTAACTTCGTTAACGTAGCCTTTAGCCTCATCGGTTGGCCCAGAAACTTCGTTTAATGCTTCGGCTGCTATTAAAAGTACTTCAGCGTACCTAAACAATGGATAATTAGTATCTGATTGCCGATTATCGGTTTGTGCATTTCCAACAAATCTGTTAAACTTGGCTATATGCGGTCGAGAAATATTCCATTCTGTGTATGGGGTCAAAACCCCTTCTATCAATATTTCATCATCTAGACTAACCTTTCTTCTATAATCTCTAGAGTCCCAAGTGTTATAGACCGCTAATGAGGGTACCTGTACATCCCACCCCCCTACTTCTGAAATAGTAGTTTTTGGTCCTGTGGTATCATCATTATCAGCATGTCTTTGAAGTCCCAAAAAGTCAACGGCAAATATATGTTCAGAAATACCATCTTGTTTAGTAGCATCGAACAGCGTTTGAAAATCAGGAACTAATTCGTATTGGAGATCTCCTTTGTGATCAATTACCCATTTGGCATTGTCATATGCCGCTTGCCAATTTTCTAGTGTAAGGTGCACTGATGCTAAAATTGTTGCAGCTGTACCGCTAGTTGCCCTACTTCTTGCACCTGAATCAAACTTGTAGGGTAAGTTCTGAACCCCATATTCTAGATCTGATATAATACCGCTATAAATATCGCTTACTTTTGATTTGGAAATTGATTCTATAGAATTAGGGTCTGTTATGGCAGAGTCTATATAAGGAACATCGCCATACATTCGTACAAGAACATAATATATATATGCTCGAACGACCCTACCTTCTGCTTCCAAAGCTTTTTTATCACTTTCAGATCCTGAAATGGTCTGCGCACCTAAAATGGCATTGTTCGCTGCTCCTATGATCGAATACATTATCGGCCATATTCCTGCGGTCATTCCATTGGTGGCATCATCGGTAAAGCTGTTTATTTCCCTTCTTCGCAAAGGCGTACCAGGATTGCCAATATCGACCATATCACCTCTTAATTGCAACAACGTTATTATATTGCCTCCCCAAGAAGTTCCTGACGCCATTCTACCATATGCACCGAATAGGGCGGCCTCTACATCAGTTTTAGTCTTAAAAAAGCCCTCTGGAGCCAAAACCCCCACAGGTTCTTCTTCTAATTTTACACAACTACCGAAAACAATAGTAATGCACATGATCAGTATTCTTATATATAGTTTCATTTTTATTACAATTTATGATTAACAAAATTTCTTATAATCCAATGTTCAGACCGAGAGTGTACGATTTGATATTAGGATAACTACCGTAGTCAAGACCAACACTCGTATTAGAATCTCTATAATTAACTTCTGGATCCAAACCTGAATAACCGGTAATTGTCAATAAATTTTGAGCGCTAACATATACCTTCAGCGAGCGCAATTTAATTTTATTCAGAAAATTCTCTGAAAAAGAATATCCCAACAAAATGTTCTTTAGTCTTGCGTAACTGGCATCTTCGACCCATCGAGAAGACATTACCAATGATCTATCTTCATTTCCTTGAGGAACATTTGTATTGGTGAACGTAGGTGACCATCGGTTTAGCATATTAGTAGTGGCGTTAGTGAGCCCATTCCCCAAATCAAGCCTTGCCCCTGAAAAGTTTAATATATCATTTCCTTGTGATCCTTGGAAAAAAATATTTAAATCGAATCCTTTATATGAAAAATCATTGTTCCAACCCCATATAAAATCAGGATGTGGATTACCGATAATCATTCGGTCATCACTGGTCAATTCACCATCATTTTCTATATCTCGAAACCTTTCTCCTCCTATTCCTTCGGCCCCAACCAATAATTCGTTTCCATTTTGTTGAACACCTTCATAAACATATCCATAGAATGAACCTACTGGTGATCCTTCTCTTAGAACATGAGTGTCTTGTATAGATGGAAAATTTCCTGGTGCAGCACTATATAAGATGTCTATCCCATCATCAGGAAGCTCAATAATCTTATTTTTATTGCTCGAAAAGTTCAGGCTTGTATCCCAATTGATAGTTTTTACAACATCGTTAAACGTTAGGGAAAATTCAACACCCTTGTTCTCAACCTCTCCAATATTGGTTAACTGTGAAGAAAATCCAGAATATTCAGGTAAAGGAATCTGGAACAATAAATCAGAAGTGGTCATTCTATAATAATCAGCAGTCAATTGAATTTTATCATTGAACAAACCAAGGTCTAGTCCTAAATTCAATTGAGCCGTTGTCTCCCATGTAAGCTCATTGTTGGCTACCTTATTAGGTCTCACAGCATTTACAATTTGACTATTAACAGATGAAAAAACATATCCTAAAGTCGCAAGTGATTCGTAAGGAGCTATCGATTGGTTTCCTGTAATACCATAACTGGTACGAACCTTGAACTGACTTAAAGCCTTGGAGTTTTCTAAAAATTGTTCATTATGAATATTCCATGCAAATGCTCCCGAAGGGAAAAACGCCCATTTATTGCCCTCTGCAAGTCTTGATGAGCCATCATATCTTAAATTGGCAGTTAATAAATATCTGTTTTTAAAACCATAATTTAATCTTCCATAAAATGATGCCAATTCTGATTCTCTAAGGCTTGAAAACGGTACATCGACCGTCTCTGCTCCACCTAAACCCCACCAACTAACAGCGTCAGTAAGGAACCCAGCCGCAGATGTCGCCCAGACTTCCGTTGAAAAAGATTGATAAGAATACCCTCCCATTGCCAACAAAGAATGATCCTCATTGAGGGTTGTAGAATAGGTCAAGTAGTTTTCAAGTAGGGTGTTTGTTCTTTTACTTGAAGAAACACTAGCTTTTCCTCCTATATTTCTACCCGCCAATAATGTAGTGGAAACATATTCCCCCTCTCTACCATTGGCCGTTGTAACACCTAATGAAATTTTATATTTAAGATTTTTAAATAAATCGAATTCACTAAAAAGATTAGCTTGTAAATAATCTGTTATCAATTCCCGAGATCTTCCAGTTGCATTAGCAACAGGATTATCGAGCGGATCACCATATGGCATTAGGGTAAAGGAGCCATCAGTATCGTACACATTCACGGTCGATGGAAAACCAAGTGCAGTGGTTACCACTCCACTACCTTCGACCCCCGATGATCCTTCTTGGGATTCGATTCCCTCTTTAATGGCCCTACGGGCAAGTATATTTACCCCAGACCTAACTTTATCCGAAATTTTAAAATTTACGTTACTGGTAAGTGAGTATCTTTTAAAATTTGAATTTATAATTACCCCAGATTGGTCATACATTAGTCCAGAAACATAATAATCGATATTTTCATTCCCTCCTGATACATTTAACCCATAGTTTTGGACACCTCCTGCATGGTAGATTTCATCTTGCCAGTCCGTTCCTTTCCCAAGTGTTCCTATATTAGAAAAAGATGGTGCGCGACCTGCTAAAACATCAATATCATTTTTATAAGCAGCAAATTGTGTTGCATCTAATAAATCTAATTTATTTGAAACGGTTTGTGCGGAATAGGACATATTAAAATTAACCTTCAGAGGGCCTGTTTTTCCACGTTTTGTTGTAATCATTATTACACCGTTCGCACCTCTAGATCCATAAATCGCAGTTGCCGAAGCATCTTTTAATATTTCGATGGATTCTATATCATCTGCAGCCGGTAAAAATCCCTGAGGAAAACCATCAACAACATATAAGGGCTCGCTATTTGCATAAATTGAAGTAGCTCCCCTTACCCGAACTGAAAAATCAGAACCTGGCTCACCTCCATTATTAGCCTGTATACTAACCCCTGCAGCCCTACCCTGTAAAGCTTGAATAGCATCTTGGGAAGGAAAAGCAGCCAATTCATCTGAACCTACGGATGATACAGATCCTGTTATGTCACTCTTTTTAACAGTTCCGTACCCCACCACTACTATCTCATCTAAATTCGAAGCACTGGGCACCAAATACACCTTTATGTTATTTTTGCCGATTACATTAATCTCTTTAGTAGCAAATCCTAAATAAGAAAACACTAAGGTAGTGGCTCCCTCGACTAAAGAAATTTCAAAAACACCATCAAGGTCAGATATGACCCCTTTAGTCGTACCTTTAATTATAATACTTGCGCCTGGAAGAGGTAACCCATCTTCACTATAAACTATTCCATTTACTACAATTTCTTGTTCTTCTAAATATTTTTCCCTAAATAGCCCAGCTTCAACAGACTTCTCTGTTAAATTTTTTCCAGCTTTTCTTAGAATAATCTGCTTTTTTCTAACTTTGAAAGAAATGTTGGTTTCTGAAAAAAGTTCTTTTAAGACTTCGCCAAGAACTTTGTTCTCAGCCTCTACTGAAACTACCTTTCCCATATCAATATCACCGTGATTATAAAGGAATTTGAATTCTGTATTTTTTTCAATTTCTTCAAATACTTCTGTGATTTTAACATTCTCCAAATTGCATGTGATTTTTACTTTTTGAGAGTATGTATTGGCTTGAATCGAAAAAACTGAAACTAGTAAAAGAATAGTAGTTAGTTTCATTGTTAAACTGACTTTAGGCGAATAGGACAATATATGCCAAATTCTTACATCATTTTTCATATTTTTGTATTGCTTTTTTAATGGTTAAACTTTGTTTGGTCATTTTTTTGTAAATCGGGAAATGTTAGAGCATTTTCCGATTTTTTTGTCTCTTCATATGTTTACTTTTTTGGTTGATTTATTATTATCGTCTTATTATCTATCACATAATTGAATTTAATGGCATCATTAAAAGAATCAAGAACATCTTCAATCGTTTCCAAATCAAAAGATGCCGTAAAAATTTGGTCGTTAAGAATCTCGTAGTTATTTTCTATTTTAATATCATAATGTCTTTCCAGTCTTTTAACAATATTTTTAAAGGAAAGATTCTTTAATACTAGCTTACCCTCCATCCAATCTGTGTATATAGACGTGTCTACGGGTTCAATCATGATTTCTGCCTTTCCAACGTTCCAATCTGCCTTATATCCTGGTTCTAACCTATAAACCTCTTTTTTTAGATCTTTTCCCTTCTCAGAATTAGACAGGCTTACACTACCTTCCACTAGTACAGTTTGGATATATTTCTCCTCTGGATAAGTAGTCACGTTAAATTCCGTACCCAAGACGGTAACGTCAATATCCGAGGCGGAAACAATAAACGAACGATCTTTATCTTCAGTTACATCGAAAAAACCTTCACCATTCAAAAAAACGCGGCGTTCTTGATTTTTTAGAAATTTTATTGGGTACCTTAAAGAGGATCCTGCGTTAAGATGAACAGTAGTCCCATCTGAAAGTTCTATTTGAAACCTTTTTCCGTGAGGAATGTTCAGCGTGTTAAAAACGAGTTCGCTACCTTCGTTTTCGTACATATAAATGAGCTTATTCCCTACTTTTTTCCCTAAAATCGAACCTTCCCCGTTAGTTACCAATTCCGAGTCATTAAATTTAAGGACTCGAATAGCGCCATTATCCAATTCCAAAGTAATAGCGTTTGAGTTTAATGATACACTCTCCTTTAAAGAGGTATATTCATAATACCCATAACTTAAAATAAGTATTCCTATAAATATAGCTGCATACTTAAGCACAGCTTGAGAAATAAACTTATTGGGGCTATAAACAGTTTTGCTTTTATATTTTTGTAGTACTATTTCCCATGCTGATATCGAATCCAGATTACTTAGTTCAGAAATATCTACACCTCGTCGACGAAGATCTTTAAGCTTGGAAAACAATTCCTTATTTTCTGAAGATTTTTGAATCCAGTTATTCAAAAACTCTTTTTCTTCTTCGGAAACAGTTCCATTTAACTTTTTAACAATAAGTTTCGATAGTTTCATAGCTAAAAATTGGTTTGAAAGAAGTCGTCGTCTATATATAAGACCAGAAAAAAGAAAAGAGGGTAGTGCAAAAGCTAGAGAAATGTTTTTTTATAAAAACATGAGAATTGCTATGATAACCATAGTTAAATAGACATTGTCTATACTTATTCGAAGTAATCTATATGCTTTTTTTATATGATATTTTACTGTATTTACTGAAATGTCTAAATCACTTGCTACGTTTTTATATTTTTGACCATTCACTACGCAGCGTTCGAAAACACTCCTACTTGGCTCTGGAATAGAAGCTATTGCTTTTTGAAGATGCAATCTTTTCTCACAAAGAATAATTGTGTCCTCTGACGAAGGAGACATTCTAATATTGGTTTCATTTAAGGTCTCGTGTTTTTTATTCTGTTTTAATTTTTTAAGGCTCTTATTCCTAATTGCAATAAGTGTATAAGCATTTAAATTTAGAATTTTCGCAGTTTCTTTCCTTAGAAGAATATTTACACAAACATCTTGAACTACCTCCTCTGCCTCATTTAAATTTTGAAGATAGGTATAAGCATACATACACCATTCATCATAATGTTTCAAGAACATTGCCTCAAGTTCACTATGAATTTTCTTTGACATCTTTTGTTATCTAATAACCACCCTTCAGTTAGCGTAAATATACATAACTATCTAATTAATAATAATTAATCCTTTCTTAAAACAAACATTTGTTAAAATCGTTAAATATTCAATTCATATTAAACCACTTATACTTTTAGGATCGGTAATCCATAGTTTTAAGTTAAGGAATGAAATTATTACCACACTATTCTTATACCCGATAGCCTTTAACTGTACTCAGATTATCCTAGTAATCCTCAAAATATTCTTGAACCATTTCAGTAGTTTTCCTCCAAAATTTCAACCTTTATAACCCAAAAATGACTCCCCCGTTACTTTTTACTGAATGCAGGAAACTCCTGTGGCAAAAGACTCGATTAACGACTTCTTAATTTTTTTCCAATAACCATATTTTCAAAAAATAAGGATATTGTATGTATTTAGGAAAATAGCCCTTGATTACAACTTCACTAAAATATGGACATTTTTGAATTACATATCGATATTAACTAATCATATAATTCTTTTTCTATTCAATAAGTTTTATTGAAACTTGAAATTAACAATTTTTCTTTGCGATATAACGCCAAAAGAGTAGCGAAACGACCAAAGTTATCAAAGATCCACCTATATACGCAACATGGTTAGGCAACTGAAACCCTTCAGGTGCTATAAGAATGTATGTACTACATACCATTGTCATAAATAAGGCCGGAACCAAAGTGACCAAGTATGCTTTATTTTCATATATTAAATAAGCGGTAATGGTCCATAGTACAACAGTTGCCAAAGTTTGGTTGCTCCAAGCGAAATAACGCCAGATAATTCCAAAATCGAATTGCGTTAGGGCAAAAGCAATAGCGAATAATGGAAGGCTTATAAAAAGTCTTCTACTAATCTTTTTCTGGTCGAATTTGAAAACATCCCCCAAAATAAGTCGTGCCGATCGGAAGGCCGTATCGCCTGAAGTAATAGGTGCTGCCACAATGCCTAGCAGAGCAAGAATACCCCCAATACTTCCTAGCATATTCAGCGATATCTCGTTTGCCGCCCATGCTGCGTTATTATTATTGGCCAGCATAGCTTCGTTCAATTCGGATACGTTTCCGAAAAACGTCATGGCTGCAGCCGCCCAGATTAGAGCGACAATACCCTCGGTAATCATAGTGCCAAAAAATATTTTTCTTCCTAAACGTTCATTTTTAATACAACGCGCCATTAATGGAGACTGGGTAGCGTGAAAACCTGATATTGCACCACAAGCAATCGTTACAAAAAGTATGGGGAACAAGGGCGTTGCTTCTGGATCAGTAGTCATATTCCGAATATTCGCGGGAACAAGTTCAGGAATTGAATAATCCCCGAAAAACAGAGCGGCTAACAAACCTGCCGCCATTAACAGCATTGCTATTCCAAAGATGGGATATAGCTTGCTGATCAATTTATCTATTGGAAGCAAGGTCGATAGCACATAATAAACCAAGATGATGCCTACCCATATCCAGACGCCCCAAGCATTGTCGGTCATACCATCGATTATTTTTGCCGGGCCCACTAAAAAAACCGTTCCTACAAAAATCAATAATATCACAGTAAAAAAGCGCATGAAGTGTTTGACATTAGAACCTAAATAAATTCCCACTACTTCACTTATACTCAATCCATCGTGGCGTACTGACAACATGCCGGAAAAATAATCATGTACGGCACCCGCAAAAATACTGCCCAGTACAATCCAAAGAAACGCCGAAGGCCCGAACATTGCACCGGCTATAGCCCCAAAAATAGGGCCTAGGCCTGCTATGTTCAGAAACTGTATCAAAAAAACCCTCCAAGTGGGCAAAGGAACAAAATCGATATCGTCCCTTAAACGAATTGCAGGGGTTTCCCGTTCTGGTTTTAAGCCAAAAATTTTTTCAATAAACTTCCCGTAAGTGAAATACCCAATGATTAAAACCAATATGGAAATCACAAATGAAATCATTATAAATCTTCTTTATATTAGTGTCAAATTCATATTACGGAAAAATTACCATAGATTGTTCATTCCAAGATTTGATTTCGCTTCAACAAAACATTCTTCAACTTGGTATAAACTACATCTTGAACAGGAATATCTTCGTCAATGGCCAAAACGGCAGCCGCAGCTGCAGATTGTCCTAAAATCATAAAGACGGGCTCCATACGAATCGATCCGAAAGCGATATGGCTTGAAGATACACAAACAGAAACCAAAAGATTTCTACATTCAGCTTTTTTAGGTACTAAAGAGCCATAAGCTATAGAATAAGCGCCTTTAGTACTTACACCGATATCCCCTTCATTCTGTACAAAGCCGTCATCTTTGATGTAGCGTTGTGTGTTATGGGAGTCCATGACATATGACCCCATACCCACGGGGTCGGGAGTCGGTCTTTTTTTCATCAATTCATTTTCTGTCATTACATATTCCCCGACCATTCTACGTGCTTCCCTCACATAGATTTGATGGGGCCAGTGGTCGTTCTCAACAAACTCGTCTTTTGCGAGACCCCATTTTGACATTTCAGTACGAATATTTTCTGGAACTCTCGGGTCATTGGCCACGAACCAAAAAAGCCCTTTTTGGTATTGTTCGTGTTCTTTTATGATTTCTTTTCTTCGTTCATAAGATCCTTCGGGATACTCATAGTTCATACCAATATTGTCGGTACTGAAGGGACCGTGGTTGTTTGTATCGGTTTTATGGTTGGGGATAATATCGAACTTATTGAACCATTCATCCCAACCTGTATCGAAAACTCGTGCTAAAAGCTCATACTGCATAGGGTTATAGCCTTCGGGCTTGGGAAAGGGCACCCTATTAGGCGCATGGTTGGTCATACACGTGCGAAAGCAATAAGCCTGTATTTTGTCATCCCCACTATACTTTTCCCCAGGATCCTCATCACTTACTCTCGGTAATAGACCACTAGACGGGTCACCCTGAACCACATAAGGCGAAATATCAGATTCGAACCAATGCTTGTGATGCAATACACCCGTCTGAACACCATTCCACTCTTCATCATAAAGATCTGCCGCTTCTCGACCTACATGATAATTTACTCCTGCAGAAGCCATCAAATCACCTTCATAGGTAGCATCCAAGAACATTTTTCCTGTATATGTTTTTCCAGATAAAGTTCTGATAGATACAATCTTGCCATTCTTCATTTCGACTCCATCATTACGATTCAACCATTCATCCCTATCCACTCGTATTTCGTTTTCCTTGACCAGATCTTCGAATACTTTTTCGGCCACATGGGGCTCGAAGATCCACATCGTTCGATTCTCCCCATCTATGGCAGATGTTCCCTGTCCTTTATTGCCATATTCTTCTTTTGGCTGCCATTTCCAAGCAGAATCGGTATTATAATGTTGCCATACCCGATGATAGAACTCTCTTGCTAGGCCGCCGATTACGCTTTTATCGCCGGTATCGGTCCAGCCAAGTCCCCCAGAGGACAACCCACCTAAGTGCGTATCCGGTGATACAACGATGACCGATTTTCCAGATTGTTTGGCCTCGACAGCAGACATTATAGCTGCCGATGTACCTCCATATATTATTATATCGGCAATATTAGGGTCTTCTTTTTCATCCGTTTTTTGCTCACAACTGAACAAGCTTACTGTAATGAGCAGTAGGACCACCATTAGGATAGAGGACAAGGCTCCTATATTTTTTTTCATATCGTCGTTATGTCTGAATTATGATTCATTCTTTATTTTTTAACGGTTTCGTTAGGTTCATTACGTGTTCAGCAAAATACGATTGCGCATACAACGAAAGCCACAAGTACCTGAGTTGATCGTAAAAAGTAATCTTCCCTATTTTATAGATTGGTAATCATCATATTAAATATTAATATTAGGTAAACACTTGAAGAAGTTATGATTTTTTTCTGATTATGTGTACAGATCGAATATTCGATCTGTACACAGTTTCCTAATTTGATCAGCCTAGTACCCTGGGTTTTGATCTGCTTCCGTAAGAGCAGGGTTTGTGTTTATCTCATTTTCAGGTAGAGGCCAGAGCAGCCTTTCATCGATAATCGTTCTTCCGATATCTTGAAACGTTTCTTTTACACGTCCTGTTCTTTTGAGGTTCCACCAACGTTTTCCTTCAAGTACAAATTCATAGTCCAGTTCTTGCCACACGGCTTCCCTAAAATCAGATTGGCTCATACCCGCCGGATAATCTACAGGAGACGGCGTATTGAAATCATAACCGTATCCCCTTCTTTTTATTATGTTCAAATTCTCCAGAGCTTCTGCCGAAGGCCCCCCCTCGGCTTCGTTAGCTGCTTCCGCATAAATCAAGAAAGCTTCGGTATATCTATAGACAGGAATGCTGTGAGTCTGTAAACCATCTGGCATATCAATGTATTTTTTAAACAATTTTGGACTGGAGTCTGGGAGTGGAACAATATTTCCGGTACCATCATCATATTCTGTATAAAGATTAAAAGCTTTACGGAGATCGTTGTCGTCCCAACTATCTCCTATAAATGAGTTTTCTATGGGCAACCAAGCAAAAAAACCGCTGCCCACTGGATTGTATGGTGGAATATTTGCCCTGTGCATAAACGTGACAATACCTGATTGACTGGTTTCGTTATGTTGAATGGACATAATATCTTCTGAATGTGTCCGTTGCCTGAATATGTTATAAAAATCATCCGCTTCTGTTACCGGTACTAGCGTGTATATACCACTGTTAATAACCTCATTAGCCTTATCCCTGGCCTGATCCCATTGACCAAGGGTCAAATAAATATTGGCAAGTAACATTTTCGCCGCCCATTTTCCTGCTCTTCCAGTTCCTTCCGTGTGTGTGTCGGGTAGATTTTTTTCGGCAACCAAGGCATCCTCTAATATTTGTGCATATACTTCACTTTCGGGTGCTCTTGGTGCTTCAATGTCAGCAAGGTCTCTTGTTTCTGAAATTCGTAAAGGTATCGGACCATATCCCCTGACCAAGTTAAAATAAGACACTGCTCTTAAAAAATGAGCTTCTCCCAAAATTTGACTTTTCAACTCATCACTAATATCTATAGTCTGCGAAACGTTGTCCAAAACGGCATTGGCCCTATTGATCGCACTGTAATGGGAATTCCAAAAAGTGCCGGCCCTTCCTATATTTTGCTGATCCAAGACCTGGTCATATATGCTAATCGGAGCCTGAGAGCCACGACCATCGGCATAGCCCCCATGTAACACTAAAAATGCGTTATACCATGTGCCAAAAAAATCAGGTCTTGTAGAGGCGTAAGCCGCAGCAATGGCTGCTTGCGCATCAGATTCGTTTTGATAAAAATTCGTTGAAGAAATAAATGCTTTTGGATCTTCTTCCAAATAGTTCTCACAGGCCACTATGACCAACATACTTATTATTAAAATTATGGTTCTTTTCATGATATTTTTTTATAGTTAAAATCCTAGTTTCAATCCCATCCCAAAGGTTCTTGCACTTGGATAAGCACCCTGGTCAATACCGATCGCCAATCTAGAGTCCACACTTTGTGAATTGGTTCCTGTCGTGTTTACCTCTGGGTCATATCCTGGATATTTAGTGAAAGTGGCCAAATTGGTGGCCGCCAGAAAAATTTGAGCGGATTTCAGGAACGAGGCATCCATTTTATCTGTTGGTATCGTATAACTCAATCGCATCGATTTTATCCGTACATACGAACCATCTTCCACAAATCTATCGGACCCCTGATACTGTGTACCACTACTAATTTTAGGGAACCTGGCATTTGGATCGGGGTTATTCTCGGTCCAATAATTACCGATCAGGTCGGTAAATTGATTGGTTCCCCTTTGAAAAGAATTTAAATGACTACCTGCAGTGGCAAAGAAAATATCATTGCCGGACACCCCTTCAATAAATACATTCAAATCAAGATTTTTATATGAAAAATTGGAATTGAATCCAAAAATAAAATCCGGATAGGGATTGCCTATGATAACACGGTCTGACGAATTGATAACTCCATCAGTTGCATCTGCCACACCATCATTGTCAGTATCTTCTGTAATCTGATCGACATATTTAATTAGCCCCTCATCGTTCAATCCATCTTCAACCAAGCCATATAATAAACCGAAAGGTTCACCTTCTCTAGCAATATTCAAGGAAGAACTAAAGGGCGGTCTTATTCCACCTCCATACACGTCATCACCTTCTGATAGTTTTATGATTTTGTTCCTATTTCCAGAAACTTGAAAGTTAGTGTTCCAGGTAAAGTCACCCCCAGTAAGGATATCTGCGTCAATACTTAATTCAATTCCTTTATTCTCTATTTCACCTATGTTCTGCAAGGTCGCTCCAAAACCAATTGATGGCGGCAACGATACTGAAGCTAACAGGTCTGTAGTGTTTTTCTTATAGTAATCGAATGTAATATTGATTCTGTCTTGAAACAATCCTAAATCGAAACCAATATCCGTTTGAGCCGTGGTCTCCCATTTTAATCCAGAGTTTGCGATAGCAGCGGGTGCATAACCAATAACGTCCTGTCCATTTCCATATACGGTTGTAACCGAGGTAAGTCGGTTCAAAGTTTGATAAGGGTTTATTCCTTGATTTCCTGTAAGACCATAAGTAGCCCGTAATTTAAGGTTACTGAACACATTGCTGTCTTTCATAAAGTCCTCGTCGGAAACCCTCCATGCAAAGGCTCCTGATGGGAACGTACTCCATTTGTTCTCCTTTGCAAATCTTGAGGAACCATCTGATCTTATACTGAAAGTAAACAAGTATTTGTCGCTAATATTATAATTTATTCTGCCCAGGGCCGATGCCAATGACCATTCCGTGATTCCCGAAAAAGGTATTCCAATAGTCTCAGCAGCACTTAGATCAAAATCTTGGGTGGTATTGTTGCTGAATCCGTTGACTCCTATACCAAAACTTCTTAACTTATGTTTTTGAGTAGAGAACCCGGCCATGAAATCAAGTTTATGAGCTGACTCCGACCTTATTGTATAATTCAAAATATTTTCGTTGAGTACCGAACTTTCTCGAGTCATACTGGCTCCAGCACTACCACGATCACCATCGTAAATAATCGGAGTGAAGCTCTCGTTGAATCCATCACTGTATTCAACACCTACACTTGATTTTAGCGTTAGCCCTTTTGCAATCAGCAATTCTAAAAAAGTACTCCCTATAATAGTGGTACTGTGTTGCAGATCCTTACGAGGTGCAAATTGCATTGGGTTTCTCATGTCGGCCGAACCGAAAGCATAGGCCTGATCAATTCGTGTTGGAAGACCGTTTTCATCAAAAACGGGCAAAGTGGGGGGAGCTGCCAAAGCACCGGAAAGCAGGTTTCTCCCTAAATATCCATTATCAATGTTTTGCCAACTCCGTTCCCTTCTTGAAATGGTCAAATTTGATCCAAACTTGAGATAGTCATTGATGTCACTATTTAGGTTGAACCGCATCGACCCTCTTTTTATGCCTGTATTGATGACCACGCCGTCTTGATCAAAATAATTTCCTGATATGTTATAGGCCGTATGCTCATTACCCCTCGAAAAAGAAACAGTGTGATCTTGTACAAAAGCAGATCTAAATATAACGTCTTGCCAATCGGTATCGATTGAGGGTAGGTTGTCAATATCAAAAACAGGTACTTGTCCATTATTATTTGAAAACTCATTGGCTACGATAGCATATTCCTTGGCATTCAATAAGTCATAGGGGTTAGCTACGGTTTGCACGCCCGAGTAACTATCTATTTCAATTTTTCCATTCTGGTTCTTTTTTCCCGCTTTTGAAGTTATTATGACTACACCATTTGCTCCTCTTGATCCGTAAATGGCGGTTGCTGAAGCATCTTTTAAGATATCTATAGATTCGATATCGGCAGGGTTAAGAAAAGTTATAGCTCCTGTAATCGGAAAACCATCCACTACATATAAGGGATCGTTATTTCCGATCATTGAATTTGAACCTCTGATTTTAACATCTATTCTACCACCAGGTTGACCTGAATTCTGAGTGATCTGCACCCCACTCGCCCTAGCTTTAAGACTTTGAGAGATGTTATAGGCAGGAAACTGTACAAGGTCTTCAGACTTGATTTGGGAAACGGATCCCGTAAGATCTTTTTTTCTTACCGAACCGTATCCAATCAGAACGACCTCTTCAAGCCCTTCTGCATTTTCTTTCAAGGAAATGTTCAAAGCCGTTTGTCCATTGACTGCTACTTCCATGGTTGCGAAACCAATATAAGATATGGACAAAACAGCATTTTCATTGGCCACATCAAGTGAGAAATTACCATCAAAATCGGTTTGTGTACCATTGCTTGTACCTTTTTCTAGTACATTGGCTCCTGGCAAGGGGGTTCCATTGTTATTGGTCACTAGACCGGTAACTCTTCGTTGTATAATCTCATCTCCCCCTATATTTATTGATGAGTTTAATGGGATTATTGGAGCAGTTTTCTTTGTAAGAATAATCTGTCTATTTAAAGACCTATAGTTGATATCTGTTCCCTTAAAAAGCAAGTTAAGTATATGGGATATACCCTTCTTCTTAACATCTAAAGAGACCTTTTGATTTAAGTCTATTTGATCGCTTTCAAATAAAAATCGAAATTCTGAAATTGATTCTATTTGATTGAAAACCTGCTCAATTCTAGTATTTTCAAGTTTTATGGTTAGTTTTGTATTTTGTGAATAACTATTTGCCCGAATTTGAATGAACAAAACGAGAAATAAAATGGTTGATAGCTTCATCTTCCAGTCAATTTTGGGCCCATGTCCTAAAATAAGACAGCCCATTAGATTTTTTTTCATAATTTCATAAAGATTTAAATGGTTCTGATAGTATTATTTAATTCACAAGTATTTTAAATCGGGGAATGGAGTCAACATTTTCCGATTTTTTTTACTCATTTTAATTCAAAATTATTCCCATAGGCCTTGGTTTTTTGAGTTAATTGATTATTATTTCTTGATCGTTAATCCTGTATTGAAAAGGGTGTATTTTATTTAAGGATTGTAATACGTTTTCGATATTCTCGATATTCACACTAAAGCTGGCATTAAATTTTTTATCGTTTAATAAAAGATTGTTATTTTCGATAGACACATTATAACTGCGTTCAAGTTTTTTTATCATGTTTGTAAAGGAGGATTTCCTGAAAATCAATTCTCCTTTTATCCATCCCGTATAAAGATCAATCTCTACTTCTTTGATATTGGAGATGTTGGATGTTTTATTCCAAGACCCCATATAACCTGGTTTAAGAATCATGCCTTCGTTTTGTACAAGAGAATTTCTTATGCTAACAGAACCTTCAACCAATACAGTTCTAACATTGGCGTCTTCTTGATAAGAAGAGATATTAAATTCCGTACCTAAAACTTCAACCTCCACATCAGCAGCATTTACTATGAATGGGTGCTCCACATCCTTAGTCACCTTAAAATAGGCTTCTCCATCAATAAAAACTTCTCTTTTATTCCCTTTAACAAACCTAACAGGATAGCGAATTGTAGTACCTGAATTCAAATGAACCAATGTTCCATCCGATAGCTCAAGTTCAAATATTTTGCCGTATGGAATCTCAAGTTCATTAAAAATTAATTCTTCAATATTTGAATTAGAATTATAAATTATTTTATTGCCTTCCTGTTTCCCTAAAACCTGCCCGGAAGCTGAAACGATTTGGCCTGTCTCAGCTTGATTTATAATCTTAACGGCTTTTTCTCCTGTTTTCAGTTTTATCTCATGTTCGGTTACTTCTTTTATTAGAGGGGTCTTATCTTGGTATAAACCGAAAAAATACACCGACACAAGAATACCGACAAATATTGAGACGTATTTCAACACAGGTCTCCATAATTGACGAACAGGTTTTTTTGAAGATATAAACTTATTAAGAACCTGATTCCAATCGTTTTCTATATCTAGGTCTTTTAATATTTTTAAGGCTTCGTCTACCAAAAGTTTTTCGTAAAGAGTCTTTACTAGTTCTTTTTCGTCATCAGAAAGGTTATCAAACAAAACCTTATCAATTTGACCTGATTTCTTTATACTTTCTAATATGATTTGTAATTGTTTTGTTGAAGACATGTTTACGGTTAACTTTATTATATGTTATAAAAATTCTTTATTAGGGTGACAAAAAAAATGTTTTTTTTATATTGGCTTAAATTATTATAGTTAAATCAAGCTACTTCTTGATAATTATTTTCAATGATTTGTTCATTCTAGGGGTAAATACCCCTAGGCTTGCCTCGTGTGAAGAAAAAACAGTAATCTTACGCGTGAGTTTAAGTAAACAATAAGAATGGTCAATTGATACTATTTTGAAAAATAAAACAATAATACCCCATGGGATTATTTACTTCAAAATTGAAAAACTATTAGATATTTTTTTTAATGAAAAGTTCAACAAAAAATAAGGCACACAAATTGGAATTGCTATTTAAGGAGCATTATCCGACTTTGTGTTTACTTTCATTCAGTATTGTTAAAGATAACGATTTGGCCAAAGATATTGTTCAGGATTTTTTTTCCTCTTATTGGAATAAGAAAAAAAATCTTTCTCATACAGTTTCCTTTAGGGCGTATGCCTTCAAGGCGGTTAAAAACCTTAGTTTTCTTGCTCTGAAAAGTGCAAAAAAAAGAGAAATGCTCATTAAAAATATTGCACGCCCGAATTACGTAGAGCAAGAATCTTTTGAAAAGTCGACTTCAAAAAATAGTATTCAAGAATTGCTTAACGAACTCCCAGAATCGAGGCGGAATATTTTCATAGCTTCAGTCGTTCAAGGGCAAAGTTATGCTGAAATTGCAGAAAATAAGGGCATATCCATTAATACGGTTAAAACCCAGATGAAAAGAGCCTATTCTTTTTTGAGATCTAAAGCTGACAAAGACATATTTTACCTATTTATATTACTTGTCGTTGGTTGATATACTCTACGTTCTTTTCATCTTTTTACACAACCCACTTTCATATTTTCAACCTTACCTTCTGCCCAATTCGACTGGTTAACACTCATGACACTATATCTTATCAATCCTCCCAGATTTATATTAGTAAGGAATACATGGAATAGAATTATTACGCACATTATTTAGAGCCAGATTGAAAAAAGTAAAGTAACTATGATTTAATCACTGGCGTTTGGGATGATGGCAGAATTAGAAATTACAGGCGAGGCTAAAGAATGATATAAAAAAGTTGAGAATTTGGTTGAACTTATCTGATTTGAACCCTTGCTCAATGCTATAATGTGTTTTCTAATACAGGAAAAGCACCTATACAGTATAAGGAAACCATTAAAATATTTGCATTTGTAAAAGCGGCTCGCTAAAGTATTAGAAAAAAAGAAAATGGATAACTATTGATAGCATGCTAAACAAAATAGAATCCGCTTAATAATACTAAAGATTATTAAAAAATATAAGCTAATGATTATGAAATTACAACTCCATATGGTGGGCAAGAGTCTAATTGACAAAAGGATAATATTGATTTTTCAGAGACTATTTCCGATCACTATTTTATCCCCGGTCTTATATTCAACGTCGCCTATGTAAGGCCCTGGAACAGGTGTGTAATTCAAATTTTGCTTAACCCCCTTTTCGGTGGCAAAGTAGATCGTAACCGTAAGGTCTTTAAATGTCAAATAAAAGGGTTTTCGGTCTTCACTTTCTTTTTCCAATGTTTCTTTATCCACCTTTTCAAGGTAAGTAAGCCTCTTCGATTCTTCTAACCCCACAAAACTACTCCCGGTGGATGTTTCACATGTTCTATCAAATTCGGTCAGTCCATTCACGAACAGTTGCTTGTCAGGTTCTTCAAAAACATCCATGAGCAACAGATCGATCAATTTATCAACCCCTACATCGGAAGCGCTTGCAGTTGTGGTTCTAGGGATAATGGTATCCGCAATGGTTCTTACCAGTTCATTTTGCTGTTTGTTTAAAACCAATGACCCGGTTGAATTGGAAGTTTCGTTCTTACAGCTTTCTAAAATCGACAAATAAGCAGGTGTCAAAAAAATAGCTTTTAGCCCCCATGATATTTTTACTAACGAATCTCGTCTATCCATAATCCAAAAATTATGATTTTTTGCTAAGATAGATATTAATAATTTATTGTTAATTTAGCGGGTAATACATTCAACCGAATATCCATCAACAACTACACTTTTGTTTTGTAAAAATAACCTTCTAATTTTAAGGGTTGGATTTTTCTTTGGCGATTGTATATGATCAAAGAAAAAAGATGCGCTCCAAACAGGTGGCGAGGTCGGGATGGATATGTTTGGGCATTATAATAATATAACCAAGGGCATGCCAGATGAAACTAGATTGGTGATCCGGATCATGCTTTCTCCGGTAAGGATGGATTCTATCGGTCTGATTATGCCAGTAGCAATTCTTGGAAAAACATAGAATTGGAGTGGTGTCTATTAAGTTTTTAACGATATCGGTTTGATGAGAGTATAGGAACAGATCTGTAAGATCTTGTTATAACAGGTATAGACGGCAATACACGGGCAAAGTTCACAACTCATTTCTTGCCCATGTCCGCAACGGGAATTAGAGGTTCTTCCCATTCTCTTTATGTCGGGGACTTTGATAACAATGGAAAAGAGCATGGGGATTATTTAGAAAACAAATTGATTGATTAAAACAAAAAAAGGGTTTTGTAAAATTATATTATGAAGAACAACCATAGGTTTGACGCTATAGTGATCGGGTCGGGAATTACCGGGGGATGGGCCGCAAAGGAATTAACGGAACAAGGGTTGGAAACCCTTGTCCTTGAAAGAGGAAGGGATGTAAAACATGCAGAAGACTATACTACGACCTTCAAGGCCCCTTGGGATTTCAAGTACAATAAGTTCATTTCCAGAGAAGATAGAGAGCAGTATTATATTCAAAGTAAAAAATACAACTTTGATGCGGGGAGCAAACCGTTTTTTGTAAATGACAAGGAACACCCTTACTCTCAGCCCGTCGATAAGCCCTATAGATGGTTTAGAGGCTACCAAACAGGTGGGAAATCATTAATATGGGGTCGTGGGTCATATCGTTTCGGAGACCTTGATTTTGAGGCCAACCTAAAGGACGGTGTTGGGGTGGACTGGCCTATTCGATACAAGGATTTGGCCCCGTGGTACGATCATGTTGAAAAATTTATCGGCGTATGCGGCTCACTAGAGAACATACCTCATTTCCCGGATGGCCGGTTTCTACCCCCTTTCGATTTAAACCATGCAGAAAAAATAATCAAGGAAAGGATAGAGTCCCACTATAACGACCGAAGACTTATCGCTAATCGTGCCGCACATCTTACCAAGGCTGATCCAGGTCAGTTCAAAGGACGGCACCAGTGCCAGTCTAGGAACATGTGTCACACGGGATGTCCCTTTGGAGCCTATTTCAGCAGTAATAGTTCTACCCTTCCGGCCGCTTATGATACGGGCAGGTTGACTTTCAAAGCACATGCGATTGTCGCTTCTATAATTTATGACGAGAAGAAAGACAAGGCTGTTGGGGTCAGGGTCATAGATGAAAGGACAAATGAAACTACCGAATATTTTGCACGTGTCATATTTCTCTGTGCTTCCGCATTGGCATCAACAGGGATATTGTTGAATTCCAAAACTTCTAGATTTCCCGATGGCCTAGGAAACTCCAGTGGTGTTTTGGGGCATTATTTAATGGACCACCATAAGAATGTTTCTTCTCAAGGAATACTGGAAGGGTATAGCGATAAAATATACAAGGGGTACAGGCCTGCTTCGGTGAATATACCCAGGTTCAGAAACGTTAATGGTCAAGAAATGGATTTCCTTAGAGGATATGCAATTTGGGGAGCGGCCTCCAGAGAGGGGATAAATGCATCTAAAGTCGGTGTCGGCCATAAGTTTAAAGAATCATTGACTACTCCCGGCCCTTGGAAAATGAAACTTAATGCCTATGGGGAAAGCCTGCCAAATTATAACAATAAAGTCGAATTGGACAATGAGCATAAAGATAAATGGGGGCTGCCACTGTTGAAAATAACTGCGGAGTACGGTGATAACGAAATGAAAATGAGGGAGGATATGAAGGAACAGGTTGGGGAGTTGCTCGAAGTGGCCGGACTCAAAAATGTAAAAGTTAATGAAGGCCCGGCCATACAAGGGGATTCCGTCCATGAAATGGGAACGGCACGAATGGGACGTGACCCAGGGACATCATTTCTGAACTCGTATAACCAATGTCACGATATTCCCAATCTTTTTGTAACCGATGGTTCCTGTATGACCTCTTCAGGATATATGAGTCCGTCACTAACCTATATGGCTTTGACGGCAAGGGCATGCGATCATGCGGTAAAACAAATGAAGAACGGGGAGTTCTAAACGACATTTTCCTATTATAAAAACTACATTTAATAAATTAAGAAAAAATAGATGGCATTTATTACAAAGCTAAGAATATCATTGGTATTGGCTTTAGCGGTTTCTTCTGGCTACGCTCAGGAGATACAGAAAATATTAAGAAGGAGCCAAGACGCGGTTGGTTGATTTTGCAAGTTGGGATCCAAATGGAATAACATCTTTTAGAGTTCCTCAAGCTAGTGGGTTCATGGGGAATACAGAGGCGAGTATGCCTTTACTTGAACGTACGGCCATGGTATATGATTGGGTTGGCGATGAGCTGAGTACAGATGAAAAGGAAAAGGTTTTGTCAAGCCTTAAGGATCGTGGAAACCAAATGTTGGAGCGTTATAAAGAGGTTGATTTTATTTCGGAACCTTGGGATAACCATACGGTTAGATCGCTTGCATTTACCGGGTTAGCAGCACTGGCAACCTTAGGCAACCTTTCTGATGCAGAAAAATGGTTGGATTATGTGCTTAAGTGCTATATAACGTCTTTTCCAACTTGGGGCGGGGACGATGGTGGATGGTCGCAAGGTCTAGCATACTCCAGTGCTTATAATTTATGGCAGACCAATTTTGTTGAGGCATTAAATCTTTGCAGTAACATTAACCTATACAACAAGCCATTTTTTAAGAACAACGGATATTTTGGAGTGTATTGCCAGCCACCTTACGCAGTACGTGGAGCTTTTGGTGACGGTGGCGAGGACTCACATTCACCAAAGGACAAACTGTTATCGCAACGATATGCAGTTGCTCTAAATGATTCTATATTAATGTGGCAAGCTGAAAATATTAATCCAAATAAGAACAAGCCCAACAAACCACTTTTGTCCAAAGCTCATTTATGGCAAGGGTATTATATGGAAGATGTGGTAAGTATATTAACACCAACAAATAAAAACCTTAAATCTGCTAACCCTGGAATATTACCTCAGTCAAGATTTTTTAGAGAAATTGGCTGGGCGGCTATGCATTCAGATTTAGGAAATGCAAATAATGATGTTTGGATGCTATTTAAATCTAGTCCTTTTGGCTCCTTTAGCCATAGCCATGCAGACCAGAATAGTTTTCAGATTAATGCTTTTGGTGAAGCTCTGTTAATCGATTCCGGATATTATCCTTGGTATGGTGGTCCTCATCATTTTTTATGGACACGCCAAACAAAAGCGCATAATGCTATATTAATTGATGGTAGAGGGCAACATGTTCAGTCTAAGGAGGCTATTGGGACTATTGAGAGGTACGAATATAATAAGGAGCTTACAATATTGACTGGAGAAAGTGCTATAGGATATAATTTGGATTGGGATGAAAAAGTTATTGAGCTATGGAAAGAAAATCTAGAAGAGCCTTTACCAACCATAGAGAATAAAGCCCAAGAAATAAGGAGAACGGTTGTATTTAGACATGACAAAGACAATCCATGGATAATCATTCAGGATTATATGAGGGCAGAAAAACCTGCTACTTTTGATTATATGTTACATGCTTTAGAAAAAATGAAAATTGATGGAGAAAATCAACAATTAACAATTGAAAAAGGCAATGCAATAATGGATGTTTATATAATGGCATCAGATAAATTGAAAATTACGCAGACCGATAAGTTTAATGTTGATCCAGATGAAAGTGATGCAGGTGCTCCAAATCAATGGCATGTTTCGGCTTCAAACCTTGGGAAGCAGATAGAAATGCATTTTTTAACACTTATGATACCCCGTAGAAAAGGTGAAAAACGCCAGAAGGTAAAAAAACTTAAATATGAAAATGTTTATGGTTTTAAACTTAAAGGTCAAAAAATACTTGGTTGGTCTGGGAAAGGGGAGAAGGGTTCTTTTTCTAAGGAAGAATTAGACACTAATCTAGTAATTAAAGGTATTGGAAAAAAAAATAAAACGGTATTGTACTAATACAGCGGTTATGTTAAGAAAAGGGTGATATAAAAATCGGACTGATATAGTACTTATAAATATTGAAAAAATGAAAATAATAAAGAAAAGAAGGAATTTTATATTGACATTCGTTATTACCTCTTTTTTTGTGGTCACATTGGTTGCGCAGCCTAAAAGGGAATTGGTGAATATAGTAGTGTCTCCAAATCATGCCGATTGGAAATATAATATTGGGGAGAAAGCTATTTTTACTATTAAAGTATATAAAAATAATGTTCTCCTTGATGCTGAAATTAAATATACTATTGGACCAGAAAGGATGACAATAGTTGATGAAGGGATTCTAAAGCTAAAGGGCGGCTCTACAGTTGTAAAGGCAGCATCATTAAAAAAACCAGGTTTTTTGCGTTGTTTTGCTGATGTTGAAATAGATGGAAAAACTTACTCAAATTATTCTACAGTTGCCTATGAGGTAGATAAAATAGAACCTACTACCTCTTTACCAGATGATTTTATAGAATTTTGGGACAAGGGGAAACAAGAACTTGCGGAAATTCCTATTGAACCCGTATTTAAGCTCCTGCCAGATCAATGTACAGATAAAGTAGATGTATATGAGGTAAGTATTAATAATATTTATGGGAAAATTTATGGTATTCTTTGCAAGCCTAAAAAGGAAGGAAAGTTTCCAGCAATTTTACATGTTCCAGGTGCAGGAGTACGCCCTCATAATGGGGATATTGCTAGTGCAACCAAAGGTTATATAACCCTGAGAATCGGTATTCATGGTATATCTGTAACATTAGACCCACAAGTATATAAGGACTTAAAGTATGGGGCTTTGAAAAATTATTATTTCACTAATTTAGATAACAAGGACAATTACTATTATAAGAGAGTGTATTTAGGATGTATTAGAGCTGTTGATCTAATTTATTCACTTGATGAGTTTGATGGAAATAATATTGCTGTTACAGGAGGTAGTCAAGGAGGAGCTCTTTCCATCATAACTGCTGGGCTTGATTCTAGAATATCTTATCTTGCTGCGTCTTTTCCCGCTCTTTCAGATTTAACAGGTTATTTAGAAAATCGTGCAGGTGGTTGGCCACACATGTTTCAAACCAAAGAATCACAATTAGATAATCATATTGAAACTTCAAAATATTTTGATGTTGTAAATTTCGCAAGATTTGTTAAGGTTCCAGGATGGTATACTTGGGGTTTTAATGATTATACTTGCCCTCCAACTTCTACATATTCCACTTATAACATTATTAAAGCTGAAAAAGAGTTACACCTTTTTCAGGACACTGGACATTGGTCGTATCCTGAACAAAATGAACTTAGATTTAAGTGGTTATATAATAAACTTGGAAACTAAGTAAGTATAAAACCCTTAAGATTATGCAATGTTAAGGGTTAGTGAAAATACTCTTTATATAAAATTTATTTTAAAAATGATGAACTTCAACAGCAATAATTTCAAAAATCAAAAAATCAATACACTTAATAAATCTATGATATATATATTAAGTGTGTTGATTTTAACTGCATGTAATTTTAAGCAAGATTCTACGGTTGGTGACACTTCTCTTCTAGAAGATAGATATCAAGAACTTTTAGAGTATCCAGTTGATTCCCTGTCTTTCCCAAGGAGTATGTCGATTAAAAACGGACTAATAAGGAAAGAAAGTTCAAGAGATTGGACAAGTGGTTTTTTTCCTGGTAATCTATGGTTAATATATGAGCTTACAGGAAATAAGGAATATATGAAAAGGGCAATAGAGTGGACAGCTTTTATGGAAAATGAAAAGTATAATACGAAAACGCACGATACTGGGTTTATGATTAACTGTAGTTTTGGCACAGGATATAGGGCTACGGGAAATGAAGAATATAAGGAGGTTATTTTGGAAACAGCCAAATCCTTAAGTAAAAGGTTTGATGAAAATGTAGGCTGTATACGTTCATGGGATTTTGGGAAGGATTTATGGGAATTTCCTGTTATTATAGATAATATGATAAATTTAGAATTGTTGTTTGAAGCTACTAAAGTTTCAGGTGATAGCACATATTACCAAATTGCAGTTCAACATGCAAATAGTACTCTGAAAAATCATTTTAGGGAAGATAACAGTACATATCATGTAGTTGATTACAATAGTACTAATGGATTGGTAAATAAGAAAATGACACACCAAGGATATAATGATGATTCTTCATGGGCCAGAGGGCAGGCGTGGGCTATTTACGGATATACGATGGCATATAGATATACAAATGATAGTGCATACCTTAAGCAAGCAGAAGCTACGACAAAATATTATCTTAATCATAAGAACTTGCCTAAAGATGGCATTCCGTATTGGGATTTTGAAGATCCTAACATTCCAAATTCTCCTAGGGATGTATCAGCATCTGCAGTTGTTGCTTCAGCTCTGTTCGAATTATATTCTTATACAAAAAAGAAAGAATACCTCAATTACTCTAAGAAAGTTTTGGAGGTACTTAAGTCTAATAAGTATATGCTAAAGGCAGATGTAAAAGGCCCTTTTATTTTGAGTTCAAGTACAGGGCATTTTCCTGCTAATGATGAGATTGATGAGCCTATAGTGTACGCTGATTATTATTTTCTTGAAGCACTGTTACGAGAAAAATTAACTTCAGTTGATTGATTGGCTTTAAAGTTATCTCCAATAATAAGGAATTGGTATTTAAGACCAAGGGTGGTCAATCTGGTCAAAGTGAACTATGTGCGCTGGATTAAAGTGAGCATAGTAAACTAAGTACTCAAAGTGATTCCTTTGTGGTTAAATTTATTTTTTACGAGAGAGCTATCTCCTAAAGTGTGTAATCCTTTTAGACCAAAATCGTCAAGTATAAGTAAGTAAATCTTGTTTTTCTAAATTTGCGGAGTATTATATAATGTCATTATTGCCGAGACCACATAATTGGTAAGCTGATACCGCTTGAAAAAGGTAATGTACTTGGTAATGGTATTACGGGATAGTCCCATTTAACGTTTGCTTATGCCCTCGCCGCTGTAGAGCTTAAATATCAGTTATACTTTTCGCATTTCCATTTGTTTATTGACTATTGTCTTTTTAACAAAAAAAGACCTTTGACCTTTACAAATAGAATCGACTTTAAGAGTGGTTCACTTTTGTCCTGCAAAGGTGCTATACTATGACCGATTTTTGCAATTTATTATACTAATGCATAATTGCTTATCATCAGCACTTACTTGGTCATTAGGAATATCACTCAAATCAAGGGTGTTAACATCATAACCTAAAGCATCAAACATACCAAGCGCAATCATAAGATTGCCCAAGCCTGTGTAATGTCTTGCTATGCTATTATCTGTATCTCCCCATACTATTTGCTGTCCTGCATCTTGACCTAGTTGCACTCTTTTTTGAGCCACCAATTCTTTAATATATTTATCCACTTCTGCAAGATGAACGATTATTCTTTCGTTAGCTAGCTCTGCAATTTTAGCTCGCATCTGGATGTTGTGTTGTGTCCAGTCTCTGTTTCCGCCTATCGGCATTTCAAAGGAGTATGCGGTTTCAGTTGAGATTACAGCATTTGGTGAAACTGCCGCTATATTTCTTACCATAGCGTCAAAATTAGCTACAAATTTTGAAGGAGTATCTTGTGTTGAATTTTGAGACCCTGACTCTTGAAAGTGTACTAAAGTAGCATCTCCACCATTTGTCATTGATAGATAATAATCATAAGTTCCCTGTAAACTACGACCACTAACACCATTTGTTTTTAATGGCGATAGAGATACAGAGAAAGTTTGATTCCAGATATTGTTAAAAGCAATAACCTGAGATTCTGCTTTAGGCTCATTTGCTCTTCCTCCTGTTTCACTGTCTCCCAAAAATATCCACTGCTCACCAATATCTACAGGGTTTTGAGCATTTACATAAAGGTTTGATAATGCTATTGAAAAAAGGCTAATTAATGTAATTGTTTTCATTTTAGTGATATTTTATTTTTTTGTTGGGTTTATCCTTAGCTTAATTAATCCCCAATAAGTCCTTCTTCTCATAGGCATATAGTCTTTTGTTTCATACTTTGCCAAAAATTCAACTTCATGATTTTCAGGAGTGTCTTCAGCTATTTTAATAATTGAACTTGCAGTTATTCCATCACAATCCCATTTTCCAGGTAAACTTTCTAAATACTGACTTTCATTATCAAACTCAATGTAAGGGTCGTCTGAAAAAAGTTGGGTTCGGTTATCGCCAGTGTATATCATAATTTTTTCGCCAGAAGAAGCAATGCCGTTACCGTTACCATTGCCAAAAATAGAATCCTTAACCTTTAGACCATCATCTATAGATAAATTATAAAATATGGGGGCATTAAATAAAACGGGAACATCAAACTCTTCTTTAGTGGTTAAAGAGTCATAAGTTATAGTAAGAATGAATTTTATAACAGCTGGAGCACCATCTGTAGTTGGTTGCATATTGCAGATAAAATCAATTGGTTCAGAATACATGATTTTGTCTTCTTTATCAAATTCTTTTATATGATAAGATTCTTTGCCTGTAATAATTGAGCCGTTTGTACTTTTAAGTGTAATTGTGACCTTTTCAGAATGATTTAGTTTGCTTCCAAGATTAGCTATTTTTATTCTCAAGTTGGTGTTCTTCCCAAAATGAATTAAGCGCTTATTATTTAAGCTATAATCAATATATGTTAATTTAGGTTTAGACTCATTTATTTGGTTGATTCCAATTTCATGACCTGTTCCATCAAGCTTAAAAATTAACCTACCCTCATCTGTTGTTTTTTTTATTATAGATTTTACCTCTTCAGTTTGTTTACTGTAATGTTGTATTCGATATTCTGTATTCGGTTCATAGATTGCAGCAGTCGTAACCGTAGCATTTAAATTGCTCAGTGTCGGGGCAATGGGGAGCCATTTTTTACTATAAAATCCAAATCCATGTTCGGAAACGTTTCTGAGATAGATGAATCCCGGTTTTGATTTGTTGCTATTTACTGAATAATCCCAAACACTAAAATCTGAATAAAGATCAAAATGAGACCAACTTTTATCCCTTGTTTTCGGATTTTTGAATGCATTGTCCATAAAATTCATTGCATATTCAAAAACTCTTGTTTCACCCTGTTCATCAACTTTGTGTCCCCCTGGAAATTCCCAGTATTCATAATCCATGCCTCCTTGCCAAATAGCACCTTTATGCACTTCTCTATTTAGGTCACTTAATTCTCCTATAGAACTATTGTGAAATCTTGTTTTTACATCTTTTAAATTAGCAAAAGTATATCTTAATGGGTATAGTGTATTATTGGTAGGATGACCAATATAGAATTCTGGACTACCTGTCATATTAACTGCCGCACTTACAATATCTGGATATTTCCCTGCTAAATAAAAAGACATAAAACCTCCCATACTATAGCCTATTATACCCCGCGATTCTCTTTTGTTTAAAGTATTGTATGTAGAGTCAATATGGGAAACCAATTCTATGAAATAATCCTTCATTTGATATGGAAAACGCACTTGTTCCGGGCATCCAATATTGTAAGGTCTTGATTCAGAATCAACTATTCTACCATCCCACATTACTAGAATTACTTGATACTTGTCTACAAGGGTTTTTATTTTTTGATAATCTAGAAGAGCATTATCATCTTTAAAATGCCTACCACCCCAACCATGAAAATAGTAGATAACTGGATATTTTTTTTTATCATTCTCATACCCATTGGGTAAGTATATCCGATAAAACCTCTCCGAGCCAAAAACTTTACTATCATATGTTAAATCTTGAAAAGCAGAATTAGTTTTTTGTGCTTTACAAGCTATAAATATAAAAACCAAGAATGTGAATGCACACTTAAATTTACTGCTTGTTCTCATTTATTTTAAGTATATTCAACTAATCCTCCAAACGTTCAGCCTCAAAACCTTTGATAGAAATTTTATTGTTGTTAGCATATTCATTTATAACGGCACCTAATTGTTTTCTCCAAGCTTCTATTCCAATTCGTTCAAATGGCGCCAGCATATATTCCAATCCTTTTCGGCGATCTGCAAAATGATCTTTTACATCGTCAAATATGTGAACAAATGGTTTACCTTCCTTGTCTTTTCCTTTAGTTAATTGGCTTTTTTCCCAAGTAAATATAAAATCTTTCCACATACTCTCCTGCTCTTCTAGTATTTTTCCAGATAATTTATGTGCTTCAACTAAGTGACTAACCGCAGTCTTTTTATCCTTACTTTTTGAGGCAGCCACTAGATAATCTTCAACTTTGGCCAAATTAACAACTGTGTTCATGGTATAGCGTTCTAAAGAAGCAATAGAAAGTAATACCTCAAGATTGTAACTATTATGCCGTACCCTAGTAATGTTTTGTACTAATTGAAGTGTAAGAAGTTCATTCTTTTTTAGTAATAATGAAGCCTCTTTTATTTTGGATTCATACTTAGCCCTAAAGTTTGGTTTTATGCTTAAGTCTTTTGGAGAAGGTAATGGGGGAGCCTGTATTTGTAAGTCATAAAATTCGGCTCCTACACCTTTTCCTTCAGAGTTTCCATAACCTCTCTTTCTTTCTTTAGAAACAATATTCGTATCCCATAAATCCTCATAAAAACGTGCACCTTCTTGTATTTGTTTAAATACTGATATCATATCGGGACTGTCATATCCATAAAACACATCCATAAAATCAACTATATTTTGCAAAAGTGTCGGTGTATTTTTCGTCCAGCCATATTGTGTGACGGTTGCCCATCCTAACCAAAATGTTTCATTGTGCAAACCAGCGTCATCCCAAGCTGCAGCAAACGTACCAATAAGTTTTGCCCCATCTGCTTCACGATTTTTTATATCTACATAGGCATCATACAAACGACCATTTATTTTCCTATTTCTATAATCTGTAGCAAAATAATTGGGGAAAAGATACTCTGCGCCTTGCATTGAACTGTATGAAAGTTGTTTAATACCATTTTTAGTCTCATTTTCAACCCATGTTGGGTTTTTGTGAGAACCCATAATGGCATCAATGACGGAATTTGGCACTTTAGAAATATGTTCTGGTAGTAACGGATACTCAACCCATGCCAAAACTTTTCTATTGCGTTTCTCCATCCATTTCGTTACTCTACTAAGATATTTTGCCCAAGCTAAACTTCTATTTTCAATGGTATATTCATCTTTGCACTTGTTACATATCCCTGCATAATATACTTCGTCTGTAGAAACAAAAAAATAATCCACTCCGGGAGTCGCATCAATCATATCTTGGTACATATCAAAAATGAGGTCCATGGCTTCTTCATCACACATGCAAGCTTGAAAATTACTTTCCTCGTCTGCCTTTAAGTGCTCAAATTCTTTATGCTTTAATACAAATGCCATATGAGCTGGCGCCTGTACATTGGGCACTAGTTGAATAAATCTGTCTTGAGCATATTTTGTGAGTTCTTGCATTTCTTCCTTTGTAAATGCGTCAGGACTTCCAATAATAGGATGTGAGGGATATTCATATTTATCTTCTATTTCAAACGCAATCGCATTAATTTTAAAATAGGCAGACCAATCTAAATACCTTTTTAAGGTTTCCATTTTATCACGATGGTGCTTGGTGTCCCAATGAATAAACCGTAATTCCAAATCTGGCCAATCAACAATGGTCCCTATAGGTAGCTGAAGTTTGTTGCCAAAAACTGGCTTTGCAAGTTGTAATAAGCTTTGAACCCCATAAAATAAACCTATTTCCTCATTACCTTCTACTAAGATAACATTGGGTTTTATAGTAATTTTGTAGGCTTGTTTTAAGTTATCTACATTAGAAACCTCTGTTACAGCATTTTTTCTTATACTTAAGATTACTTTTTTGTCTGAATCAATTTCAGAAAAATTAAAACCATAAAGTTCTTTTGCTCTATTAACTAAACTTGTTGTTGTTTTATTTGACGGTAATTTTTCTGCTGATATACTCCAAGAATTATCAATTATTATATTTTCCTTCTTTAAGGATACCATTTGTGGACTTGGATAAACAACGTATCCTTCACTTCGCAAATCTGTTATTTTGCCTTGACTATACAATGTGGAAATAAACAAGAAAATGAATGTATAGAGGGTATGTTTTATTATTGAGTTCATAAAAGATAGAGTTTTAGTTTATTATTTCAAATACTTGCATTGGAGCATTATTGTTTGCTACCAAGATTAAATTTTTATTTTCTGTCTTAAGTACAGAAACTGCTTTTGCATCCCCAGGAACATATAATCCACTTTTTTGGTAAGTTACTTCGGAGAAATTACCTTCTCCATCACCAACAAGCATAAAGCCATAAGAAGCATCATTTCTTGGTGTTTCTACTTCAGAGGTAAATAGATTGCCAACAGCCAAAAAGTCTTTGTGCCCATCTTTATTAAAATCTCTTGATATTATTCCATTTATGCTAGATATTTGAGCACTTTGGGGAAGTTCTGTAATTTTCATTTTCTTATCAGAGGCATTTTTAATAAATACACTTGAGAATATTTTGGCTTGGTAATGAAGGGAAGATTTCAATGCATCTTCAGTGTAAACATCTTGTATAGATGCCTTTGCAAAATCTGTGTAATTTTTGAACTTGAATTCAAGTTCTGGGATTTGTTGAGCTGAACATTGACGACCGCGAACAGGGTATTGTACTCCGTTGTTGTAGTACCCCAGTACTAAATCCTGTTTTTTATTATTGTCAAAATCGGCCACAAATATGTCAAAACTTTGTTTCTTGGTTGCTTGGTATTTATAATTACGACCTAAGTTTCCAACCACATAATCATCAATACCATCATTATCAAAATCATCAGCAACAATACTACTCCACCATCCTGTGGTATCTTCCATAATATATGATTCGGTTACATTTTTGAAATAACCATTATCATTTTCGAAAAAAGAAATAGGCATCCATTCCCCAACAATTATAAGGTCAAGGTCTCCATCTACATCAAAATCTGAAGCAACAGCTGATGTTACCAAACCTGGGTTTAACATACTAGGGGCTTTTTCCTTAGTAATGTTTATAAATTTAGCTTTCCCATTTATCCCCACATTTTCTAACAAATAACTATTTGCTGGTAATGGATATTTTCCAGGAATTAACCTCCCGCCAACAAACAAATCCATATCACCATCCATATCAAAATCAAAAGGAACAGCGCAAGCTCCACTTGTTCTCATTTCTGGAAGTGCATCTAATGATTTATGAAATTTGCCCAATCCATCATTTATGTATAACCTATCTTCAAGTAAAGGAGAGTCTATTTCAAATTCATTACCACCGCTAACTACATAAAGATCAAAATCATTATCCTGGTCTGCATCAAAAAAGATAGCTCCTAAATCTTCATAATCAAAGTCGCTGTGCCAAGGACCTGAGAGTTCCTCAAATTTACCATCAGAAATTTGAACCATCAACTTTCCTTTTGACCCCTTTGCTCCTCCAATATATAAATCGTCCAATCCATCATTATTAATGTCGGCAACAGCCATACCAGGACCAAATTGGGATGTTTTATGAGGTAGTAAAGGTTCTTCCTTAAAATCGTCATAATCATTTTCTTTATGATTATAAAAAAGACCGTTATTTGCTGCGATTTCCTTTAAATATCTTTTAGAACTAGCATATGAGTTTGGTTTTTGTTCTAAAGAACTTTTGTAATCTACGGTAATGGTATTGTTAGTAGATACGTTATGTAATTCTTGTTGACGACCATCTGGCCAAGTAATTGTTACCTTTTCTATAGTTTGTAATTCTCCGGTTCCAAAATGTACAATGGGTTCTACTGAAGATAGGTAGCCACGAGTCATTGTGAATTCCTGAAACTGTATACTTCCATTATTATTCAATTCTATTTTGGTTCCTAGTCCATATTTATTAGATGCTGTTCCTTTCAATTTAAATCTAAGAAAACGGTTCTTTGAAATATTGTTAGACCGATTTTCAAAAACCATAGCTACAGAGTCTACATTGTTTATTACAATATCTAAATCACCATCATTATCAAGATCACCATATGAAGCTCCATTAGAAAAGCCTTTAAAATCTAACCCCCAACTAGAGGAAGTATTTTCAAACTTAATTCCATCGTTATTTTTGAAAGCATAATTGGCAATTTTACTTGATGGCATTGCATCTGTTAATTGCTTAATTGTTTTAAATTGATTTAAAAACGCGGGCTTTTCTAATCTTTTAAAAAAATCTTTGTTGTTTATGTCTCT
>Ga0209344_10000994_pt1 | contig 41315 bp, 33 predicted proteins | sample Cruoilmetagenom6_FD_187293 | JGI IMG/M metagenome (GOLD analysis project Ga0209344, IMG submission 187293) | Oil polluted marine microbial communities from Coal Oil Point, Santa Barbara, California, USA - Santa Barbara Oil Seep Sample 6 (SPAdes)... | ecosystem: Environmental > Aquatic > Marine... | reverse complement strand
TGGCGACCTTATGAACGCGGAACAGGACTAAAAAATATGGAACCGGTTTGGGCGGTTGGCCTGATGACAGGCACGGTGCTGGACGGCAATATTGATGTGGCGCTGCTCAAGACCGATGGCGAGCAGGTGGAAAGCTTTGGTGCCTATACGCTGGCCCCTTATGACGCAGCGATCCGCGCCATGCTGGAAGAGACGCTGGACCAGGCGCGAGAGTGGAATTTCGATGGGCCAGAGCCGGCGATTTTTGGCGAGGCTGAAGCGGCGCTGACCCGGGCGCAATCGGCGGCGGTAAAGGACCTTGTTGAAAGCGCCGGGCTGGGCATGGCCGATATCGGCATTGTCGGCTTTCACGGCCAGACCGTGCTGCACCGCGCGCCGCAAAAGGGACGTCCGGGTGCCACCCGCCAATTGGGTGACGGGGCGCTGATGGCCGAAATTCTCGGCACGAAAGTCGCCTATGATTTCCGTTCTGCCGACATCCGGGCCGGGGGGCAGGGCGCGCCGCTCTCCGCTGCCTATCATGCCGCGCTATTGCGCGGGCTGAAGGCCAATGGTGATGTGGCGGTGCTCAACCTTGGCGGCGTGGCCAATATCACTTGGTGGGATGGCAAGGATCGCGTCATTGCCTTTGATACCGGCCCGGCCAATGCGCCGATCAATGATTTCGTCAAATCCCTTGGCCTTGGCGACATGGACCGGGATGGCGCGCTGGCAGCGAAGGGCCATGTGGATGAGGCACGGCTGGCCGAACTGCTGACCCATCCCTATTTGAGCGCGCCCTATCCGAAATCGCTCGACCGGTTTGATTTCACCGCCGGGATGGCCAAGGGCTGTACGGCGACAGATGGCGCGGCGCTATTGACCGCCTTCACCACATCGGCTGTCGGCAAGGCGCTTGATTTGTTGCCGCAACGGCCTAAACGCCTGATCGTTTGCGGCGGCGGGCGGCGTAACCCCGCGATCATGGCGGCCTTGCCAATACGGGCCGGGGTTGAAGTGGTGCCGGCGGAAAGCGTTGGCTGGCGTGGCGATGCCATTGAGGCGGAATGTTTTGCTTTTCTGGCGGTGCGCGTGATGCGCGGCCTGCCGATCAGTTTTCCTCAAACGACCGGTGTACCCGCGCCGATGACCGGCGGGCGACTGGCGGGCTAGGCAAGGGGGGCGGGCAAAGGCTTTGGCCGCGCCCGCATGCTGATGGCGCAGGCGGCAATGATCAGGCCGCCGCCGAGCCAGACCCTGAGGCCGACCGTTTCACCAAAAAAGATATAGCCGAAAAACGCGGCCCAGAGCAGGCCGGTATAATCGATGCTGGCAAAGATCGAGGCGGGCAGGCGGCGCAGCCCCGCAATCAGCAGAATGAAGCCGATGGTCCCGAGAAACCCGATCAACGCGATCTGCCAAAGGGTATCCGCTGGCGGCACAATCAGGGTGGAAGCGGCAAAGGGCAGGGAGACCAGGGCGGCAATCGCCGATTGCGCCAGGATCATCGCCGCCGCGCCCTCATCACTGGAATGATGCTTGAGCAGGACCAGAACACACGCATAGCAGACGGGCGCAAGAATGGCGGCGGCCCAGGCCATAAGCGTTGAACTGCCGGTGGTCACAACCGGTGCACCGCCGAAAATGATGATCAGCGAGCCGGCAAGGCCCAAAAGAATGGCCAGCAACAGCACCGGTGAGGCGGGTTCCTTCAATATGACAATGCCGAGAAACGAGACATAGATCGGCGCGCTCATCGCGAGAGCAGCGGCAATGGCTAGCGGCAAATGCGTGATACCGTAGAAAAAGAAAAACGCCGTGACCGCCATCAGACTGCCGCGCAGGGCATGGCGTTTCAGATAGGTTTTTTTGGGCCAGGCCCGGCGGGTGATGAGGAGATAAAGCGCCAGCCACAGCGCGGCCCCGGCATAGCGCACGAACACGACCTGCAGAATGGGCAGGCTGGCACCAAGGCTTTTGGCAACCACATCCATGGCGCAAAGTGCGGCAACACCGCCCGCGCCGAGCAGGAAGCCAATCAGGGACGGGCTCTGGCTCATGCCGTGCCCAGCCGCTTTTGCAAATAGGTGCGGGAATGGCCCTTGGGAAAATCCGCCAGTTCGCCAAAGACCTGATAACCGGCGCGTTCATAGGCGTGGCGGGCTTTCGGATTGAACGTATCAATCACCGCCCCGTGACAGCCGCGCACTTGCGCCTCGATCTCCGCTGCGGCCAGCAATCTGCCTGCCAGCTGCTGACCGCGCAGGCTTTCGTCGAGCCAGAGCCATTGCACATAAAGCCAGCCCCAGGCGGTATAGCCATAAAGCCCGCCTTTGACCGTCCCGGTCTCGTCGCGCACGAAAATCGCCAGTGCCGTCCGCTCAGCGGGGATATAGGCCGTATCATTGAAGGCAGCGAGCCCCTGGCGAATGGTGGCGAGATCATCCTCGGCGGGCCCGGCTGTGACGTCCAGCGACAGGCCATGTTCGAGCGGGATGGGATTGTTTGCGGTATTGGGAGAAAGGGGCATGAAAAGGGGTGTCCGGACAAGGCATGGCCCACCCAGTCTTGCCCAAACGGCATGGGGTGTAAAGCTTGTGGGGTTTCCACCACATGCATCACCAAGGACGGGGGCTGGTGTGTCCCCGCCGCCCTTAAAAGCTTTCCGGGAACAGGCTGGTCAGATCCAGAATGGAGACGAGCTTGTCTTCCTGTTTGACCATGGCCGAGACCTTGCCGCCCTTGTTGGGCGGGGTGCGGAAGTCTTCGGGGCCGGCATAGATGATGTCGGAAACTGTATCGACCAGAATGCCGATGTCATGATCCGCCATGGCAACCACCAGCACTACCTGACCCGGCATTGCCTCGGTGGCGGGGCCGCCCAGCATGGCGGAGAGGTCAAAGACCTCGATCACATGGCCGCGAATGTCGAGGACGCCTCGGGCACCAAAGGCCTGGCCGGGGAGCTCGGTGGTCGGGGTCCAGCTGCGGATTTCGCGGACCGACATGATGTCGATACCATAGGCATTGGGCCCCGAGGTGAAGGTGACGAACTGGTTGGCGTGTTCGCTTTCAAGGGCACTTTCGGTAATCCCCTCGGGTGCCGCTTCGGTAAATTGTCTGGCAGGTGCATTCATCAAAATTCACTCCACTCTTCTTTCACCGCGGCATTTCCCTGCGACAGATAGGTGCGGGCAGCCGCCTTGACCTGGCTTGGCAGGTGACGGGTTTTGGCCGGGGCTGGTGCAGTTTTTGGTGCGCTGGCACCGGCATGGCTGTCACTTAGCACAAAGATGTCAACAATATTATCAAGCTCATTGGCCTGGCCTTCGGTCTGTTCGATGGCCGCATTGGTCTCCTCGACCAGGGCTGCGTTGTGCTGGGTCATCTCGTCAATCTGGCGCACAGCGGATGAGACTTCGGAAATGGTGCCGGACTGTTCCTGATTGGCCTTGGCAATACCCTCGATCAATTCACGGTTCTCGCGAATGTCGTCGAGCATGGCGGTGACCTTTTCGGCGGCCTGAGCTACCAGTTTGGAGCCGCCGCTGACCTCGCCGGCGGATTGTTCCACCAGCACCTTGACCTCGCTGGAGGCTTCGGCGGCGGATTGGGCCAGACGCCTGACCTCGACGGCGACAACGGCAAAGCCCTTGCCGGCCTCACCGGCACGTGCCGCTTCGACAGAAGCGTTAAGGGCCAAAAGATTGGTCTGGAACGCAATGTCGTCGATCAAGCCGATAATGTTCGAAATCTTGGCGGAGGAATTGGAGATACGCTCCATGGCCCCATTGGCGCTGATCATTACCGTGCCGGTTTCCTCGGCCGTCACCGAAACGGCACGGGCCTTTTCGCTGGCGGAATCCGCGCGCTTGGCATTGTCGAGCACGGTATTGGACAATTGTTCCATGGCCGCGCTGGTTTCTTCAAGGGCGGCGGCCTGTTTGGTGGTGCGTTCAGCCAGATCATTGGCGCCGGCAAGGATTTCACCGGTTGCGGTCTTGATGCCGCCCGAGGCGACGCGCAATTGCCCCACAATGGAGGAGAATTTGGTGATGGTTTCGTTGAAGGCCAGCCGGATATCGTCCAGTTCGCCGGGGAATTTGTCGTCGATAGCGCCGGTCAGATCGCCGGCGGCGAGTTTTTCAAGGCCTGCCCCCAGGCGCGCCACGGCGCGTTTACGCGCGGTAATGTCGGTGGCGTATTTGACAACCTTGACCGGCTTGCCGCTCGGATCGAGGATCGGGTTATAGGAGGCCTGAATCCAGACCTCCCGGCCGCCCTTACCGATGCGCTTGTATTCAGCGGCCTGATATTCGCCGCGGCGCAGCCGGTCCCAGAATTCGCGATATTCAGAACTGTTGGCATAGTCGTTTTCGACGAACATGCGGTGATGCTGGCCCTCAATCTCGCTGAAATCATAGCCGAGCGCGTTGCAGAAATTGGCATTGGCGCTGAGGATCTCGCCGGACATCGAGAAGGCGATGACCGCCTGGGCCTTGGAAATGGCTTCGAGCTGGCCGCGGGCATCGGCGCCCTCGAGTTTGCGCGCGGTCACGTCGGTAGCAAATTTGATGATCTTGACCGCCTTGCCAGTCTTGTCGAGCACGGGATTATAGGAGGCCTGAATCCAGACCTCGCGGCCGCCCTTGCCGATGCGCTTGTATTCGGCAGCCTGAAACTCACCGCGGCGCAGCCGGTCCCAGAATTCGCGATATTCAGCGCTATTGGCATAATCGGCCTCGACGAACATGCGGTGATGATGGCCGGCGATTTCGGCAAGGTCATAGCCAAGGGCGGAACAGAAATTCTCGTTGGCGGTCAAAACAACGCCATCAAGCGAGAATTCAATCATGGCCTGTGAGCGTGACATGGCCGCAATGATCGACAGTGCGTTATCGACATTTTCCTTGCGGCTTCGACCGGCAAAAGCATTCCCAAACATCTATCGTCCCCCTGGCGCACATTGAGCTGGCGCATTCCGTTGAGGAGAATTGGTAGATTTTCTGAGTTAATGCCAAGTTACTTTCAAAAAACACTTAAAACTTTTGCAAAACAGCACAGATTTTTTGAAGAAAAATAAAGAGCATTTTTTGCTCTTTTATATAAATAGACAATATATCATTGAGCAATAATTGCTCGATTGGTGAGATTATAAAATATAAAATATTTTATGCGGCAAATTTCGGATTATTTCAGGAGATTATATTATTAATACAGGAATATGGATTATAGATATTTGAAGTCTGGTTTGGCAGGTCATAAGCAAGATTTGATGGCTTATTTCCATGATCAGGACTTAATTTAGCAAACACAAATGTGTATCAAGGGACGGGGTTGGGCACGAAAACTGCCAGTTTCATTGATATGACAGGTAAAATTTCGATATATCAGCTAAATACCGAGGGTCCGTCTGGCATATATGTATGGAATCTGAAAACAAAACACTCTCGAACGCAGAGCTTAAATTGCTTGAGGAAAAGATGATCCTCGGCATGTGGTCCTGGCATCTGGACAGCAATCGTCTCGAATGGTCTGCGGGCATGTTTCGCATGCTTGGTCTTGATGAGAAAACCGACAAACCCGATTTTGCGCTCTATCGCAGTCTGGTGCATCCCGATGATCAACTCGATTTCAGTGCGCCGGCCCATCTGATCGGCAGCGGGGCGTTTGATGCACGCGAGTTCAGGGTGATCCGGCGGGATGGGGCCCTGCGCTGGCTCAAGAGCCATGGCCGGCTGGTGCATGATGCAGAGGGCAAGCCCGAATACATGATCGGCTTTGCCTATGATGTGACCCATATGCATGCGGCAATCGAGGCCTATGGCGTGCAAAACGAGCTGTTTGCGGCGCTCAAGCAATTGTTCAATGTCAATATATGGCGCACCGAGGCCGATGGCACGGTATCCGACCCGATTGCCTGGTGGCGGGATACCGGCCGGGGTGGCGCGCGCGCCACCGGCTGGGCGCGCTTGCAGGATGTGCATCCCGATGACCGGCAATCGGTGCGCGATGCCTGGGACCGGGCCTTGCGTGATGGCAGCCGCTATTCCGCCAGTTTTCGCCTGCTGCTGGAGGATGGCACTACGGTGCATACAACTTCCCTGGCGGTGGCCATGCGCGATTCCGAGGGCAAGGTCACCGGCTGGCTGGGATGCGGTTTTCGCCACCGCAATGATGGCGGGCTTTCGGGGCATTTGCTGGCGGCTGACACGGCTGAGAGTTGTTTGATCGAGCCGGCGCAGGTGCGGGCGGCACGGGCCTATCTCGGCTGGTCGGGCAGCGAGCTTGCCCGCCGGGCCGGTGTGTCGTTTTCGACCGTGCGGCGGATTGAAACCGTGGGCGCGCAGAATATGCGCGAACAAAATCTCGTCGCTATCCGGCAGGCATTTGAAAAAGCCGGTATCGGCTTTGTGTCCGGCGAAAATGGCGTCTCGGGTGTGTTCCTCAACGGCCTGCGCAATGGGTAAACCCGATGACCGGACACCCGTTTCAGCTATCGGGTGACGGGAGGCCGGGCGGTGGTGCCGGGGTCTCTGCGCGGGGCAGGGCGGCGCGCCATTGTTGCAGGAAGATACGGCGTTTGGCGGCATCAAGCCCGACCAGCAGCGCGGGGCTGAGGGTGATGGGGCGCAGGGTCTGCGGATCCGGGTCGCCGGTCAGTTCCGCGATCAGATCACTGCCATTGATCGGCGAGAGCAGACGGGCTTCGCCGGAGAGAATTTTCCGCCCGGGTTCCGACAGCATGAAGGCGAGAAAGGCCCGTGCCAGTTCCGGCGCATCGGCATCGCGCGAGATGAACCCGGCCCGGGCCATGATCAGGGTATAATCATTGGGCAGGACGACCCCGAGGCGCGGATCGGTCTGGATGCGCGACAGGGCATAAGAGCCGAGCACATTATAGCCCACCAATAGCCGCCCATCGGCAACCCGGTCGAGAATTTCGGCGGTGCAGCAGAACAATTGCGCTTCATTGCGCCCGAGCCCCTCCACCAGCCGGCCCCAGGTGCTGGCCTGGATCGCGTCCTGAAAGGCGAACAGATAGCCCACCCCTGAGGTCTCGATATCATAGCTGCCGACCTTGGCGCGGAAGTCGTCGCTGTCGCGCAACAGATCGATCAGGTCGAAGCGGCTTTGCGGGGCCTTGCGGCTGGCAAACCATGCCTTGTTGTAAACGATCACTGCCGGCTCAAAGGTGAGGCCGAACAATTCATCGCGCCAGCGGGCCCAGTCGGGCAAGAGGGTGCCGAGTTCGGGACCGGCGGAGCGGGCACAGCCGTCATTGACCAGTTTGAGCTGCTGATCGATTGAGGAGCTGACAATCAGGTCGGCGACAAATTGCCGGTCGTCGCAGGCCGCCGCGACATGGGCGCTCAGTTCATTGGTGGTGAGCTCGCGATAGGTGATGGCCACATTCGGGCGCTGTTGCTGGAAGGCGCGGATGATCGGGGCAAAAATGACGAAATCGGTCGTGCTTTCAATGACCAGATGTGCGTTTTCTGTCTCAAGCGCTGCCAGCCGGGTTTCGGTGGCAAGGCCCGGTGTGGTGACAAGCAGGAACAGGGCGAGCAGCAATCGTCTCATGAGGTCACCACGTCAAATTCCAGTCCGATTTCAAAACCGCCGCCGGGCGAGCGGGCCATGATCAGCCGGGCACCGTGGGAGGCGGCAACCGCCGAGACTATCGACAGGCCGAGCCCGGCGCTGTCCGGTTCAATGCCATCGGAGGTGAAGCGTTCACCGATATGGGCGGCCAGAGCCTCGGGAATGCCGGGGCCGGCATCGCGCACGAGAATGGTGGCACGATTATCGGTCGGGGCGCTGACCACGAGTGCCACGGGCTGGCGGCCATGTTTGACCGCATTGTTCAAAAGGTTCTTCACCGCCTCGCGCAGGCTGACCAGATCGCCGCGCACCATGACCGCATCATGGGGCAGGTCGACACTGATCGCCGTATCGGCGGTGGCGCGGGTTTGCCGTTCCGCTTCAAGGGCCACGCGGCGAAGATCGATTTCCTGCAGCGCAGCGGAATCGGCGCGATGCGAAATCAGCGCATGGCTGAGTAATTGGTCGGCGAGCCGCCCAAGCCCGACGCTGCGGGCATAAAGCCGCCGGTGCAGACGCTCGAGTTTTACCGGATCAGTTTCATCCAGGGCGAGCTGGGCCTGGGCGCGCAGGGCCGTGATCGGGGTGCGGATCTGGTGGGTGGCGTCGGCGACAAAATTCTGCATCACCTCAATGCGCCGGTCGAGCCGATGCATGAACCGGTTGATCGCGGCCACCAGCACCGCCACTTCCTCGGGCGCGGGGACGTTGATCGGCGACAGGTCATTGACGTCACGGCTGAGAATGGCGCGTTCGACCCGGGCGAGGGGGCGCAGGGCAATCCGCACCACAATCATGGCGACGAACAGCAATACAATGCCGGCAATGGCGATGATCAACACGGCCTGGGTGGTGATGGACCGGGCCAGCGCCGTGCGCTCGCCGGTGGTCTGGGCGACAATGACCGAGACCGCGCCGCTGATCGAGCGTTCCGCCAATTGCCGGGTCAAATAGACGGCGCGAATATCGGTGTCTTTATATCGGGCCCGGTAAATCACGTCGCTGCCATGCCCGTCACCGGGCAAAGGCAGGTCGGCATAGCCGGTCAGGGTTTGGCCCGTGGGCCCGAGAATGCGATAAAATACCCGGTCGGTACGGGCCAGCGAGAGCAGTTCAAATGCGGAGACGGGCAGATCAACATCGGCCATGCCATCGGTGACGCTGACGCGTTCGGCAATCTGCAAGGCGGCACCCCGCAAGAGCCGGTCAAAGGTTTCGTCGGCTGCGGCCTGACCATAGCGGTTGGCGGCGATAATCGTGCCGATGACCACGACGACGAGGATCAGCATCATGGCGGTGCCGAGCCGGAAGGCCACGGACTGATGCCGCCGGGTGAGGGGCAGGGGGGTGCTCATGCCAGCGGTTTATCCACTCTGATCATGGCCTGATAGCCCAGCCCGCGCAGGGTGCGGATTTCAAGATCAGACGCGCCGAGCTTGCGCCGCAGGCGCGCGATATAGACCTCGACGGCATTGAGCCCGGCCTCACCGGTCAGCCCGTAAAGGCGGGAATAGAGTTCCTCTTTTTGCAAGACCCGGTTGAGATTGCCCATGAAGGTTTCCAAAAGAATGAATTCGCGCCGGGTCAGCTCAACCTCGATGGTATCGACCGCAACGGTGCGGGCGGCGAAATTACAGCTGAGATTGCCGGCCGTTACCACGGCCTCGCTGGCCCCGTGCTGGCGCCTTGTGATGGCGCGGGCCCGCGCTTCGAGTTCGCGCAGGTCAAACGGCTTGACCAGATAATCATCGGCACCGAAATCGAGCGCGTCGATCTTGTCTTCCACCTGCATGCGCGCGGTCAGCACCAGAACCGGTACGCCGTTTTTGGCGGCACGCAATTGCTTGAGGAACATCAGCCCCGATCCATCGGGCAGGTTGATATCGAGAATGAACAGATCATAGGGGTCGAGCCCGGCAAAATGGCTGGCGTCCTCGAGCGTTGCCGCCACATCGCAGACATGCCCCTGCCGCGAAAAATGCGCCAGAATGGCTTCGGCCACGTCCTCGGTGTCTTCAACGACCAGAATGCGCAACCGGATGCCCCTCCTCGGGCGATGACAGGTTGATGAAAGCTTGGCGGCTTATGCTCTGCCCGACCTTTACACGAATTATGTGTGACAGGAACTCTGGGAGGAACATCATGAAGAAGTTTATCGTAGCCGGTGCGGCTACCCTTTTTGCCGTCTTTGCCGTTGCGGGTTCCGCATTGGCATTCGAGCCTGAGAATACCGAATGCGTTGCGCCGGCGGGTGCCGGTGGCGGTTGGGATTTTACCTGCCGCCAGATCGGCAAGACCCTTTATGATCTCAAGATCGTGCCGAACCCGATGCAGGTGACCAACCTTGCCGGTGGTGGCGGTGGCGTGGCTTACGCCGAAGTCGTGGCCAAGCAGAACGACAATAATGATCTGATCGTTGCCGCATCGTCCGCGACAACTACCCGTCTGGCCCAGGGGGCTTTCCCCGGTGCCAATATGGACCAGGTGCGTTGGCTGGGTACGGTTGGTGCTGACTATGGCGTGATTGCCGTGGCCAAGGATTCCCCGATCAATTCGCTGACCGAGCTGCTGGATGCGGTGAAGGCCGATCCGTCCTCGATCGCCTTTGCCGGCGGTTCTGCGGTGGGTGGCTGGGATCATCTTAAAGTGCTGATCGCGACCAAGGCCTACGGCATCGAAGATGCCCGTTCGATCAAATATGTTGCCTTTGAGGGCGGTGGCGAAGCCATTACCCAGCTTTTGGGCAACCACGTGCAGGCGTTCACCGGTGATATTTCCGAGGCCAAGGGCTTCGTTGATTCCGGCGATATCAAGGTTCTTGCCGTTCTCGCCGAGCAGCGTTTGCCGGGCGATGAATTCAAGGATTTCCCGACCGCCATCGAACAGGGTGTTGATGCTGTTGGTGCCAACTGGCGCGGGTTTTATGCCCCCGGCGGGATGAGCGATGACGCCTATTACTTCTGGGCCAATGCCATCAAGACCGCTTACGAAAGCGATGAGTGGAAGGCTGTGATGGAAGCCAACGGCCTGATGCCGCTTGAAGGCTGGGGTGACAAGTTCACCGGCTTTGTACGGGGCCAGATCGATGCGACCGAAACATTGTCGCGCGAAATCGGTATTCTGCAGTAGTATAACCAAACAAGCTTGCCGCGGACGGACCGGTAAAAGCCGGCCGCCTGCGGCAAGTCCATTACGGGGAGGTGTCCAATGAGCGACAGAATTCTTGGAGGCGCCTGCTTGTTGCTGGCCGCCCTTTATATTTTCTTTGCAACACAAATTCAGGTCGGCTTCATGTCCGACCCCATGGGGCCCAAGGCCTTCCCGATATTGATCGGGGTGGTGCTGGCGATTGCCGGTATCTATCCGCTGATGCGGCCCGATCCGGAACCGGAATGGCCCGCGCTTGGCCGCTTGCTGGAAATCGTTTTCGCCGTGGCGGTCATGGTTGGCTATACCTATGCCCTGCCCGAAATCGGCTTCACTGTTTCAACCGCTGTTGCTGCCGGCCTGTTGAGCTGGCGGTTGGGCGCGACGCCGATCAAGGCGGGCATTGCCGGTATTGTTATTGCGGTGACGATTTTCGTTTTGTTCCGCGTGGTACTCAAACTGTCGCTGGCCCTCGGGCCCTGGGGGTTCTGATATGGATGTTTTTGCACAACTCGCGGACGGATTTGTTGTCGCGCTGACCTGGCAAAATCTGGGTCTGGCGCTGATTGGCTGTCTGCTCGGCACCATGATCGGCGCATTGCCGGGCCTTGGGCCGACCAATGGCGTTGCCATTCTCATTCCGCTCGCCTTCACCCTTGGCCTGTCAGCCACCCCGGCGCTGATCCTTTTGACCTCGGTTTATTACGGGGCCATGTATGGCGGGCGCATTTCCTCGATCCTGCTCAATATTCCCGGTGATGAACCGGCACTGATGACCACGCTCGATGGCTATCCGATGACCAAGAAGGGGCAGGCGGGTGAAGCGTTGGCGCTCTCGGGCATTGCCTCGTTTGTCGGTGCGTTCTTTGCCACCTGGGGGCTGGTCTTTCTGGCCCCGCAGCTGGTCAAGATTGCCCTGCTGTTCGGCCCGGCCGAATATTTCGCCCTGTTCACGCTGGCCTTTGCCACCCTTGGCGGCATTGCCTCGAAAAACCAGTCCAAGGCCGCGATTGCCGCCGCTATCGGCATTGCCATTGCCATGATCGGTGTTGATCACCAGACCGGCGTGCCGCGCCTGACCTTTGGCCAGATCCATCTTTATGAGGGCATCAGCTTTCTGGTGGCCATTGTAGGGCTGTTTGCGATTTCCGAAGTGCTGTTGTTTTTAGAGCATGCCAAGGGCAAGGCACCGGAGGCGGCGGGCACAAAGCTCGGACGCATTACCGTGCCCTTGCCGATGCTGAAACAGACCAGCGGCACCATGGCCCGCAGCACGGTTGTCGGCTTTCTCGCCGGCGTATTGCCGGGGGCCGGCGCGTCGCTCGGTTCGTTCATCGCCTATACGATCGAAAAGCGGATCAGCGATAAGGACGGTACCTTCGGCAAGGGTGATCCGCGCGGTGTTGCAGCGCCCGAAGCGGGCAATAACGCAGCTGCTGGCGGGGCGCTGGTGCCCATGCTGGCGCTTGGTGTGCCGGGTTCCGGCACAACCGCCGTGTTGCTGGCCATGCTGATGGCGCTCAATATCACCCCGGGCCCATTGCTGTTCACCCAGCATCCTGATGTGGTCTGGGGGCTGATTGCCGCCTTGTTCATCGGCAATATCATGCTGCTGCTGCTCAATGTGCCGATGGTGGGCCTGTTTGTGCGCGTCTTGCAGGTGCCGTCCAAATATCTGATGCCTGCCGTGGCGATGATCTCCTTTGTCGGTATCTATGGCATTTCGGGCTCGACATTCGATTTGTTGATGATGATCATTTTCGGTGTGGTCGGCTATGTGCTGCGCAAACTGGAGGTGCCGATGGTGCCGGTCATTCTGGGGATTTTGCTCGGCAATGAAATGGAAAAGAGCCTCCGCCGGGCGCTGACCATTTCCGATGGCGATGTGTCCATTCTCTGGGGATCGCCGCTGGCTGTGACGATCTGGGCCTTGGCGATTTTCGGCTTTATCGCCCCGATCCTGTTCGGCCGCTTCCTCAAGCCACGGCCCCAAAAAGACCCGAGCGTTTCACCGTAACGCATACGAGGTTGCCGGCTGGCACTTGCTGGCCGGCGGCCTCCCCTCGGCAATAGCATTGCCGGGATGAAGGGCCGCTTGGTCCGGCTGCAGGCCTTGGCCTGTTTGCCCGAACCTTGCCTTTGAGTTGAACTCCCCCGAACCGATAAATGTCCGATCGCCGTCAAATAGCCGGGATTGCGCTGGATCAAGGTCATTGGCCCCGTAGCTTTTTATAAAGGCCAAGTGGCGAAAGGCTGCGGGAGACAGGGTTCAACAAGCGGCGGGGTGCAATGTGACCGGATCAACCGCACGCCATGTTCTGGCGGTCAATGGCGGCTCATCGAGCATCAAGTTTGCTGTCTACGCGCCCGGCATGCCGCCGGTGCTGCAATTGGCCGGGCGGATCGAGCGTATTGGCCTTGCCGATACCAGCATGATCGTCGAGACACCGGGCCACACCAGCCCTGAGACGATTGTGCTGGGAACGCTTGACCAACAGGCTGCCACAACCCACCTGCTCGACTGGCTGAACGACCAGCCCGCGCTGACGGATCTTGGTGCCATCGGTCATCGGGTGGTCAATGGCGGTGCGGGACATGGCCGCCCCGAAAAGATTGATGCCGCCCTGATTGCGCGATTGCAAGCCATTGCCGGCTTTGCCCCCGAACACCTGCCGGCGGAAATAGCCCTGATCGAACGGTTTCACCGCCATTTCCCTGACCTGCCGCAGATCGCCTGTTTCGATACCGGGTTTCACCGGCAGATGCCGGTCGTGGCCAGGCTGTTGCCGATCCCGCGCCGCTACTATCGCGCCGGGGTGGAACGCTATGGGTTCCACGGCCTCTCCTATGCGTTTTTGCTCGAAGAGCTCGAAACCCTTGCTGGCCCGAAGGCTGCCAATGGCCGGGTGATCATGGCGCATATCGGCAATGGCGTCAGCCTTGCAGCCGTCAAGGACGGGCATTCTGTCGATACCAGCATGGCGTTTTCCCCGGCCGCCGGCGTGGCCATGGGCACCCGTTCGGGTGATCTCGATCCGGGTCTTTTCTGGTATCTGACCGGCGACGGGGACATGAGCCCGGCCGCGTTTCATAAAATGGTCAATCACGAATCCGGGCTTTTGGGTCTCTCCGAGACCAGTGCTGACCTGCGCGACCTGTTGGCGCTTGAGGCAACCGACAGCCGGGCTGCCGAGGCCGTCGCTTTATTCTGCTATCAGATCCGCAAATGCATTGGGGCCTATGCGGCGGCGCTGGGCGGGGTGGATACCCTGATTTTTGCTGGCGGCATTGGCGAGAATGCCAGCCCGATCCGCGAACGCATTTGTGCCGAGCTTGGCTTTTTGGGCATTGTTCTCGACCCGGTGCGGAACGGGGAGGGGGCTGGCATTATCTCGGCCCCGGACGCTGCCGTAACCGTGCGGGTGATTGCCACCAACGAAGAGATCATGATTGCCCGGGCAGCGCTCGCGCATCTGCAGACCCCTCAACCGCCGACCTCCCATCACAAGGATCAGCCGTCATGACCACGCCCCTGTCCGATGACCTGTTGCACAAAATGAATGCCTATTGGCGTGCGGCCAATTACCTCTCCGTGGGGCAAATCTACCTGCTCGACAATCCGCTGCTTGAACAAAAGCTCACATTGGAACACGTCAAGCCGCGCCTGCTCGGCCATTGGGGCACCACCCCGGGGCTCAATTTCATTTATGTCCATCTCAACCGCATCATCCGCCAATATGATCTCGACATGATCTATGTGGCAGGCCCCGGCCATGGCGGGCCGGGCCTTGTGGCCAATACCTATCTTGAGGGCACCTATAGCGAGGTCTATCCCGATATCGCGGCCTCGGCTGAGGGCATGAAGGCGCTGTTCAAGCAGTTCTCGTTTCCCGGCGGTATTCCAAGCCATGTGGCGCCGGAGACGCCAGGCTCGATTCACGAGGGCGGGGAGCTGGGTTACGGGCTGATGCATGCCTATGGCGCGGCGTTTGATAATCCTGATCTGATCGTCGCTTGTGTGGTGGGAGACGGAGAGGCGGAAACCGGGCCGCTGGCGACGAGCTGGCATTCCAATAAATTCCTCAACCCCGCCCGCGACGGTGCGGTTCTGCCCATTCTCCATCTCAATGGCTTCAAGATCGCCAGCCCCACCATTCTGGCGCGGATTGATGAGGATGAGCTCGAGGCGCTGATGCGCGGCTATGGCTACAAGCCCTATATCGTTGCCGGGGATGATCCGGACACAATGCATCAGCTGATGGCCACAACGCTTGATCGGGCCGTGGCCGATATCAAGGCCATTCAGGCCGAGGCTCGCAGCGATGGGTTCAGCAAACGCCCGGCCTGGCCGATGATCATTCTGCGCAGCCCCAAGGGCTGGACCGGCCCCAAACAGGTGGATGGCAAGAAGACCGAGGGTTCATGGCGGTCGCATCAGGTGCCGCTCGCCAATATTGCCGGCAATCCTGAACATTTGCAGATCCTGCAGGATTGGCTCGAAAGTTATCGGGCGGCAGAATTGTTTGACGCGAGCGGCAAGCTGATCCCGGAACTGGCAGCGCTTGCACCCGAAGGCCCGCGGCGCATGGGGGCCAATCCCCACGCCAATGGGGGGCTGTTGCTGCGCGATCTGGTTCTGCCCGATTTCCGTGATTATGCCGTCGCCGTCGAGGCCCCCGGCACTGTTTCTGCTGAGGCAACGCGCGTGACCGGCATGTTCCTCCGCGATGTGATGGCGCAAAATAAAGCCAGCGCCAATTTTCGTGTGTTCGGGCCGGATGAAACCACCTCCAACCGGCTCACCCCGGTCTTTGAGGTCACCGATCGCGGTTTTACCGGGACCATTGAGGCCGATGATACTGGCCTCGCGCCGGACGGGCGGGTGATGGAAGTGCTCAGCGAGCATCTCTGCCAGGGCTGGCTTGAGGGCTATTTGCTGACCGGGCGGCACGGATTTTTCTCCTGCTATGAGGCGTTCATCCATGTAGTGGACTCCATGTTCAACCAGCATGCGAAATGGCTCAAGGTCACCAATGAAATTCCCTGGCGCGCGCCGATCGCCTCGCTGACCTATCTGCTGACCTCCCATGTCTGGCGTCAGGACCATAACGGGTTCAGCCATCAGGACCCCGGTTTCATCAATCATGTGGTGAACAAGAAGGCCGATACGATCCGGGTCTATCTGCCGCCCGATGCCAATACGCTTTTATCGGTCACCGACCATTGTCTGAGAAGCCGGCAATACATCAATGTGATCATCGCGGGCAAACAGCCCGAGCCGCAATATCTCGATATCGATGCGGCCATTGCCCATTGCCGTAAAGGCGTGGGCAAATGGGACTGGGCCAGTACCGATGGGGCGAAGGAACCCGACGTGGTGATGGCCTCTGCCGGGGACGTGCCGACGCTCGAAACCCTCGCCGCGGCCGATTTGTTGCGGCGACACCTGCCGGACCTCAAGGTCCGCGTCATCAATGTGGTTGATCTCATGGCGCTTCAAGCCACCGGCGATCACCCCCATGCCTTGAGCGACGCCGCCTTCGGCGAATTGTTCACCCATGACAAGCCGGTGATCTTTGCCTTTCACGGCTATCGCTCGGTGATCCACCAGCTCACCTATAATCGCATCAATCACGACAATTTTCATGTGCACGGTTTCAAGGAAGAAGGCACCACAACCACGCCCTTCGACATGGCGGTGATGAACGAAATCGACCGGTTTCATCTGGCCGGCGATGTGGTGCGCCGGGTGCCGGGACTGGCTGATAAAGCGGGCGCGCTGATGGATTTTCTCGACGCAAAGCTTGCCGAGCATGCCCGTTACATCCGCCAGCGCGGCGAGGACATGCCCGAAATCCGCAACTGGAAATGGGGGCAGGGTGGTTGAGGCGCGGCTCCAGATAAGCTTTGTTTCCCGGCCTGACCGGTGCATGAATAAAATAGACGGATCCCTATGACACAGGAAAAATCAACCCAATGACAATCCGCAATCTCGATCACGCGTTTCAGCCCCGCTCAGTGGCGATCATTGGGGCGTCGGGGCGTCCCGGTGCGGTGGGTAAGGTGGTATTGGACAATGTGCTGGCCGGCGGGTTTGCCGGTGCGGTCTGGCCGGTCAATCCCAAATATGCCGAACTGGGCGGCAAGCGCTGTTATCACGCCGTGGCCGACCTGCCCGAAGCCCCCGATCTCGCTGTCATCATGACGCCGCCGCAATCGGTGCCGGGGCTGATTGCTGAACTCGGGGCCAAGGGCACGCGGGCGGCTGTGGTGCTGACCGCAGGGCTGACCGCTGAATCGGGGCTGCGCCAGCAAATGCTCGATGCGGCCAAACCCTATTTGTTGCGGATCATCGGGCCGAACACGATCGGGCTCTCCTTGCCCCCGCTCGGGCTCAATGCCGGCTTTGCCCATCTGCCGGCCCGGGCCGGCCGGCTGGCGCTGATCTCGCAATCGGGTGCCATTGCCACCACGCTGATCGATTGGGCCGCGGACAAGGAACTGGGCTTTTCCCATATCATTTCGCTGGGGGACATGGCGGATGTCGATGTCGGTGATTGCCTCGACATGCTGGCCAATGATCCGGGCACCAATGCCATTCTCATGTATCTCGAGACCGTCTCCAATCCGCTCAAATTCATGTCGGCGGCCCGGGCTGCCTCGCGGTTAAAGCCGGTCATTGCCGTCAAATCGGGCCGGCATGAAAAGGCGGCCAAGGCAGCGGCGACCCATACCGGGGCGCTGGCGGGGGCCGACCGTGTGGTGGATGCCGCGCTGCGCCGTGCCGGTATTTTGCGGGTGACCGAACTTGCGGAATTGTTTGATGCGGCCGAGGTTATGGCGCGCTTCCACCCGCTCGCGTCGGGGCGGCTTGGCATTGTCACCAATGGTGGTGGTGCCGGGGTGCTGGCGGTCGACAAGCTGATGGATGAGGAAGGGGACCTGGCCGACCTTAGCCCCGAAACCCTCGACGCGCTCAATGCTTTTTTGCCCGAAACATGGTCGCATGCCAATCCGGTGGACATTATCGGTGATGCCCCGCCCGAGCGGTATCGCCGCGCCATTGCAACCGTTGCCGCCGATCCCGGGGTCGATGCGCTGATGGTGATCAATTGTCCAACGGCCCTCGGTTCGCCTGCAGCGGCCGCCGAAGTGGTGGGCGAACTGGTGACAGCCGGCAGTGTCAACGGCAAGCCGGTGCTGGCCTGCTGGCTGGGCGATCATGCTGCCCGTCCGGCCCGGCATGTCCTGCAAAAGGCCGGGGTCGCCAGTTTTGATACGCCGGGCGAGGCCATTCAGGCGCTGTCATTTCTGACCGGCTGGGGCCAGCGCCAGCAAGCGCTGATGCGTGTGCCCGCGCGCCGTGGCGAAGATGTGATTACAGACCGCCATGCCGCCGAGGCCATATTCGTGAAAGTAGCCGCCGAAGGCCGGGCGGTGCTGACTGAGGACGAAGCCAAGCAGGTGCTCAAGGCCTATGGCATCCGGATTACCGAAACCCTGGTGGCTGAAACGCCTGAAGCGGTGGCGGCAGCGGCGGAAACCCTGTTGCCTGATGCGGGCGCGGTGGTGGTCAAGCTGCTCTCCAAAACCATCAGCCACAAATCCGATGTGGGCGGTGTTGTGCTCAATATCGGCAATGGTGCCGATGCGGCCAAGGCGGCGCGTGATATTATCGCCCGGGTGGAAAAGGCCCGGCCCGGTGCCCGGATCGATGGGTTCACCATTCAGCCGATGATCAGCCTCAGCGGCTCTCATGAGCTGATTATCGGCGTCGATGAGGACCCGATTTTCGGCCCGGTCATTCTGTTTGGCGCCGGGGGTACCTCGGTGGAAGTACTGGCGGATACGGCCATCGGCCTGCCGCCCTTCGATGATGTGCTGGGCGCGGACATTATCAGCCGCACCCGTATTTCGAGGCTGCTGGCCGGTTATCGTGACCGGCCCGCCGCCGATCGCCAGTCCATCCTGCATGCGCTCAATGCGGTCTCGCAGCTGGTGGTGGATTTCCCCTGTCTCAAGGCGCTCGATATCAATCCGCTTCTGGCCAGTGCCAATGGCAGCATTGCCCTTGATGCCCGGATCGAGATTGACCCGGCGCGGATTGATGAGCCGGCCCCCAATCCCCGGCTGGCGCTTCGGCCCTATCCGGGTGAATGGACACGGGGCATTCTGGTTGAGGGCAACCAGCATTTCGTGCTGCGGGCGATCAAGCCGTCGGATGTGGCGCTTTATCCCGCATTTTTCGAAAAAGTGACGGCCGAGGATATCCGCCTGCGCTTCAACCAGCCGCAGCGGCGGGTGCCGCAGGACATGTTGTTGCGCTTTACCCAGATCGATTATGACCGGGAAATGGCTTTCGTCGCCATCGATCCGGAAACCGGGGCATTGGGCGGGGTGGCGCGTCTTGCCGCCGATCCGGACCGGGACAAGGCCGAATATGGCATATTGGTGCGCTCCGACCTGCAGGGCATCGGCTTGGGCTGGGCCCTGCTCAGCCATTTGCTCAAATATGCCCGCACGGCGGGAATCGGGGAAGTCTTTGGCACCATTTCGGCTCAAAACCGCAAGATGCTGGAAATGTGCGAGCGGCTGGGCTTTGCCGTGTCCCATGACCCCAACGAGCCGGGTGGCAGCATAGCCCGGATTTTCCCCGCAGAAGCGGCGATCGCGATTGAGGATTAGAGGGGCGCTTTGAGGGCAAGCCGGTTGTCTTGCCGGCCGGGTGCCGTTACCATCTGCATTCCGGCGGTCACGCGGCATCAGGTTGATTTGAATGAACGATGAATCGGCAACGTCGCCGTCTTTGGCTGGGCAGGCCTCGAAATTGCAGGCCATTTTGCAGTCTGCAGTCGACGCCATCATTACCATTAACGTCGATGGCATCATCGCCACGGTCAATCCTGCCGCCGAGAAACTGTTTGGCTATAGCGAAGCTGAATTTGTCGGCCGCAATGTGCATTTTCTCATGCCCGAGCCCTATCACTCGGAACATGACGGCTATTTGCGCAATTACCGGGTTTCGGGCACCCGCAAGATTATCGGCATTGGCCGCGAGGTTATCGGTCAGCGTCAGGACGGCACAACATTCCCCATGCATCTGGCGGTCAGCGAATTCAAGATTGACGGTGAGGTGCATTTCACCGGCATCATTCGCGATCTGACCGCGCACAAGGCCACCGAACAGGCGTTGCGCCAGGCCCAGAAGATCGAGGCCATGGGCCAGCTTACCGGCGGCATTGCCCATGATTTCAATAATCTTCTGACGGTCATCATCGGCAATCTGGAAATGCTGGAGGCACGGCTGACGACGCCGGATCAGCGTGAACTGGCGACGGAAGCGCTGGAAGCAGCAGAGCTCGGTGCCCGGCTGACAGGCCGTTTGCTGGCCTTTGCCCGCCGCTCCCATCTGGCACCCGAAGTGGTCAATTTCAATACATTCGTCCTCGGGCTGACCGACATGCTGCACCGCACGCTCGGGGAGACGGTGTTTCTCAGCACGGCCCTCAGCCCGGAACTGTGGTCGGTACGCGTCGACCCTTCCCAGGTTGAAAGTGCCATCGTCAACCTTGCGGTCAATGCCCGTGATGCCATGCCCGAAGGCGGGCGGCTGATCGTTGAGACGCGCAATGCAGTGGTTGATGCGGATTATGCGGCGGGTGATGAACGGCTGACGCCGGGCGAATATGTGCGCCTGTCGGTCTCCGATACGGGCACCGGCATGGACAGTGCTGTGCGCGACAAGGCGTTTGAGCCCTTCTTTACCACCAAGGAAACCGGGCGCGGCACCGGGCTTGGCCTCTCGATGATCTATGGTTTTGCCAAGCAATCGGGTGGCCATGCCAGCATTTACAGCGAGCCGGGCAAGGGCACGACGGTCAATCTCTATCTGCCCCGGCACCGTGCTGCTGACGAACCGGCCGAGGCCGGGGCGGCGGACATGCTGCTGGATACCGGGAATGGCGAAGTCGTGCTGGCCGTCGAGGATGACGCAAGGGTACGCCGGCTGACGGTCTCCCGCCTCAAGCAGCTTGGCTATACCGTGTTGGAGGCTGGCACGGGTGCCGAGGCCCTCGAGGTGCTGGCGGCCAATGACGGCATCGATTTGCTGTTTTCCGATCTGGTCATGCCCGGCGGCATGAGCGGCTATGAATTATGCGCCAGGGCGCGGGCGCTTTATCCGCAAATCAAGGCCCTGCTGACCTCGGGCTATGCCGAGGAACTGGCTGAATCCGACAAGCTGGCTTCCGAACAGCTCAAGGTATTGCGCAAGCCCTATCGCCTGGCCGATTTGTCCAAGGCTGTCGGTGAGGCTCTGGCCGAACCGGGGCGCTGATACCGCCCGGCAATCTGGTTTTTCACAAAATATCCACATTCCTCATGATTTTTCATGAATTGTCATCGTTTTTCATGATAATGGTGAGATGGAACGATTTTTCATGAAGAATCAGGGGTTTTCATGGAACAGGCAGCACAGCAGGATTTTTCAGGCGAGATAACGGTTTTTCAGGACCGGCGTTTGCCCGAACCGGCGCGTCCCGCCGGCTATGCCGCCCTGATCGATGCCTATGGGCTCCGTGTGCCGCTGCCGCGCACATTGGCTGCCACCAGCGCCCGCCACCATGTGCTTGAGCGTGACGGCTGGCGCATTCTCACCCCCCGGCATGCACCTCAGCCCAGCCTTGAGGGCCATCTGACCTTTGCCCTTAAATATGAGGGGCTCGACCTGGCCGTGCTCAAGCGCCTGTTTATGGCGCTGCCCGCGCGTGCCATCGAAGATCTGGTCCAGGCCAAGCCGACCGGGATCTATGCCCGCCGGATCTGGTTTCTTTATGAATGGCTGACGGGGGAGGAACTCGACCTGCCGCCGCTCCAGCGCGGCTCTTACGTGGAAATTGTCGATCCGCGCCAGCAATGGGCCGGGGCGGCGGTTAATGTACAGCGCCAGCGGGTGCGCAATAATCTGCCCGGCACGCCGGCCTTTTGCCCGCTGGTGTTCCGCACGGAAAAGCTGACGCGCTTCACCGCCATGAATCTCGCTGCCCGGGCGCAACAGGCCGCCGACAAGGTGCCCGCCGATGTGCTTGCCCGGACCGCGGCTTTCCTGCTGCTCAAGGATTCGCGCGCCAGCTATGTCATTGAGGGGGAAACCCCGCCGCAGGACCGGGTTCAGCGTTGGGGCCGGGCCATTGGCGAAGCGGGCACCCATCCGCTCGATCTCGACGAACTGTTGCGGCTGCAGGCCCTCGTTATTGGCGATGCCCGTTTTGTGCATATGGGGCTGCGCGAGGAGGGGGGCTTTATTGGCGAACGCGACCGGGAAAGCCGCGCGCCATTGCCTGAGCATATCAGCGCGCGCCATGAAGACCTGCCCGCCCTGATCGCAGGCATGCTGGCCTTTGATCAGTCAGCAGCCCATGATCTCGATCCGGTCATTGCTGCAGCGGTGCTGGCCTTCGGCTTTGTCTATATTCACCCCTTTGAGGACGGCAATGGCCGGTTGCACCGCTATCTCATTCATCACGTATTGGCTGAGCGCGGCTTTAATCCGCCCGGTGTGGTGTTTCCGGTTTCGGCGGCCATTCTTGCCGCCATTACCGATTATCGGGCCACGCTTGAAAGCTATTCGCGCCGTTTGCTGCCGGTGATCTCCTGGCGTCCGACCGGCAAGGGCAATGTGGAAGTGCTCAATGATACCGGTGATTTCTACCGGTTTTTCGACGCCACGCCCCATGCCGAATTCCTGTTCGAGTGCGTCCGGCAAACCATTGAAAATGATCTGCCCCAGGAGGCTGATTATTTGCGGCGGCATGATGCAGCGATCCGCGGCATCACCCACAGGATCGAAATGCCGGACCGGTTGGCCGATGATTTCATCATGTTTGTGCGCCAGAATGGCGGTGTTTTGGCGCGCAAACGCCGTGCCCATGAATTTGCGCTATTGACCGATGCCGAGGTGACGGCTCTGGAGGCGATCGTCAATGAGGCCTTTGCCGGCTTTGGCGAGGCGCTGGGCCAGCCGGAAAGCTGACGCCCGGCCCATGCCCCCTCAGGTCGGGGTAAAGCTGTAGCCGGTGCCACGCACGGTTTTGAGCAGGCGCGGGTTTTTCGGGTCTGCCTCGATCTTCTTGCGCAGGCGGGCGATCTGGTTGTCAATGCTGCGGTCATTGGGGGCCCAGTCATGGCCCTTGAGCAGATCCATGATCTGGTCGCGATTGAGCACCCGGTGCGGGTGTTTGGCGAACATGGCCAGCAGGTCGAATTCGCCGCTGGTCAGTTCCAGCATGCCATTTTCCCCATGCAATTCACGCCGGCCGAAATCAAGCACGAAACTTTCGAACCTGTATTGCATCTCGGTTGGTGCCGTGGGGGCAACAGGGCGCGCGTCGGCCCGGCCACGCCGCAGCACCGAGCGCACGCGGGCCAACACTTCGCGCAGATGAAACGGCTTGGCGATATAATCATCGGCCCCGATCTCAAGCCCGACAATGCGATCGATCATGTCGCCCTTGCCCGAAATGATGATAATGGGCACATCCGAGCTCTGGCGCACTTCGCGGGCAATCGCCAGCCCGTCTACGCCCCCCAGATTGAGATCGAGCGTCATCAGGTCAACACCGGACGCAAGACCATCCGTAACCCCGCGCTGATCCACCGCCTCGGAGACACGATAGCCCTCGTCCTCGAGGCAACGGCGCAGCATGCGGCGCACTTTCTCGTCGTCGTCGACAACCAGAATATGATGATTTTTGTTATCCGGCATTATTCCCGCAAATGGGCCGCCACCGCGCGGCGCTTTGTCTGATTCAGTTACGCAATGATACAAACCAATACATAACCCACGCAAGCAGCTTACATGGCCCTGCGCATATTCTCCGTGTGATCGGCACACCGGCCCGGTTCGAGGAGATTGATATTATGCATATGTCTTCAATTGTTTCAGCATCACCCGTTAGCGCTCCCTGGCCTGGTGCACAGGCCACCTTTTTTGACACAAAAATCCTGCAGCCGCATGACACGTTGTTTTATGAAGGCGATGCCGCCGATAATCTTTATGAAGTGCTTGAGGGCGTGGTGCGCAGCTGCAAGATTTTTGCAGATGGCCGCCGCCAGGTCATATCGTTTGCCTTTGCCGGTGATCTGATCGGTTTCGGGCAGGGAGATGTTTTCGGTTTTGATTGCGATGCGCTGTCCACCGTCCATGTGCGTGTCATTCCCAAATCCGCCTTGCTGAAAACCGCGCGCGAACGGCCTGAATTTGGCGAAAAGCTGCTTGAAGTTGCCGCAAACCAGGTGGCCAGCATTCAAAGCCTTTCCATTCTTTTGTGCCGCAAATCGGCCATCGAGAAAATCGCCTCCTTCCTGTTTGACATGGCGGGACGCAAGCCGGACGTGGTCGAGGGGGCACAGATTTCCCTGCCGATGAACCGGTCCGACATTGCTGATTTTCTCGGTCTGACCATTGAGACCGTCAGCCGCACGCTGACCAAGTTGCGCATGATGAATGTGATCGGGCTGCCAAATCGGGGCAATTTCACCGTGCTGAACATGGGCAAACTGCGCTTGCTGGCCGAGTGTGAAGACAGCGTTTTCCGTAATTAATAGCTGCGCTATCCAGCCCCCAGAGACATATGATGCGACCGCCCAGACAAAGAATTGCCCTTTGCATATGCAGTGACACAACTGCCCTGCGGGCAATTTTTGATCGACTTCAACGCTCTGGACTGGCGCTTGGGGACATCGCCATTGCCGGGCCGGAGACAGCCTTGATGGATTGGCCGGCAGAGCCTCTTTCTCCACTTCGGTTCATGCGCACCGCCTCCGGGGCATGGCACCGGGCTGGCGGATCTCCCGCAGCAGAGGGCTGGTTCAGCAGCGCATTCGAGAGCGGGATCAGCCGCGATATCGCCGATAGCCTGCGACGGGATTACGGCGAGGATGCCTGCATGCTTCTCATTCACGTTAATTCGCCTGCCGAGGAAATACAGGTCTCACACTCGCTCCTTAGCGCGACTGCCCGCAGCGTCCAGTTCCATGATCTCGCGTAAACTGGCTGTAATGCCGCCGAGCTAGCGCCGTGGACTGGTCGACAGCAATGGGCTGGCCGTGCATCAGGATCCCGGATCTGACACAATGATTTGGTCGGTCTGGTCCGGGCCGTTGGATGCTTGGCGCCGCAGGATCAGATAAAGGCCGCCAAACGCTATGACACTCCCCGTCACCATGAGAAGATTGAAATGCTCGCCCAGCAGAAAAACGCCCATGGCGACGCTCATCAAGGGCATCATCAGGCCCAGCGGGGCGATGAGACTGGCGGGGTAACGCTGCAATACGCTGAAGTACAACGTGTGCGCGACTATGGTCACTAAAAAAGCGGAGAAGACCCACCCGGCCCAAAAAGGCCAGCCGGCGCTGAAGCTTGCTTGTGCGGGGTTGTCCTCTGCAAGCCATGAATATGCCGCCAATGGTGGAAATGATGCCAGTGCAACCCATGCCTGAATGCGCATGGGATGGATTGGACCGTAGCGTTTGAGCGAGATCGAGCCGAGCGACAAGGCAAGCGACGATACGAAGGCAAAGATCAATCCCAAGCCGATGGCTTGATCACCCTGATTCCACATCACCATCAGGACACCGCAAAGCGCAATGGCAATTCCTCCAGCGCGGATCAAGCCGATTCGTTCATTGAGCAGAACAACGGAAAGCAGCGCTGTTTCGGGAATGCTCAGCTGGAGCACGACGGAAACACTTGATGATGGCGAGGATTGCAAAGCCAGAAACATAAAGCCGAAATGGCAGGCACCCATAAGCATCCCGACCAGCAGCAAGGGGAGGAAGGGCTTGGGAAGCGGATGCAGAAGTGGCGCCAGCACCAGCGCAACCAGCGCAAACCGCACCGCTGCGTAAAAGATAGGGGGCACGCCAAAGTCGGTAAACAGGACGCGGCTCACGACAATATTGACGGCCCAGATGAAACAGACACCGGCAAACAGGAGAAAGTCAAAAAAACGCATTTTGATTCCAGTGGTACATAGTCAGGCCGGTTGAATAGGGATCAGGTTGCTGGTGTTTCTGCGGAGGGGAAGTGACACGCGACCCTTTGTCCGGATGAGATCTCACGTAAGGCCGGGGTGCGGGTTGAACAGATATCCTGTGCTTTCCAGCACCGGCTTCTGAAACGGCAGCCGCTGGGAGGATTGAGCGGACTGGGCAGATCCCCTTGTAATACGATCCGGTTGCGATTGCGTTCGGCGGCCGGGTCGGCAAGGGGAATGGCGGACAAGAGTGCCAGTGTGTAGGGGTGTTGAGGGTTGGCGAAAAGGTCCTTGGTCGACGCTATTTCGACAATTCTCCCCAAATACATAACGGCGATGCGGTGCGAAATATAACGTACAACGCCCAGATCATGAGCGATGAACACATAGGCAATTCCCAATTCCTCTTGCAGGCGTTTCAACAGGTTGAGCACCCCCGCCTGGATTGATACGTCAAGCGCTGAGACCGGTTCATCGAGGACAATGACTTGAGGGTTGAGGGAAACGGCGCGTGCAATACCCACCCTTTGCCTTTGTCCGCCCGATAATTCGTGGGGGAAGTGATCTGCCACATCCGCGGGAAGCTGCACCAGTTCGATCAGCTCACGCACTCTTTCCTTGACCTGCTGGCGCGGCAGATGCGCCAGCCTCATGCCTTCAGCCAGGATTTGGTGAATGCGCATACGCGGATGCAGCGAGGCCAGCGGATCCTGAAAAACGATCTGCAAATTGCGGCGCACGTCCTGCATTTTCCGGCCCGTCACACCAATGATATCTTCGCCGGCGAGCTGGACCTGGCCTTCTGTAGGCTTGATCAAATGGACGATGCATCGACCCAGCGTCGATTTTCCGCATCCGGATTCTCCGACAAGGCCGAAGGTTTCGCCAGGATCAACAGAAAAAGAGACACCTGAAACCGCCTGTACGGCCTCGACAGATTTGCCGAAGATAGCCTTGCCCTTGACTGGGAACTCCTTGACGATGCCATCGACCCGAAGAACCGGTAAAATCTGTTCGGTCATAATCCGGTCTCCGTGAATTCTCGGGTCTGCGATGCTGCAGAAGCCGGGCCGGCTATTGCAGGCAAATCCTCTGCATGGTGACAAGCGCTGTATGTCGCCCCTACCATGCGTAGCATCGGGTCTTCATGGCGACAGCGCTCGGTTGCAAAACGGCAACGTGGATGAAACGAGCAGCCGGTGGGGCGTGCCCAAATCGAGGGGGGCGTGCCCTCAATCGGGGTCAGGCTTTCTGGCATATCGACCATTTTGGGAATCGCGTCGAGCAGACCGCGCGTGTAGGGATGCCGCCGTTCCCGGAACAGGTCGTCCGCCGTGCCCCGTTCAACGATCCGCCCGCCATACATTACGGCAATTTCATCCGCAGATCCGGCGACCACTCCCAGATCGTGGGTGATGAGAACAAGACCAATACCCAAGGTCTCGCGCAATTCCTGCATCAGATCGAGAATTTGCGCCTGTACGGTTACATCAAGCGCGGTAGTCGGTTCATCGGCGATCAGCAATGCGGGCCTGTTGGCGATCGCCATGGCAATCATCGCGCGTTGACGCATGCCTCCGGAGAACTCGTGCGCATACTGGCGAATGCGACTCCCGGGCTGGGGAATAGCCACCATGTCGAGCAGGTGTTCGGCCTCGGACAAGGCGGCCCTGTGGGAGATGGAACTGTCATGCAATTCGATCGCTTCGGCGATCTGCTCGCCGATCGTGATCACGGGATTGAACGCTGTCAGCGGATCCTGAAACACCACACCGATCTGTTTTCCGCGAATACGGCGTATGTCCTCGTGCGGCATGCCGATGAGTTCGCGGCCCTTGAACCGGGCACTCCCTGTAATCCTGCTTGTTGCGGGCAGCAGTTGCAGCAGGGCCATCATGGTCACGGACTTGCCGGAACCGGATTCACCGACGATCCCGAGCACCTTGCCGGCTTCGAGTGTCAGATCGACCCCGCGCACCGCCTCGCTATAGCCCTTGGGCCCGCGAAAGCTTGCATGTAGATCCCGAATGTCCAGAAGGGGGGAGGGTGAAGCAGTAGCATCCATTTTCAGCTCTCCCGGCTATCAAAGACATCGCGCAATCCATCACCGATGAAGCTGCAAGAGACCACGACGGTGAGAATTGCCATGCCGGGGCCAAACGCTATCCACCAATTGTAGAATTTGGTCGCCCCTTCCGAAATCATGGCTCCCCATTCAGGACTGGGCGGCACGGCGCCGAGCCCGATAAAGCTCAGCGATGCTGCAAGCAACACGACCTGGCCAAAGTCCATGGTCGCGTTGACCAGCGTGGGTGTCCAGCACAGCGGCATGATATGAACAATCAGGACGCGCAAGCGGCCAGCGCCCCCTGCGACCGCCGCTTCAACATGTTCGCGTTCACGCACCTCCAACACTTGCGCGCGCATCAAACGGGCATAGATCGGCCACCACACCACCACCATGGCAATGGAGGCATTGGTCAGACCCGGCCCGAGGGCGGCAGCAATGGTCATCGCCAAAAGAATTGGTGGGAAGGAGAGGGTGATATCGGCGGAGCGCATCACAAGACCGTCAATCCAGCCGCCGAAATATCCCGCCAGTGCGCCAAGTGTGGAGCCGATGAAAACGGACACTGCCACAACGCCAACCGCTATGGGAATGGAAGAGGCCGCTCCATGCAGGGTGCGCGCGAGCACATCACGCCCAAGCGCGTCGGTGCCAAGCCAGTGCGCCAGGCTTGGCGCCTGCAATCTGCGGGCAACCATTGCCAAAGGATCGGGCAGCCCCCACCAGGTCACCGTCATGGCACAGATGAGCCAGAAAAGAATGACAATGCTACCGATGACTGCCGTCGCGGGAAGCTTGCGGACCCATGCCAGACGCTTGGGCAGGCGAAGTCCCGGCCAAGGCCCGCGAGCCGAAGACCGTTCAGCAGGGTTCGTATTTGAAAGTTGTTCCGTCACGGACATATTGGGGCTTTATCCTGCGATCTTGATACGGGGATTGGCGAAGGCATAGGCCACGTCGGTCAGAAGGTTTGCGAGCAGAAAGGCGACAGCGCCCACCAGGGTCACCCCCACGATGGCGGGATAGTCGAGGGAGCGCGCCGCCGACACGGCATAGGAACCAATGCCCGGCCACGAAAAGATTGCCTCGGTCAGCACGGCGCCAGTGATCAGATAGGCAAAGGTGAAACCCATGATCGTCAATGTGGGAATGAGGGCGTTGCGAAAGGCGTGGCGCAGCAACACGATATGTTCGGGAGCGCCTTTGGCACGGGCGGTGCGGACATAATCCTGATTGAGGGCATCAAGCATGCTCGAGCGGATCAAACGGGTGATGATCCCGGTAACTGACCAGCCAAGCACAAAGGCCGGCAACACCAGATGTCCCAAGGCTTCGAGCAGCGCCGGCATGTTGCCCGCAAGAATGGCGTCGATGGTGAAAAACCCGGTGACCGTTTCCGGGGCAATCGAGCGTGCGTCAAGCCGCCCCGTCCCTGGAACCCAGCCGAGCTTGACCGAAAAGATGTAGAGCAAAATCAGGCCGGACCAGAATATGGGAAGCGACGACCCTAAAAGGGCGAAACTGCGGGCGCTGATATCAGCTGCGGTGTTCTTGAAGCGAGCGGCAATCATGCCAAGGCCGAAACCCGAACTGCAGCCGAAGATCATTGCGGCGATAACCAGCTCCAGCGTGGCGGGCAGACGTTCCGCGATATCGGTAAGTACGGGACGGCGGGTGGTGAAGGAGGTGCCAAGATCGCCTTGAACCAGACGGGTCATGTAGATGACATAGCGTTCTGGAAGGGAGCGATCGAGGCCCCATTGGGTTTTTATGGCCTCGACCACCGCTTCGTTGGACATCATGCGCTCCGGAATGAGCGCCGACAGGGGATCACCCTTGGTGATCTGGGACAACAGGAAGGCCACACTGGCTACCCCCAAAAGCAGGAATGGTATGACTAGAATCCGGCGAAGGAGATAGCGCAGCATGTTTGCCCCTTATTTCCGGCTCAGCTCGGCGAGCGGCAGATTGCAGCAGGCGCTATAGCGAACGCCTTCAATATCAGCACGGAAAGCCAGCACCAGATTGGGGCTTACCAGTGGGATGATGATATTCTCGCCGATCATCTCTTCTGCCAGTTGATGATAGTAAGACTCACTCGTCTCCCCTGATGAGGCCAGGGCTTTTTGGTAGAGCTCAGCCTCTGTGGCATTCACAACAAGTTCCGGCTGTGTGCCACCGGCGCGTGACGCCCATGGGGTGCCCTCGATCATGGAGAAATAATCGACATATTGCCCGCTGCCGAAATAGTCGGGCGCATAATAAACCCCGGTTACTGGCAGGCCTTCCCCCGTAAGCTCATCGCGCCACACCGCATAGGTCATGGGTTGCAATTCTAGGCTGACATTGACGGCCGCAAGATCCTGCTGGACCTTTTGCATCATCAAGTTGAGATCGACCCCGTAAACATTGTCATTGGGATAGCCGGCGATCAGTGAAAAGCCATCGGCATATCCGGCGTCAGCCAGCATCTGCTTGGCCTTTGCCACATCCTGCGTGCGCAGCGGCAGATCACTGGTGCCGGGAAATCCATTGGGAATGGGGGCGGATTGTTTGGCACCATTGCCACCAACGGTGAAATCCATGATCCCGTCATAGTCGAGGGCGTAGGTTAAGGCCTCGCGCACTTCGGGGGTGAGAACGCCATTGGCGCGGGTTGCCGCCGGGCTGAAGGCGATATAGACGAAATTGAAGCTTGGCACGATCTCGGTGATGACTTCATCAGAATTCATCGACGCCATGGTATCGGCATCAATCTGCATGGCGATATCCACCGCGCCGGATTCAAGCGCCTGCGCCTGGCTGACGGAATCCTGAATATTGGTAATCACGACTGAATCGAAGGCAGGCTGATCGCCATAATAGTTTGCGTTGGCGATCAGGCGAAGCTCGCTTTCCGGGCTATAGTTTTTCAAAACAAAAGGGCCACTGCCCGCGGATGTTTCAAGAAACCAGCCTTCCGCATCGTCGGCAGTCGCTGCGCTCGCGTCAGCCAGTGCGCCTGCTTCAATAGCTACATCACTATTGATGATCGCAGCGTAGGGCGCCGACACCTTGTTGATGAATTCCGAATTCGGCTTGCTCACGGTCACTTTGACGGTCTTGGCGTCAAGAGCTTCCACCGATTCCATACCGTCCATGAGGAATGAAGGGGAGCCTTTAAGATTGAGCAGTCTCTGGAATGACCAGGCGACATCTTTTGCCTCTACAGGCGAACCGTCCGAGAACACGGCATCAGGTTTGATATGAAAGGTGAATTGGGTGAGATCATCACTGATCTCCCAGCTTTCTGCCAAATTGGGAGCGAGCGATTTATTGTCAGACGCCAGCGTGACCAGCGATTCATAGACCGAGCTCAGGTAGATCTGGCAGGTGTCGCAGAAGGCACGCGAAGGATCGAGGGAATTCAGGCCGCCAATGGAGCGGGCGATGACCAGCGTGTCCGGCTCCTGCGCTATCACAGCGGGCGCGAAGGCGCCCGAGCCGATAAGCAATCCGGTCATGAGCGCCGCCAGACGGGCCCGCTTTCCAGATTTTCGATTGGATTTGGAAGATAACATCACAGCATAATCCTTTCTATTTGAGGACTTGGGGGTATTCTAGCTTGCCAATAGACGCTTGAGCGCGCCGAGCTTTTCGGGCGGTTTGATCGTGTCCCGGTTTTTTTTGAGGTCTTCGAAAGCTATGCCGGTGGCCTCCATGACCATGGCGATGTCCTTTTCGGTCATGGCCGCGTTCATGAACATGTTGTGGTAGGGGCTGAGATATGCGCCATGTTTCATGGCAATGCGGCACCAGTGATATCCAAGGCGCCAGTCCGGATCGTCGTCAAACAGGACCATGGGCATTTGCACCGGGCCGGTCTGGCGAAGCGAGAATCCAAATGATTTCGCCTGGGCAGCCAGGGTATTACGGAACAGGGCGCCAGTGGATTTCAGCTTTTCGAGATAATCTGTTTCGCGCACCAGCTTAAGGGTTGCGACGGCCGCCGCCATGGGCACGGCTGAAAACCAGAACGAACCCGTCACAAAAATTGAACTTATAGCCGAACGGGCCTTGTCGGCCCCCAAAAGGGCGGAGATGGGCTGGCCGTTGCCGATGACCTTGCCCCAACAACTCAGGTCCGGCTCCACGTCTACGGTAGACCAGGAGCAATCACGCGCAAGTCTGAAGCCGGCGCGGACGTCATCGATTATGAGCAGTGCGTCAATACGATCGCATATGGCGCGAACACCCTTGGCGTATTCGGGAAAGGGATCCGCCTGGTCGGCAAAAGTCTCATGCTTGAACGGGGTAGCAAAGATGCCGGCGATATCATCCTTGGCCAGTGCAACGGCAGCTTCGAGGCTGTCGAGATCATTATAGTCGAAATATATGACATGCGCCCGATCCTCCGCCACGATGCCGGCGCTTGATGGCGTATTCCAGGGGGAAGAGCCATGATAGGCGTTGCGGGCGACGAGTATTTTTTTGCGGCCCTTATAGGCGCGCGCCGTGACCATGGCCATCGACGTGGCATCCGAGCCGTTCTTGCAGAACACGGCCCAATCGGCATGGGTGACCATGGAGACGAAATCTTCCGCCAATTGCACCATGACCGGTCCCGGTCCGGTGCAGGTGTCGGCCAAGTCCAGCTGTTTCAGAACGGCTTCACGAACAAGTGGATGGCCATAACCAAGCAGGTTCGGCCCGTAGGCACACATGAGATCGATATATTCGTTGCCATCAGCATCCCATAGACGGGTGCCTGACGCCTTGGTGAAGAACTGCGGATAATCATCAGGCTGCGATGCGATGCTCTCATGCCCGTACATGCCATTGGGAATGACTTGCCGCGCGCGCTCCTGAAGTGCCTTGTCCTTCACATTCGTCCACATAAGTCCGTTCCTGATTCCTGGTTTTGAGCGTCGCTGCAGGGAGCGCCGCCTCCAGAACGTTAAGCACAGAAAATTCGACTTGCAAGACGCTATTGATGCATAATTGGTCACCTTCATAAAATGCACATCAGATGTGCACATAAAACAGGGCGTCTCAAAAAATGCATTTATTATCAGTGATTTATGCTGTTCTTCATTGTTATAAAAATTGAAAAAATCACCATATCCCGCTGCCTCAGGCAGTGCGCGAGTTAAAGTTAGTGATAAATTATTTGGCTATTTCCGCGTAGCACTCTCGCCGGTCAGCTAGGCGGGTGGAAGCTCTTCAGGCAGATAGCAACGCAGATACGCAATTGCCGCGCGCATGCTTTCAACGAGATAGTCTTCTGTGATCGAGCCGTGCTCGGCGTAAGAGATCGCCCAGATGCCATCCATGACGCCGATCGAGTTTGCCAGCCACTTCTCAAGATTAGCGAGATGGTCGCAGGCAAAATAGGTGCGGAAATCCTCGGCCCGGGTCGTGGCCAACGCGGCATTCCCGCGCAAGTCGAGATTGCGCACTTCAACACTCACCCCGGCACCAATGAACAACCGCAGCGCTGCGGGGTGCCGATTCAGGTATTTCGCGCCATTACGCTGCCGGATACGCACGATTTCCTGCCACTGCGCCGGTGGGGGCAGTAGAGGCTCGCGGGCAAGCGCATCCAGCGCTCGATGATAACGCCCGGCCAGGGCGACCAGCGCCGCATTCTTGTTGGGAAAGAAATGATAGACTGAGGGGACGGGTACGCCTGCCTGTTCCGCAATGGCTGCGAGACTGATGTCATCATTTGGGCTATAGCCAAGAAGATGTTCCGCCGCATCCAGCAGCAAGTCAAAACGACGGATTCCGCGTTTTCGCTGAGGTCTGCGCGGCAAATTGCGCCGCTCTATATCGCTGGTGGATTCACGCATATGTCTATCTGATCAACCAAGGGGACTGCGGCCAGATCAGAACGTAGTTTGGCGGGTGTGGCAAGAACGCGTGTCAAGGTCGCCTCGCCCGCTACTTGCCAAACTGATACCCCCCGATTTGTTGACGCCTTGTTTCCTTTTTAAAAGGCGGTAGGGTCGGCCCTGCCACCAGAGCACCCATGGCCTGACGCAAACAGGGCGGTAACATCCTGCGCGCACGCCATAATTCATGTTGCATTAAAAATATTTAACGTGTGTGCTGACGCGCGCCGGGTATAATTTCGGTGACGTGGGAAGATCCTGCCACCCGCAAGGCGATCCGGTTCTCTTTTAAGGGCCTGGTCGTGTGCTGTCATTGCAGGGCAATTCCCTTTATTTTTGGTGCGAGGTCATCTCATGGCATTCTGGAAACAGGCGCTTATTTCCCTTGTCGTGATCGCGGTCGTGGCCTTCGGGTGGTTCACGTTCTTTCCCGGTGCCCAGGAGATTGTCGCCCGTTTCGGGAATAATGAGTCGGCGGCAAGCGGCGATGCAAAGCCAGCGGCAACCGGGCCGGGTGCGCGGGGTGGCGCTGGCGGCGGGTTTGGCGGCAACCGTGCTTCGACGGTTGTGACGCGACAGGCAGGCACCGGCGTCATCAATAATGCCCTGACGGCGCTTGGTACCGGTGTGGCCTTGCACGCGGTCACGGTGACGCCGCGCGCCAGCGGTACCCTCACCGAAATTCTGGTCTCGCCGGGTGCGGTGATAAAAGCCGGTGATGTCATCGCCAAACTGGATGCCACCGCCCAGCAGATTGCCGCGGACAAGGCGAAGCTCGCCTTGCAGGATGCGCAGGCAACGATGGACCGCTACACCCAGCTCGATTCCACCAACACCATCACCAAGGCCCAATTGCAAACGACGCAACTGGCCCTCGACAATGCGCAGCTGAATTTCCGCAGCGCCGAACTTGATCTGCAGGATCGCTCCCTCGTGGCCCCCATCGATGGCACGATCGGCATTATTCAGGTTGATGCCGGTAATGCGGTGACGACCTCGACAACGATTGCCACGATCGAGGACCGCTCTCAAATTCTCATCAGCTATTGGGTGCCTGAACATCTGCTCGACAATATTGCGGTTGGCGACCCCGTGTCGGCTATTCCCGTCGCCCGGCCGCAGAGTACTGTTGAGGGCAAGATTGCGGCCATCGACAACAAGATCGATACGGCCAGCGGTGCCTTTGAGGTGCAGGCCAGCATGCCCAACCCGAAAGACGAATTGCGCGCAGGCATGTCCTTTACCGTGAAAATGTCCTTTCCCGGCGACGATTTTATCGCCGTCGATCCGCTGGCCATCCAGTGGGGTTCCGAGGGGGCCTATGTCTGGCGGGCAAATGGAGGCAAGGCCGAGCGGATTGGTGTGAAGATCGTGCAGCGCAATTCCGAGAGCGTTCTGGTGGCCGGCGACATTGCCGAAGGCGATCCGATCATAACCGAGGGTCTGGATGGATTGCGCGCCGGTGGGGCCATTCAAATCTATGGCGAGGCCCCCAAAGACGCTGAACGGGGCGAGACTTCAGGCACAAAACCTGCCGCCCCTGCGGCCTCGTAGGAGAAGCGGCATGTCCTCGATCGGAGAAAAAAACCAGCAAGGGGGCGCATTGGCGGCCCTGTTCGTGCGCCGCCCGGTCATGGCATTTGTCATCAATGCGATCATCGTTGTGGGCGGGATCGCCGCGCTGTTTGCAGTGCAGGTCCGCGAATTGCCCAATGTCAGCCGTCCGGTCATTTCCATCAGCACCAGCTATCCCGGGGCCGCAGCGGAAACGGTTGATGTTGCGGTGACCTCGGTTATCGAGGGTGCTGTGGCGCGTCTTTCCGGCGTCACCGATATCTCCTCGAGCTCAAGCTATGGCAGCAGCCGTACCACCATTGAATTCAACGCCAGCACAGACCTCAATGTGGCCGCATCGGATGCGCGCGACGCCGTCTCACGCGCCACCCGGCAATTGCCCGATGATGCGGAGGCACCCACGATCGTCAAGGCCGATTCCAATGCACAGGCCATCATGCGCCTGTCGATCACCTCGGACAGTCTGGGGATCGGCCAGCTGACCGATCTGGTCAATTCCACCATTGTTGACCGGTTGAGTGCCGTCACCGGCGTTGCCGACGTGCAGCTTTATGGTGATGAAAGCCAGATATTCACCATCGACGTCAATCCGGTGGAACTGGCGGCGCGCGGCCTGACGCTTGGAGACTTGAGCGCGGCGCTTGGGACGATTTCCTTTGATACGCCCGCCGGCACGCTCAACGCCACCAACCAGAATCTCATCGTGCGCGCCACCGCCAATGTCACGACCCCGGAACAGTTCGAGAGTATTGTCATCAAGGACCCGGTGCGTCTCGGCGATGTGGCCACGGTCTATGTCACCCCAAATCCCGGCGGCACAAAAATGCGCTCGGAGGGCAAAACCGGCGTCGGGCTGGGTATTGTGGGGCAGGCCCAGTCCAATACGGTGCAGATTTCCGACGGTGTTCAGGCGGCTATCGCTGAATTGCAGCATGGCCTGCCCGAGGATGTGAAAATCAGCATCAGCAGTGATGATGCCATCTTCATTCGCAGCTCGATTGAGGAAGTGATCCGCTCGCTGGTCATTTCCGTTGTGGTCGTGATTGCCATCATCTTTGTGTTCCTGCGCGACTGGCGCGCGACGCTTATTCCAGCGATCGCCATGCCCGTGGCGCTTTCGGGGGCGCTTGCCAGCGTTTATCTCGCCGGGTTCTCGGTCAATATTCTCACCCTTCTGGCTCTGGTGCTGGCAACAGGGCTTGTTGTCGACGATGCCATTGTGGTGCTCGAAAATATCGTGCGCCAGCGCGCCCTTGGCCTCGGCCCGCGTGCCGCCGCCGTGCGCGGCACCCAGGAAGTGTTTTTCGCGGTGATCGCGACGACCGCAACGCTGGCCGCCGTGTTCATCCCGATTTCCTTTTTGCCCGGGCAGGCAGGGGGGCTGTTTCGCGAGTTCGGCTTTACCCTCGCCATCGCTGTTTTGATCTCATCTGTTGTCGCCCTGTCGCTCGCCCCGATGATGGCCTCGCGTCTGCTGCAAAGTCTCGAGCATCACAATCCGGCGGGTCGCAAACCGGGACTGATTGAACGCATGGGCAGTGGCTTGAGTGGGTTTTATGTCCGCACCCTGCAATTTGCCCTCAACGCGCCAATGGTTGTGCTCATCGCCGCAGCGCTCGCGGCCTTGATCGCCTATTTCGGCTTTTATGATATCCGGCAGGAATTGACACCGCCCGAAGACCGCGCGCAGGTGGCGATCATCGTGCAGGCACCGCAAAATGTGAGCCTTGATTATACAAACGCGAAAATGAACGCCATTGGCGATCTCATGGCCCCCCTCAAGGCGAGCGGGGAAGTGGAGAACGTCTTTTCGATCTCGGGCTTTGGCGGCAGTACCAATCGCGGCTTCATCATCGTCGGCCTTGCGCCCTGGGGGGAGCGCGCCCGCTCGCAGCAGGATATTGCCACCGATATCAACCGCTATATTGCGCAAGTGCCGGGCGTTCGGGCCTTTGCGATTTCACCCAATAGCCTTGGTGTGCGCGGCGGCGGCAACGGGCTGCAATTTTCCATTGTGGGGAATAATTATCAAACGCTCGCCGATGTCGCTGACAAAACCCTGTCGGTGCTGGGCGCCGATCCGCGCTTTGGCAATGTGCGCTCGTCATATGACACCACCCAGGCGCAATTGCAGGTAAAGGTGGACCGGCAGCGGGCGCAGACCTTGGGGATCGATATTACGGGCCTCGGCACCACATTGCAGGCCATGCTCGATGGCAAGCAGATCGGCTCGATCTTCATCAATGATGACAGCTTCCCCGTCTATCTCAAATCGACAAGCCAGCCGATCAACGACCCCACCGATTTGCAGAACATCTTCCTCAAATCCTCCGAGGGACGGTATGTGCCGATGGCGTCTGTTGTGACCATTTCGGAAAGTCCTGCCGCCCCGACCCTCAACCGGGAATCCCAGCGGCGCGCCATCAATATCACTGCCGGGCTGACCGAGGGGTTCTCGATCGGGGATGCTTATGACACGGCCCTGACGATGATTTCGCCGAGCCTGCCGGCTGGCGTCTCGGTCATTCCGCTGGCGGAAGCGGCAACCATTGGTGAAAATGCCAACGGCCTGCTCATGACTTTCGGCTTTGCGGTCATTGTCATTCTGCTGGTGCTGGCGGCGCAGTTTGAAAGTTTCATCAGCGCCCTGATCATCATGGTGACGGTGCCGTTCGGTCTGGCCTGCGCCGTGTTTGCGCTGCTGCTGACGCAAGGCTCGCTCAATGTTTATAGCCAGATCGGGCTGGTGCTGCTTGTCGGCATCATGGCCAAGAATGGCATTCTGGTGGTGGAATTCGCCAATCAGTTGCGTGATCGCGGCATGAGCGTGCGCCACGCCATCGAGGAAGCCTCGCGCATCCGGTTGCGGCCGATCATGATGACCAAGCTGGCAACCATTCTGGGCGCGACCCCTTTGATCCTCGCTCATGGCGCGGGGGCCGAAGCCCGCTCGGCTCTCGGCTGGGTCATCGTCGGTGCCCTCGGCTTTGCCGCGATATCGACGCTATACCTGACCCCGGCTACTTATCTTCTGCTGGCCCGCTTTTCCAAGCCGCGCGCCCATGAAGCCGAACGGCTGGCGCGCGAACTTGACCATGCGGACACCATTGATGAACACGCCGAACTTGTGCCGGGCGAATAATCAGGCGTTCGGTTGCGTTTGCCTATTTCCAGTGGGCTGGCGGATGTCCGGCGACAGGCGAGCGGAATGAGGCGATCCGGCTGTCGTTGAGATTGCCGAGATAGACCGTTTTGAGGTCCGGGCCGCCAAAGGCAAGACTGGACAGATTGGCGAGATAGCGTCCCCGCGATTCCCCCATATGGGCGGTGTCGCCAAAACGCCCGGCGAGATAATCCCCCTCGATCTGTTCAATCTTGGGGTCGGGATCGGAAAGCACGGTCTGTTGTTCGCCATCTGGCGTAATGCGGATCAGGCTGTTGGACATGACGCTGGTGATCCAGAGGGCCCCCTCGCTATCAAACGCCATGCCATCGGGGAAAATACCCGCGCCATATTCGGCAAAAACCTCTGCCGGTCCGACCGCGCCATCCGCCGCAATGGGCAAGCGCGAGGTGCGGCGGCCAAAGGTCTCGTTGACGTAAATCCAGTCGCCCGATGGATCGACACACACTTCATTGGTGAAGCAAAAACCATCAGCCACAACCCGTGTTCCCCGGTCATCGGAAAGGATCAGGAAGCCGTCATTGGCGTTGGCGTTATTGGCAAGGGTGCGCGGCTGCAGGCGCGTGCTGACCGTAATCCATATCCGCCCGGCATTGTCGCGTGTCACAAAATTCGCTGGGGGGATCGGGGCCCCGTCGGCCTCGGTGATGAACGGTTCGGCGGTGCCATCCGCATCGATCCGCCAGACGCCGCCGCTATCCGCCAGATTGGCGGCAAGGAAGGCGCCATCAGGCATGAGCGTGATGCCGTTTGGCCGCAGTGGGCCTTTGCCGGCTTCGTATTGCGTGCCGATAAAGGATTGCTGCCCGTCCGGGGTCATGCGCACGATGCCGCCGCGCCAGTCACAGGTGAACACCGCGCCGGACCGTGTCGCCAGAACACATTCCGGGCGGTGCAGATCGTGGCCAAGATAGCTCAGCTTTGCGGGATCAATCGGGTTCAGCATGGGAGGCGGACTTTCCTATCTATAGAGCAGGGTTGGCAGCCACATTGAGAGCGCCGGAATGAAGGTGACCAGCCCGAGAACGACGAGCAGGGGAATAATGAAGGGCATGGTCGCCCGCGCCGATTCCTCGAACGTGACATTCGAGACCTTGGCGAGAATGTAGAGCACCATGCCGACGGGTGGCGTCAGCAATCCCAGCATCAGGTTCAGCACCATGATGACGCCGAATTGCACCGGATCAACGCCGGCGCTGATGGCCAGCGGCAGCAATACCGGCACGAGGATGGTGATCGCCGCCACGGTTTCCATGAAGCAGCCGACAATGAACAGGATCAGGTTGATGACAAGCAGGATGATGTAGGGGTTGTCGGTGGAACTTGAGACCAGCAGCGCAAACATTTCCGGCACGCGGTTCTGGGTGAGAACCCATGAGAAAATGGACGCGGCGGCGACCACGAACATGATGACGACAGTGGTTTCCAGCGATTCCATGCTGACCCGGAAGAAGCTGCGGAATGTCAGGTTGCGATAAACCACACAGCCGAGAAACAGGGCCCAGGCGACAGCCCCGATGGCGGCCTCTGTGGGGGTCATGATGCCTAAAAGAATACCGCCAATGATGATGCCCGGTGTCACAAGTGACAGAAAGGCGCGGCGGAACGTGTAGAATAATATCCCGAACGAGAACGGTGCGCCCCGCTGATAGTTTCGGCGCTTGGCATAGAAATGCACCATGACCATTAAGGCGACAGCCATCAAGAGGCCCGGAATGACGCCGGCGGCAAAAAGCTGGCCAATGGAGGCAGATGCCAGCACGCCATAGATAACCATGGGCAGGCTTGGCGGGATCAGCGGCCCGATTGTTGAGGACGCCGCCGTAACGCCAATGGAAAAATCAGTGTCATAGCCGGCATCGCGCATGGCCTTGATCTCGATGGCGCCGAGGCCACCCGCATCGGCCACAGCCGCCCCCGACATGCCGGCGAACAAAACCGAGGCACCGACATTCACATGGCCCAACCCGCCACGCATCCAGCCAACCATGGCCTGGGCAAAGGCAAAGATCCGCGCGGTAATACCGGTTGAATTCATCAGGTTTCCCGCGAGGATGAAAAACGGCACCGCCAGCAGGGGAAAGGAATCAACCCCGGCGACCATGCGGTGCACGACCACCAGCGGCGGCACCGTTCCCGACACGATGACATAGACAAGCGAAGCGCCCGCCAGCGCCAGGGCAATGGGCAGGCCGATCACGATGAACACGGCCAGCGCGGCGAAGAGCAGAAGGATCATCGGATGGTTCCTTGAAGAGAATTCGGGGTCATTCCGGCTTGAGCCGTATCCAGAAATACAGCACTTGCAGGCTGCGCAGCGTCATCGCGGCGAACCCCACGGTGACGGTCCAGTAGACAATGCCCATGGGCAGGTTGACCGAGGTCATCGGCTGATTGCCCATCAGTCCGGCAACCTGGCTGGCATACCAGGTCAGGCTGCCAAACAGCGCGATCGAAATCAGTTGCACCCCGGTTTCAAGCAGCCGGCGTCCCCGGCTTGGCAGCTTGTCGGCAAAATAGGTGAGATTGATATGGGCGCGCCGGCGCACGACGGCCGCTGCCCCCACAAAGGTGAGGCCGATCAGCAGATAGCGCGCAATTTCCTCGGTCCAGCTGAACGAGTTGTTCAGCACATACCGGGTGAAGAATTGCAGGAAGATGATGATGGCGGTCGCCCAGAACAGAATGACCGCAACGATGTCCTCGATGCTGAGCGAGAGCGGTGTGGGATCGTCGCCATCGGAGGTCCCGTTCTCGAGTACGGCTTTGGCAATATCCTGCGGAGGTTCATGTGGCTGAACCGGCTCACTCTCAACGTTCATCTCGCCTCCAGAGATTTGTGCGGCGGG
>Ga0209344_10000993_pt1 | contig 41441 bp, 30 predicted proteins | sample Cruoilmetagenom6_FD_187293 | JGI IMG/M metagenome (GOLD analysis project Ga0209344, IMG submission 187293) | Oil polluted marine microbial communities from Coal Oil Point, Santa Barbara, California, USA - Santa Barbara Oil Seep Sample 6 (SPAdes)... | ecosystem: Environmental > Aquatic > Marine... | reverse complement strand
AAACTGATGCTTCTACTTAATTGACCGTTTTCATATATCTCTAAAATGTCATTGTTGATTGCCAAACTGTCGATTAACTCGTTCATGGAGTCGTTGTCGTTGTTGACCGCTGCTTGGTATTTGGTCAAGTCTACATAGAATGTGGAGTCGTTTTCTATTATCACAATGCTATCGCCTACTAATCGAGCACTGCTGATGCGTTCGTTGGTGGTGTCGGTATCAAAGTCCGCAGCGATGTGGCTGTTCAAGTTAGTCACCACTACGTCTATTGAGTCTCTATTCTGTAGGCCTAAAGCGGAGTTGGTAGCAATTTGCGCTTGTAATATCGCTCGCTCTGAATCGCCTATGGTATCTAAACTGATGCTTCTACTTAATTGACCGTTTTCATATATCTCTAAAATGTCATTGTTGATTGCCAAGCTGTCGATTAACTCGTTCATGGAATCGTTGTCGTTGTTGACCGCTGCTTGGTATTTGGTTAGGTCTACATAGAATGTGGAGTCGTTTTCTACAATCACAATGCTATCGCCTACTAATCGAGCACTGCTGATGCGTTCGTTGGTGGTGTCGGTATCAAAGTCCGATGAGATGTGATTGTTCAAATTGTTCACCACTACGTCTATTGAGTCTCTATTCTGTAGGCCTAAAGCGGAGTTGGTAGCAATTTGCGCTTGTAATATCGCTCGCTCTGAATCGCCTATGGTATCTAAACTGATGCTTCCACTTAATTGACCGTTTTCATATATCTCTAAGATGTCATTGTTGATTGCCAAACTGTCGATTAACTCGTTCATGGAATCGTTGTCGTTATTGATTATTCCATTATATCGAGACATATCGATATAAAAAATAGAATCGTTCTCAATAATTACAATACTATCCCCGATTAAAGCGGCGGAGGTAATTCGCTCATTTAATGAGTCCAAATCTTTATCTGATAGGTAGTGCCCACCAATACTATCTAAAGCAATTCTTAAACTATCTCTATTTTGATTGATTTGACTTTGCAACTGACTCCTTTCATAATTTCCAATGCTATCCAAGTCTACACCCCTAGAATATACTCCTTTAACAAATAGTTTTAGTGTATCATTATCAATTGACAAACTATCTACTAATTCATTGGTGGGATCATTATCTAAACTTCCACCTCCTTTAAGAGCGGTGACATCAATATAAAATGTAGAATCATTTTCTACAATTATTATACTGTCTCCCACTAAGCTAGCGCTTGAAATACGCTCATTTGTAGTGTCTGTATCAAAATCGAGATTCAGGTGATTGTTCAAAACATTCACTACGGCATCAATAGAATCTTTATTTTGAGCGGTAAGGGTAGAGTCTACTATCAACCTACTCTCTATATTCAAAAGGTTAGCTCTATTACCTAAAATTTGATCTTGGAGAATACTTCTTTTGTAATCACCTAGAGTATCCAAAATAATGAAAGCGCTTACCGTACCTTGTTGGTAGATTGATAAAGTCCCATTTTCTAAAGTCAGGCTATCAACCAACTCATTAGTTGAATCATTATCTAAGCTTGCTGCTCCTTTAAAGGAAGTTAAATCAATATAAAAAGTAGAATCTCTTTCTACGATAACAATACTATCCCCAACAACCCCAGCAGACGTTATTCTTTCATTCAAACTGTCCAAATCTCCGCTCCCAGAAGATTTTGCGTAAAGTGCATATGGTACTGATAATAATTGTGTAGTTCCCATGTCTTCATATACTCCTCCAGAAGACCTTAACTCCACCTTTAAAAAATTTGCACTTTCACCCCACTGAATGTCCGAAAAGGAAATCAAAGCACCATTTCCTGTCTGCGCACCACTACCAATTTGAATATTGAATCCTCCAAAAGGAGTAGTAGTAACCGTGAACTCTTCTTCGTATTGAAGTACCCCTGATGCACTTGATGAAAGTATACCAACTCGAACATCTACCTGTTGATTTGCAATTAACTGCCCTGCTGCATCTCTAGCAACAGCTTGATAATTTATGTTTTCTGGAGATTGAGCCCTTAGAATTGAAGGCAAAAACATTAAGGTTGTGCAAATAAATATTACACAACAAAAAGTGATTCTTTTTGCAAATATCATGGGATTATATTTGGTTATTATTTGGAGTAAAACCTTTTAACTTCGATGAAACAATTGAACGAAATTAATAATTATTAACATTAATAGAAATTAATGTCTTCTACGTCGATTAAAAATAAAGGTTTAAAGAAGTTTTACTTTCTATATATCCAAAGTTCAGGGTTTAATTTGGTAGTATTTTTCCAAATCTCCAAGTGTAGATTTGTTTTGTTATCATCATCTGTAACTACTATTCCAAGATCTTGTTTTGTACTTACTTTGTCTCCCTTTTTTACAAATAGTTCTTGGAAGTAGGTGTAAACGGAAAGGTATTCTCCGTGTCTAATCATAACACCTTTACCTCCACCAGGAATGATAATAACAGCGGTAACTTCTCCTTCAAAAATACTACGTATTACAGATCCCTTAGTTGTAGAAATGTCTATACCATTATTCTGAACTTTTACTCCAGGCAGCGCCGGGTGAGGGTGTTCACCAAATTTTTCAGTAATTAACCCTTCTACTACTGGCCAAGGTAATTTCCCTTGATTAGCTGTAAAAGAATTCGAAAGCTCTTTTGCTTCAGGGGTTAGTGGATATCCTTTAGAATCTTTTCCAGCCTTTTTAGCAGCCTCTTTAGCCTTTCTAATCTCTTCTTCAATAATTCGCTCAATAGCCTTTTCTAGCTTTTGACTAGCTTTCTTCTTTTCAGCCAGTTGCGCTTTTAATTCTTTTTCTTTCCCTTGAAGTTGATTAACTACATTTTGTTTTTGATTCTTCTCACTTCCTAGCTTTTGATATTCGTTCTGAATGGATGCTAGCAAATTCTTCTTGCTTAATCTAATGGCTTCCAATTGAGTTATTTTTTCATTGATTTCTCCTTGAGTAAACTCAATTTTTAAAACCTGATTCTTTCTGTACCTCGTAAATTGCTGTAAGTATTTTAAACGTTTAAAGGCCTGATTAAAATCTTCGGATGAAAAGACAAACATCAATTGATCGTATGCACTCCTATTTTTATATGCACTTTGAAGAATTTTAGCATATTCATCTTTCAATAACTTCATTGTATTGGTCAATGAATCCAACACTACTTGATTGCTATCTATTGATTTGTTAATCAACACAATTTCTTGATTCATCGTTTGGATCAACTCTTCTCTAGCGCTTATTTTTTTACTTAACTGCAACAATTGACTAATAGATGCCTTTTTGTTTTCAGCAGTTTCATCCAGTAATTTATTGGTATATATAATTTCTTTTTGCAGTTCCTTCTTTTTTTGCTGCAATTCTGATTTCCCCTGCGCCATCAACATAATAGGCGCAATCAAAACACATATAAAAAAACAAGAATTAATAAAATACCTGTTCATACTTCGATGGGATATTAAATGAAAAAGAAATCGGTTGGTCCAAAGTTATTTTTGAGTATTCAATGTCTACCCTATCATTAACAGATTCATTTAAGTAATAAGTCAATTGAGTAGGAAATAGTTTTCCATCAATCTCTTGATGTTGCATAAAAAGTGCTCGCACAAATCTAGAAGCTGTTAAATCACTGATTAGCATTTCTTCAATTTTAAATGTTGTAGGGTTCAACCAAAAACTAACCAATTCATTATCTTCTATTTTCTTTGGTTTTTTTTCAGCCTTCACCACTTTTCGACGCTTTATATTTCCAAGATAATACTTTTCCTTGTCAATGCTAAACTTAAGCTTTTCATCTCGTTCGAAATCTACTTTATTTCCAATTAACAATGCTTGTACTGTTTCAAATTCTAGAGCAATGTCATACTTCTTATAGAAATATTCATAATCCCCAATAAAGTATTCAGCATTAATTCTATTGATTACTTTTAAGGAATCTTTTGTTAGTAAAATTCGAGCTAATTCTATTCCAAATAAAGGGGTGATAGAAACCCATATCGCACTGTCTTTCTGGATTCGAATCGTACTCTTAAAAGAGTTTTTCTTCTCTTCATTCTGAACGGTAATTGCAGATCTTCCAGAGAAAGTTTTAAAATCCACCTCATTTTTCTCTAACTTTTCCAGTAGAAAGTCTTTATTCTTTCCTTCTAATGGCTTTCGAGAAATTTTCTCCGTTTTACAAGCTACTAACAATATCAGAATAGAGATAATCAAATACCCAACTCTTTTACTCATAATAAACCCCTTCCTTAATTTTTCTATCAATCTGATCTGAAGTATCACCTATCTTTTTAGCCTTTTCCCAATACTCTATCGCCTCTTCCTTGTTACCTAATTGCGCAGCAACATCACCTAAATGTTCCACTATTACACCACTACTAGAACCTCCATTGGCATAGGCCTTTTCAATCCATTCCTTGGCTTCCTCATATTTGCCCTGTTGAAACAAAACCCAGCCGTAAGTATCTTCAAATGAGGATTGATTCGGAGCTATCTTATTGGCCAACGCTGCCATTTCCGCCGCTTTCTCCAGTTGCTTTTTATCCAATGATAAATAATAGCTATAATTGTTCAAAACATATACGTTAGAAGGTTCTATCTTCAATGACTTCTCGTAACTATCGTAGGCTTTTTCTTTTTCTTTCTTTTCGAAATACACGTCTCCTAGACTTGCATAGATTTGAGCCTTTAATGCCTTATTTTCAACCGCATAATCCTTTCCAGTTAGCAAGTAATTTATTGCCTTGTCATATTCTTTAAGTTGGGAAGATGAGATACCTGCAAAAAAATAAGCAACAGCTTGGTTTGGAAATAAGTTCAACGCTCTTTCACTTACTTGCTGCAATGATTTATTGTCTCCCCTTTCTGACTCCACAATAATTAATTGATTCCAAATAGCATAACGACTACTATCCAACTCTAATGTCCTTTTATATTGTATGGAAGCCTTATCTAATTGCTTATCCCTATACAAATAATCTGCATACATGGCATGTGACTTTGCCTCATTTGGGTGAACTTTTACTAGAATTTCACACAACTCCAATGCCTCATTTTTGGTATTTTCATTCGACTCTGCTGCAACAAAATAATCAAGTAAGACTTTAATCTTACTGTCAATATCCATTTTTTCACTCTCAAAGGCTTTAATAACATAGGCTTTAGCCTTCTCATCTTCTCCTTTTTGTCGATAAAAATTGGCTAAAGCAAAACTCAATTTAGGATCCTCTGGATTAATGGATTCCATCTCCTTATAGACTTCAAGCGCCTCTTTTTCCATTCCATTCACCATATAGGTATCGGCAAGAATGTTGTAATATGTCATGTTACCAGGGTTTTCTAAGATTAACTTTCTAACCTCCGCAGCAGCTTTAGATACATCACCCATCTTGAGGTATATCTTTTGCTTTTGAAGTGAAATCTCCTCCGTAACTCCCATTTCTTCCTCAATACTATTCAGCTCAGCAATCCCTTCTTTATACTTACCGTTATACAAATACATTCCTGCTAATTCATATCGTAACTCCAAATCATTGGGCTTCATTTTTGAAAGCTTCTGATAGATTTTTTGGGCGGTTTCAATTTCTTGTAATTCTATGGCAATTTTTGCCTTTAGAAAAGAATACCAAAAATTTTCGTCATCAATTTCAACTGCCTTTTTAATAGCTTCGTAGGCTTTTGTTGTTTGACCTGATTCTATCAGCAATTGAGCTTTTTCATAATAAGGTGCTGCTTGAGAAGGGTCTATAGCGATAGATTTATCAAGAAGTTCCAGAGCTGCATTTCTATTTCCTAAAATCTTCTCCTTATTGGCGTCCACAAAAGTCTGCTCAAAACGTATTTTATCCTTTTCAGATAACCCTCCATTACTTTTTGATTCAGAGTCAACAGCATCTTGTCCGGCCTTACAGCCAAATAAGAGAACTCCTAATAGAAGAGTGCTAAATAAAAAATGGATGGTTGATTTACAATTCATTATAGTCACCTATGCTACAATCGGTTAATTCTTTTGAAATAGAAACATGATTCCCAATCATTGAGTTGGTATAACTCACCCCTTTCAATGTTGTATTGGTCTGGATAATTGTATTCTTAATAACTGCATTCTCAATAGAAGAATTGTCTCCCACAGAAACATGTGGACCTACAACCGAATTTTTTATCGTTACGTTCTCTCCAATGTAGCAAGGTTCTATAATAATAGATTGATCAACTTTAGCGGAATCTGCAACAATCTTTTGGCCTTTTAGAAACTCCAATACTCTTTGATTAGTATAGACTGTTGCATTCTTATTTCCACAATCTAACCACTCATCCACTTTACCAGGAGAAAACTTAACTCCTTTTTGCTTCATGTTTTCCAAGGCATTGGTCAATTGATATTCCCCTTTGTCTTTAATATCGTTATCAATCAGATACTGTAATTCGTTTTTTAAATTAGCACCATCTTTAAAGTAATAGATTCCAATAATAGCCATGTCCGAAACAAACTCTTGAGGCTTCTCAACAAAATCAGTAATAACATTATTCTGATCTACTTTTATCACACCAAATGCCTTTGGGTCTTCTACACTTTGCACCCAAATAATTCCATCTTTTGAATCGTCTAATGTAAAATCAGCTCTAAAAAGAGTGTCTGCAAAAGCTACTACCACTTTACCTTCTAATAAATCTTGAGCACATAGAATGGCGTGAGCTGTACCTAATGCCTGCTCTTGATGAAATATTCTACCTTTAGCTCCTAATCCTTCTGCTACACCAATCAAATGTTTCTCTACTTCTGTACCAAAATCGCCAATAATAAATCCAATTTCTTCAATTGGTTCTGCACATACTTTTGCAATATCTTCAACCAACCTTTGAACTATTGGTTTTCCTGCAATAGGCAACAATGGTTTAGGAATAGTTAGTGTATGCGGACGCATTCTTTTCCCAATGCCCGCCATAGGAACAATAATTTTCATAAAATATACTTTTTAACTTCTTAAATGTCTTTACTTAACGCCAGTACTACCAAAACCACCAGCACCTCTTGCGGTTTCCTCCAATGAATCTACTTCTACCCAATCTGCTTGTTCGTGAGCAGCAATAACCATTTGAGCTATTCTTTCTCCATCCTCAATAACAAATGCTTCATTGGATAAATTAATTAAAATTACTCGTAGTTCACCTCGATAATCAGCGTCAATTGTTCCTGGAGAGTTTAAGACAGTAATTCCTTTTTTCAGGGCTAACCCACTTCGAGGTCGAACTTGTGCTTCATAACCAACAGGAATTTCCATAAATAAACCAGTGGGAACTAAAGTTCTTTCTAGAGGTTTTAGCGTAATTGGAGAATCTATATTAGCTCTTAAATCTACACCAGCAGCAGCTATCGTACCATATTCTGGGAGTGGGTGTTTGGACTGATTAACAATTTTTATTTTCATCCACCTGAGGAATTGAGTGATTTTTTCCTTCGAATTAATATCGAAAGATTTGCCTACGAAATTAGAACTTTTTTAGGTTTTTCTAAAATGTAGACAACAGCCACAAAGAGCAACATGAAAAGGGAATGAATCATATATTTAAACAATGATGTTTCCATATCCAATAGTATTGTAATCCCATAAAAACCAATGGCTAGAACCAAATACATAAAAATTCGCTTCAGTGGATATTTAACAGGATAATACTTTTGCCCTAACCAATAAGATATCAATACCATAGAAAAATAACAAACCAAAGTGGTGATGGCAGATCCCAAATATCCAATGAATGGAATTAGAATATAGTTCATGGTAATTGTAATGATCGCTCCAATTATTGCAATTCCGGCTCCATACCTAGTTTTACCGCTTAATTTATACCATATAGATAAGTTATAAAATATGCCTAGACATATATTTGCCAACAATAAATATGGAACCACATTTAAACCTACCCAATACTCTTCCTTTCGGACAAAATATTTGATTACATCCATATATAGCATTACTCCCAAAAAAATAAATGAGCAAACAATTACAAAATACTTCATTACCATCGCATAAGACTTGGTTGCATCTTGCTCTTTTGCTTGATTAAAAAAGAAAGGTTCTGCCGCATATCTAAATGCCTGAATGAAAATACTAATTATGATGGATATTTTATAACACGCTCCGTAAATACCTACCATACCAGTTGCACCATCTACGCCTAATGTATCTTTTAGCATCCATTTTAGCATAATTTTATCTGCATTTTCGTTAACTATAATCGCTAAACTAGCTACCAGTAATGGCCAACCATAGCTCAACATTTTCTTAAGCAATGGGATATTTATCGAGTACTTGATCTTGTATAAATAAGGCGATAGAAGCACAAACTTAAATGCCGTTGCAAACAGGTTAGCGATAAAAACATAGCCAACACCTATGGTAGGTGTAAACAAATATTCTGTGAAGAAATTAGATACTCCATCTTGATAAGCAGGAATACAGTAGCCAATCCAAAATAAGTTTAATCCTATATTAATTGCAATGGAACCTAAATTAACTGCCGCAAACGTTTTGGCCTTATTCTCAACTCTAAGCTTGGCCAAAGGAATAGACGATATCGCATCCAAACCAACAATAAATGCGAACCAAACTACATACTCTTGATTATTAGGATAACTGATAAAGTTGGCAATCGGCTGAGCAAAGATGGACGCTAGAAGTATAAATATAGATGTAGTAACCAAAAGGGCAATTATGGTAGTACTAAAAACCTCGTCTTTATTGTTTTCTTCTTTAGAGTTGAATCTGAAAAAAGCAGTTTCCATTCCATAAGTCAATAAAACTACTAGGAATGAAACATAGGCATACATTTCGGTAATCACCCCAAACTGCTCTTTTAAAAAAATCGCTGTATGAATGGGCACAAGTAGGTAATTGAGTAATCTACCAACGATACTCGGAAGTCCATATATGGCTGTTTGACCGACTAATTTTTTTAACGGATTCATTTTAAAACAGCACTAAGAGAGGTTAATATTCTCAATTATTTGCCAGGAAAGTTGGGCTTTCTTTTTTCTAAAAAGGCTGTAGTTCCCTCTTTAAAGTCTGCCGTTTCAAAGCACGCACCAAATTCGTTCATTTCTGACTCAAATCCATTCACTCCATCTTTATAACCATCATTGATAGCTTTTATCGCCTTGCTTATCGCAACACTAGAGTTCCTAGATATCTTATGTGCTATTTTCTTTGCTCGATCTAATAGTTCGTTTTGTGTGGTGACATGATTCACTAATCCAATCCGATGTGCTTCATTGGCATCAATCATTTCAGCTGTAGTAATCAATTCCATGGCCTTACCCTTTCCAGCTAATTGAGCTAATCGCTGAGTACCTCCATATCCAGGAATTACTCCTAGAGTAACCTCGGGCAATCCCATTTTAGCGTTATCTGATGCTAATCTGATGTGACAACTCATGGCCAACTCTAATCCGCCACCTAGCGCAAAACCATTAACTGCAGCGATAACAGGTTTTCCACAATTCTCAACAACATCAAACATAGAATGTTGACCTTGTTGGCTTAAAGCAAATGCTTCCTTACTATTAAAATTGGCAAATTCCGAAATATCTGCACCTGCTACAAAAGCTTTAGTTCCAGAACCTGTTATAATTATTGCGGTCACCTCTTGACTTGCATCTGCTTCTCGAATGGCATCTCCAATTTCTTGAATGGTTTGCTTGTTTAATGCATTTAATTTATCCGGACGATTGATGGTAATGATCTCAACTGTACCATCTTTTTCAATTAAAATATTTTCAGGCATTGTCTATCAATTTTACTTCAAAAGTATTATTTATTCTTGAGCTAAGCAGGGCAATGTAAGTATAAAAGTAGTTCCTTGGTTCACTGTGCTTTCAAATCGAACAGTCCCGCCAGAGTTTTCTATGCTATTTTTTACAATGGCCAATCCTAGGCCCATTCCACTAGATTTACTCGTAAAATTAGGAACAAAAATTCTGCTATAGTCTTCCTTAGCTATTCCGACCCCATTATCTTTAAAAGCAATCACAAAATCGTTTTCTATTCGATTGACTTCAATTACTATTGCAGCTTCTCTTCCTTCAGGTATTGCCTGTAGTCCATTTTTTATAATGTTGTTAAACACTCTTATCAATTGGTCTTGGTCTGCTTTCACTAAAGCATACTCACAATTTAGGTTGAGTTTGATATTGCCTTTTTCACTTTCATCAAACAAGCTGACAGCATTTCTCAGAACCGGAATAAAATCCATCTCTACTTTCTGTGGCTCAGGCATTTTGGCAAAATTAGAAAACTCATCTGCTATATGAGCAAGCGCATCTATTTGCTGAATTAGAACCTGAGATGTTCGATTAATTCGATCATCTAAATCAGCAGCTTCATCATCTGCAGCCCTTTTCAAATGCTGAATGCTCAGTTTCATTGGAGTTAGCGGATTTTTTATTTCGTGGGCAACTTGCTTCGCCATTTCTTTCCAAGCTCCTGCTCTTTCTGTTCGGGCTAAAAGGTCCGCACTATCTGCCAATTTAACCACCATTCGATTATACTCTTTAACCAAACTACTAATTTCGTCGCTACCTTCCCATTCAATTATCTCATTGGAGGAACCAATATTTACTTTAGAAATGTTTTCTCGTAAGAGTTGAAGAGGTTTAGAAATATAATTGGCAAAAATCACCGATAAGATGATCGAAAAACAAAAAATCACAACGTATATGTTGATACTGCTTACCAAAAAGCTAGAAATCTCTTCTTCCAGCTCATTTTGCTTAGCAAAGTAAGGTAAATTTAAATAGGCTAAAAATTGCCCATCATTATTGAAAAAGGGAACATATGCAGAAAGGTAGCTTAATTGTCCAATGTGTTCATTATTAATAAAAATTCGTTTCTTTTCTTTGGCCATCATTCGATAAGCTTGAGCATCCATCAATGGTGCTTTCAAACCGATATCAAAAATCTCAGGTCGCGAGGTTGCAATCAAATCTCCTTCTGAGCTATAAAGATTTATATCCGTATAGAACACATTTGAAAACTTCACAAGAACCTGTGTCATATACTCCGAGAGATTATCACTCAAGACCTCTTCATCCCCAAGTTTTTGATTGACTTCAATTAGAACGGAACGCAACTTCTCTGTAATGTTCTTATCGTTTTTTGACCGATACTGTTTCTTGATGTAATAAGTAGAGGCAATACTGAACATTCCTATTGAAAGCAATAGTATTCCAATGATAAATAACTGGATCTTGGTGGTAAAATCCCTAATTCTCCATTCTACTCGAAATGGAAATTCCTTTAGTGTTAATGCAATTATAACAATCAATAATGCCATGAATGTAAAAACATAAGAAAAAGTAGTGAACGCACTCAACCAGTCATTTCTTTGACCTACAATTTCTAATAAAGTAGTAGGATTTAATCTATAATACAAATGATTGTGTTCACGATCTTTAACCTTTAATACTGAACCAACTTTCACATCTATAGAGTCAATAATAGAAGAAAAAGAGTAAGGTCCTGCACTTGCTACCAATTCTTGTTGCTCATACTTTGCAAAAGAAAGCTCCCCTAAATTTATTGACCTACTAATCTCCTTTTGATCCAATAACAATTCAGGATAACCTTCATTCTCAATCAGTCGTTTATTATTGAATTCGGCAAATAAATAAACAATAGAGGAGTCTATTTGAAATGAAATGCGACTCAGGTAGGAGATTCGGCCTGTTTCTGATTGCATTAAATAAAGTGGATAACTGCCTGTTGGGGTTCCCTCTTTTTCAATACGTTCATCAAAAAAATGTAAACAGTTTACCTCTAAATTGTCGGGTTGTACCAGTAATCGATCTTCGGGTGCACAAAATGTAAATTGTAACTGATAACCCTGCCAAAATCCCTTAAAATAATTGGAACTAATGTAGTCATTTACTTCAATTGGCTGATCCCAATATTGCTCAAGCATAGACAATAACAACGTATCCGCTTTCATTTTTTCCACACTCTTCGAAAACAAATACTCTGCAATAGCATCCTTTTCTTCGGACAACTTTTGAGCCATAACAGTCATGTTTCTTCGTTCTTTAAGCGCGGTTTGATGAAGTATAATGTACGATGAAATTAGGCTCAACAACACTATCAGAAACAAAGACCTCGTTAGGTTATACCTTCCATTGTAATACCTTTGAATAGTAGCAACAAAAAGAATTAAAACTAAAGGCCAATTAATGAAAGTAATATTCCTTTCTCCCCAATAATACTGTAAAGCATAATTGAATATGCCGAATAAGAAGATGAACCAAATGGTTCGACTATTCGCTACCTTATTCTGACTAAAGGTTTTGAAAACTAATAAGAAAATAGAACAAAGCAAGAAACACATTACCAATAATCCCAAATAACTATAAGGGTTTAGAGAATATAAATTGCTTAAATCAAAACTAATTGTAGAACTAATTACGAGTCCTCGAAATAGTTGAGTAATCAATGCTCCGAGTAAAAATATACTACTCAACATGAGAATTAGTCCTAGCGTATGAATTTTATTCTGGACCATTCTTTTTACAATAAGCCACAATATGGCAAAAGCAAAAAAAAGATGAAGAATAGTATCCCCCAGATTAGGTAGCCACTCATTTAAGGCAAAAACTTTGGGACTGAATAGTTCTGAATAATATAAAAATTCAGGAAATTGAAAATAAAAGCCTAGGAATCTTATCAAGCTTAAAACAATAAATGCAAGCACATTCGAAACTATAGACCTATTTTGTATCCATTGAACGATAAGGTATAAAAACAATACAACAGAGAGAAAATAGATCGCAACTTGCCAGTTGGTTATAGTTGGGTAAAGTAGTTTAGTGGAATAAGGCTGAAGTGAAAAAACGACTGTTTTATTAGAGTTTACAAACTCGATACCACCTGAATCACCCCAATTTAAAGAATACTTACTCGTGAGCTTTTCGTTTAACGTAAATACATTCTGTAAATATGTATTATTATGAAAATACTTCTGTTGAAGCAATATGGCAGCAAAAGCATTATGATTTCTATTGGATGCCTTGAGTATATAATAATACCCATCTCCTAGCAAGTGAACCTTTTTGTCAACATCAGAAGTATGCAATAGACCACTTACACTTGCATTGTTATTCGTCCATAAAACCAATGAGTCCTCCTCAAATAAATAATAACTTATTAATTCAGAATTATATCTGTCATCTAACTTTTTGGTGTTTAATACCGATTCGAGATTTACTTTAGCCTCGTGCTCTAATTTTATAAAATTGTCCTTTGCAGCCTCTATCTGAGAATCACCATATTGTTGATTCAACCAATCAGTCGGAACAACGAGCAGTACGCATAGTAGCAACTCAAATAATATGACCCACTTTAGTATAAAAGATTTTTTTCTCATCACATCAAATTTATGATTTTATAGCAGGAAAGTATATATTCTTAATCGGTAGACTTTTAGTAAGAATTATTGCTTGAAGTTTGATTAATTCGGCTTTTACCTTTATCAAATTGAATCATAAACTCAACCCTACATTGAAACTTATTTGGGTAGATATAAAGCATTAATAGCCTTAAAAAAGATGTGTTTAATGACAATTATGTTTACTCATAACCGTGTAAACGATCTGCCACCTTTATCACTAATCTTGCTATAAACTAAGACACCAATATGCCAAACGAAAAAAGGCTCTAAAGTTATACTTTAGAGCCTTTTCAAATTTATCTAATTCTTCTATCAATCATCTAATGCTGCAGCACCACCAACAATCTCTAATATTTCATTAGTAATTGCAGCTTGACGAGCTTTGTTATAAACCAATTTAAGATCGTGAATCAATGTACCTGCATTGTCAGTTGCTTTATGCATTGCTGTCATACGTGCACCATGCTCAGATGCAAAACTGTCTAACATGGCTTTGTAGAACTGAATTTTTAAAGATTTTGGAATCAATTCAGTTACAATCATTTCCTTATTTGGCTCAAAGATATAATCTGTATTCTTAGTTGACACAGTATCTTCCGTTTCAGCAGGAACAATTGGCAAGAACTGTTCTACCTTTACGTTTTGAACTGCAGCATTAACAAATTCGTTATAAACCACTAAAACACGATCAAACTGCTTGTATGTGAATGATCTCATAATTGCTTCAGAAACCTTACTAACATTCTCAAAAGAAAGATCATCATAAAGCTCATTCAACTTGTTAGGTAGAGTTGTTCCTTTGATGTTGTATTCTGTTCTTTTGTAAAAGTCATCAGCTTTTTTCCCAATAGCTAATACAGTGATATTCTTTCCAGAAAGCTCATTGTTGATTAGATTGTTAGTAGCCTTTATGATGTTTGCATTAAATGCTCCAGCCAAACCTCTGTTAGAGGTTATTGCCACCACCAACACATTGTTTACATCACGTTGAACTCCATATGGGCTATTGTTATCATCGTCATTACTAGATGATAAATCTTGTAATAGCTCCTTTAGTTTCTCCGCATAAGGCTTCATTTGTGTAATCGCATCCTGAGCTCTTTTCAACTTTGCAGCCGAAACCATCTTCATCGCAGAAGTAATCTGGCGTGTCGATGATACTGAGGTGATCCTACTTCGTATTTCTTTTAAATTGGCCATAATCCTTATTAGAATTCAATTTCACTATTTCTGTTTGCTAGAAGTAGTGGAAAAATATGCACTTACTTCTTGTACTTTGAACTTAATTCTTTAGCTACAGACTCCAAAACAGAAATTTCAGCTTCAGTATACTTTCCTGCTTTTAATGCATTTAAAGTATCTTTATGCTTCGCATCTAAGAAATCTAAGAATTCAGTTTCAAAAGCTCTTACTTGATCCAAAGGCACTTCTTTTAAAAGACCTTTCGTTCCAAGGTGTATAATCGCAACTTGCTTCTCTACAGTCATTGGAGAGTTTAACCCTTGCTTCAAGATTTCCACGTTTCTAGCTCCCTTGTCAATTACAGATTTTGTAGTTGCATCCAAATCAGAACCAAACTTAGAGAAAGCCTCTAATTCACGGTAAGCAGCTTGGTCTAATTTCAATGTACCTGCTACTTTCTTCATTGATTTAATTTGAGCAGCACCTCCTACACGTGATACCGAAATACCTACGTTAATTGCAGGACGAACACCCGAAAGGAATAAGTTAGACTCTAAGAAAATCTGACCATCAGTAATAGAAATTACGTTGGTTGGAATATATGCAGAAACGTCACCCGCTTGAGTTTCAATAATCGGTAATGCTGTAATAGAACCACCACCTTTTACCTTTCCTAATAATGAAGGAGGCAAATCGTTCATTTGAGATGCAATCTCATCAGAAGAGTTCAATTTTGCAGAACGCTCTAACAGCCTAGAGTGCAAGTAAAATACATCACCAGGATAAGCCTCACGACCTGGAGGACGTCTCAATAGAAGAGATACCTCACGATAAGCTACCGCTTGCTTAGACAAATCATCAAATACAATTAAAGCTGGACGTCCAGTATCTCTGAAGTATTCAGCAATAGCCATCCCTGTAAAAGGAGCGTAAAATTGCATTGGAGCTGGATCAGAAGCATTTGCTGCAACAATTGTTGTATAGGCCATAGCTCCTGCATCTTGCAGAGTCTTCACTATACCTGCTACAGTAGAACCTTTTTGGCCGATAGCTACATAAACACAATAAACTGGCTCACCTCTATCGTAAAATTCTTTTTGGTTGATAATAGTATCAATCGCAACAGAAGTTTTTCCAGTTTGACGGTCACCAATGATCAACTCTCGTTGACCTCTACCTACTGGAATCATTGAATCAATTGCTTTAATACCTGTTTGAAGAGGTTCGCTTACCGGCTGACGATAAATTACACCAGGAGCTTTACGCTCAATAGGCATTTCAAAAGTTTCTCCTTCTATTGGTCCACGACCATCAATTGGAGCACCTAATGTATCTACAACTCTACCTAGCATACCTTCACCTGTTTTGATAGAAGCAATTCTACCAGTACGCTTTACAGTATCGCCTTCCTTTACTAATGTAGATGAACCTAAAAGTACAGCACCAATATTGTCCTCTTCCAAGTTCAATACTATACCCATTAATCCATTTTCGAATTCAATTAGCTCTCCAGATTGAACTTGAGACATACCGTAAATTCTAGCAATACCATCTCCTACTTGAAGAACAGTACCTACTTCTTGAAGATCAGCTTCGGATTTAAATCCTGCTAATTGTTGCTTTAAGATTGCAGAAACTTCTGCTGGTTTAACTTCAGCCATGTTATAATGTATTTATAATATTCTAATTATGCGTTTAGAAATTCTCTTTCTATTCTATTAATTTTTGCCTTCACACTTTCATCCAACTGTATATCGCCCATTCTAATGATTGCTCCACCTATAATGGAAGGGTCTAAGTGCTCAACAACTTCTACTTCTTTTAACTGATTTGCCGATTTTAAGTCAGCAGCTATTTTACTTTTCATTTCTGAAGAAAGGACTTCTGCAGTCGTCACATGAACTGTAGCAATTCCTTTTTCAGCCTTGTAAACATTTACAAATGCTTCAGCAATTTCACCTAAAACAGTTGCTCTATTCTGACGAATAACCAATCCCATAAAGTTCATCGTCAACTCGTCCACATGCCCATTGAAAATAGCGTTAACAGCCTCTAATTTTTTCTCATCCGTTAAAATTGGGCTCTTTAACATAAGTGAAAGATCTTTACTCTCACCGATTAGTTGATGCAACATTACCATATCTGCATACACTTTCTCAAGCAAAGCTTTTTCCTTGGCTAAAAGCATAATCGACTTAGCATAACGTGCAGCTACTCTTGGCTCTTTCATCTTCTATTCAGATTAGTTTAATTTTGCATTCTTCATTGCTTCTTCAACAAATGCATTTTGCTGATCTTTTGAAGACAACTCTGCCTTTAAAATTTTCTCTGCAACTAGAACAGATAATTCCGCTACTTGAGTTTTTATTTCGGCAATCGCAGCTGCTTTTTCATTACGAATCGCTTCTCTAGAGGCAGCCATAACTTTCTCAGCTTCTACTATCGCTTTTTCTTTCGCTTCCGCAATAATATTTTCTTTTACTTCGCGAGCATCTTTCAAAAGGTTGTCTCTCTCTTGACGTGTTTCCGCCATCAACTTTTCATTCCCTTCTTTCAATTGTCTCATTTGCTCTTTCGCTTTCTCAGCATCTTTCAATGCGTGTTCGATAGAGTCTTCTCTTTCTTTAATAGACTTTAAAATTGAAGGCCAAGCAAATTTACCAAGCACAAATACTACCACTAAAAAAGCGATAGTTGTCCAAATTACAGTTCCAAAACTTACTGATAACATATCTTGTGTTTATAAGTGTTCTTTCTTTTTTTACTAAATAAAAGTGAGCCTTAGCCAACCGCTAAGTACTCACTTCAATTCTTCTTAACCTAATACTACTAATAGGCAAACGATAACTGCAAATAACGCAACACCTTCAACAAGTGCAGCCGCTACGATCATTCCCGCTCTGATATCACCAGTTGACTCAGGCTGACGTGCCATAGACTCTAGTGCAGCAGCACCGATTTTACCGATACCCATTCCTGCAGCAATTGCAGATACACCCGCGCCTAAAGCTGCTAAACCTGCAGCAGACATCGCTTCTAATAAGATTGCTAATAATTCCATTTTGTAGGATTTATATAATTAATAAAAAAAATACATTTTAATGATGTGGCTCTTCTACTGCAGCACCAAAATAAATGGCTGCCAATAGAGTAAACACATATGCTTGCAAAAATGCCACAAGCAATTCAATAAAGTTCATAAAAATCATGAACAAGGTCGCACCCACTCCAATTCCATATCCTGCTCCAGCACTTTGCTGACCAAATATAAAAATCAATGAGACAAACGACAAAATAATAATATGACCCGCTGTGATGTTCGCTGTCAAACGCACCATTAATACCAATGGCTTAATGAATATACCTGCGATTTCAATAGGAACTAGAATTAATTTTACAAAGGCTGGAACTCCAGGAGGCCATAGAATGTGCATCCAATAATGCTTATTACCTCTAAAAGAGACAATAATAAAAACGAATGCTGCCAAAACCATAGTAATGCTCAAAGTCCCGGTTATATTCAATCCACCTAAAAATGGAACTAAACCTAATAAGTTACTAATCCATATAAAAAAGAACACGGTTAGTAAAAATGGCATAAAACGATCAGCGTGCTTTCCAATTGAAGGACGTGCAACCTCATCTCTAATAAACAAAATCAATGGTTCCATAAAAGATTGTATCCCTTTTGGTGCACCAATCCCTCTTTTCTTATATCCCTTAGCAACTGTAAAAAAGATCAAACACATTAAAAATATAGTAAAGAAAATACCTACTACATTTTTTGTCAATGACAAATCTAAAGTCACTGCTCTGTTAGCAATTTTACCGTTTTCATCAAAAATAACCCCTCCATTATCCGCTGCATAATAAATGTGCTCGTGAGACATTATAAATCCATCATATTCGTAATAATGAACGGACGCATTGTTTACTGTATCTTCAGCGTGCTTCTCATTATGATAAAAATGAGAAGAAGAGAACATTTTGAAGCCATCGTCTGTTTTTAAAATAACAGGCAAATAAATAGCAAAATCTCCAATAATGTGGATTTCGTGTGCATCTGCAATGTGATGCATAATCATCTCTCCTGCCTTAAAACCGCCTTCTTCACCTTCTGAAGAACTTGCCTTAACAGAATTTAAAGTTAGGAAACCAACTAAAACTAGGATGCTTTTCTGAATTAAAAGCTTGATTTTATTAGACTTAAACTCCATTTTTTATAAACGTTTACAGGTCTTGATTTTTCGACTGCAAAAGTAGTGAATAAAAAAAGATTTTAAAAAATAATAATAGTCATTTTATGCATTATCTGTGTTCTTCCCATTTTTCAGATAGGGAAGAATAGATGAAATGCTAAGGAAAGTATAACCAAAATAGAGCAGCATGAAAGTGATAGCCAGTGGGAATTTATCTTCCCGATTGAACCAAATGGCAACCAACATAATTCCTAAAGCGATAAACAACTTAATGGTCATCAACCCCATAAAATAGGTAACAAAAAGTTGCGGTCGCTTATTAATTTGCTTCTTTATTAAGTAATGCGATAGAAGTGTAATCACAATTAAAAAGGCATAAAAAACACCATAGATAGTTGAAATTTGAACACTTAATTGCTGAAAAGCAATGTATTGAATTGAAAAAAGCAGCGCACTAAGCACTGCTATTTTGAGAATAAATTTATTCATTTTCGAATAAAGTCTTTTATTAAAAAGTAAAGTGCGGCTCCAACGCCTAAGAGAGAACCTGTTATGGTAAAAACTGGTGCCTCCATTTCGAGGTGAGCATCTAATTTCTGTCCACCAAACACTCCTACCAATATTGTAATGGCCATTTGAGTGGCCATTCCTGAATATTTTATAAAATCGTTAGGCTGTTTTTTCTTGCCCTTTTCTATCATTTGAACTTTCTATGCCCTTTACAACTGCTCCCATTTTACAATTTCCTGAGAAGTTTGCTCCTGGTTCTATTTGCAATTTATTGGTACTAATATCTCCAACTAAGTTAGAAGTACTCTTAAGGGTCAATAATTCTTTTACTGAAATACTCACCTTCACTGATCCTGAAATATCAGCATTCTTACATGTAATAGTTCCTTCAATTAGTCCACCTTCACCAACCACAACCTTTCCGTCGCAATTTAAAGTACCTTTCAATTTACCATCTATCCTTATATCTCCTTTACAAGTGATGTCTCCCACGATATCCGTTCCTTGACGAATTATATTAATCGCCGAGGTATCGGTTTCATTATTTCTAGCCATATTTCCTATTGATTTTTTAAACATTGCTAATCGTATTGTTGCAAATATATGATAATTGATATGTATTTAAGTCCCTTTTACTTTTTGTAGTTCTCGTTAAAGAATGTTATATATTCAGATAAGTTCTTTTCTTTAAAAAGAGTCCTTAAATTTTCGTTCGTAATCACATAAGTAATTCCGTTTACAATTTCTGCTAAATCTGATGTGCGTGTTAGTAAACTATAATAGTTCATGGCTTGAGCTTTGTTATCAAAGCTTCTAATCATCAACATGTTTTGATTCCCACCAATTAGTATTTTAGATACATCAAATTTATCATTCCTGAAAAATTGTTGGTTAAAAATTGCAATTTGATTCTTTAAGTTATCGTTCTTGTTGTTTGAAGAATTAACTTCTACTAATACTATATGTCCATCTTCAGGATTTACTACGTAACTGTTTTTAATCGATGCAGCAACAGGAGTAGAACTGTTTTTGTTAATATAATCCAGAATACTTTGAGCCTGCTCTTTAACTGGGTCATCTGGATGATCCGCAATTACAGATTTTAATGCTGTTTTGAATTCATCAATAGATCGGACTTTTCCTATGGCTTTAGCCCTTAAGTAATCAAACTTCGCCTTTAGGTGATCACTATTAAAAACAGAATCTGCTTTCTCACAACTACTTATTACATCTCCATATAAACCATATTCATACAGTCGATACGTAGCAGTATAAAAAGACTCTACCTTTTCTTTTGTTGCCTTAGTCTGTTTGTTATAGTTGGGGTTTTTGATAATATAGGCATATTCACTAAATGGGTGGTTCTCCAGAACCCAATCTTTGTGCTTCTCCGCCAAAACCTTCTCTTCCTGCTTCAAATAAATTCGATACAGTTGATAATGCGCTGGTAAAGCCAATTGGCTGGTGTCATATTGCTCTACAATTCTTTCAAAAGCATTTATTCCACTCGGAAAATCCTCAAATGATTCTTTAAATATTAGCCCAATATTGTATAACGCTTCAACAACTTTACCATGGGCAATTAACTTTTCATTATAATCTTTTGGAATATTTTTTAGATAGGTATCTTGATCTAAATTTGGATCGGCATCTTTAGCTGCAACACCTGCCGAGGCAACATCACTACCACTATTTCCACCGTCATCCCCAGGCTCTGGAAAAGCAGATTGTTTGTTGGATCGTCTCCAATCATCCTGCAATTTCCGATCGCCCCACTGTCGTTTAAACTCAGACATTCCAAATGCCATAGAAGTTGGGTTATAAAAATACCAACTACTAGAACCTCCCGGAATATTAATCGTAGACCCACCGCCATTTTGAGCAGCAAACTGAGCAGCTTCTGCAGCCAACCGCTCCCTTTCTTTCTTTGATTTATACTCAGCTATTAAATCGTTAACTAAACGCTTCTGCTCCTTTTCACTCAAATTAGATATTTTGAGTAAGCTATCTTGTAATTGTACAATCTTTAGATTCTTAACCAGCTCCAATAAGCTCTTATTCTTTTCATCAGCTAAAAAATAGGCTTCATGGTCTTTAGGGAGATAAATGGTAGTACTATCATAGTAAGCCTGAGCATTAATGTAATCTGGCCTGTTAAAATAAATACCAGCCAACTTGTAATATGACAAAGCCTTTTGTTTCACATTTACTGTACTAACCTGAGCCGATTTTTTAAGGTACTGAACAGCTAAAGGTTCATCCTTTTGTGTAATCGCCAATTCTGCTAATGCATAGTATATCTGATCAAAGAACTCTTCATTCTTAGAGTCCTTTAACATCTTCTTTAATTGCTTTTTGATATCCTCCGCATTATTCGAAGCTACATCATAGGCAATAGCTCTATTAATTTTACAATTAAAAGCCATCACATAATCAGGTCGTAGTTTCAATACATCAGCATAGAGATCATTGGCCTTTTTCAAGTATCCCTTTTTTTGATAAAGCTGGGCTAATATATACGTATAACGCCTCTTACTTCTTTTATCATCTGTCAATTTTACTGCCTCTTCCAATCGTGGAATCGCTTTTTCAACATCCTTATCTTTTTTTAACAAGTAGTCGGCATAAATCGCATTGTATAGGCCTTCCTTTTCTTTTGGAAAATTGACGTCGTCTTCTAAAAGTCGAGTATAAGTATCGACTTTTTCCCAATCTTTTTGCTGAATTAAAGTTCTGATTAACCACAACAAGCCATCATATCTAATCGGCTCTTTTTTAAAGGCTTGATAGAGGTATAAAAATGTTTCCTCTGCGGACACTAATAAGCCCTTGTTAAACTGTGCTTGTCCTACTAAATAGTATGTATCATCAATCCACTTTACATGCTCTTTTTTTCGGTGATAAATAGAGTGTCGCTCAATTACTTTAGATGACTTCTCAATCACTATATCCATCTGAGGAATTAAGGCTTTTGATTGTTCTTCTGTAGGATATATAAAAATAGGTAATACCTGAGAGTAATCATCTTTATGGTTTTCTATCAACTTTTTATTTTCTGCCTTTAAGATTTCTCTGGCATTAAAATATCCGTTATAATGGGAAACTAAATTATGATAGTTCCTGCTCATAAACGTATTCTTTTTAGTAGAACACGATGCTAAAACTGTCAAAAACAGAACTGCCGTAATAGTTTTAAATGAAAAAATTGAATTCGTATTTCTCAATTTATATAAGTTGAATAAGGGCAACGATTATAACTCTAAATCAGCAATTTTATTACCTCTTTGCAAAAAGAGGGCTAAATTAATTATAATCATTCTATTTTATGGAATCCAACTTTTACCAATCCACGCATTTATTCGGATATTTGCGATAATTGATAAAAAATGGCCGAAAAGAAAGATAAAAAGAAGCGACTAATTAAGCGACTTAAGAATAAGTTTCGCTTAGTTATACTTAATGATACGACTTTTGAAGAGAAACTATCCTTTCGTTTATCTCCAATGAATGTATTTATATTATTTATCTCAGGATCTTTTTTACTCATTTCATTAATTACTATTCTAATAGCCTTTACCCCTTTAAGGGAATTTATTCCGGGTTACACAGATGTTTCTTTACGTCAAAATTTAACCAACATGGTTTTAAAAGTTGATTCGCTAGAGAACGATTTAACTGTAAAACAACATTATTTAAATAATTTAAGACTAATAATTCAAGGTAAACTGCCAAGCGACACTCTATTAAACGACAGTGCTCTAGTTCCCCAGTATGATCAGGAGGCTAGAAAAATTTCAAAAGAAGATTCGTTATTTAGAGATTTTGTAGAAAAAGAAGATGCTTTTAATATTTCTAACGAAAAAGCAGGAAAGAGCATTGGCTTATTAAGTGGTACTTATTTTTTTACTCCGCTTAATGGGTTAGTAACCGGTCATTTTGAACCCAAAAAAGACCATTATGGAGTCGATATAGTGGCACCGGAAAATGAAGCCATTAAAGCAACTTTAAAAGGAGTGGTTATTTTTGCAGGATGGACCTCTGAGACGGGACATGTAATTAGTTTACAGCATGACAATAACTTGATCTCTACTTATAAACACAACTCCGTTTTGATGAAAGAAGTAGGTGATGTAGTGAAGGCTGGCGACGCTATCGCGATTATTGGAAATTCTGGTGAATTGACTGATGGTCCTCATCTTCATTTTGAGTTGTGGTATAATGGAACTGCCCTGAACCCTGAAGAATATATAAACCTGAAATAAAATGGGATTCAAATCATTATTGAGCAAACCCTTTGCTAAGATTGAGGTTAATAAAATTAAAAAGTGGAGTGCTGATCCCATAAAAACACAAGAAAAGCAACTTAAGCTATTGGTTGAAGGGGCTAAAAACACCAAATTTGGTCAAGATCATGGATTTGATAGCATCAAAACCTATCAAGACTTTAAAAGGCAAGTACCCATTACTGACTATGAAGGTTTAAAAAAGTATATTGATGCAATAAAGTCTGGTGAGTCTAACGTATTATGGAAAGGTATCCCCATATACTTCTGTAAAACTTCAGGAACAACCTCAGGGACTAAATACATACCCATTACCAAAGAGTCTATTTCAAATCATATTGATGCCGCTAGAAATGCCATTCTTTGTTATATTGAGGAAACAGGCAAAGCCGACTTTGTCGATCATAAGATGATTTTTCTCCAAGGCAGTCCTGAATTAGACACTTCAGGAAAAATACCAACTGGGCGACTTTCAGGAATCGTAGCACACCATGTTCCAAACTACCTTCAAAAAAATAGAATGCCCTCATTTAAAGTAAATTGTATTGAAGATTGGGAGACAAAAGTAGATGCAATAGCCAAAGAAACTTTGAAGGAAAACATGGCATTAATTAGCGGTATTCCACCGTGGGTTCAAATGTACTTTGAACGTTTAATACAGTTATCAGGAAAAAAGGAAGTTAAAGATATTTTTCCAAAATTTTCGCTATTCATTTATGGTGGAGTTAACTTTGCCCCTTACCAATCCGTGTTTAAAAAACTGATTGGAAAAACAGTTGATTCTATCGAACTCTATCCTGCTTCTGAAGGCTTTATTGCTTTTCAAGATTCTCAGAGAGAAGAAGGAATGTTGCTCAATTTGAATGCAGGAATCTTTTATGAATTTATTCCAGCTGATGAGTTTTTCGATGAAAATCCGAGCCGAATAAATTTAGAAGATGTACAAATTGGCATTAACTACGCCTTGATTTTAAATACAAACGCCGGATTATGGGGTTATAACATCGGCGATACTGTAAAGTTCGTATCTACTAATCCTTATCGAATAATTGTATCAGGCAGAATCAAACACTTTACTTCTGCCTTTGGTGAACACGTAATTGCAGAAGAGGTAGAAAGTGCTATCAATGCGACTTCCCAGATTCACCAATGCTCCATCAATGATTTTCATTTAGCGCCGCAAGTCAATCCAAAAGAAGGAGAGCTGCCTTACCATGAATGGTTTATTGAGTTTAATCAAGAGCCAATGGATCTGATAAAATTTAATGCGGATTTAGATATACAACTTCAAAAAAGAAACAGCTATTATGCCGATTTGATTCAAGGAAATATACTCCGTCCATTGGTGATTAGAAAGATGAAAAAAAATGCCTTTCAAGATTACATGAAATCAATTGGCAAATTAGGAGGACAAAACAAATTGCCAAGATTAGCGAATGATCGAAATATTGCTGATCAACTAATTAACCACAACTTGTCATAAGTTTTCACACTAAACTTAAAGCAAAAGTTTGTGGTACACTATTTGAAATATTAAAGTGCATGAGAGCCATTTATACCTTTATATTGTTTTACATCCCTTTCCTAACTCTTGCTCAAGACTTTATCAATAAAACTGTTTTTGACCTGGGTGAAATTGAGAAATTAAATCAGGAAATTATTGATCTTAATATCACTAATAGTACGGATTCGAAGATGTATTTATTGCGAATTGATGGGGTTGATAATTTTGAAGTAAAATACACCTCAAAAACCTTCGAAGTGGGTGAAGCACAAGTCATCCGATTTAAATATAAACCCAAAAAGAAAGGAAAATTTTCAGAAAATATCCATTTATATTTTAGCTCCAACACCGATCCTACTTCAATTACTATTAAGGGTGAAGTTCTCATTGTTCCCAAAAACTTATTGCAAGCATGCCCAGATTTTAGGCAAATAGCTACTACCAGTACCAACACTTTTCCTCAAGAAAAAGCTGAAATAAAGGTTTCATACGTTAACTTTTTAGATAATAATTCTTTTGCAGAAAAATCAATAGAAAAGCCTATTTTGATGGCTAAAAACCAAGAAGAAGTAATGGATCAAAAAACTACACCAGTAGAACTTGTGCCTCCTAAGACCATCACTTTAAAATCACCCAGACAAGATTCAATAATACCCATAGCCTCTGTAGAGCCCGAAATAATAATACCTATTTCAACTCCACTAAATGAGTTATCTAGAAATGAGTTTAAGCCCAATAATATTATCTTCTTGATAGATGCATCAATGTCTATGGGAAAAAATCAAAAGTTAGAATTACTTAAAGCGTCCATGAAAGAATTGCTAATTCCGTTAAGAGAAATAGATAAAATAGCCATCGTATCCTATAACGATGTAGCAAAAGTAGTTTTACCGTCTACCACTGCGAACAATAAACCTTTTATAGAAGCTAGTTTAGATAGTGTAGTTGCCGGAGGTTTTACTTCAGGTAATAAAGGGCTAATAAAAGCCTACGAGGTAGCTTATACCTCTTTTATTGAAGGTGGAAATAACCAAATTTACTTAGTGACAGATGGGGCTTTTAAAATTGGAGAGAAAAATGAAAGCATTCCACGCTTGATAAAAGATGCTGCTGAAAAGGAAATTTTCATAACAACCGTAGGAATCAAAAATGAAAGATGGACAGAGAAAACACTCAAAGAAATAGCGAAAAATGGAGAAGGAAGCTACCTAAGAATTGAGGATTTCAAAGATATAAATGCGCTACTGAATAGAATAAAAGAACAGTCCTTAGTTGAAAAGAAATAAGTGTATACTAAAACTCATATTTCAAATACAGTTTAAAAGCAACAAACCCATCATTATCAACAATCTTGGTAGATACTAATCGCTTTTCTTCATCATAAGGATAAAAAAGTGCTCCACCCATAAATTCATCCACTTTACTACCGTCATCATCGTACAAACTGATTGTATACCTCAAATCCATCTCATCCAACCTCGCTAATGGACTGACATTAAATGAATGCGTTATTGAAGAATCAGCGTTTTGAATACTAGTGCTACTGATCCAAATTTTATTAAATGATTGGTAAATGGTCAAATGCAAATCGGGATTGTCCAAACTATCCCAAGCGGTATAGTCTACCCTTTTATTAGGAAACCTAATCACCTCAACTTTTTCAACCAATACTGCTTTAGGAGCATGATTCTGTATACACCGCTCTCCATAGAAACCCTTTGGACATTGACATCTTCCATCAGCACAATATCCAACTCCGCAATCAAGTACTTCACATGCGTCATAATTGTCTTTATTACAACTAGAAATTATCAAAGAGAAAAAGAGAACATTGATTAACAATCTAAACATTTTCATAAATTAAGGCTTTGATTTCAAACATAATAAATTCAATCGTATAAAATCATAATTTTTTCAAATCCACAAATTTTATCTTAGTGTAACTGCTCTTTTTGATCTTCAAAGAACACCTTCGACCATTATAACACGATGAAAAGAGCCCCCGCTATCATAGTGGTTGTTGTATTGTGGATATGGCAGTACCGAACAAATAAATGAAATGGCGAAAAATGATGAATAAATTAAGAAAAAACCGAAATAGCAAATAGGAAGTTTCTTAATTAGAAAAACTTAACAACAACTCTTTTAAGTCATTCAAAACAATAAACATAATCAACAAAAAGCCCTTTGCTCGAAACGAGCAAAGGGCTTTAAAAGTATTAAAATAGAATGAGTCTAGTGAACAATCACCTTCTTCATTACTCTTCCATTCTCACCTTGAATAGCGATAAAGTATATCCCTTTTTCTTGTTGACCTAAGTCGATAGATTGCATTGGTTTGAAAACATTTGTTGTAAACACTTCTTTTCCTGTAATATCCATTACAGTTACTTGATTATACTTAGCAAATGTCTCAATTGTAAATGCTCCTTTAGTTGGGTTAGGGAATATGTTCACTGAGCTGTTATTCAATACAACCTTATTCAACCCTACAGAAAAAGCCACTATAGCTGAATCAACAAATGTACAGTTGTTAGCATCAGTAATTGTTACTGTGTAGGTTCCCGCAGCCAATCCAGTGATATCTTCAGTAGTTGCAGCATTACTCCATATAAATGTGTAAGGACTAGTTCCTCCTGAAACAGTAATATCAACTGATCCATCATTCATAGCAGAAGTTTCATCCACTATAGTAGAAGTAAATGATATAACAGCAGGTTCAGTAATTACTGCACTATCAATTATTGTTGTTGATGCAGCATCAGTTATAGTAACTGTATAGGTACCTGCAGCTACACCAGTTATAGAAGCCGTTGTAGCAGTATTACTCCATGCGAAAGAATAGGGTGCTGTTCCTCCAGTAGCAGAAACAGTTGCTCCACCGTTAGACAATCCGTTACAAGTAACGTTTGAATCAATTACTACTGTTGGTACTAAAGCTTGAATACATGGAGCTCCAACACCTGGATTAGCATAAACTTGGAATCCATTAATAATTTGACCTACTACAGGTGATGTTGCTGCAAACCAATTTGAGCCCACATTATTATCAGATGTAGAGTCACACAATACGATTGAAGAACCACCACCGTCAGGTAATCCTGCTGCAGAACCAGATGGCCATGGGGCTACATCTTTAAAATCAACTGAATCAACAGTTCTACCAAAATTATCGACAATAGTGATGTCCTCTCCACCGTTACTTAATCCTCCTGAAGTCCATACAAAATCAGCGTCGAAGCCAAATCTATTTCTAAAACCTGAAGAATCTACCGTTCCAACAACATATTGACCAGGTGCAACAACTAAGTTATTGAAAGCATACACTACACCTTCAACGATATTGTACCCTGTCATATCTACAGGAGTTGAACCAACATTCACAAATTCAATAAACTCCGTTGAATCCGTTCCTGACTCAGCAGGGTTATACATAATCTCGGTAATAACCAAACTAGCTATAGCTCCTGCAGGTTGTCCTACAACAAAAGAGTCAACCTTTGTACATAGGTTAGCATCAGTAACTGTTAAGTAATACTTCGCTGCTGTCAAACTAGAAGCTGTTGCAGTAGTTGCTGCATTACTCCATAAATAAGTGTAAGGACTAGTACCCCCAGTTACAGTGGTTGAAACAGAACCGTCTGAACCACCAAAAGTAGTTGCATTAGTTACGTTACCCGAAATAGCAATCGCAGTTGGTTCTGTAACTGTATAAGAAGCGGTAACTGTAGCTGAATTCGCATCTGTTACAGTTACATTATAAGCCCCAGCTGTTAAACTAGAAATATTCGCTGTTGTTGCTGCATTACTCCAAACGAAAGTGTAAGGAGATACACCACCAGAAGTAGTCAAAGCAATAGAGCCATCTGCTCCTCCATTACATGAAACATTTGTTATAACATCAACTAATGTAATTGTTGTAGGTTGAGTTACACTATAAGTGTTTGCAGAAGTACAAGCATTTGCGTCAGTAACAGTCACAGTATAAGAACCTGCTCCGATTCCTGAAATATCTTCAGTAGTAGCAGCGTTACTCCAAACAAAAGTGTAAGGAGTTGTTCCACCTGTAACGGTAATGTCAATTGCACCATCAGTCAATCCATTTGCTGAAGCATTGGTAATTACATCTGTTACTACGATTGCAGTAGGCTCTGTTATTGTCACACTGTCATTTAAGCTAGTACTTAATGCATCTGTAACCGTTACATAATATTTACCTGCAGCTACACCTGTAATTGATGCAGTTGTTGCAGAATTAGACCATGCATATGTAAATGGTGCTAAGCCTCCTGTTACATTAACAGTAGCTCCACCATTCATACCAGCATTACAAGTCACATTTGAATCTAAAGCTACTGCTATAGACATTGGTGCAGCACAAAGGCCTTTCATACCAGGATTAGCAAATACTTGAAGTCCATTTATAATCACACCAGATACTGGAGAAATTGCTGCGCTCCAGTTAGATCCAATACTATTATCGGCAAGTGAATCACACAATATAATGGAAGCACCGCCTCCATCAGGATTCCCTGCAGAAGAACCCGAAGGCCAAGGAGTGCTATCATCATAGTCTACAGAATCAACTGTTCTACCAAAATCATCTTTTAATACTATTAATTCTCCTCCATTTGATAAACCACCAGACGCCCAAATAGCATCAGCATTCATTCCAAATGTATTTCTAAATCCAGAGGAATCAAATGCAATTACAAAGTAAGCACCTGGAGCAACTGTACCTCCTGAAAAAGTATGCGTAATTCCTGATGTAAAACTATAACCATTTAAGCTCACCGAAGTATTACCAATGTTTTGAAGCTCAATAAACTCAGTAGAGTCTGTGCCTGATTCAGGACCATTGTAATGAATTTCAGTAATTATCATATTAGCCAAAGATCCAGCAGGTTGAGTTACAGTATAATTTGCAGTTGCTGAGCAAGTATTTGCATCAGTAATTGTCACAGAATAAGAACCTGCGGTTAACCCTGATAAATCTTCCGTTGTAGACGCATTGCTCCATACAAATACATATGGAGAAGTTCCTCCACTTACAGTAATATCTATAGCTCCATCAGATAACCCATTTGCCGAAACATTCGTGATTGCATCTGCAATAGCAATTGCTGTTGGCTCAGTAATCGTTGTGCTAGCCGTACTTGTTGTGTTATTTGCATCAGATACGATAACATTATAAGTTCCAGCAGCTAAACCTGAAAGATCTTCAGTTGTTGCTGAATTATTCCATGTGTATGTATATGGTGATACTCCACCAGAAACACTTAAATCAATAGCACCATTTGCCCCTCCATTACATGAAACATTTGTCTGAGATGTAATAGACGCTACTAATGCTGCTGGTTGAGTTACGATATATGGAGAAACAGAAGTACAACCATTTGCATCGGTAACTGTTTGGGAGTATGAACCTGAAATTAATCCCATCACATCCTCAGTTGTCGAACCATTACTCCAAGAATAAGCATATGGAGTTACTCCTCCAGAAACTGAAACGTCTACAGCTCCATTACTTCCACCGTTTGAAGAAACATTGGTTATTATTCCTGAGGCAACAATTGCAGTTGGCTCAGTAATGGTATAACTTGAAACAGCGGTAGTGCTACTGGCATCTGTAACTGTAATGTTATAGTTTCCCGCTGTGATTCCTGAAAGATCCTCTGTTGTAGCAGCATTACTCCAAACATAAGTATAAGGAGTAGTTCCTCCAGATATGGTTAAATCTATTGCACCTGTAGCATCAGCATTACAAAGCACATCTGTTTGAGATGTTTTAGTAATAGTAATTGATGAAGGCTGAGTCACAGTGAAGGACTCAGAATTAATACAGTTTCCATTATCGGTAACCTGAACTGTATAGGTGCCTGCAGCTAAACCTGAAAGATCTTTAGTTGTTGCTGAGTTACTCCAAGAATAGGTAAAAGGAGCTGTCCCATTTGTTATAGTCAATGTAATTGATCCATCAGAACCGCCATTTGTAGTAACGTTATTAATATTTCCTGCTATTCCAATTGCTGCAGGGTCTGATAACAAATAGGAAACAGTATCTGAACAAGACGAATTATCTGTAACTGTAACTGTATATCTTCCTGCCCCAATATTTAAGTTGGTAGTTCCAGAAACTGCATTACTCCAAGCGTAGGAATAACCACCCGAACCTCCAGTTGCGCCTGCTACTAAAATTCCATCTGTATTTCCATTGCATGAAATAGAATTTAAAACAGTTATTGTAGGCATGATAGCAGAAGGCTGTGTTAAAGTTGCTGAAGTTGTTGTTGTTGCAGAAGAAGCATCAGTAACTGTTACATTATAAGTTCCTGCAGCTAAACCTGAAAGATCTTCAGTTGTTGCAGCATTACTCCATGAGTATGTATATGGAGCTGTTCCTCCAGTTGCAGTTAAGTCAATTGCTCCATCATTTGCACCATTACAAGAAACGTTCGTTCCAACAGTTGAAGCTGAAAGAGGCGCTGCAGCAGCCACAATTGGTGTAATTGAAATATTATCAATAGCGATTTCATCTCTACTTCCACTACCTGCGATATCATCGGAAGACCATCTTAGAAAAAGTCGTCCTCCATTTGCAACAGAAGCTGAAACAGTAATCGATTTATTAATAGCTACAAACCCTAAAGCATCAGCGGCTAAATCTGAAGTATCGTTTAAGGTAGTAACAGCTGTATAAACTGTGCTATCTGTAGAGATTGACAAATCAAAATTACATGAACGAGCTTCATTATTGTTAAAGTATAAGGTATACTCTATTTTCATACTATCAGCATCAGTTCCAGTAGAATTAGTTGCTCTTAAAGTCAATGTCCCCGGCGTGAAATCACTCCCTCCTGGCTGAATACCAAAAGCAAAATTCCCTGTACTTACCTCAAAAGCATAAAAACCACCACTAGAAACACCACCTGTAGATGCACCTCTAGCATTGTCTCCTGAACTTCTGCTTCCGCCAAAAACTAAAGCACCATCACTCATGCCTGTTGTAGCCCATGCATTAGAATTTAATTGACCTACAGTTGGTACAGATTCGAACCCAGCTCCTGCATAGGCACCGTTGTTCACTCCTGCCAACGTGTTGTCAAAATCAATTGTTGTCGCTGTACCCATAGTAGTTAAACTCATCTGGGCTTTCCCAGTCTGGGAAAAACCAAAAAGTGCTACCGCGAATACCGAGAGTAGAATTTTCTTCATAATTATTTAATTTAATTCGTAATTTCTGTTTTATATGGAGGAACAAAAGTATTATCCCTCTTTAGATTGTATATTAACTCTATATTATGATTGAGGTTAATTAATTTAAGCCCAAAGCTTCAACTCCTTGTTCAAAATAGATGTCTACAGGTATTCCTGCATCATTCAATTTTTGTAGGTCAGTCTTCAGTTGATCATCAATTCCACCTTTTGTTTCCAACAACTTCACCACTCCATCGTAATCTCCGTCACCTTGTAATTTCAATATAATGGCAGACAATTCATTCATTGCGTCAGTCATTTTATCAAAGTCTACTGAATAAGTTTTATCCTCATTAAATACAAAAGCACCCTTTTCCTTAAAGAAGTTGAATCGAACCATATTGGCCTGCCCATGAGCAGAAGCAGCCCCAAATCGAACTGACCTGAAAATACTTGCCATGAACGTTACATAATTGTCCATCAACTCCCCATCTGTATATACCTGCTTCCCATGCAATTGATGAATCATGTATAAACCTAGAATATCAGCCTTCCCTTCTTCTAAAGCCGAATATTTTTCTTTTAACGCTTCACGGACCGTTTGTTTTCCATCGATTGTATTTTTTACGCCTAAACCGTGAGCCACTTCATGAAACATAGTATTTGCAAAAAAAGCGTCAAACGTGATGTTCTTCCTCTGAGATTCATGTATTAACACTTCAGAAATAGGAATTAGAATTTGATCAAATTTAGCACGCATCGCATTTTTCAATTGTGAACGTCTAGTTCCTACACTTTTTTGAATTGCTTCGTCGTTTGGTAAATTAACAGCGATAGTTTTACTACCACCATTGCAATCCCCAGCATAATAAACCACATCATAAGCATTCAGTTGCGCATCAGTTCCTGGCTTTTCCGATTTGTACGTGGCATCCACTGGAAGGTTTTCCTGTAACTCTTGCAAATAAGTCACATACTTCTTTAACTTTTCACTCCACACTTTGTCTTTCACCAACACATAAGCTTCGTGTGTTGCTTTATAGCCATATAATCTATCTTCATAGTTTTCAATTGGTCCAATAATTAAATCCAAAGTATTGTTTTGCATATTCAACCAAGCGATATCAGAAGGATCATATTTATCGGTTCTTAATGCCTCAGCTCTTAAAGTCAAGTACTTTTTTAATTCTTTGTCTTCTGTCAACTTAGCCGCTTTTTCCAATACATCAGCAGCCATGACTTGTTCTTTAAAAAATTGATGATAAGGTATAGTTATCAAATTATTCGAGGAATCTCTTCTCACAATTGTATATAAACTTGCTTTGTCTGGAGCGCTCATTGCCTCAAACTCCGCCTTAGTAATATCCGCTGGATAAAAATTAGCACCTAATGGTTTTTCACCTACTCCTTCTACGAAGGATTTGAAGTTATCCAATCGATCCCATGGACCATAGTTCAATTGATAAAATAATTTTTGGTCAGGGGTCAAGGTTGACAAATCAACATTAATATTTTCAGGAATAGATTCTTTCCAGAAAATTTCATCCATTAATCTAGCTGCTTCAATCAATAAAGGAATCACTTGTTTCTCGTTTTCTGTCAACTGATTTATATCAGTTGTTAAAGCAACTTTTGCATAAATCTCGGGACGCGCCTTTACCACATTTGAAAGGTTGTCATTTTTGACCTCTTTTGGTTCTTCATTTTGAGGAGTTTTAGGCGCTCCGCATGATGCTTGAATAGCAACCACAGAGGCAATTGCTAAGTAAAATGGAATCTTCTTCATGGTTAATTCTGTAACTAACTGGTTAAGAGTGTAAATTTAGCTATTATAATTTAATCCATTTGCAACTCGATAATACTGCTCATTTTATTCCCAACACCCTTACCCGGAGGCAATAAACCTAATATTAACATACAAAGCAGTGCTAAAATTAAAAGACAACTTACCACTCTGATATTCTGTTCTGATGCTTTCATATCAACTTTTTATCACAAATACGGAAATCTATCATCTTTTGGATTGATTCATCATTTCCATTTTTAAAAAGGATTGAAGTTGAAATAAAAATTCAAAAGAAAATAGTTGAATCATTTTTATCAAATTTGCAAACTATGGTAAATCAAGAGGAGGAATTAAAGAAAAAACACATCGCCATATTGGGATCAACTGGCTCCATTGGAACTCAGGCATTGGAAGTTATAAAAAGTCATGCAGACAAATTTGTAGTAGAAGTACTCACAAGCAATACCAATGCAGAATTATTAATCCAACAAGCGATAGAGTTTAAGCCTAATGCTGTGGTTATTTGCGATGAAAGTAAGTATAAAATGGTTGCTGATGCTTTATGGAACCATGACATCAAAACCTATGCAGGTTCGGCGGCACTGGAGCAAGTAGTGGAAATGAATGAAATAGATATCGTTTTGACCGCTTTAGTTGGATATGCTGGATTGAAGCCCACTCTAAAAGCCATTGAAGCGAAAAAAGCAATTGCTTTAGCTAACAAAGAAACATTGGTAGTAGCCGGTGATATTGTCACACAATTGGCAGCAAAAAACCGTGTTCCCTTATTACCTGTTGATTCAGAACACTCTGCTATTTTTCAATGCTTGACTGGTGAATTCCATAATCCAATCGAAAAAATTTACCTCACTGCCTCTGGTGGACCATTTAGAGGATGGAATGCTGAAAAGTTAGCATCCGTCACTCGTGCACAAGCTTTGAAACACCCCAATTGGGAGATGGGAGCCAAAATAACCATCGATTCTGCCACTTTAATGAATAAAGGATTAGAAGTAATTGAAGCTAAGTGGCTATTTCAATTAGCACCCGAACAAATCGACGTAATCGTTCATCCACAGTCCATTATACACAGTATTGTTCAGTTTACTGATGGAAGTATGAAAGCACAAATGGGACTACCGGATATGAAATTACCCATCCAATATGCTTTAGCTTATCCAGAAAGAATCTCTGCAGACTTTCCTCGTTTTAACTTTCTAGATTATCCTCAATTGACTTTTGAAAAAGCGGACACTGAAACTTTTTTAAATCTGAATTTAGCCTATGAGGCAATGAAGCGTGGAGGAAATGCCGCTTGTATTATTAACGCAGCCAATGAAATCACTAACCGTGCCTTTTTAGAAGAGAAAATTGGATTTTTAGAGATTGCTGAAATAAATTCAAAGTGTTTAGAATCAGCTACTTTTATTGAAAAACCCACCTTAGAAGACTACATGAATAGCGACGAAGAAAGTCGAAGATTAGCAGCTAACTTTGTAGGTTGAAACTAACTGTTTAATCAAATTTAACACTGATTTGAACCTAGGTTGGTAGAAAAGTGTTGATTATGCTTAATTTCGCGGTTGATTTATATTAAAAATGGAAGTACTTATTCAAGCTGCACAGCTTATTCTTAGTTTATCGATTCTTGTAATTCTTCACGAATTAGGACACTTTATACCTGCCAAACTATTTAAAACTAGAGTTGAGAAATTTTATTTGTTTTTCGATCCATGGTTTTCTCTTTTCAAATTCAAAAAAGGAGAAACTGAATATGGAGTAGGCTGGTTACCTCTGGGAGGATATGTAAAAATTTCCGGAATGATCGATGAGTCGATGGACAAAGAGCAAATGAAGGAAGAACCCAAACCATGGGAATTCCGCTCTAAACCAGCATGGCAACGATTAATCATAATGCTAGGTGGTGTTATTGTAAACGTTATTCTTGGAATTGTAATTTATACTGGGATTTTATTTACTTGGGGTAACGAATACATCCCAACTGATGGACTAACTTATGGTGTTTATGCCGATACTACAGCCATAGAAATGGGGATTAAAAGTGGCGATAAAATATTGGCCGTTGATGGAGAAAAAGTAACCAAATTCAGCGATATTCAAATGAATATACTGATCAATAATGCCAAAAAAGTTTCCATTGAAAGAGAAGGTAGAAAAGAAGAAATCACTTTACCAGAAGGCACCATTTCTAAATTGATTAAAAACCAAAAAAGCTTTATTGAACCAGCTGTGATTGCTGAAGTCAAAGAAATTGTACCCAATTCTCCAGCAGATTCAGCAGGCTTAAAAGTAGGTGACCGCATTACAGCAATAAATAATACTGCTACTCCATATTTTCAAGATGTAGTGAAATATTTAAAGGCACACCCTTCTAGTCTGGTTGAGCTAGAACTAATGAGAGAGGGTGCAACGCAAAACTTATCGGCTAGAGTGAGTAAAAATGGTACTTTAGGATTTGCAATCACCCCAATTGACGAACAAATTACCTTCTCTACCGAAAAATATACTCTAATCGAATCGGTACCAGCAGGAATCAATAAAGCCTATGACTCCTTTGATAACTATATCAAGCAAATGAAGCTAGTATTTGAACCAGAAACTGAAGCTTACAAGTCATTAGGAGGATTTATTAGTATTGGAAAAGCCTTTTCTCCTGAATGGGACTGGCAGCGTTTCTGGAGCTTTACCGCCTTTTTATCGATTATATTAGCCATTATGAATATACTTCCTATTCCTGCGTTGGATGGAGGACATGTTTTGTTTTTATTAGTGGAAATCATTAGCGGTAAAAAACCTTCAGATAAATTCCTAGAAAATGCTCAAGTTGTGGGATTTGTAATCTTATTAGCATTGATGCTATTGGCCAATGGAAACGACATCATCAGGCTATTTCAGTAAAAGTAGCTTGTTAACATCACGTTGTTTTTAACATCTCCTTTGGAATAAGGCTAGCGTTTTATTGTGTGCTATTTTTGCAATGAATAAAATTCCCTTTATGAGAAAACTGAGTTTATTATTTTCGATTTCCTTCTTTTCACTTTATTCCTTTTCTCAAAGTGGAACAATGCAGTATAGTGGTGGAAAATCCGCAGATAAAGCGGCTGTGTTAATAGTCCCTTTTGAACCCTTTATGTACATTTCTGAAATCGATCGGCAAGTTGGTTTAGTGAATAACTTAGACGGCAAAGCAGTGAAAAGTGAATTTGCCAAAGCGCTAGATTTATACTTATATCAAACGTTCAACGAACAATTTCAAGTGCTTTCTTTCTATTTCATGGAGGACGATGTAGAACAAGACTTAACCTATGTTTATAGATCTCGAAAGCTTGAATACGAAGTATTACCCGAAGAAAGCACTCCTAAAGCAGAAGAAAAATTAAAAGGCATTCAGACGAAGCTTTCGAAGACCTTCAAAAAGGAAGAGGACGAATCGGCTTACGGTGGACAAATCGTAACTGAGCGTGATGAAAAGAATAAATTTATGAATGCCATTATTTCTGACCAAAAAGTAGTCGATAGTTTGAATAATAGATACAATGCCTCATTGTATTTACTTATTAACCAGCTTGAATTTAGAAACGTATATGGCGACTTCACTCAAATGGAAGGCAATACCTATGACCGAATAGCCAAAGTACATTATACTTTGTTTTCCAAAAGAGGTACAGTAGTTTCAAAAGGCTTAGCTACCACTCCATTTCCGGCCTCTGACAATAATTTGGAGTCCATTACTTCCACATATTTCCCTATTTTAGCAGAACAAATCTTCAATGCGGTAAATATGGATATTACCTCAACCAAGAATTAACTCCATAACCATGCAAATAATCGGACCATATACTGCCATCATAGGAATTAGCTTAGTCATTATTCTGTCCTACTTTTTTAATATTATTTCACAGAAAACCAACATTCCCAGTGTGTTATTGCTGATTGTTTTAGGTATTCTGACCAAACAAGGAATGAATGTTATTGACTTAAAAGTTCCTGAAGGACAACTTTTTAACATATTAGAGTTGTTAGGGATTGTAGGTTTAATTATGATTGTGTTAGAAGCTGCATTAGATCTAGAATTAACAAAGGAAAAGTGGCCTACCATCTGGAAATCCTTTTCTGTGGCCTTGATTTCTTTGCTCGGTTCTACTTTTGTTTTGGCTTATATTATCAACTTTTTTTTAATCAAAGATGTCTTCACTTGCATCCTTTATGCTGTTCCATTATCAGTGATGAGTAGCGCCATAATTATTCCGAGTGTAGGTGGACTAAGCTCTGAAAAAAAGGAATTTATGGTTTATGAAGGCACTTTTTCTGATATCCTAGGGATTATGTTATTTTACTTCCTAACAGGAAATGCCGAAACAGAAAGCACTCAACTAATCGTTTTTGATGTCATTAGTAACATTGCTATTACCGTAGGTTTATCCTTAGTTATTAGCTACTTACTTGTGCTCATATTCCAAAAACTCAACTCACAAGTAAAACTATTTTTACTTATCGCTGTGTTGTTAATGTTGTACTCCGTTGGTAAATTATTCCATCTTTCTTCATTAATTATCATACTTGTATTTGGTTTAGTACTTAATAATTATAAAATCTTCTTCCGAGGATTCATGAAGAAGTGGATCAATAAAAGTTCATTAAAGAAAGTGTCTCATGAGTTTCATTTAGTTACGATAGAAAGTGCATTTGTAGTGCGCACATTTTTCTTTGTACTTTTTGGAATCACTATTACGTTGCAGTCGTTATTCAATGTAAAAGTGGCCATCATTAGCGGATTGATTTTACTTGGATTGTATATCATTCGTTTTATTGTTTTGAAAGTATTTGTACAGAAGGATATCCTACCCCAATTGTTTCTTGCGCCACGAGGATTGATCACTATTCTTTTGTTCTTTGCTATTCCTGATGAATATCAAGTAGAGAACTTTGACTCCGGAATTCTCTTGTATACCATTATTATCAGTTGTATTATTATGGCTGTATCCTTAGTAGCAAGTGGCAAAAAGGTAGAACCAGTAGAAGACATGTCGTTTATATATGGTCCTAAATCCATGAACGAGGTCGAAACTATGCCGATTGTAGAACAAAATTCTGAAGACAAGGACGATTTGATTAGCAAAAAGTAGATTGAACTTTCTGTTCTTTTGGCTTGAACCAAAATGAACCAAAAGTTCAAGGCTTTGAGTAATTTATTTTATGAAGTCATTCGTTTTTTGTCCTGAGCTTTTTGTCGAAGGGCTTCGGAGCTAGACGAATTTACTAAGGCTCTACTTCGAAAATTTCGAGAATCACTCAAGGCCAACTGCACGAATTAACCTTACCAAACTAAAAAATAAGCTTTTATTTTCGCATAGGCGTTTTGGTTAAATTATGCATTTAAATATAGGTTTAAACGGTATTAAAAGCTTTGGAGGTCTGATACGCTTATTTACCTATCACCAATTGCGCTGTGCTTATTCCATGCTCTAATTTCACCTTAAAGTAATTTATGAATATAAAGGATTTTCTTGTTCTTTTGGCTTGAACCAAAATGAACCAAAAATTCAAGGCTTTGACCAATTCACTTTAATTTATCTCCTACAGCCTAAGACATTCGTCGGATCTCCTCAGTTCTTCGGAGCTAGACGAATTTACTAAGGCTCTACTTCGAAAATCTCGAGAATCACTCAAGGCCAATCACACCAATTAATCTTAATTAAAAAATAAACATTTGTTATCGCTTAGAAATTTTAGTCACATTGAGCATTTTCTTAAATAAAGACCTCCAAGGTTTTGCGCTTATTTAGCTACCACCACTTTCTCCGTACTCACCCCGTTCTCTGAAATGACTTTTAGAAAGTAAATGCCATTTTTTAAGCCATTGACAGCAATCGAATTGACTTTCTGATTAACCGATTGCACGACTTTACCTTGCAAATCATACAACTCAATAGAACTAACGCGCACATTGGGCAAATACTCCAAATACAACTGTTCCTGCACCGGATTGGGATATACCTTAAGCAATGCCCCTGATTGCTGCTGCTCTTTCAAACCTACCACTTGCATTTCATGGAGGCGAATAATGGGCTGTGCTGGTACGCCATCCCAATACGTCCAATCGCCTAATACATAATATCCTCCAAATTTGGACTCTACAATTTTATTGACATAACCTTGGTTTTTCCAGACATGCGTTGAGTCAGGCCCACGAGAAGTAAAATATTGCGTCTCTATGTTTCCTAAAGAATCTAATTTTACTATACCGTTTCTTGCTACTCCTTGGACTTGATTAAATAAACCTCCTACCAAATATCCGTTATCTGGAGTTTTAATCACACTCCCTATTCCTGCTCCGTCAACATAATTGGTATCTATTGGACTCCCTAAATTATTAAAAGTAGTGTCTATGCTCCCATTAGCATTTAATCGACACATCGAAAACCATCGATTGGGGTAATCTACCAATTGAAATCTGCCCACAATAAATATTTTTCCATTTGGCTCTATTAATTCTGGTACGAAGCCCCCATTCCCTGGCAATACTGGACTCTTAAAAGTGGTATCCAAGGTGCCATCCATATAGATTCTACAAATTCCATTGACCGTTTGCCCATCGTACTCCGTAAATTTTCTGGGTAACCCAAAAGTAAGTAACCGGGTGCTGTCGTATTGCTTAAATCCATCAACTGTCCCGTTGGCGGTATGCTGAAAAGTAGAATCAAATAACCCTAAAGAATCTACCTTAATAATGGCTTGAGAGGGGAAAGTATCGGGTGGATTTTTAATTAAACATACATTTGGATTTCCAAACCAACTATTGGTCATTAAAGAAGACCCATTCGGAAAAAAATAGGGATAAGATGCCCGAGAACAACTCACCGTTTGACGATAGTTCTGCCGCCATGTGGTCCATACAAAATTTCCATCTATGTCCATCGGGAAGTAAAAGCCCCCCCCCTGATCCAGAGATAAATACAGAATCGTTAATGGGGTAAAAAAAGGTCATTCCGTCAACATTAAACCCTATATAATTAAAATTTCGACTTCCATCACGATGAGTAGTTAAAATGGAATAATAGGGGTCGTTACCAATAAAATAACGGAAATCTCCCACTATGTGGAGATTCCCATTGGTGGGATTTTCCCAAAGATCACTTGTGGATCCTCCACTAATGGGTTGACGTAAATCGAAAAAAGGTTGAAAAGTAGTATCCATAGAAAAGGAGGACTGAGCCAAAAGCTCAGTCTTCTTTCCAAAAATTTGGATATTCAATAGAATGATGAGTACGATTATTGACTTTCTCATTTTTGAATGATTAGCTTTCCTTGGTGAAT
>Ga0209344_10000992_pt1 | contig 41478 bp, 40 predicted proteins | sample Cruoilmetagenom6_FD_187293 | JGI IMG/M metagenome (GOLD analysis project Ga0209344, IMG submission 187293) | Oil polluted marine microbial communities from Coal Oil Point, Santa Barbara, California, USA - Santa Barbara Oil Seep Sample 6 (SPAdes)... | ecosystem: Environmental > Aquatic > Marine... | reverse complement strand
GACGAGCAGCGCGAGGATTGGCAAACGCGGTTTTCCGGCACCCGCGACTGACCGGGCGCGCGACCTGCGCTGGCGGAAAGCCGCCAAGCCCGGTTCAGGGTGCTTGATCTTGACGCGGTTCTGCGGCCTTTGTGCGGCGATCAACCATCACGGGACACGTGACCGCAAATGTTCGCACGCCTCTGCATCCCCGCCTGCCTTCTGCTCCTCGCCGCCTGCGGCGCGACAAATGAGCCCGAGACCACGACCCGCCTCGACCTCTACCCGGGCGAGACGCCGCAGATCCGCCAACTGGTCAACCAGTATGCCGATCACTACGAAGTCCCCCGCCCGCTGGTGCACAAGGTCATCCAGCGCGAGAGCGACTACCGCCCCAAGGCGCGCAACGGCCCCTATTACGGCATGATGCAGATCCTGCCCGCCACGGCGCGCGGCATGGGATTTCAAGGCCAGCCAAAGGACCTGCTGGATGCGGAAACCAATCTGCGGTGGGCGGTGAAATACCTGCGCGGCGCATGGCTGGTGTCGGACGGTGACATGGACGAGGCCGTGATGTGGTACGCACGCGGCTACTACTACGAGGCGCGTGACCGCTGCCAACTGGTAGAGACCGGCCTGCTGGAACGCGAAATCGCGCGACATTGCCGCTAGAGCGTTTCGCCTTTGACTGATGGCTCAGGCTTAAGACGATACGCTTTGATGCGGCCCTCTCAACTACGGGGGCCGTTTCGCCCACACAATACCCGCCGGAAAATGCAGATATTCCGCATATCGCGGACTTACTCACATTGAGCTACATTGGCGTAGCAAACAAAAAAACGGGAGGCATCAAGCCTCCCGCTTCCGTTTTCCACAGGGCTCACGCCGCTGCGATCACTCGTCGTCAAGCGCCTCAATGGCCTTTTGCAACTCGTCCTTCGAGACCTCTTTCTCGGTCACGGTGGACAGTTCGACCACGTAATCGACAACCTTCTCTTCAAAGAGCGGCGCGCGCATCTGCTGTTGCATCTGCGGGTTCTGCTGGACGTACTCAAAGAACTGGCGTTCCTGGCCCGGATATTGGCGGGCCTGCTCCATGATCGCCTGCGTCATCTCGGCATCCGTCACCTGCACCTCGGCGCGCTGGCCAAGTTCGGCCAGCAACAGGCCCAGCCGGACGCGCCGCTTTGCCAGCTTGATGTGCTCTTCGGTGGGCTCGATCTCGGGGTGATCGTGGCCCTGCACGTCAGGGTTTTCGTCATGCCACAACTGGTGCGCGATCTGGTTCGCCTCGGAGTCGACCATCGACGGCGGCAGATCGAAATCGACCATTTCGTCCAGCTGGTCGAGCAGCGCGCGCTTCATCACGGCACGTGCAGCACCGGCATATTCCGCCTCCAGCCGCTCGCGGATCTGACCCTTGAGAGCTTCAAGATCCTCGGCGCCGAATTTCTGCGCCAATTCGTCGTTGATCTCGGCAGCCTTGGGGGCCTTCACAGCCTTGATCGTGCAGCTGAACACGGCCTCTTTGCCAGCCAGATGCGCGGCCTGATAATCGTCGGGGAATTTGACGGTCGCGTCTTTTTCCTCGTCAACCTTCACGCCAACCAGCTGCTCCTCGAAGCCGGGGATAAAGCTGTTCGATCCCAGCACCAGCGGATAATCCTCCGCCGAGCCGCCCTCGAACGCTTCGCCGTCGACGCGGCCCACGAAATCCATCGTGACCTGATCGCCGTCCTTGGCCTTGGAGCCTTTCTTGCGATCTTCGAATTCCTGAGCGCTTTCCGCCAGGTTGGCCAGCGCCTCGTCCACCGCTGCGTCGTCGGGGATAACCTTCAGCCGCTCCAGCTTGACCGATTTCATGTCCAGCTCGGGGATCTCGGGCAGCGCCTCGTAGGACATTTCCACCTGGACGTCGTCGCCCTCTTTCCAGTCCTCGTTGGTCATCTTGACCGACGGCTCGCCCGCGGGGCGGTCACCACTGGCCTCGAAATGTGCCTTCATCGCGCTGTCGACGGCCTCTTGCATGGCCTCGCCCATCACGCGCTGGCCAAAGTTCTTGCGCATCAGCGCCAGCGGAACCTTGCCCTTGCGAAAGCCCTTCATCTCGACTTCGGGCTGCGCTTCTTTCAGCTTTTCGATGACTTTCGCGTCCAGCTCCTGGGCTGTCAGCAACATCGTGTAGGCGCGTTTCAGCCCCTCGTTCTGGGTCTCGGTGACCTGCATTGTTCGTCCTCATCCATTGCATTGGGCCGCGGAGGCGTCCGCAGCGGTCAAAATCAGGGGCTTTCTATGGGTGGCCGGGTGCAGGCGCAAGCAGAGTCTTTGCGCATCGTGGCCTGTATAACGGCGCTCACCGGGGCGCAGGACGCAGGACACTTTCGATCACCACCAGCACCAGCCCCGCCGCCAGCCCCCAGAACGCCGCACCGATACCCGTCAGGCTGAGGCCGGATGCGGTCACGACAAAGGTGACGGCCGCAGGGGCCCGGTGCGCGTCTTCCGCCAATGCTGCCCCCAATGAGGCGATGAACGGCCCCAGCAGCGCCACGCCCGCCACAACCGCGATCAAGGCAGGCGGGAAGCTGGCAAAGAGCAGGACCAGAGGCATCGCGATCAGCGCGATCACGGCATAGCCCGTCGCGTAGACCGGCCCGGTCAACCAGCGTTTCGTCGGATCGGGATGCGCGTCAGGCCCGGTGCAGATCGACGCGGTGATGGCGGCCAGGTTGCTGGAATGCGCGCCCCAAAACGCCGAGATGGCAGAGGCCGCCCCCGTGACCAGCAGGATCGAGCGGCCCGGCACCGGGTACCCCTCGGCCCGCAGCACGGCAAAGCCCGGCAGGTTCTGCGAGGCCATCGTTACCAGGTAGAGCGGCACGGCGATGCCCAGCACCGCCCCCACCTCGAACTTTGGCACGATGATTTCCATTGGTGGCAACCCGCCCTGCCAGAGCGGCTGCGCCAGCCCCAGCACCATAGCCAGCGGCACGCCCGCCGCCAGCACGGCCAGCACCGCCCAGATCGGCGAGAACAATCGCACCACGAAGAACAGCGCCAGAAGCGGCAGCACCAGCGCCTCTGCCCCCGGCACCACGCGAAATGCATCGGCGACAAAGGCAAAGAGCACCCCGGCCAGCATCGCCGAGGCCACCGCGCCGGGGATGCGAGACACCGCCCGCTCCAGCATCGGCACCAGCCCCGTGGCGATCAGCATCAGCGCGGCCAGCAGGAACGCCCCCGTCGCCACCTCCAGCGATGTGCCGCTGACCCCGGCCAGCAATGCCGCCCCCGAGGTGGACCATGCGGTGACGATGGGCAGCCGGTGGCGCAGGCTTAGATATCCGGTCGTGACCATCATCGACAGGCACAGGACGGTGATCCACGTGGCCTTCTGCCCCTCGCTCGCGCCCAGCGCGTCCGCCGCCGACAGGACGATCGCGACCGAGCCGCCGAACCCCACAAGCACCGCGACAAGAGCGGAAATGATGATGGAAATACGCATGGCGATTCTCAACTTGTATCCAATCCTATTTTTTGGATACACTATTCGGCAACACCAAAGAAAGCCCGGTATGCGTCCTCCCTTCCCGATACGCGGCGAACAGGCCGCCGAGATCGCCGCCGCCCTGCGTGCCGACATCCTGTCTGGCGTCCTGCCCCCCGAGACGGCGTTGGGACAACAAGAGATCGCCGCGCGATTCTCCGTCAGCCGCCTGCCGGTGCGCGAGGCCCTGCGTCTTCTGGAACATGATGGGTTGGTGCAGATCGAGCCGAACAAGACCGCGCGGGTCACGCGCCTGCGCATCGCCGATCTGATCGAGTTGGGCGAAATGCGCGTCGCCGCCGAAACCTTGGCGCTCAGCCGCTCGATGCCCCATCTCAGCGATGCACAGATCGCTGCGGCAGAGGCCATCCAGACCCGGATGGAGGCCGCACCCCCTGCCGCATTCGCAGAACTCAACGCCGCCTTTCACCGTCAGCTTTACCTGCCTGCCGGGCGCCCGCGCCTGATCGGGCATATCGACGCGCTCGGCTTGCTGTCCGAGCGTTACTTGCGGCGTGCGGTGGAAAAACTGGATTATGCCGGGGCCTCGCATAGCGAACATCACGCGATCCTGCGCGCCTGCCGGGCTCGCGACGCGGATCGCGCTATCAGCCTGTTGAGCGCGCATATCGACACCGCTGTACGAACCCTTGCAGCCGCCTTGGCCGATACGTCTCAGGTCGCGGATTGAAACCTGTCGCTCGCCTTCAGAACACGCCCATGCTCAACCCAGCCGCCAGCGCCATGCCCAGATCGCGGCACTTCTCCAGTTCCGCCTCGGGGATTGTCTTCTCGGCCAGTATTTCCTCGGGCGTCTGGGCATGGGTGCAGACAATGAGCGGCTCCTGCACCTGCCGCAATCGCCACCCCTGGGCGATCCGCGCGATCTGACGCACGGCATTCTCGCCGTCCGATCCCGCACAGATCATCTGCGCATAGGGCCGCGCCTCGATCCTTCCCAGCACAGGGTAATAGCAGCGGTCAAAGAAATCCTTCATCACCCCCGACATCGCCGCAAGGTTTTCGGGCGCGCAGAAGATATAGCCGCTGGCATTCAGCAGGTCGTCCGGCCCCGCATCCTCCGCGCGTTTCAGCACGGCTTCCGCCTCAGCGCGCGCCGCCCCGGCAGCGGCCTCGGCCATCTGCCGACTGCCGCCGGTCCGGGAGTGGTAAACAATCAGCAGCTTGGTCATGCCCCTATGTTACCCGCTGCCATGATGCAGGACCAGATGGCCCGAACAGAGCCGCCAAACATACCCCGGGATGTCATCCGCCGCTCTGCGGCCCTGGCGCGGTCGGAGCGCACCGCACCCGTGTGGAGGAGAGATCAATCACACCGCGTCGCGCGCTCCTCGCGGATCACTTCAAAGCAGCGAGACTTCGAGCGCAGTTTGGCGAAAGAACAAGCGTTGCGCGATAAGATTCGGCGCCGGAGTCGATGCGGCCAGCTCATAATAAAGGTCACCGAGAAGCTCGCGCGCTGGGATAACATGGCCGGGCGTCCCCCTCGCCTTACAGTCCACTCAACTGCAATGACGGACGGTGAACCGTAGACTGCGACAGCTTCATGTCCCAGTGTCGCCTTCCGTCTCGATCATCAACGGTTCGCCACAATGCTTGCAGTGAACCGCATCCGTGTCGTGCCGGTTCAGGCCGCATTTCGGGCATTTGTGCCTGATTTTCGAGGGCTGAAAGATGGCGCGCGCCAATTGGACGAAAAGCGCGACGCCCACGACCATGATGAAAACCGACAGCAGCTTTCCCCCGGTTGTCGTCATGGTGATGTCGCCAAAGCCAGTCGTCGTGAGCGTCGCCACCGTGAAGTAGAGCGCATCAACATAGCCGGGGATGCCCGCCTCTTCATCGAAGGCCAGCACGAAGACGAATGACGCGGTGACGAAGATGAAGACAAAGAGATTGACCACCGCGAGGATCGCGTCCTCGTGGCGACGGAAGAACAGGCTCTCGCGCCGAAGGTCACGCAGCAGCTGATAGGCGTGGATCAGCCTCAGGCCCCGCAGCACGCGGAGGAAGGCGAAGTTCGCGGTGACAAGCGGCGCCAGTAGCAGGGTCAGCACGACAATCAGATCAGCAATGGTGTAGATGCGCATCAGCTCACGGCGCGGGTTGTCAGAGATCCAGAACCGGGCCGCGAGGTCCAAAGCGATGAGCAGTCCCAGCACGGTGTTCAGCGCTGTCGTCACCGGTGTCGTGGGCAGCGCAGCCGTTGCAATGAAATAGACGACCGTCAGCGCATCGAAAACGATCAACCCATAGCGAAACCGACGGGCACGCTGGCTCTGCCCCGTGTAGAGCAACCTGATCGTTCGGTGCAGTTCTTCCATTTACGTAACATGCCATAGGTTTCTGCCCGGTACCATCTGCCGAAACCACAGCTTGTCAGCAGACAAGCCCGGTGCGCGCGAATTTTTCCTTGCCTTCGTAGATCACTTTTTTACACATCTGTGCCGTCCGAAAAAGGAGCGAGAGATGACTGGACCCCTTATGAATCGCCGGAGCATGATGGGCGGCGCGGCAGCGATGACGATGGGAACACTTGCGGCGCCATCTTATGCGTTCGATGACGCCTGCATAGTCGAACAGAATTTCGGCATCTGGGCGGCCACTTTCACACGGGTACAGGAGCTCGACTACGGTGGCGTCCCCGTTGAGGTGTGGAGCCAAAGGCTGCGTGACACAGCCAGCGGCCTTCAGATCAACATACTTCAACGCGGCTCTGAAGCCCCTGTAGGCGGCATGTCGATTTGGGCCTCAGGCATTGATGAATTCGAGTATATCCAGAGCATCAAGGAAGAATTCACGGCCCGCGCGAAACAGTCCGAGTCGGGCAATTACGAAGCGCGAGTACGGGTCGATCTTCGCGGAAGAAACAGCGATTTCCTCTGGACCCGATATGGAAGTCTGGAATTTAATTATACCGGCTATGTTTCGCCCTCAATTGATCTTGGTCGCGATTTGAATGACATTTTCGCTTTGTTTGATGCGCTTGAGCGCGAAAATGCGGTCGACCTGAATTATTACATCGAACACGACGGCGCCATGGTTCAGATTTGGCATAGCGACATCAGTGTTGATGATCTCTTGGCCGCAAGCCGTGCCTCCGACCAGATGGGCGCGCGTCTTTCCCAGCAATCCGAGGGTGCGGATTGTTATCAAGAGGAAGGATGCTTCCTGACCACGGCCTGTTGCGGGCACTACGGGCGCCCGGACAACGGGCTGGAGCTATCGACCCTTCGCCGGTTTCGCGATGGTTATCTGGCCGCCTCGACCGAGGGCGCGCGCGAGATCGGCGAATACTACCGCCTCGGGCCACCGATTTGTCGCGCGATCAACGCAGATGCGGCCGGGGGGCGTGTCCTGCGCGGGATCTATTGGGGGACTATCCTGCCCTGCGTGGTGTTGATCCGTTTGGGCCTGAACGGTCTGACGCATCGGCTCTACCGGCGGATGGTTCGACGGCTACAGTTTCGCTACGGGATTGCCTAATCTGGTAATTCCATGTAGTCCGAACGCCACACTGCATGAACAATGCTGAAGCCTTCAATCACACTTCAGGACGCCGCACCCGGCCTGAACAGGTTGGGTCAGTAAAAATCGAAGCGCTCCCGTGACACTGATCGAGGCGGCTGACGCCTAGCAAGGCGTGCCCTGGTAAGTCAGCTGGTAGGCCGCGACTGCGGCCCATTTTTGCCTATAAAAACAATGCTTTAAGGTGGCTTAGTGGTGCGGGTGAAGGGACTTGAACCCCCACGCCTTGCGGCGCCAGAACCTAAATCTGGTGCGTCTACCAATTCCGCCACACCCGCGTTCGGCGCGGCCCTATGGGCCGCAACCTGACGTGTCTCCTAGCAAAGCCCGCGCCGGGATGCGAGCAAAAAACCCATTGCCCCGGCGCGGTGATGAAAAAGGCAGGACATTTACCGAAACTTGACATATAATCGGCCTCAATAACGAGCAGACTAAAAAATAGCAGGTCGCCATGAAACCGAAAACGGTCGGGCGCAGCGGCGGGACATATCCCGCACGGGCGCCTCCCATATGCGCCGGGGTCGGCCCCGGCAGCATCCTTTTGACACAAGCTGGCGAAACGCTGGTCGAGGACATCGCGCCGGGGGATCGGATCATCACCCGCGATTGCGGTCTGGTCACGGTGGATCACATCCGCAAGTGCCGCCTGACGACCCACACCGTGCGTGTGCTTGCCGGTTCGCTGGGCGACACCCGCCCTGACCGCGATGTGGTTCTGCCCGCCGACCAGCAACTGCTGATCCGCGACTGGCGCGCAATGGCGCTCTTTGGCAAGGCGCAGGCGATGGCCAGCGCGCGCGCGCTGGTGGATGGCGAATTCATTACCCATGACGGGCTGCGAACGCTGACCCTGTATCAGCTGTGGTTCGATGCCCCGCATGTGATCTATGTGGACGGCCTGGAACTCGCTGCACAGGCCAGCCCCGAGGCACGGTCCCAAGTCGCCTGACAGGCCGCCCGCAGGGCGCGAAAGCGCGGCATCAAAGGCCGAGCGCGCGGAATACCTCTGGCAATTCTTCGGGAATATCCTCGGCAATCAGGCCGGGGCCAAAGCTGCGTGCGCATTCGACATGCAGCCAGGCGCCCGTCTCTGCCGCCTGCATCGGCATCACCTCGCGGGCAAGCAACCCGGTAATGAATCCGGCCAACACATCGCCTGACCCGGCGGTGGCCAGCCAGGGTGCCGCGCGCTCGAAATGCGCCGAGTTGATGCTGCATCGCCCATCCGGCGCAGCGATCACCGTGTCCGGCCCCTTGAACAGGACAGTACAGCCAGCACGGCGTGCCGCATCCCGGGTCGCATCAACCTTAGAATAGGCCGGGCCGCGCGTCGGCGCCTCCCCGAGCTTCTTCGCGATATCCGGAAAAAGGCGTGCAAACTCACCGCCATGCGGGGTCAGCACGCAACGGTCGTGAAGCCGGCCAAAGAGCGCAGCATCCCCCGCCAACGCCGTCAGCGCATCGGCATCCAGCACCGTTGGTCGCACTTCCGGCCCGACAGAGCCGAGGATCACATCCAGCGCGTCCCGGGCACGCTCTACCCCCATTCCCGGACCAAGGCAGAGCGCATTGATCCGCTGATCCTGCAACGCTTCGGCCAGCCCGTCCTTGTCCGCCACCTGCGTCAGCATCAGCGCCGTGATCTGCCCCGCCACCTCCAACTGCGCGGCGGGCGGCACGCCCAGCGTCACCAACCCTGCCCCGATTCTGAGCGCGCCTCTGGCTGCCAGCCGCGCCGCGCCCGTCTTGCCAGAACCACCCGACAGGATCAGCGCGTGACCGTGCGCGTATTTATGCGCGATGGCCCCTTTGGGCCGGATGTTCGGCGCGCCTGACAGCAGGCGCACCGCGTCCCCCTCAGGCTGTCCGCCAAGGCCGATATCCTTGACGCGAATTTTTCCGCTCAGCCCGGGGCCGCCCCCCTCGTGCCCCTGATGCAAAAGGAAATGCCCCAGTTTCGCACGATGAAACGTGACGGTCATATCTGCGGGAAACGTCCCGAAATTCGCACCTGAATCCGTACACAACCCACTGGGCGCATCGATCGCCACGAATTTCGGACGAGTTGCAGAAACGTCATCGGACATCGCGGAAACGAACCCGCGCCGGGCTCTCTCGGTATCCTTGGGCATCGGGCGCGTTAGCCCGGTGCCGAAAAGCGCGTCCACCACCAGGTCCGCGGACCGGCGCGCCAGCAGATCTTCAATCAGGGAGTCGTCCCACGTCTGGCAGCGCCCCAATGCGCACCACCGCTCATGGTTCGCCCTGGCATCCGACGGCAATTTCTCGACCTCTCCGTAAAGAAAGAGTTCCACCTCCCAACCCCATTCCTTCAACAACCGCGCAACAACAAAGCCGTCGCCGCCATTGTTGCCCGGCCCGCACAGCACAAGCGCCCGATACGACGTCGCGGCCAGTTCGGGCCACTCCTCGAAAACCGCCTCGACGACGCCGCGCCCGGCCCGTTCCATCAGCTCCAGCCCGCTCACGGAACCCGAGTTGATCGCGGCCTGCTCAATGGCCCGCATCTGCGCGGCGGTTATCAGTTCGGTCATGGTTTCCTCATGTCAGCGATTCTAATTTGCCCATTCGGCCATCACTCTGCCTATTTTTTAGGCACAACGGAATACATCACCCGCGCAGCACCGCCCTGCACAGCCTACCCGATTGAGCCTCGTCTAGAGAAGTGCTCTGACGGGCGCGACGCAAGGGCGAAGGGGCCAAGTGATGAAAAAGATCGAAGCAATCATCAAACCGTTCAAACTGGACGAAGTGAAAGAGGCGCTGCAGGAGGCCGGCATTCAGGGCCTGAGCGTGCTCGAGGTCAAGGGGTTTGGCCGCCAGAAAGGCCACACCGAGCTGTATCGCGGCGCGGAATATGTCGTGGATTTCCTTCCCAAGGTGAAAATCGACGTGGTTCTCGACGATGATCAGGTCGATGCCGCCATCGAGGCCATCGTGAACGCGGCCAAGACCGACAAGATCGGCGACGGCAAGATTTTTGTCAGCCCGGTCGAGCAGGCGATCCGCATCCGGACCGGTGAGACCGGCTCCGAGGCACTGTAACGCCTGCCCCGCATCATCCATTCGAACAATACAAAACCAAAGGAACACAGACATGAGCGCACAAGACCTGCTCAAGACCATCGCAGATGAACAGATCGAATATGTCGATATCCGTTTCACCGACCCGCGCGGCAAGCTGCAGCACGTGACGCTTGTTTCGGATCTGGTCGATGAGGATTTCATCGAAGAAGGCTTCATGTTCGACGGCTCCAGCATTGCCGGCTGGAAATCCATCGAAGCCTCGGACATGAAGCTGATGCTGGACACCGAGAGCGCCTATGTCGATCCGTTCTATGCCGAAAAAACCCTGTGCGTGCATTGCACGGTGGTCGAGCCCGACACCGGCGAAGCTTATGACCGCGACCCGCGCGGCACCGCCCAGAAAGCAGAATCCTATCTGAAATCCACGGGTATCGGCGATGTGGCCTATATGGGCCCCGAGGCGGAATTCTTCCTGTTTGACGATGTGCGGTTCTCGAACTCGATCAACAAGGTCTCCTACGAGGTCGATGCGCAGGATGGGTCCTGGAACACCGATACCGAGTATGAAATGGGCAACATGGGCCACCGCCCTGGCCTCAAGGGCGGGTATTTCCCGGTAAACCCGACCGACGACGCGCAGGACATCCGCAGCGAGATGCTGAGCACGATGAAGCGCCTTGGCATGAAAGTGGACAAGCACCACCACGAAGTCGGCAGCTGCCAGCACGAGTTGGGCCTGATCTTTGGCTCGCTGACCAAGCAGGCCGACGAACTGCAGAAATACAAATACGTCATCCACAACGTGGCACAGGCCTATGGCAAGACCGCAACCTTCATGCCCAAGCCGATCTATGGCGACAACGGCAGCGGCATGCATGTGAACATGTCGATCTGGAAGGACGGCAAGCCGCTCTTTGCGGGCGACAAATATGCCGATCTCAGCCAGGAAGCGCTGTATTTCATCGGTGGCATCCTCAAGCACGCCAAATCGCTCAACGCCTTCACCAACCCCGGAACCAACAGCTACAAGCGTTTGATCCCCGGCTTCGAGGCCCCCGTGCTGCGCGCCTATTCCGCGCGCAACCGCTCGGGCTGTGTGCGTATCCCGTGGACCGAGAGCCCCAAGGCCAAGCGCGTCGAGGCCCGCTTCCCCGATCCGGCTGCCAACCCTTACCTGTGCTTTGCGGCGCTGCTGATGGCCGGTCTTGACGGCATCAAGTCAAAGATCGACCCCGGCGAAGCGATGGACAAGAACCTCTATGACCTGCCCGCCGAAGAGCTGGAAGGCATCCCCACCGTCTGCGGCAGCCTGCGCGAAGCGCTGGAAGAACTGAAGGCCGATCATGACTACCTTCTGGCAGGTGATGTCTTCACCCAGAGCCAGATCGACGGCTACGTTGCGCTCAAGATGGAGGAAGTCCAAACCTACGAGCACACGCCGCACCCGGTCGAGTTCATGATGTACTACAGCTGCTGAGGATTTCTGCCACAATTTCGCCACACACGTTAAACGCGAGTGTCGCGAAATTGCCTCAAGCCTAAGTTTTAAAGGGCGTCCGTCTTCGGGCGCCCTTTCCTATGAAGATGGCCTGACGAACATTTGCCCGAAACCCGTCATGATTCGGTCCTAACGGAAACAATTTTTTTCGGCATGGTGCGATTGAGGTAAAAATCGAAACACGGGCATATGACGCATAAAAATGAAATCATAACGGCGTGGCTTATCATGCCGAAAGCAAATACCGTTTCGATCGCGGATATGCTTCATCAGATTTCGTGCAATACCGAAGATCTGGATCCGGGCTTTTGCCAGGGTCGGGTTCTGACGGATCGCTCGGCCTGTCTGGTAACGCCACAGCACGTGCTCTGGATCACCCAGGGCGTCGGCAAGAAGTCGGATGGATCGACGACGGCACCTGTCATGAGGCTGGTAATACATCCGATCAACCCCGAAACCGGATTGGGCAAGGCCGGCGCAATGCTGGCACGGCTGATCTGCACATTGCCCGTGGAACTGGTGCAATGGGACGGGCATGCGGTCTGGTTGCCGATTGCGGGTTTCCGCGAAGCGGTCGAGGCCGGGCAGCGCCCGCGAATCGAACGGGTTGCCCCCGCAGAATCGGCCGCCGCTCCAGAGCCGGTCGACATGACCGACCTCGTTGTGCCTCGCCGCACCCTGCCCGGGATCGAGGATACCTGCGACCACCTGAGCGCACGTCTCGACACCTTTGGGATGGCCCCGCGCGAGGACGGCGTGGACCATGGCCCCCAGACCCAGATTCATTGGGAATTGCCAGACCCGGATATCGTCGAGGAAATTCCGCAGCGGCTGACCGCCTGGGCCATGGCACTGACAGTGTCGATGATCGCCCTGCCGGTCGGCACCACATTGATCCTGTTGACATTGTTCAAGGGCGAAAGCGTCCGGCTGGCGGCACAGACGGCGGCGCTCACGGGGCTGTTTGTCGGCCTCAACAGCGTCGGGGCCACAGCCCAGACCATCCAGTTGATCTCGTCCATCGCGCTCTGAATCCGGCATCGCGAGTGCCCTGACCCAGCTGTTTAGCAAGAGCCTTGAAACAGAGGCTCTTGGCGTCGTTGCTTGACCACATCCACTCGGATCAGCCCCATAAACTTGCACGATCGGTGCAGCGAACCCCTTGCAGCGCCTATATTTTCGCAAAACTCACCGCGTTGCCTCGGGTAGTTCAAAAAACCGGGCCCATGTCGCAATCAGACCGGACAGCCCCGGCGCGCCACAGCAGACTTCGCGAGAAAACACGCGACGGAGCCTGCAATGAACAATCACTATCGCGACACGCGCAAGATCGACCCGACACGCGGAGACCGTCTTGGCGACAACACCCCCAACGACGCCGACCGGATCGAAATCGGGCCGACGCAGCTGGCCTTTGCGGAATGGCAGGCCGCGGGTCTGCAGTTGCCCGACCTTCAGGCGATGCGCGAATACCGGTGGCAACGCCTGACCCGGCACATCGTGGATCGTGGCTATGGCGGGTTGCTGATGTTCGACCCGCTCAACATCCGCTACGCCACCGACAGCACCAACATGCAGCTTTGGAACACACACAACCCGTTCCGCGCGGTCCTGCTTTGCGCGGATGGCTACATGCTGATCTGGGATTACAAGAACTCGCCGTTTCTCAGCACTTTCAATCCGCTGGTCCGCGAACAAAAGTCGGGCGCGGATCTCTTCTATTTCGACCGGGGTGACAAGATCGACATCGCCGCCGACGTGTTCGCCAACGAGGTGCGCATTTTGATGGCCGAACACGCTCCGGGCAACATGCGCCTCGCCGTGGACAAGCCGATGGTGCACGGATTGCGCGCGCTCGAGGCGCAAGGGTTCGAGATCATGGAAGGCGAGGAAGTTACCGAAAAATCCCGCTCGGTCAAAGGCCCGGACGAAATACTGGCAATGCGTTGCGCGTCGCATTCCTGCGAAATCGCGGTCAAGGCAATGGAGGACGCCGCCCGTGCCGGCGTTCCGCAGGGCAACATGTCCGAGGATGACATCTGGGCCGTTCTGCATGCCGAAAACATCCGCCGCGGCGGTGAATGGATCGAAACCCGCCTGCTCTCCTCCGGCCCGCGCACCAACCCGTGGTTTCAGGAATGCGGCCCGCGCATCGTCCGAATGAACGAAATCGTCAGTTTCGACACCGACTTGATCGGCAGTTACGGTATCTGCGTCGACATCTCGCGCAGTTGGTGGATCGGCGATCAGAAGCCTCCTGCCGACATGGTCTATGCGATGCAGCACGCCGTCGAGCATATCCAGACCAACATGGAGATGCTGAAACCCGGCGTGATGATTCCCGAACTGACCGCAAACACCCATGTGCTGGACGCCAGGTACCAAAAACAGAAATATGGCTGCCTGATGCACGGCGTCGGCCTGTGCGACGAGTGGCCATTGGTCGCCTACCCCGATCAAGCCGTGGCCGGCGCGTTTGACTACCCGCTCGAGCCCGGAATGACGCTCTGCGTCGAGGCGCTCGTCAGCGAAGAGGGCGGTTCTTTCTCGATCAAGCTCGAAGATCAGGTTCTGATCACCGAGGACGGGTATGAAAACCTGACGAAATACCCGTTCGACACGGCATTGATGGGGGGCTGACCCAAGCCCGAGCCAGCCCCCTTTTCTTCTACTGCGCAGAGCGCATGACGTTGCCATGCCAGTCTGGCAGGCCCGCGTTTGCGGGCTGGCCGGGGCCGATTGCGGCCTGTTGCGATGCCAGCGAAAACAACAGGAGTCCGACCAGCAAACCGGCCAACAGACAGGTGATTGCGCTGACCGACAACGACTTCCGCCGCAGCGGGGGAAAGAGCGTGATATTCTGGAGCATGGTGCCCTCCTCAGGGTTCAATAGCAGTTGTAAGAAATAGCTAGTGCGCCCCGGATCATTCGCAAAATGAATTATAATTTGACAAAACATCACAATCCTTGATGTTTCATGGCAAAAGCAGCCAGCGCGCTCGCCGCCGCGCCCTTGGCTCCCCGTCCTTCCCCCGATGAACCGCACGGCGCAGTCATAGCCAAAGCCGAAGCCATCTCTTGATCTCCGGCCCATGTTTCTCTACCCGCATAGGGGTCTGATCCTCGGAGTTCCATCATGCTGAACCGCCTCATCTCCCGCCTGAAAATGCGGCTGAACGGCCTGAAATCCCCCGCCCTGCGCGAGCGGATGTACCGGATCGACGTGAACGGCACCCCGCACGAGGTGCAGCATTCACGCTTCAACCTGAACTGGCTGCCTGAGGCCGGGATCGACCCGAAGGTGATCGTTGATCTGGGATCGTTCGACGGCGGCGACGCCTGGCGGACGAAACAGACCTTTCCGAACGCCCGCGTGATCACCGTCGAGGCAGATCCCGACCGGATCAACATCGTGCGCGCGGCTCTTGCAGCCTCGGATGTGGAAATCTACAACTTCGCCGCCTGCGATCAGGACGGACCGGTGGAATGGTATACCGCCACGGTCAACGGCGAAACCAATGCCCAGGGCTCGCTCTATCAGCACAGCGACGCGTATCAAAAGCGGTTCACCTTCGTGAAACAGGCCGAAGACCCGATAGAGGTGGACGGCAAACGCTTTGACACATTCTGCGCCGAGGCAGGCATCGACGGGATCGACCTGCTGCACATGGATATCGAAGGGGCCGAACTGTCGGTGCTGCGCAGCATCGGCAAGGTGCGCCCCAAACTGATCTACCTGGAATGGCGCGAAGACGCGTTTCGCGGCCACGAAGGCACCGCAAGCGCCGAAACCCTGCTGCACGATCTGGGCTACAGTCTGCTGGGCAACCTGGGCGATGACCGGCTGTATCGGCACCAAGACGCCTGATCCCCAACCCGGCCCAAACCTCACCTTCGTGTGACGCCGTTGACACATGTCTGGCAACCGGACTTGTGGCCGCTTACTCTTGAGCCGTAGCACAAGAGGACCACCCCATGCCCACCGAACGCCTGACTTTCACCGGCCATGATGGCTCCGAACTGGCCGCGCGGCTCGATCTGCCCGAGGGGCCGCATCTGGCCACCGCGCTTTTTGCGCATTGCTTCACCTGCTCCAAGGATATCCCCGCCGCACGCCGCATCGCCGCACGCCTTGCCGGCGCGGGCATCGCCGTGTTGCGGTTTGATTTTACCGGGCTTGGCCATTCGGGCGGCGAGTTCGAGAATACCACTTTCACCTCCAACACGGCCGACCTGTTGCTGGCGGCCGAGGCGCTGGCGACGCGCGACATGGCGCCTTCACTGCTGATCGGCCACTCGCTGGGGGGAGCCGCGGTGCTGGCCACCGCACGCAAGATCGACAGCGTTCGCGCCGTGGTCACCATCGGCGCACCTTTTGACCCGGCCCATGTGACGCATAACTTCGGCGATGCCCTGTCCGAGATCGACAAGAACGGCGTGGCCGAGGTTAATCTTGGCGGCCGCCCCATCCGCATCGGCAAGGATTTCGTGGAAAACGTGAATGCCGAAACGCTCCAGACCGAAATCGCCCAGCTGCACCGCGCGCTGCTGATCCTGCACGCGCCGCGCGACGCCGTGGTAGGGATCGAAAACGCCGGGCGTATCTTCAGCGCCGCCAAACACCCCAAGAGTTTCGTCACACTCGACGAGGCCGACCACCTGATCTCCCGACCACGTGACGCCGAATACGCCGCGCAGGTGATCGCTGCATGGGCCACGCGCTACCTTGATATCAAGGCGCCGGCGCCGCCGCCGGGCGCGCCCGAGGGCATCGTGCGCGTCACCGAGGCGGACCCCGACGGGTTCCTGCAAGACGTCTATTCCGGGCCTCGCCACCATACGCTGGCGGATGAACCTGCGGCCTATGGCGGCACCGACCGGGGCATGTCGCCCTACGGCTTCCTCTCGGCCGGGCTCGGGGCCTGCACGTCGATGACGATCCGCATGTATGCGCGGCGCAAAGGCTGGCCCCTTACCCAGGTCCGGGTCGAGGTCTGCCATGACAAGGTCCATGCCCAGGACGCCAAAGCCGGCCAGGAGGCCCGCGCGGATATGTTCAAGCGGACCGTGTACCTAGACGGCGACCTCAGCGACGATCAACGCGCGCGGCTGCTGGCGATTGCCGACAAATGCCCGGTGCACCGCACACTGGAGGCCAGCGCACGTATCGAAACCATATTGGCCGACTGACCGGCGCCGGGCGCAAAGGTTTTCGCTGTCTTCATACGTCTCCCCGCCCGAGGCGCCACGCTGATGCCTGCGGCGGAGGTACTTGCGACCAAAAGAGGCAACACCACCACGAGGACGCCCGGCTTGCTGCCAGCCTGCGCGCGGTTTACACCGCGCGCATCCGCATTTGACATAGCCAGAGGCCCACACACATGATTCCCCGCTATTCCCGCCCCGAAATGGTCGCCATCTGGTCGCCCGAGACCAAGTTCCGCATCTGGTACGAGATCGAGGCGCATGCCTGCGACGCGATGGCCGATCTGGGTGTGATCCCGCGCGCCAACGCCGAGGCCGTATGGAAAGCCAAGGATGTGGAATTCGACGTAGCCCGCATCGACGAGATTGAGGCCGTGACCAAACATGACGTGATCGCCTTTCTGACCCATTTGGCAGAGCATGTGGGCAGTGACCAGGCGCGTTTCGTACACCAGGGGATGACCTCGTCGGATGTGCTCGACACCTGTTTCAACGTGCAGCTGGTGCGTGCCACCGACATCCTGATCGCGGATATGAAGGGTCTGCTGGCCGCTCTCAAGCGCCGCGCATATGAGCACAAGGATACCGTGCGCATCGGGCGCAGCCACGGCATCCATGCCGAACCCACGACGATGGGCCTGACCTTTGCCCGCTTCTACGCCGAGATGGACCGCAACCTGAACCGGCTGGAAAAGGCCCGCTACGAGATCGCCACCGGCGCCATTTCCGGCGCGGTCGGCACCTTCGCCAATATCGACCCGGCGGTCGAGGAACATGTCTGCAAAAAACTGGGGCTGGAACCCGAGCCGATCAGCACGCAGGTGATCCCGCGCGACCGGCACGCAGCCTTCTTTGCCGCGCTCGGCGTAGTCGCCAGCAGCATCGAGAACGTCGCCATCGAGATCCGCCACATGCAGCGGACCGAAGTGCTGGAGGCCGAAGAGTTCTTTTCCGCCGGCCAGAAGGGCAGCAGCGCCATGCCGCACAAGCGCAACCCGGTATTGACCGAGAACCTGACCGGTCTGGCGCGTCTGGTGCGCATGGCCGTCGTGCCCGCGATGGAAAATGTCGCCCTCTGGCACGAGCGCGACATCAGCCACTCATCGGTCGAACGCAACATCGGCCCCGACACCACGATCACGCTGGATTTCGCGCTGTCGCGGTTGACCAATGTCATCGACAAGCTGGTGATCTACCCCGACAACATGCTGGCCAACATGAACAAGTTCCGCGGCCTCGTGATGTCGCAGCGCGTGCTTCTGGCACTCACCCAGGCCGGGGTCAGCCGCGAGGATGCCTACAAACTGGTGCAGCGCAACGCGATGAAAGTCTGGGAGCAAGGCAAGGATTTCAAAACCGAGCTTCTGGCCGATGCGGACGTGTTGAAAGCACTGAGCGCCGAGGAAATCGAAGAGAAATTCGACATCGGCTACCATACCAAACATGTGGACACGATCTTTGCGCGGGTATTCGGCAAGGATTGACACTGCCGAAACGTGATTTGGTGAAATGCAGCAGGATGCGCTATGATCGGCGCACCTGCTGTAGGAGGCCACCATGTTCCCCAGATTGATTGCCGCCGCCTTTTTCATGACCTTGGCGCCGGGCGCCGCCCTCGCGATGGGCTGTACGCACGGCTCCGCCGAGGCCCAGACCCAGTCCTGCGCGGGCGGCACGATGTATGATGCCGCCACCGCGACCTGCGTTCCTGTCGTCAGCGGCTAGGGCAATCCGCAAAGCAGCCGCCCCGACACCAAGGAATTGATCGGCGCGGCGCGGAAATGCCTTGAATCACAGAGCGCCTTAGCGCTTTTTTCACGCTCTGCAGCCTATCATCGGCCAAACCGATGGAGGGCGCAGAATGAGCCAGACAAATTCTCTTGCGCGGGTGGCACCTACGCCGCCCGCAGGCCGCACAGCGGCCCGTCTGACGCGTCGGCAGAAGGCCGCGATCATCGTGCGCTTCCTGCTCAACGAAGGGGCCGATGTGCCACTGTCCGAGCTGCCCGATGCGCTACAGGCGACTTTGACCACCCAGATGGGCACCATGCGCTATGTCGACCGCGCCACGCTGATGAGCGTCGTATCCGAATTCGCGGGCGAGCTTGAGGGGATGGGCCTGACCTTTCCGAACGAGATCGCCGGCGCGATCAGCGCACTCGATGGCCGGATCAGCCCGCAAACCGCGGCACGCCTGCGCAAGGAGGCCGGCGTGCGCCAATACGGCGACCCGTGGGAGCAGATCCAGCGCACCGATCTCGACACGCTGGTGCCGATCATCCTGGTCGAAAGCGCCGAGGTGGCCGCTGTGGTCCTGTCCAAGCTCGACGTGCCCTTCGCAGCCAAACTGCTTGGCCGTCTGCCGGGGGACAAGGCACGCCGCATCACCGTTGCGATCTCCCGCACAGCGGCCGTCACGCCCGAAGCGGTCGACCGGATCGGGTTGGCGCTCGCCGCGCAGCTCGATGATCGCCCCCCCATCGCCTTTGACGACGGCCCGGTGCAGCGCGTCGGTGCGATTCTCAACTCCTCCAGTTCCGCCTTGCGCGATGATGTCCTCTCGGGGCTGGACGAAACGGACGGCGATTTCGCCAGCCAGATCCGGCGCGCGATCTTTACCTTTCAGCACATACCTGACCGGCTGGCGCGGACCGACGTGCCGCAGGTCATCCGCGAGTTGGAGCAATCGGTGCTCATCACCGCGCTCACCGCGGCGAAATCCACGGGGCTGGAGAAGGTCGTCGAATTCCTGCTCAACAACATGTCGCGCCGCCTGGCCGATACCCTGCGCGAGGAAATGGAGGAGCGCGGCGCGGTCAAGCAAGGTCCGGGCGAAGACGCCATGACAGAGGTCGTCAACACCATCCGCAGGCTCGAAGCGGCAGGCAACCTTGTGTTGGCCACTGTGGAGGACGACGAAGAAGCCGCTTGATCCACGCAGCCGCAACACGCGCAGGCCGCCGGTCCAGCCGCTCGCAACCCGATGATCTGCGCCGGGCCGGTCCGCCCACCCTGACCCGGTGCTTGTGCCCTGCCCTGCCCGGCTCTATGTCTTGCGGCGAGTCCATGAATGACGGCGCAGATGAGTACCCCAAGCGATCCATTTCATATCCGAGCGGGCGAATATGGCGTCAATCTGATCCTGCGCGGGCTGATCGGGTTGGCCGGGCTGATGCCCTATCGCTGGCGCGTGCCCGCGATGGGCTGGATCACCTCGCGGATCGTCGCCCCTCTGGCAGGCTATTCGGCCCGCGTGCGCGATAACCTCGCGTATGTCTGCCCCGACCTTCCCGAGGCCGAAGTGCGCCGCCTGATGCGCGCCGTGCCCGACAATGCCGGGCGCGGCATGATCGAGATGTATTCGACCCGCGCCTTCACCGCCCGCGCCCGCCATTCACCGATGACCGGCCCCGGCATGGAGGCGGTGCGCGCCGCCAAGGCCGCAGGGCGGCCCCTGATCTTCGTGACCGGCCATTTCGGCAGCTTCAACGCCGCGCGGGTCGCCATGGTCGAACAGGGGATCGAGTTGGGCGGTTTCTATCGCCCGCTCAAGAACCGCTATTTCAACGCGCATTACTCCAAGGCGATGACCGCGCTCAGTCAGCCGATGTTCGAACAGAGCAAGCGCGGCATGGTCCAGATGACCCGGCATCTTCGTGCAGGCGGTACATTGGCGATCCTGACCGACATCAACGCCCATGGCGGCGTGCCGCTGGATTTCTTCGGCAAACCGGCGCTGACATCGCTCGTCACCGCCGAACTGGCGCTGAAATTCGACGCGCCGCTGGTGCCGGTCTGGGGCATCCGGCGCGCCAACGGGCTGGATTTCGATGTGATTGTCGAAGCGCCGATTGAGCCGTCCGACCCCGTCACCATGACCCAGGAATTCAATGACCGGCTCGAAGCCCAGGTCCGCGCCCATATGGATCAGTGGTTCTGGATTCACCGCCGCTGGAAAGATGGCACCGGCGACATGGCCGATCGCGGCGCCGAACGCATTGCCAATCTGCTGGGCGAGGAGTGAGCCGCGTCAGCGCAGTTGCGCCACCGCCTCGACCGCGCCGTATCCCGGCCGCTGCACGATCACGACCACCGGCTGATCCGGGTTGACCGGCGTTTTCAACGTCAGAGGCCGGGCCGTGTTCCAGCGCGCCAACTCACTCAGGTCCGTCACCACATTGGCATGGCTCAGGGTCAGACCGGCATTTTCGCCGCGCTCAATGGCCACCGTGCGCTGCGGGGTGACCCGGGCGATCTGCACCACCAGCGGCGTGTTGATGGCCGCGGTCGCCCGCGCCTCGATCTGCACCTGGTCGCCCTTGCGGACCACGCTCAGTGCCACGCGGCCCGGCGCCGCCTGGTGACGGCGGATAAGCGCATTCACATCCTTGGGCCGGTTGCCGACCACGTGATCGGTGCCGTTGATGATCATTTGCGGCGTGTAGACCATTTTCCTGTGCCCAGCCTTGGCATAGCCACGCTGGCGCGCCGTATGAGCCGGGTCGGCAAAGATGTCCTTCCAGCCGATGTAATCCCAGTAATCCACGTGCAGCGACAGCGCGATCACATCGTCGCGCGCCGCCAACTTGAGCAAGAGCGCGTCCGCCGGCGGGCAGGACGAACAGCCTTGCGAGGTGTAAAGCTCCACCAGCACGGGCCGCTCCCCGGCGCTTGCGCTGCTGACCCACAGGAACGGGACAAGGATCAGATAGGTCAGGAATCGCATCATGTGGGCTCTTCGGGCTGGGTCAGGCGTAACATGTCCCCCATCTAGCCATGCAGCCCCCAAAAAACCAATCAATGTTTCGCGATACTGCCGTGGGGTGGCTGGACAAGGATAATTGTGTGCAATAGTATACCGAAAACGGGTGAAACCTCTTGCCGCCCTTGTGCAAATGGGCCAGAACCCGACCAAGCCAGCTCAAATGCCAGACGAAAGGATGCTCCTATGCCGATCAATGTCGGACATGACACCGCCAAAGCCCGCCAGAAACTGACCTCGGGCGACCAATCCGTCGCCTACTACTCGATCGAAGCCGCCGAAAAGGCCGGTCTCGGCGATTTCAGCCGCCTGCCCGCTGCCCTCAAGGTGGTGCTGGAGAACATGCTGCGGTTTGAAGATGGCAAGACCGTCACCACCGATGACATCAAGGCATTCTCGGACTGGGCGGCCAATGGCGGCCGGAGCCCGCGCGAGATCGCCTATCGCCCGGCCCGCGTACTGATGCAGGATTTCACCGGCGTGCCCGCGGTCGTGGACCTTGCGGCGATGCGCGACGGCATCGTGGCACTGGGCGGCAAGGCCGAGCAGATCAACCCGCTCAACCCCGTTGATCTGGTGATCGACCACTCGGTGATGATCGACGAATTCGGCAACCCGCGCGCCTTTCAGATGAACGTCGACCGCGAGTATGAGCGCAACATCGAACGTTACCAGTTCCTCAAATGGGGTCAGGGCGCGTTCAACAACTTCCGCGTCGTGCCGCCCGGCACCGGCATCTGCCACCAGGTCAATCTGGAATACCTTGCCCAAACGGTCTGGACCGACAAGGACCAGAACGGCGAGGAAGTGGCCTATCCCGACACGCTGGTGGGCACCGACAGCCACACCACCATGGTCAACGGCGCCGCCGTTCTGGGCTGGGGCGTCGGCGGAATCGAGGCCGAGGCCGCGATGCTGGGTCAACCGATCTCGATGCTCATCCCCGAAGTCGTCGGGTTTGAGCTGACAGGCAAGATGGTCGAAGGCACCACCGGCACCGATCTGGTGCTGAAAGTTGTCGAGATGCTGCGTGCGCGCGGCGTGGTCGGCAAATTCGTCGAATTCTACGGTGCGGGCCTTGATACCCTGCCGCTTGCAGACCGGGCAACCATCGCCAACATGGCGCCGGAATATGGCGCGACCTGCGGCTTCTTCCCGATTGACGGCGAAACGCTGCGCTACCTGCGCAACACCGGGCGCGACGAGGCTCGTGTGCAACTGGTCGAGGCCTATGCCAAGGCGAACGGGCTCTGGCGCGGCGATGATTACGCACCGATTTACACGGACACGCTGCATCTGGACATGGGGACCATCGTCCCTGCCATCTCTGGTCCGAAACGCCCACAGGATTATGTAGCGCTCACTCATGCCTCCTCCGCTTTTCTGGATGTGGTCCATGACTATCGCGGTACTGATACCCACGAAGCAGCCTGCGACATGGTATCCGAAGGCGACACGATCACCGCCCCGGCTGACCCGCGCAAATCGCAAAAAGTCAAAGGCGAGGACTACGAGCTTCGCGATGGTTCTGTCGTGATTGCTTCGATCACGTCATGCACCAACACCTCGAACCCCTATGTGATGATCGGCGCCGGCCTTGTGGCGCGCAAGGCTGCAGCCTTGGGTCTGAACCGCAAACCGTGGGTGAAAACCTCGTTGGCGCCCGGTAGCCAGGTCGTCAGCGCCTATCTTGAGGCCGCCGGCCTTCAGGAGGACCTCGACAAGATCGGCTTCAACCTTGTGGGTTACGGTTGCACCACCTGCATCGGCAACTCTGGCCCGCTGCAGCCTGAAATCTCGGAAGCGATTTCCGAAGGTGACCTGATCGCTACCTCGGTTCTGTCGGGCAACCGCAACTTCGAGGGCCGCATTTCGCCAGACGTGCGGGCCAACTATCTGGCCTCGCCGCCGCTCGTGGTGGCCTATGCTCTGGCCGGTGACATGAATATCGACATCTCTCGTGATCCGATCGCGCAAACGCCCGATGGCAAGGATGTCTACCTCAAGGACATCTGGCCTACCACGAAAGAAATCGCCGATCTGGTTGAACAGACCGTCACACGCGAGGCGTTCCAGTCGAAATATGCCGACGTGTTCAAGGGCGATGAGAAATGGCAGGCCATCGAGACCTCCGAGGGCGAAACCTATGACTGGCCGCCGCAATCGACCTATGTCCAGAACCCGCCCTATTTCAAGGACATGCCGGCGGAACCGGGCAAGATCGCCAATATCGAGAACGCCAGCGTTCTGGCCCTGCTGGGCGACATGGTCACGACCGACCACATCAGCCCCGCCGGCAGCTTCAAGGAAAGCACGCCAGCCGGTCAGTATCTGCGTGAACGCCAAGTGCCGGTGCGCGAGTTCAACTCCTACGGATCGCGCCGCGGCAACCACGAGGTGATGATGCGCGGCACATTTGCCAATATCCGCATCCGCAACGAGATGCTGGATAACGTCGAGGGCGGCTATACCTACGGCCCGCACGGCAAGCAGACATCCATCTTTGACGCCGCGATGGCCTATCAGGAACAGGGCACGCCGCTGGTGATCTTTGGCGGCGAACAATACGGCGCGGGATCGTCACGCGACTGGGCTGCCAAAGGTACGGCACTGCTGGGTGTGAAAGCGGTAATTGCCGAGAGCTTCGAGCGCATCCACCGCTCGAACCTCGTCGGCATGGGCGTTATCCCGTTCGAATTCACCGGCGGTGACACGCGCAAGTCGCTGGGTCTGACCGGCGAGGAAGCCGTGTCGATCACCGGGCTGGATAGCATCAAGCCGCTGCAGGAAGTCCCGTGCGAGATCACAATGGCCGACGGCAGCACCAAGAAGATCATGCTGAAATGCCGGATCGATACCGCCATCGAGATCGAATATATCGAACATGGCGGCGTGCTGCATTACGTGCTGCGCAACCTCGCCAAGGCCAACTGACCGGCCCTCGCCTGGACAGTATTAGCCTGCGCCCCGGTCTTTCCGGGGCGCAGTGCGTTTATGCCCTGCTACTCAACCCCAACGGGATTGCCCTTTGCGTATCGCAAAATCTGGGCTAAGGTTTCTCAAAAGGCGCGAAAAACAGTGCCGGGATTCAATGTGAGTACAGGCAGTTCGGTCTTTGTCTCTGCTGTGATACCGCAAGTAACGGTGGACGCTTAGAGCATATGACCGTTTGAACAGAGAGACATGACGCAAGCGGCAAGCTTCGATCAGGACACTTTCATCAAGGCGTCGATGCGACACCTCGCGACGCTTGATCACGCACGTCCGGGCCCCGAACAACCCGCAGGGTCCTTTCCCGACGACTGGTTCGATCTGCCGCAATCCGCGCTCGCCGATCTGGGCGCGATGACCTATCTTCTCAGCCTCAGCCGATACCACGCCACGATGACTCTGCCTGCAGCGACCGCACATCTGGAGGTCGCGCTACGGCTCGGGCAATACCGCATCTTCCGCTCGCGCGGCTATCCGCGTGGCTTCGTGACCTGGGCCGGGCTTTCGGACGGGGCCGAGCGGCGTTTTGCGCTCCGCCACGAACCGTTGATGCCGCGCCACTGGAATAGCGGGCAGTCAAAATGGATGATCGATTTCGTCGCCCCCTTCGGGCACACCCGCGACATTCTAAAGGTTCTGGCCAATACACCGAACGAAACCCGCCTGCGCACCTTGTGGCACAACGCCAAGGGCACGCGCTACCGCATCATCGAATGGACCCGCCCGGCGGCTGACATGCCGATCACCGTGCGGTCCTACGGCGTGGGCCAGTTCGCCCGCCACCTGGACGAAGGCTGACCGATGGGAGCCCCGACAATAGGTGGTCAGACGACCGGCGCCGTGACCGAGAATTCAGGCATCGTGATCTCGGGCGATCTCGACGACGTCGGCTTCGGGACCGGCAACAACGACGATACATGGTCGATTTCCAGCGCCGCCGGCTACGGCACCGCCACCATCAACCCCACGACCGGCACCTGGAGCTATGACCTCGATGACAGCAATCCCGTGGTCCATGCGCTCGACCCCAGCGATACGCTCATCGATACCTTCACCGTGCGCATGCTTGATGCCGATGGCCGTTTCGACACCCAAGACATCACGATTACCATCACGGGCGCGGTCTGCTTCACCAACGGCACGTTGATCGACACCGCGCAGGGGCCGCGCCCTGTCGAAAGCCTGCGCATCGGTGATCGCATCCGCACGCTGGATGATGGCCTGCAGCCGCTGCGCTGGATCGGGCGGCTGGATGTGGACGCCGATGCACAGCGCAGCAATGCCCGTCTGCGCCCCGCCCAAATCGCCGCCGGCGCGCTTGGGTCCGGCCTGCCACGGCGCGACCTGCTCGTATCACGTCAGCACCGGATGCTGGTCTCCGGACCGGCGGCGGCCATGGCTTTTGACAGCGCAGAAGTTCTGATCCCCGCGATCAAGCTGGTGGGGTTGCGCGGCATCACCATTGATCGCACAGCGCGGCCGATCGCCTATTACCACCTGCTGCTTGATGCCCATCACATCGTCTTTGCCGAAGGCGCCCCGTCAGAAAGCCTGCTGCCCGCAGCGCAGGCGATGGAGCTGCTGCCCGCCACGGCGCGCGCCGAGGTGGCCGCGATCCTCGCCAGCGATGACAGCGCAATGCGTTACGAACCCGCCCGGACAATCGCACGGGGCGGTGGCCGCTACCGGCGGTTCCGCGACCGCATGCAGCGCGAGGACCTGCCGCTGATCGCGCCCCAGACGGTACCGGAACCCGCAGCCTGACCGCCCTGCCCCGCCCGACAAGCCATCATGTGAGCAACGTGCACGATGGTTAAAAACTGAAATGAAATATGGCGCTGGCCGTGGATAACATCACGGTTTCAGGCAGGTCTACTGTCAGCGCCCCAGCGCCTTTTCCAGCTCTGGACGAAAGCGCTGCTCATAATCGCTGCCCACCAGCGGCCCGATGAATTTATAAAGCACCGTGCCGTCACCACCGATGATGAACGTCTCTGGCGGGGCCGTCACACCCCAATTGATCGCGGCGCGGCCCTTCGGATCAAATCCGATGCCGATAAACGGATCACCCGAATCGTCCAGGTAGCTGTTGGCCTGATCGGCATCGTCCTTGAAATTGATCCCCGCCACGCGCACGCCCTCTTCGTTCAGTGCGTGCAGATTGGGATGTTCGGCGCGGCAGGGCGGGCACCAACTGGCCCAGAAATTGACCACCGTGACCTCACCATCGCGCAGCATGGCGTCGGTCAGCTCGGCGCGCCCCTCAAGGGCGGTGGCTGGCACCTCCGGCGCAGGCTTGCCGATAAAGACGGACGGCAACGCGTCCGGGTCGCCGCGCTGCATGCCGACGAAAAACAGCGCCGCAAGCCCGGCAAAGAGCAACGGCGGCGCGATCATCAATGGTGAAATCCTAGCCATCTTTGCGGCTCCGTTTCTCGACATCGCTCAGTTGCGCCTTGATCCGCCGTGCCCGCGCAATACTGAGCCACGCCAGCACCGCCAGCAACCCGATGGAAACGACATAAGAGCCGAGCACCGCAAAGGCGTATTTTCCCAGTTCCGGCATCATTCCATCCGCTCCCGCGCCAGCAGCGCGCGCATCCGCCGCGCACGGATCTCGCTCTGGGTCCGCAGCAGGACCAAGGCCACGAACAGCAGGATAAACCCCGCGATGCTCAACAGCAGCGGATGGTAAAACACGTCCGCCACGTTCTCTTCCTTGTCGAGGCTCAGCGAAGCCGGTTGATGCAGCCCCTGGTTCCAGAAATTCACCGCATAACGGCTGAGCACCGCAAAGACCGATCCCACGAGGCACAGCACGCTGGTCAGGTCCGCTGCGGTATCATCGTCCTCGATGGCCTCCCACAGCGCGATATATCCCAGATAGAACAGGAACAGGATCAGGAAGGACGTCAGGCGCGGGTCCCAGACCCACCACGTGCCCCAGATCGGCTGCCCCCAAAGCGCACCGGTCGCCAGCGCGATAACCGTCATCACCGCCCCCACCGGGGCGGCGGCCCGCGCCGCAAGTGCGCTGACATGGTGCCGCCGCACGATCCAGATCAGCGACGCGACCAGCATCATCAGCCAGGCGTTGATCGCCATCAGGGCCGCCGGGACGTGCAGGAAGATGATCTTGACGCTGGCCCCCTGCCGCGCCTCTTCGGGCGTGTACCAGAAGCCCCAGACAAGCCCCGTGACCAGCGTGATCAACGCCAGCCCCGTGACCCACGGTAGCAGCCGGTCAGAAGTTTCGATGAACTTCCTCGGATTGGCGTATTCCCAGAGCGAACGCATGGCCGGGTCTGGTCCTTCCTTGTGTCTCAGCGAAGATTTACCCTTAGTACCGCAGCCGAAGCGAAGGGCAAGAGCGCGATTGTGCCGCAGGTGATCCCTGCCAGCATTATCAACGGTGTGGCATATCCCAGCCCTTCAGCGCCGCGCCGCGCCGCCTCGGCCCCGAAGATCAGCACCGGCACGTAAAGCGGCAGCACCAGCAGGCTCAGCAACAGCCCGCCACGCTTGATCCCCACTGTCAGCGCCGCGCCGAACGTGCCGATCACGCTCAGCGCGGGCGTGCCCAGCAGTAACGACAAGGTGAGCGGCAGATAACCCGATGCGGGCAGGTTCAGCAGCACCCCCAGTACCGGCGCGGCCAATACCAGCGGCAGCCCGGTGGTCAGCCAATGCGCCAGCGCCTTGATGCTCACCAGCCCCTCCATCGGCAAGGGCGCGGTCGCCAGCAGATCCAGCGATCCGTCCTCCCAATCCAGCGCAAGAATTCGGTCCAGCGACAGCAGGCACGCCAGCAACGCCCCCAACCACAGGATGCCCGGCGCGATGCTGGCATGCAGCTCCGGGCGCGGGCCGACCCCGAAGGGCACCAGCGTCACGACGATCAGGAAAAACGCAAGCCCGAGGCCAAAGCCTCCCCCTGCGCGCACCCCGAGCCGCAGATCCCGCATCAGCAGCGCAATCACAGGAACGCCCCGTCAAAATCGGTCAGCGTCTGCGGCTTGGCGCGAAACGGTGTCACGTCCAGCACATCGGCCTCGTCCAGCCCGAGATGAATATGCGTGGCAATCAGCGCCGAACCACCTGCCACCAGATGATCGCGCACAACCCCGGCAAACAGTGCCGTCGCATGCATGTCCAGCGAAACGGTGGGTTCGTCCAGCAACCAGGTTTCGCGCCCCGTCACCAGCAGCCGTGCCAGCCCCAGCCGCCGCTTCTGCCCGGCCGACAACACGCCCGCGGGGCGATCTGCCAGCGGGCTCAGCTCGAACGCCGTCAGCGCGTGCGAAATGCTTCTGCGGCCAAACACCCGCGCCCAGAAAATCAGGTTCTCCGCCACGCTCAGCGTCGGTTTGATCCCGTCCGCGTGACCGGCATAGACGATCGTATCGCGATCCGCCTCGATCCGCCCGCTCACCGGCGCTTGCAGCCCTGCAACCGTGCGCAACAGCGTTGTCTTGCCCGCTCCGTTCGGCCCGCGCAGGATCAGCGCCTCACCCGCATCGAGTGCAAAGCTGACATCCTTCAGAACAGCAATGCCGCCGCGGGCAATGGTCAGATCGTGAACGCTGAGTATCATGTGACGGGCTTAGTCCATTTGTGGCCGTGGCAGAGGGTTCAGACCGGCAACAATGCGGCCGCCACACGCCGCCCTTCGGATAATAGCACATTGAATGTCCGGCAGGCAGCAGGCGAATTCATCGTTTCGACACCAAGCCCCGCCTCTTCCAGCACGGCCCGCAGGGCGGCCGGAATATGCGCGATCTCTGCCCCCGTCCCCAGAAACAGCACGTCGATCTCGTCCAGCAGATCCAGCAGCGGCTGGATGTCGTCCAACCCGCCCCAGCCGCGCGCGCCGGTTTGCGTCACGCAGACGGGACCGTGAAACACCTTGCCGCCCACCCGGAAGAATCCCGGCCCATAACCGTCGATCGGCGTGGCCTGGGGGAATGAAATCTCGTGCATCTGCATAGCGCTCTCCCGTCACGTTTCGGCATATTGGCGCGCATCGCCGATACGGCGCGCCGTTTCAACTCCAGACCGGCATGCCGCTGACCACCGCCAGCCCGATCACCGAAAAGGCTGCATAACGATAGAGCCGCTCGCGCGTCGGATCAAACAGCGCCTGCCCGATCATCGTGGTAACGAAATAGGGTATCGCCAGCAGCCCCGCCAGCCAGACCAGCTGCCAGCCTGCAAAGCCGCGCAACAGCAGATTGGCAACGATAACCACATCCAGCGCCGCCAGAAACAGGATCGTGTTGGCCCGAACCGACTGCGCCGCCGCTCTGCCTGCAAGGTAAAACAGAATCACCGCCGGGCCGGTCAGCCCGGTCATCCCGCCAATGACACCCGCAACCGCCCCGATGCCCAACAGCCCCGGCAATCTGACCTTGCCCGAGAATCGCCAGCCCGAAACCAGTGCGATCAATGTCCCGCCCGCAATTCCTGTCACCACCCAGCGCACGGTCAGCGCGTCGAGCCGGTCCATGATGAACAAACCCAGCGGCACCATCGGCAGTGCCGCCAGCACCAACAGGCTGACTTCACGCCGGTCGGCCTGCCCCCAGGCGCGCGGCAGCAGGGCCGCGGTACTGGCGAGCCCGGTCAGCGTGATCACCGCCACCACATGCGCCGGCGGCAGGAACAGCCCGGCAACAGGAACAAAGATCAACGCCGTGCCAAACCCGGTGAACCCGCGCACGATACCCGCCGCCGCAATCGTCGCAACCAGCCACCAGAACCCCGGCAGATCCAGCGCGGCGCTCAGTACGTCAGGCATCCACGTTGGCGAACTGGTTGCCGGTGTTGGCGTCCGGCTTGGACCAGTCGCGCTTGACGCCCAGCCACAGCAGGACCGTCGAGGCCACGAAGACCGAACTGTACGTCCCCACGATCACGCCCCAGATCATCGCAAAGACAAAGCCCCGGATCACATCCCCGCCCAGAATGTAGAGCGCGACCAGTGCCAGCAACGTGGTCACCGAGGTCATGATCGTCCGGCTCAGCGTCTCGTTGATCGACAGGTTCAGCACTTCGCTGAACTCCATCTTCTTGTATTTTCGCAGGTTCTCGCGCACCCGGTCGAACACGACCACCGTATCGTTCAGCGAATAGCCCACGATGGTCAGAAGCGCCGCGATGATCGTCAGGTCAAACTGGATCTGCACCTCGGAAAAGACCCCGATGGTCAGAACCACGTCATGGACAAGCGCAACCACGGCCCCCACGGCGAACTGCCATTCAAAGCGCAGCCAGATATAGATCAGCACCGCGCCGATCGCGAGGATGACGGCAATGGCCGCCGTGGTAATCAGCTCGCCCGACACTTTAGGCCCGACGCTCTCGACAGAGGTGAACTTGATATCGCTCACCGCGTCCTGCAATGCCGCTTCGACCTGCGCGATCACCTCTGGGCTGACCGCTTCCTGCTCATCCTGGGCCTGGATGCGGATCATGGCGACGTTCTCATCGTCACCGAAGGTGGGATCGAACACTTCGGTGATCGTCACATCCCCCAACCCCAGCGGCGTGATGGCGTCGCGGTACTGGCCGATATCAACCGATTGCGTACTCTCGGTACGAATCGTCGTGCCACCCTTGAAGTCGATTCCGAAATTCAGACCCTGCGTGCCGAACGACCCGATAGCAGCGACGATCAGGACAGCCGACAGCCCCAGCGACAGCTTCCAACGGCGGAAGAAATCCCACTTGGTCTCATCCGGCACCAGCCGCAGCGCACGGCCCTGAAGCACGGTTTTCGGGCGCTTGCGGGCAAACCACATCACCGCGATCAGGCGGGTGACGTAGATCGCCGTAAAGACCGAGGTCAGAATACCCAGACCCAGCGTAATGGCAAAGCCGCGCACCGGGCCAGAACCCATGGCAAAGAGAATCAGCGCCGTGATGAACGTGGTGATGTTGGCATCCGTGATGGCGCTCAGCGCCTTCTCGTAGCCCAGCTCGATCGCCCGCGCCGGGCCCTTGGCGGTCCGCATCTCTTCGCGGATACGCTCGAACACCAGCACATTGGCATCGACGGCCATCCCGATGGTCAGCACGATCCCCGCGATGCCCGGCAATGTCAGCGTCGCACCGATCAGGCTGAGCAGGCCAAAGATCAGGCCGACGTTGATGATCAGGGCAATATTCGCGAAAATCCCGAAAATGCCGTAGCTGAGAAACATGTAAACCAGCACCAGCACAAAGGCGACGATACAGGCCAGTTCCCCGGCTTCGATACTGTCAGCGCCCAATTCCGGGCCGATCGTGCGCTCTTCGAGGAATTCCAGCCCCGCAGGCAATGCGCCCGCGCGCAGCAGAACCGCTAGGTTGGTGCTTTCCTCGACCGAGAAATTGCCGGTGATGATGCCCGATCCGCCGGGGATGTGGCTCTGAATCACTGGCGCGCTGATCACCTCGTCGTCCAGCACGATGGCAAACGGATTGCCGATATTCTCGGCGGTGTAATCGCCAAAGCTGCGCGCGCCCGTCGGGTTGAAGCGGAACGACACCGCAGGCCGCCCGTTCTGGTCGAAATCGGGCTGCGCATCCACCAGGTCCTCGCCGGTCACGACCGGTGCGGCCTCCAGGATGTAGTAAACGCCCTCATCGTCCAGCGACGGCAGCAATTCATTGCCCGGTCCGGGGCGTTCGTCCTTGTTCGAGGTCCGGCTGACCACCGGCTGAAAGGTCAGCTGCGCGGTGGTGCCGATGATTTCCTTCAGCTCTGCCGCGCTGCCGATGCCCGGCACCTGGATCAGGATTCGGTCCGACCCCTGCCGCTGGATCGTCGGCTCGCGCGTGCCAACCTCGTCGATACGCCGCCGGATGATCTCCAGCGCCTGCCGCACGGTGCGTTCGTCGGTGGCGCGTTTTTCCGCCTCGCTCAGGCGCACCACGATGCTGTCGCCGCGTGTCGTAACTTCGATATCGTTGGCCCCTGCCCCGGCCAGCGTCGCCACGGGGCGCGCCAAACTGCGCACCAGCGTTGCGGCCTCGGCGACCTGTTCGGGCCGCTCGTTGAGCCGCACCACCAGTTCGTCACCTTCGGTCGGTTGCAGGCGGATGGTGCCCACACGGTCACGCTCGTCGCGCAACAGGTCGCGCACTTGCGGCCACATGCCTTCGATCCGGGCGCGATAGACCTCTTCGACCTTCACTTCTGCCAGCAGATGCGCGCCGCCGCGCAGATCGAGCCCCAGATTCACCAGCCCAGATGGCATCCAGCTGGGCCAGAGCGCCAGATCGTCGGCCACCTCTGCCGGGTCCACGCCCGCCTCTACAGCGGCAAGGGCATCATTATGAGTCTCGACCCGCGAATAGAAACCATTGGGCAGGGCCAGCAGCAGGCCAAGGGCCACCAGCCCCCAGATGCAGAGACGTTTCCACAGGTCGATCTGGAGCATTGTGATGCCTTTTCAGCGTAACGGACAAGTTTGGGTGAGGAGGATCAGCCCTCGGCTGGCTCGGTCTTGGACAGAACCTGCGCGATGGTGGACTTGATCACCCGAATCTTCACCCCGGTAGCCACTTCGACCTCGATTTCGTCGTCATCCTTGACCTTGGCCACCTTGCCGATGATCCCGCCCTGGGTCACCACCTGATCGCCGCGCCGCAGGGCCTCAACCATGGCCTTGTGGAGCTTCAGTTTCTTCTGCTGAGGCCGGATCAGCAGGAGATACATGATCCCGAAGATCAGGATCAGAGGGACAAATTGCGCCAATGCGTTGCCGCCTTCCATAGGGTGTTCCTTCGTGTACGGCGGGGGCTTCCCGCAATTTTTGGGGAACCTATGGTCCAGCGGGCAGTTTTGCAAGACGCGAAAGGTGTGAGAACGCCCTCGCAGCCAAGCCGGCAGTTGCACATGCCCGACGCCGCACTCTCTCCCGGCACTGCCCGCATCGGCACAACACCGCACGACGCATGAATCACCCGTTCATTCAGGGCGCCAGCAGTCTCCGGGTTACCAAGGGTAGCTTCTGGTACGGACGGTGGGATTCGAACCCACACGGGGACAAGCCCCAACAGATTTTAAGTCTGGTATGTCTACCATTCCATCACGTCCGCATCTGGCGCGACAATAGCCAACGCAGGACGCGTGTAAACCCACGCGGTTACAGTTCCTGCTCCATCGCCTCCAGCACGGGCAGCAGGCTGCGCTCGCCCAGCCATGGGTTCATTTCCAGCGCGGCACGCAGAGCCAGCGCCGCTTCGCCAGTGCGCTGCAACCGCATCAACGTCAGCGCCAGACCGGTCCGCGCCGCCACATGCTGCGGCACAAGGGTGATCGCGCGTTCCAGATCGGGCAGCGCCTCTGCGTATTCCTCGCGCAGGAAATGCGCGAAAGCCCGCTGATTGTACCCTTCGGCATAGTCCGGGCAATAATCCACCAGCGCATGAAACGCCTTGAGCGCACCGGCAAAATCATAGGCTTCGCGCCGCTCCATCCCGGTATCCAGCAATTCCTGCGCATATTGGTCAGGTGCGACGGTCCAGTATTCCCACATCGCGTTCGAGATTTCGCGCCCCGCCTGTTGATCCGGTGCCGCCTGCGCCGCCGCGATCAACGCCTCCAGCGCCTGGCTATTGTCGGGCGCTTCGGGACAAGTATCGGCCAGCACCGGCAGCGCGGTGCCAACGCCCAGGATCAGACTGAGGAGCAAATGTCGCATACCCACAGATAATGGCGCGCCGCGCGCCCGCGTCAAATCACGATTGCCCGGCCCATATCCATCAGGCTGCTTTCCTTGACCGCCTGCATCGCCACATAGGTCGACGTGCCCGCCACAAACGGCAAGGTCGAGATATGTTCCGCGAGCACCCGGCGATAATCCGTCATGCTCTGGGTGCGCACCTTGAGAAGATAATCGAAATTGCCCGCGATCATATGCGCCTGCTCGATCTCGGGCGTGCGCGCCACCGCCGCATTGAACGCCGCCAGCGCCGCCTCGCGGGTATCGGTCAGCCGCACTTCGACGAAACTGACATAATCCAGCCCCAGCAGGATCGGGTCGATCAGCGCGCGATACCCGGTAATCACCCCCGCTTTTTCCAGCCGCCGCAACCGCGCCTGCGTGGGGGATTTCGACAGGCCGATCTCGCGCGCCAGATCGGTGATGCTGATCCGACCGTCCCCCGTCAGAACCCGCAGAATCTCGCGGTCGAACCGGTCCAGAGAAATCTGCTCACTTTGCATCGTTTAGGCTCCATTTTTCAGTCTATTTTCCTTCTAATTCAGATCTATCAGGAAAAACAACTTATGTATCTATGGTAACTAGGTTCAATTCACCTTGGAGTGTCCGAAATGCCAAACCATACTGACCTGCGCCGCGCCATTGATCTGGGCACCTATGCCGACGAGGCTGAAACGATTGAACGGCTGACCGCCACGGCCGCCCTCAGCAAGGAGGATCGCGCCCGCATCAGCGCCCGCGGGGCCAATCTGGTCCGCGATATTCGCGCCGCGTCCGATCCCGGCCTGATGGAAGTGTTTCTGGCCGAATACGGCCTGTCTACGGATGAAGGCATCGCGCTGATGTGTCTGGCCGAGGCGCTGCTGCGCGTGCCCGACGCCGAAACCATCGACGCGCTGATCGAGGACAAGATCGCCCCCAGCGACTGGGGCAAGCATATGGGCCGCTCCACCTCGTCGCTGGTCAACGCCTCGACATGGGCGCTGATGCTGACAGGCAAGGTCCTGAAAGAAGACAAGAAAGGCCCCGTTGCCCATCTGCGCGGCGCGGTCAAACGCCTGGGAGAGCCGGTCATCCGCACCGCCGTCGCCCGCGCGATGAAGGAAATGGGCCGCCAGTTCGTGCTGGGCGAGGACATCCAAGCCGCCATGAAACGCGCCGCCGGGATGGAAAAAAAGGGTTACACCTACTCCTACGACATGCTGGGCGAAGCCGCGCGCACCGACCGCGACGCGACCCGCTATCACCTCAGTTATTCGCGCGCGATTTCCGCCATCGCGCAGGCCTGCACCCATGACGAGATCGCCAAGAACCCCGGCATCTCGGTCAAGCTGTCGGCGCTGCACGCCCGCTACGAGGTCGCCCAGCGCGAACAGGTCATGGACGTGCTGGTGCCACGGCTGCGCTCGCTCGCCCTGCTGGCGAAATCAGCGGGCATGGGTCTCAATATCGACGCCGAAGAGGCCGACCGCCTTGCCCTGTCGCTCGACGTGATCGAAACCGTGCTGAGCGAACCCGCTCTGGCCGGCTGGGACGGGTTCGGCGTCGTCGTGCAGGCTTACGGCCAGCGCGCCGGCGCAGCGCTTGATTTTCTCTATGATTTGGCACAGCGGCACGACCGCAAGATCATGGTGCGGCTGGTCAAGGGCGCCTATTGGGACACCGAGATCAAGCAGGCCCAGGTCGAAGGTATCGACGGTTTCCCGGTCTTCACCAATAAGGCCGCGACCGATGTCAGCTATATCGCCAACGCGCGCAAGCTGCTGTCGATGACCGATCGGATCTATCCGCAATTCGCCACCCATAACGCCCACACCGTTGCCGCCATCCTCGACATGGCAAGCCACCTGCCCGACGCCAAGTCGAAATTCGAATTCCAGCGCCTGCACGGCATGGGCGAGGCGCTGCACAATATCGTGCTGCAGGCCGAAGGCACCCGCTGCCGCATCTACGCGCCCGTAGGCGCCCATCGCGACCTCTTGGCCTATCTGGTGCGCCGCCTGCTGGAAAACGGCGCCAACTCCAGCTTCGTCAACCAGATCGTCGACGAAGACGTGCCACCAGAAGAAGTCGCGCGCGATCCCTTTGAAGTGCTGGCCGAGGCCAAGACCACCCTGCCCACCGGGCCTGAACTGTTCCTGCCCGAACGCATCAATTCCAAGGGCTTCGACCTCAAGCACCAGCCGACTCTCGACATGATCGAAGCCGCCCGCGCGCCCTTCGCCACACATCAGTGGAAGGCCGTGCCGCTTCTGGCGGGCAAGGCCAAGCCGAACAAGGCGCAGCCCGTGACCAACCCCGCCGATCCTGCCGACAGCCCCGGCACCGTCCGCACCGCCAGCGCCGCCGATATCGAAACCGCGCTGGCCAGTGCCCGGCCGTGGGATGCCAGCCCGGCAGAGCGCAAGGCCGTGCTGAACCGCATCTCCGACCTCTACGAGGAAAAGTTCGGCGAATTGTTCGCGATCCTCGCCCGCGAGGCTGGCAAGAGCCAGATGGACGCCGTGGCCGAACTCCGCGAAGCGGTGGATTTCCTGCGCTACTACGGGGCCAACGCCCCCACCACCCCGCCGGTGGGTGTCTTTACCTGCATCTCGCCTTGGAACTTCCCGCTGGCCATCTTCACCGGCCAGATCGCGGCGGCACTGGCCGCTGGCAACGCCGTGTTGTCGAAACCGGCCGAGCAGACGCCCATCATGGCGCATTTCGCGATCTCGCTGATGCACGAGGCCGGTGTGCCCAAGACCGCGCTGCAACTGCTGCCCGGCGGTGGCGATGTCGGAGCCGCGCTGACCTCGGATGCGCGTGTCGGTGGCGTGGCCTTTACCGGGTCGACCGCCACGGCGATGAAAATCCGCCGCGTCATGGCCGAGAACCTCGCCCCCGGCGCACCGCTGATCGCGGAAACCGGCGGCATGAACGCGATGATCGTCGACAGCACCGCGCTGCCCGAACAGGCCGTGCAGGCCATCGTCGAGAGCGCCTTCCAGTCCGCTGGCCAACGCTGTTCGGCGCTGCGCTGCCTCTATGTGCAGGAAGATATCGCCGAAGACTTCATCAAGATGCTCAAGGGCGCGATGGATACCTTGGTGGTCGGTCTGCCCTGGGATCTCAGCACCGATTGCGGCCCCGTGATCGACGAGACCGCCCGCAAGGGGATCGCCGACCACATCCAGACCGCGCGCGCCGAAGGCCGCCTGATGCACGAGTTGAAAACCCCCAATTCCGGCACCTACATCGCGCCCACGTTGCTGCGCGTGAACAGCATTGCGGACATGAAGCGCGAGATTTTCGGCCCCGTGCTGCACCTCACCACGTTCGGCGCGACCGAACTGGACAAGGTAATCGACGCGATCAACGCCACCGGCTACGGGCTGACCTTCGGCCTGATGACCCGGATCGACGACCGCGTGCAATACGTGACCGAGCGGGTGCAGGCGGGCAACCTCTATGTTAACCGCAACCAGATCGGCGCCATCGTCGGCTCCCAGCCCTTCGGCGGCGAGGGCCTGTCGGGCACCGGGCCCAAGGCAGGCGGGCCAAACTACCTGACCCGCTTTACCGCGCGGCCCGCACCGCAGGCGACAGGCGAATGGTCACGCGCCATGCCCCAGCGCGACGTGCAACAGGCGCTGGACAAGACCAGCACCGCCCCGGAAACCCCGCGCGCCGCACTGGTGCTGCCCGGCCCCACGGGTGAATCGAACCGGCTGACCACGCATCACCGCGCACCGCTGCTGTGCATGGGGCCGGGCGCGGACACCGCCAAGGCACAGGCCAAGGCCGTTACCGATCTGGGCGGGGTCGCGACCATCGCAACCGGTCACGTGGAGCCTGCGGCACTGACATCGCTCACGGGCCTGTCTGGTGCAATCTGGTGGGGCGACGCGGAAACCGCCCGCGCTTATGCCCTGGCGCTCAGCGAACGCAGCGGGCCGATCCTGCCGCTGATCACCGGCGCACCCGACACCGGCCACGCGCTGCACGAACGCCATGTCTGCGTCGATACGACTGCCGCAGGCGGCAACGCCGCCCTGTTGGGTGGGGCTGCCTGAGCACCGGCGGGCGCAGGCCAAGCAAGGCGATTTGCAATTGATTCGACTTGCGGTCGAGATGCAAAACGCCCACGACTCCGCACAGGGGGAGCACCTTGATCGCTCCCCCTGTGTCAGACGAACCGCAAAAGGCAGTGCCGCCCCATGTTCCCGATCCGCGACCATAACCCTTCGGGGCGCACGCCCTATGTGACTTACGCGCTGGTCGCGATCAACATTCTGGTTTTCATTTCCTACTGGCCGCTTTTCGACGATCCCCGCGCGCTAAACGCCTTTTTCCGATCCTGGGCGATGCACCCGGTGGAAATCAGCAATGGCCGGGAATACCACAGCCTCGTCACCTCGATGTTCCTGCATGGCGGCTGGATGCATCTGGCGGGTAACATGCTGTTTCTGTACATTTTCGGCGACAATCTGGAGGACGAGATGGGCCATCTGGGCTATCTCGGCTTCTATCTCGCCGCAGGCGTCGCCGCGTCCCTGTCCGAAGTGGTCATGGCCCCGCTGTCGGGCATCCCTACGGTCGGCGCGTCCGGGGCCATCGCCGGGGTGATGGGGGGCTATCTGTTGCTCTTTCCCAAGGCCAAGGTCGATATCCTGATCATCATCGTGTTCATCTTCCGGATCCTGCCGATCCCCGCGTGGATGGTGCTCAGCGCCTGGCTCACGATGCAGATTTTCGGCGGTTTCGGTGCCACGCCGGGCGAAGGTGGCGTGGCCTATTGGGCACATGCGGGCGGCTTTGTCGCTGGGATCATCCTGACCCTGCCGGTGTTTTTCCGCCTGGGCGGCCCGCGCTTCTGGGCACGGACCCACGGACAGCCGCCACATGCCGAGGCACGCTATCAACTGGTCCGCTCGCGCATCCCCAAAGTAAGACGTAAATGACTGACCCGATCAAGACCACCTGCCAATGCGGCGGCGTCGAATTGCGTGTGCGGCTTTCGGACGGGCTGAACACCGCGCGGCGCTGCGATTGCAGCTATTGCGCGCGGCGCGGTGCGGCGGCCGTCACGGCACCCCTAGACGGGGTCGAGGTGGTGAAAGGCGCAGACCTGCTCACCGAATACCGCTGGGGCACGCAGACCGCGCGGCATTTCTTCTGCTCAGTCTGCGGTATCTACACGCATCACCAGCGCCGCTCGAACCCGAATGAATACGGTGTGAACCTCGCCGCGCTTGCCGGGGTGAACCCGCGCGATCTGGGCGATATTCCCTGGACCGATGGCATCAATCACCCTTCGGATCGCTAACGCTTCAAGCCCTCGCTAGTCGGCCCAACCGGGCGCAAGCGCGCTCAGGCGTCCCGGATGACTTTTGCGAACTTGTCAAAGATCGGCCCGTTGGCGCAGATCAGCGCGCCACTTTCCAGCATGTCCTCGCCGGGTGTCAGCGGCTCGATCAGCCCGCCCGCTTCGCGCACGATCACGATCCCCGCCGCAATGTCCCAAGGATTCAGGCGTCGCTCCCAGAACCCGTCATAGCGCCCGGCCGCCACATAGGCCATGTCGAGCGCCGCAGCCCCCCAGCGACGCACACCGGCACAGGCCGGCATCAGCCGCGCCAGATCCTGCAACGTCAGCGGCAGGTCACGCCGTCCGCCGAATGGCAGGCCGGTGGCAAAGATGCTCTCGATCATCTTGTCGCGTCCCGACACCCGCAGGCGGCTTTCATTCATCCAGGCGCCCTCGCCCTTCTCGGCATAGAACAGCTCGTCCTTGGAGGCGTCATAGATCACCCCCGAAACGATCTGCCCCTTATGCTCCAGCGCGATGCTGACCGCCCAATGCGGCAGGCCGTGCAGGAAATTGGTCGTGCCGTCCAGCGGATCGACGATCCAGCGGCGCGTCGGGTCCTTGCCCGGCTCTTCGCCACCCTCTTCGGCAATCCAGCCATAGGTCGGGCGCGCGTTCATCAGTTCGGATTTGATGATCTGCTCGGCATTGATGTCGGCGCGGCTGACGAAATCGCCGGCGCCCTTCATGCTGACCTGCAGGTTTTCGACCTCGCGAAAATCCTTTGCCAAAGCGCGGCCCGCCTTGCGGGCGGCCTTCATCATCACATTCAGATTTGCACTTACTGCCATGACGCGACTCCGCTTGGTTAAGAGCGCGGCTATAGAACGGCCCGCCGTCCCGCGCAAGGAGAACCCGATATTTCGCGGCCTTCTCGCCCGCCACCCGGATCAGGGCCGGCGTTGCAACCGCACTGGTATCTCGCGCGCCAGCCGCAGCAGATGTGCCATGTAGGGCTTTTGCGCGTCGTCGTCCCGGATCGCCGCATAAAGCCGTTTGGTCAGCCCGCCCCTCGTGACCGGTAGCGTCACATAGTCGCCATGGGTGCGCTGCTCGCGCACCACCCAGTCAGGCAGCACCGCAACTCCGCGATTCGAGGCCACCAGCAACAGGATCACCGCCGTCAGTTCCACCTGCCGGATCGCAGCAGGCTCCACCTTGGCCGGGGTCAGCAATTCGGTGAACACGTCCAGCCGCGAGCGATCCACCGGGTAGGTGATCAAGGTCTCGCCGCGAAAATCCTCGGCCTCCACGAAGGCCTTTTGCGCCAGCGGATGCGCCGAGGAGGCCAGAAAGACCGGCTCGTAATCAAACAGCGGCTTGAAACTGATCCCCGGCAGGGCTTCGGGATCGGACGATACCACCAGGTCGACCTCTTCCTTTTGCAGCGCGGGCAGCGCGTCAAACGCCAGCCCCGGCCGAATATCCACATCCACATCGCCCCAATTCCGGCGAAACTGCTCCAGCACCGGAAACAGCCATTCAAAGCAGGCATGGCATTCGATGGCGATATGCATCCGCCCCGCGCTGCCGTCGCGCACTCCGCTGAACTCGGCTTCCAGCGCCTCGATCTCGGGCAGGACCTTCTCGGCCAGGCGCAACAAGCGATGCCCCGCCGCCGACAGTTTCATCGGCTTCGAGCGCCGCACGAAGAGCTGCACCCCCGCCTGATCCTCCAACCCCTTGATCTGATGGCTCAGCGCCGACTGGGTTATGTGCAGCAACTCTGCCGCACGCGCCAGCCCGCCCGCCTGATGGATCGCCCGGATCGTGCGCAGATGGCGGAACTCGATATGCATTACTCGGTCACCCTCATAATCTTTGTGAATATTATGAATT
>Ga0209344_10000990_pt1 | contig 41580 bp, 40 predicted proteins | sample Cruoilmetagenom6_FD_187293 | JGI IMG/M metagenome (GOLD analysis project Ga0209344, IMG submission 187293) | Oil polluted marine microbial communities from Coal Oil Point, Santa Barbara, California, USA - Santa Barbara Oil Seep Sample 6 (SPAdes)... | ecosystem: Environmental > Aquatic > Marine... | reverse complement strand
CTATTGAATCTCAGCACTCAATCCGGCTTCCAATAGCTTGGTGCAACGAGGTTCTAAATCTGGGTAGGCTCCAGATTTTACAGTACATTTTCCTTTATAATGTACAATGATAGCACATTGCTCCGCCTGCTCTGGAGTGTGGTCACAGGTATAAATAAGCATATTGATAACGTGATCAAAAGGTGTTCACCTCATCATTGAACAAAACAATCTGGTTTTCTTTGTCTTCTTGTTCGGCAACTAATAGGTCTTCCTGTAATTTCTCTTTGGTACTCATAACTAATTTTATTCAGCTTTTTTAAATAAGCTATCTTTTATCTAAAAACCAATCTTCCTTTAAAAGATATTCATTTTTTTCATTGATGAAAAGCCCCTTCAGCTAACCTCAGAATAAACCAAGCCAAAAAAATCTAGGCTTCCGGTTCTCAATACATCATGTTGGTATATTTTGTATTAAATAGGCTTAAAATTAAATTATAACAGGCAGAATTAATTTTATTTAATTTATAAAAGACGCTTGTCCATGTCGTGTCCATGTGAAATTTCACATTTCATGACTAAAAAAATGTAGTATTGTGCTTGAACGACTCAATTAAATAAACTTAATTATGAAAACAAAACAATCGATTTGGCTATTTAGCTGTATGTTTATTATAGCCTTTTGCACACATGCTCAATGCCCCTCTCCTGGGGATATACAACTAGACTCGCAAGCAGCAGTAAATGCTTTTATTAAACAGTATCCAACTTGTACTGCCATAGAGGGTGGATTAAAACTTAGTGGGGATATCGAAGATATAACCGCTTTAGAAAACTTAACTGAAGTAAAGGGCTTAAATATTGAAAATACTTTCTTGACCTCTCTAGAAGGGCTTCATAATCTAACAGCAATAAATGGGGATTTACGGATTGGCCCGAATGCATCGCTTACCGAAGTAACGGCTCTTAGCCAAATTACTACTGTTAATGAAGGTAATGGAGGTATTATCATTCAGAATAATCCTTTATTAACCAATTTAAATGGTCTCCATAACATCTCTACTGCTCGTTATATTACAGTATCGGAAAATGAGAGTCTTATAAATTTAGAGGGCTTACAAGGATTAGAAACGTTAGGTCTACGTTTACAGATTAGTCATGTATATAACTTACAAAGTTTGGTGGGGCTTGACAACTTAGTGAGTGTAGATAATTTAACTATCCAATACTGTCCAGTATTAGAAACCTTAGACGGCTTAAATGAGCTTGCGACTATAGGGTCTTATTTAAGTATACACAATAATCCTCAACTTTCCTATTGTCATATAGAACCCATATGTGCTTATTTAGATTCGGCTGAAGGTGGGGTAAATATTATTCATAACTCTCCTCTTGGATGTTCCAATAGTAGTCAAATATTAGATTTTTGTGAAGGTTTTACAGAATGCCCAGAGCCTGGAGATATTACTTTTGAGAATCAATTTGATATTGACTTTTTTTTAGCACAATATCCTGACTGTAACACTATACAAGGAAATGTAACTATACTTGATGATGAAGGTACCAATATTACCAATTTAAGTGGTTTACAAAATATTAATACCATTACAGGTAGTCTTACTATATCTTCCAACTACGGTCTTAGTACTTTGGAAGGATTGGACAACCTTGAGCAAGTTGGTGGTACTCTTATGATAGTAAGTAATGGCGTTTTAGAGAGCTTAGAAGCTTTAAATAATCTAACAAATCTTAACAATTCTGAACTTAGAATTGAGAACAATGGGATTCTAACAAGTTTGGTAGGCCTAGACAATATAGCCCCATCTACTATTAGCAATTTAATTTTACAATCCTCTCAAAACCTAACCACTTGTAATGTAGAAAGTATCTGTAATTATGTAGCTAGTTTAGGAAATAGTTATACCATTTCTGGAAATGCTACTAATTGCAATAGTGATGTTGAGATAATAGATTCTTGTGAAGGTATTTTAACTGAATGTCCACCCGACTTTACTTTTTTAACCCAAGCTGAAATAGATCATTACAAAGTACGGTATCCAAATTGCACAGTCATACAGGGAGATTTAAATATAGGTGGCACCAGCTATAGTGATATTGATAATTTAACTCCCTTAGACCATATTACCAATATAAATGGTGATTTAAGAATTTCAAAAACATCTCTTACTACATTACATGGATTGGAAAATATAACACAGCTAAATGGTGTTGAAATAGTAAATAATAATGATTTGGAATCTATTGAAGGTTTTACAAATTTATCATTTCTACAATCATTAGAAATTATTTCAAATGCTTCACTAGTGAATTTAGATGGTATTGGGCCCTTTAGTCAACTAGAAACCTTACGAATAATCTTAAATCCATCTTTAATAAATCTTTCTGCACTTAATTCTCTACACTCTATCGAAAAATTAGGAGATGGCTGGCTAGAGATTTCACAAAACGAAAACCTTTCTAATTTAAGTGGCTTAGAGAGTCTTTCATATGTAGATGGATTTGTTAAAATACAAGACAATGTTAGCCTTCAAAATATTGATGCTTTAAGTGGGCTACAAGCTGTAGGTTTTAACTTGACAATATCCAATAATCCCATACTTGAATCTTTCAATTTAATAAATTTAACGACTGTTGGTTCTCTTTTGTACATAGGAAATAACCCTCTATTACAAAGTCTAGGAGGTCTAGAGAACTTAGCCACAGCACCTTCTATTGATATTTTAGATAATCATTCCTTAACTAACTTAGAAGGATTAAGTGGTTTAACTAATGTAAATACACTTGAGGTTAATAACAATCATAGCTTAGAAAATTTATATGGTATAAGCGATTTTACACTCAATCGACTTTCTATTAAGAATAATGATTCACTTATTGACATAGGAGCTTTAGAAACTATTACAGAGCTTACTTTTTTAGATATTGATAATAATGCGAACTTAGTCTCCTTAGATGGTCTATCTAACCTTACGGCTATTCATGGAGATTTGTTAATACAACACAATGAAAGCCTTGTTAGTATAGAGGCGTTTGCAAATTTAGGTATTGTAAATAGAATATGGATTTTAAATAACAATGCCTTAGAAAGTTTAAGCGGATTAGATAATATAGATCCCAATAATTTAAGTCTTTTAGTATTAGAATCTTCCGTAAACTTATCAACATGTAATGTACCTAGTATTTGTACTTATTTATCAAATGGAGGGAATGCTAGTATTTCAGAAAATGCGCAAGGGTGTCAATCTACACAGGAAATACTTGATGTCTGTGCCCTAGGCACCCATACATTTATAGCAAAAAATCATATATATATTTATCCAAATCCTATGGATAATTGGATTTATATAGAAACAGCGGAATCTTTAACTATAAGTCAGGTTTTCTTTTACGATGTAAATGGGAAAATCTTAATTGAAAAGATGTATACTTCTGACCCCATAGATGTTTCTGCTCTATCGAAAGGAGTTTACTTCTTACAATTTGAAACCAACCAGGGTAGGTTTGTTTATAAATTTGTTAAATAAAGTATACACGAATTTGCTACCTCGATTTTCTTCATAGGTTAGATAAACAGTTAATATTATTGAGGTTTAAAAGAGGGCTTTATACATAAATAGCCCTCTTTTTTTTAGTTTTACTATAAATTTAAATTTTAATGACGCAACTTTCTAAAACACTTCTTTATTTATCCTTCTTTCTTTTAGGATATATTTATTGTTTCCCCACTTTAGGACAAACATTCAATACTGTTGAAGAGACCAAAATAGAAATCAAAAGACTTCTAGATGTAAATAAGATTGTAGCGGTGAATACCCTTATTAAAAAAAGCCCTTTTTTAGATATAGAATATCGTTTGGAGGTTTTAAATAAAAATATAGAGATTGCTTCTAGCATGGATAATCCAGATATTCTTGCGAATACATATCTAGCTTTGGGTAATTTTTGGCATGAACAAAGCAATAAGGTAAAAGCTTTTGAGTACTATTTATTAAGTGAAAATCTTGCTGTGAAAACTAATAATTTTAGGTTACAAGGTTTGTCTATGATGAACCGCTCTACTTTATTAGAAAACAATGAGGATCGATTAGCTATGGTAAAGAAGTCTATATATGCTTTTGAAAAAGCTAAGGACACTCTTAATTTAGCTAAAGCACACTTAAATACAGGCGTTAATTTTGGTCTTTTTTTTAATTCTGTTCAACTTAAGGACACTTTACATAATCGGGAATTGCATGCCGATATTGAGTATTATAAAAAAAATATGTTTGAACATTATCTTACGGCTCAGTCATTAGGAGCACAACTAAAGAGTAATGAAATACGCGCAATGGTAAACATCTATTATGCTGAATGGCATGAATATGAAGGACAGCTAGTAAAGGCAAAAAAATTATATGAGACTGGACGCGATTTTAGTAAACTTTCCGGGTTTTTAAAAGGTGAAGTCTATTGTATAAAAGAAATTGCTTCTATAGAAAAGCGTTTGGGTAAGGAAGAGAGTATGTGGAAGCTTCTTGCACTCGCAGAAAGCCTAGCTAAAACCCACAACTATAAAGCATATTTACAAGAAATATATGAAGAATACATTATTATTTATACTTCCACAGGAAACTATCGGAAAGCTTTGGAATATCAAAAATCACTTATGCGTGTATCACTTGATTTGGTTACTTCAGGAAATCAGAATGAATTAAGAATTTTAGGGCTTCAAAATGATCTTTCAGAAAATGCATATCAACTTGAAAAGATGGAAATACAACAAGTGTTCAATAAGTGGATTATTGTTTTCAGTATTTTTATATCTGTTTTTATTGCCATTACTGCAATTTTAACCTTAAAAAACAGAAAAAGAAAAATGGAGTTGATAAAAAACAATAACACCATTACAACTCTAGAAAAATGTGCCATTGAGCGAGAATTAAAGAACAAGCACTTAGAAGAAGAATTATTAAAAAAGAAAATACGTTTTGGGCAAGAGCACCTAATGCATTTTTCTCATCAAGTAATGAAAATTGAAAACTTCTTTATTCTACTAAAACGCAAAATAAAGGAGCTACAATACAAGGAAGAAAATCAAGCTATTATAAACGAATTAAAAATCTCCTTTTCAGAAATAGCTAGAGGACAAAATCATTTAAAACAGCTCAACTCATACACCTCTCAACTTAATCAGAATTTTTTCTTTCATATTACTCAACAATACCCTTCCATTACAAATGATGATGAGCAGCTTCTTGCTTATATTATTTTAAATATGGATTCAAAAGAGATTGGACGAATTCTAAATATCACTACTGATAGTGTTTATAAAAAGAGGCATCGTTTACGAAAAAAGTTAGGTTTATCAAATGATTGTTCTTTTCACGATTTTTATGACACTATTACATGTTCCATTACTCACAAATAAGTAATAAAAGATAAGGTATTACTGAATCTCAGCACTCAATCCGGCTTCCAATAGCTTGGTACAACGAGGTTCTAAATCTGGGTAGGCTCCAGATTTTACAGTACATTTTCCTTTATAATGTACAATAATAGCACATTGCTCCGCCTGTTCTGGAGTGTGGTCACACGCGTAAATAAGCATATTGATAACGTGATCGAAGGTGTTCACCTCATCATTGAACAAAACAATCTGGTTTTCTTTGTCTTCTTGTTCGGCAACTAACAGGTCTTCCTGTAATTTCTCTTTGGTACTCATAGCAACTACTAATTTACAAATTTTGCGGCAATCCAGTTAGTCCGTTCCTTATTTTCAACGAAAGTGAGTCCTAACTTATTGCAACATTCCTGTATAAGTGGTAGGTCTTCTTTATAAAATCCGCTTAGGTAGAGTTCCCCATTTGGTTTTAGACAACGGTGGTAAACATCCATATCAGCCAGTAGAATATTTCTATTAATATTAGCGATAATGGTATCGTACGTAGGTTCAGTACGTAGCACAGTGGCATCACCCAAAGCAACTGAAATATGTGAACAGTCATTTCGTTCTACATTCTCTTGGGAGTTTTCTACACACCACGTATCAATATCAATAGCATCCAATTGGGTAGCACCTCGCTTTTCAGCTAAAATGGCCAGTACGGCTGTACCACAACCCATATCGAGTACGGTTTTATTTTTCCAATCGTTTTCTAAAATGTGCTGTAGCATCATAAAGGTGGTTTCATGGTGTCCAGTACCAAAGGACATTTTTGGCTCTATAATAATCTCATATGGTAGGCCACGTTTCTCATGAAAAGGTGCTCGCACCACACAAGTATCATTTACTTCGATGGGTTTAAAATTTTGTTCCCACTCTGCATTCCAGTTGGTTTGCGCTATATCTTTTTTATTATATTCAATCGTGAACGCTTCCGATGAAAGAATTTGCACCTCATCTAGTATGTTCTCGTGCCACTCCTCTTTTTGTATATAAGCAAGTACTCCGGTTTCAGTTTCCACAAAACTCTCAAATCCGGTATATCCAAGTTCAGCAATTAAAATATCTGTCCCCGGTTGTACTGGTGTAACAGTAAAGGTGTATTCTATATATATTTCTGACATAATATGGTTTTAAATTTCCTATTCTATACTGTGTTTTCGACTCCGCTCAGACATCCACTCTTTACTCTATAATGTAATAGGTTCACTCAAAGACCTACTCTTTACAGTCTACGAAAAGTCACTTAGTCTTTCGACAAAACTCAGGATAACCAATAGCCGAGTTGCTATCCTACACAACTTACTAACTATTCGAAAGCATTTGCAATCTTCATAAAGCTTTCCACATTCAACGAAGCGCCACCTATCAATCCACCATCCACATCATCTTGACTGAATATTTCCGAAGCATTGTCAGGTTTTACACTTCCGCCATATAAAATAGAAACGTTCTTAGCGATTGTATTAGAATAAGCATCAGCAATCGTCTTTCTTATGAAAGCATGCATTTCTTGAGCTTGTTCTGGACTTGCGGTTTCTCCTGTTCCAATAGCCCAAACTGGTTCGTAAGCAATAATTATATTCTTCCAATTTGCTTCGGAAAGGTGAAACAGTCCTTCTTCTAATTGTTCGTTAATAACTTTAAAGTGATCGTCTGTTTCTCGGTGGCTCAATTCTTCTCCTACACAGAAAATCACGGTCATGTCGTTTTCCAAAGCTGTATTCACTTTTTCGGCTAACAGGTCATTATCTTCATTAAAAATAGAACGGCGTTCGCTATGCCCCAAAATAACAGTTTTCACACCTACACTCTTAAGCATACCTGCGGAAACCTCGCCAGTAAAAGCACCTTTTTCACTCTGATGTAAATTTTGAGCAACCACCGTCACCGGATGGTCTTTTACAGATTGGTAGGTATGATTTAAGTTGGTAAATGCAGGCGCAATCATTAGTGAAACTCCTTCGGGAATTACCTGTTTTTTTAATTGAACCAAAAACATTTCAGTTTCGGCCATATCGTTATTCATCTTCCAGTTTCCTGCTACTATTTTTTGTCTCATGAGGTTGATTTTTTTCGTTTTTTGTTAGTTGTTCCCTTCGACTTCACTTAGGAACTTTTGTTAGTTAGTTATTTTTTTTAGCTCAGGAATCGAGGCGTTAGTTTTAAAAATACTATTCCTTTTTAGACTCCCAAACACCATCTGCCCACTACTTATATCTTACTTTCTACTGTAACATATCACTGCTCACTACGTACTTATTTTCGGGTCTAACCAGCCATAAATAATATCTACTAAAATATTGATTACAATAAATACAATTGCAATGATTAATACAGCTCCCATAATTATAGGAAGGTCTAAGGTGTTTAAAGCATCTACAATTTCTTTTCCTAAACCATTCCAGCCAAAAATATATTCTACAAACACCGCTCCAGCTAACATAGATGCAAACCATCCAGAGATAGCAGTAACCACTGGGTTTAAAGAATTTTTTAAGGCGTGTTTTCTAATAATCGTTGCAAAGGATAATCCTTTTGCCTTAGCAGTGCGAATGTAATCTTGGTTGAGCACCTCTAGTAGTGAATTTCGCATTAGTTGCGACACCACAGCCAATGGCCGAATGCCCAAAACTAAAGCAGGTAAAATCAGGTTTTTCCATTGTATGTGTGTTCCTTCACCAAAATCGTCAACATAATAAAGACTCCCAGTCATATTTAAATTGGTATATTCATGCAATACAAACCCAAACAACCAAGCAAACAAAATAGCACTAAAAAACGACGGCACGCTCATACCTAACGTACTTACTAATTGGATTAACTTATCAACCCATCGATCTTTAAATAGTACTGACACAATGCCCAACAACACCCCCAAAACCATAGCAATAATAATGGCTGAAACGGCTAGCACCACAGTATTAGGTAAGGTTTCTGCTATTACTTTGCTTACTTTTTTACCATTCTTCTGAAACGACTCTCGAAGATAGGGAGTTTTTAACACGACAGTTGTGTTTCCTATTGTAAATAAAGAAGCTGCATTATACTTTCCTTCTGAAAGAAATGTATAGTCATCATCCTTTGTACTATGGAAGGAGACTGGAGATAAATCGTTTAAATAATACACGTACTGAAGCCCCACCGGTTTATCGAATCCGTACTTTTTTTTCACTACGGCAATTTGCTCGGCGCTTTCGTTTTGGCCTAACATCATACGCGCGGGATCGCCGGGTAAAATAGTAAACAAAAAAAAGATAACCGTTACCACGCCAAAGAGCGTTAATAAAGCATATCCTAATTTTTGTAGTATGTACCCTGCCACCAGCTTATTGATTTATAGTTTCCATTGTTACTACTTTGTACTCAAAATCGTCACCAAACAATAGCTTTGCATATTCTTCGATGGTTTGATCAAAACCCGCCTCTGTACGACGTTGGTTTACAGTTTCTGGATTTTCAATAGGCCAGATAAAGCTGCCGCGTTCATCATCATAGTTTCTTCCTTGTGTACCGTACACCTGTGGTTTCTCTTGGTTCATTAAATAACGATCTTCCATCATCGCCACCAAACGGAAAGGTATTTCCCCCTTTTTCCCTGCCTCTTTTATTAGCGGTAAATATTCGGGTATTTTATCAGGATTATGTTGCAACACATACCAAGCGGCTGTATTGGTAGGTTCTCCTACGTGTGTTTTACCTGGGTACCCCATATTTTTGAAAACTTTTTCAACAAAAAGCATATTGCTACTGTCAATAACAGTTTGCATAGACCAAAGATCGCCGTTATATTCTTCAGGAGTTAAGCCCATTTCTTCGCCCATTGCCGCTCGTTCTTCGGGGGTTTTGGCTTGCATTAGTTTCCGGTAGCGTTGGTCTAATACAGCAATACTATCTAAACGTTGTTTTAGGTTGAAGTCTAAGTCCGGTTTTGCCGTTTCCAATTTTTGTAGCTGTAATTGATCCAAATCGTTCCAATGTACCTTTTGTTTAATAGTCCCTTTTTGAAGGTGTAACACTCCTGGATTGCTTCGGACAATCGTTTTTAACGTAGTCTCATCACAAAAGTAAAAGTCGAAGTTCAACTTATAGCGCTCTGCCAATGTATTTGTACGCTCAGTAGAAGATGCCGACATACCAATTACTTTATACCCTTTTTTTAGTGCTTCGTTAGTTATATCACGGACTGGGAAGAATCCATCTTTTTCAGATTTATTTAAGTTATAAGCTACTACAATTATCAGGTTTTCTTCTTGTAAAAATTCATCTAAATAATTTTTGCCATCCCGTTCAATAGTGAAATCGTGAATAGGCGCCTCATAACCTGCTTGAATCTCTGTTGTCTCTACTCCTAAAAACTCTCCTTCTTGTTCTGGATAGTCGCCTTTTGTGGTTACTATTTTTTCTTCTCCATCAACATTAAACTTCCAATCATAATCGTAAATAGGCTTCGGCGCTCCTTCTGGAATAGTCATCCCCTCTTCTAGGTTAGCCCCTATTTTATAAGGACGGAAATCTATTACAGGCAAATGCATTAATACGTGATACGTAACGCCTAAACAACCAATAAAGCACACAAATATCACCAGGCTACGAATGTTTCGGGTAAAAAGAGGTTTAATATATTTACTTCCGAAGAATAAAATTAAAATAAGAACCAATAAGATAATATCTTTGATAAAGGATTGCCAAGGGGTCAATGGAATGGCATCCCCAAAGCAACCGCAGTCGGTTACTTTATTGAAGTATGCCGAGTAAAATGTTAAGAAAGTAAAGAAAATAATCATTAACAAGAGGCTCCATACTGTGAACTTTCGCAAGTAGCCTATAAGCAGCGTCACTCCTAACAATACTTCAAAAATAACTACAAAAATTGCGATGAGTAAGGCATATGGTACAAGAAACTCCAAGTTTAATACACCCGGAGCGAAATAATCTTGTAGTTTAAATGAAAACCCTATGGGATCATTTAATTTAATAAGGCCGCTGAAAATAAAAAGGAGCCCTACCAATACCCTTGAAATGCCTACTAGTACTTTCATAATATTTTTTCTTTTAGTTTTTATTGTATTCTTCCAAATGAATCATGGCAAAGATTGAATAGTTAATCATATCCTGATAGTTGGCGTCGATCCCCTCGGAAACCAATGTTTTCCCTTTATTATTTTCAATCTGTTTTACCCGTAACAACTTCTGAAGTATTAAATCTGTCAATGATGAAACTCTCATATCGCGCCACGCTTCACCGTAATCATGGTTTTTGTTGATCATTAGTTGTCGCGTAATAGCCACTTGCTCATCATAAAGCTGTATGGCTTCTTCCAAGGAAAGATCTGGCTGTTCTACAATCCCTTTTTGCAATTGTATTAATGCCATAATGGAATAATTGATGATTCCGATAAACTCACTAACCTCATCTTCATCAACTTTTTGTTCGGTGTTTTGCTGTAAGCCTCTAATGCGCTGTGCTTTTATAAATATCTGGTCGGTTAAGGATGGTAACCGTAAAATACGCCAAGCACTACCATAATCTTTCATTTTGTTGGTAAACAACTCTTTACAAGTAGTAATTACCGCATCGTATTGTTTTAGGGTTTCAGCCATTGGGTTTTTAAGATTTTCCGTAAATTTCGCTTAAATAATTCAAAATAGAAAATTGAACACAATCAATTGTAACGGCACCCTTATAGACTTGTCCAAACCAAAGGTAATGGGCATTATAAACGTAACGCCAGACTCGTTTTACGATGGAGGAGAAACAACACATAAAGCTTCCATTTTACAGCAAGCAGAAAAAATGCTTAGCGAAGGTGCTACCTTTTTAGATGTGGGCGGATATAGTTCTAGACCGAATGCCATAGCTATTTCAGAAGAAGAAGAAATAAGCCGTGTTGTGCCTGCCATTAAAAGCATTTTAGATGAATTTCCTGAGACGCTAATTTCAATCGACACCTTTAGAAGCCAAGTTGCCAAAAAAGCAGTAGAGGCTGGTGCTTGTATGGTAAATGACATTAGCGGAGGGAGTTTAGATGAAGCCATGTTTACCACAGTCGCGAAAATGCAAGTACCCTATATATTAATGCATATGCGCGGTACTCCGCAAACTATGACACAGCAAACGGATTATAATGATATTACCATAGAAGTTATCCGTTTTTTTTCTGGACAAATAGCTAAAGCGAGGCTAGCAGGCATTAACGATATTATAATCGATCCGGGTTTCGGATTTGCAAAAACAAAAGAACAAAGCTTTGAATTATTACAAAAAGTGGAGTTGCTGAAACAATTGGACGCTCCTATTCTAGCCGGAATATCTAGAAAGTCAATGATTTATAAAACCTTAAACATTTCCGCAAAAGAAGCGCTAAACGGAACTACGGTTTTAAATACGCTTGCTTTACAAAAAGGAACATCAATTTTGCGCGTACACGACGTAAAAGAAGCTGTAGAATGTATTAAGTTAACCGAAATGCTTACTCCCTACTTATAAATTTTATATTTTTAACCAATAGACATAAAAAGCACACCCTTTGGAATTTTTAGACCTGCGCATTATAGACATTATTGATATTTTACTGGTAGCATTTTTGCTGTACTACCTGTATAGGCTAATAAAAGGGACAGTTGCTATCAATATTTTTATAGGAATTGTAATTATTATCGCCATTTCTGAAATCACCAAACTCCTTCAAATGGAGCTTTTAAGTAAAATATTAGGTGGTTTTTTAGGAGTAGGAATGTTTGCACTTATAGTTGTTTTTCAGCAGGAAATCAGAAAGTTCCTATTAATGCTGGGTTCCACCAATCTCAATGCTCGTAAACGATTTTTTAGACAATTTCGGCTACTTTCTAAAGAAGCTGGAATTACTACCGATATTCCAGCCATCATGAATGCTTGCCAATCGATGAGTCGTAAAAATATGGGAGCACTAATTGTGATACAACGAAACAACAGTCTTGATTTTGTGAAAAACACTGGTGATCAAATGAATATTGAAATAAACAAACCCATTATAGAAAGCATCTTTTTTAAAAATAGTCCGCTTCACGATGGAGCTATGATTATTGAAAATAACACAATTACTGCCACAAGGGTTATTTTACCGGTATCGAATGACCGAAGTATCCCGCTACGTTTTGGATTACGACATCGTGCCGCAGTAGGAGTTTCTGAAAAAACAGATGCCGTTTGTATTGTTGTTTCAGAAGAAAACGGGCAGATTTCCTATTTAAAAGACGGCGAGTTTGTACTGTTCAACGAAATAGATGATCTTGCCAAACAATTGGAAAACGACTTAACATAATATGGAATGAAGTGTAAAAATTGCAGCGAATTACTGACCTCAAAAACTAACTATTGTCCTGAATGTGGCGCTAAAGCAATCACGCACCGATTGACCCTTCGTTATCTTTTATCTGAAATTTACCACGCTTTTTTTAGTATTGACAGCAACAAACCTGTACGGACTTTTATTGATCTCTTTAAAAAACCAGAAGAAGTAATTGGTGGTTATATTGATGGTGTTCGTAAAAAATATATTCACGCCTTCGGGTATTTTACGATTGCGGTGACTTTTTCGAGTATATTTTATTTCATTTTCCTTAAATTTTTCCCTGAAACATTAGATGGAATGCTAATGTTTCAAAACAACGATGCGGCCCAAATGGAACTGGGACGCACTATGTACCGTAGTGTTTTTGAATATCAGACTTTAATGTTTTTTGCATTTGTTCCACTATTAGCCTTGCTGTCTTGGATCGTGTTTTTGAATAAAAAGAAATACAATTACGCAGAACACTTAATAATAAACCTCTACTGCTATTCGCAAGCTTCGATTATAAGCATAAGTCTGTTTTTTCTGACGTTCTGGAGCCAGACTCTCTTCGGAATTATCTCTATGGCATCCTTTATAATTCAGATTGTCTATTTTGCCTATGTTTTGAAGCGACTTTTCAAGCTTTCAGGTTTGCAGCTTTTAATAAAGTTCATCTATTTCTTTGCACTTTTAATTCCTCTTTATATCATCTTTACAATAATTATAATGGGTATTATGCTAGCTAATGGTAGTTTAGATGAATTGATAGAAGCTGAAAGGGCAAAGAAAGAAATAAGCTATACTGCTTCTTCTGCCATAAATTGGACTTCGTATAAGTTACGATAGTACCCATCCTCTTTTTTGAGCAATTCTTTGTGGGTTCCGGTCTCAACAATTTTACCCGCGTCCATTACCAGAATTTTATCGGCTTTTTTAATGGTTGCCAAACGATGAGCAATTACTATAGAAGTACGTCCTTTTGTAATTTTTTCAGTGGCATTTTGTATTAATTCTTCAGAATACGTATCTACCGAAGAAGTTGCTTCATCTAGAATTAAAACCCCTGGTTTACTAACATACGCCCGTAGAAAAGCAATTAATTGCCGTTGCCCAGATGAAAGCATCGAACCACGTTCTTTTACATTGTAATGATAGTCATTAGGTAGCGTTTTTATGAATTTATCTACCCCAATCTCTTTGGCAGCAGCAACCACCTCTTCTTCAGTAATAGAAGGGTCGTTTAAAGTAATGTTATTCAATATCGTGTCGGCGAACAAAAATACGTCTTGCAGTACTACGGCTATTTGTTTCCGAAGCGATTCTAATGTATATTCTTTGGTGTTTACGCCATCGATTATTATTTCGCCTTTCTGAATTTCATAAAACCGATTCAATAAATTAATAATTGTCGATTTTCCAGCGCCCGTAGCCCCAACAATTGCAACCGTTTCACCAGAGTTCACTTTAAAAGAAATATCTTTAATTACCTCTTCCTCTTCCGTATAACCAAAATGAACGTTTTTAAATTCTATCTGGCCTTTACTTTGAGGCATTGTTATGGTTCCAGAATCGTCTATATGCGATTTGGTATCTAAAATAGCAAAAACACGGTTGGCCGCAACCATTCCCATTTGCAAGGTGTTAAACTTATCTGCAATCTGCCGAAGTGGACGAAATAACATTTGCGCCAATTGAATGAATGCCGTTATAATACCTAATGTAATTATGCCACCTCCAGCTGCGTTTAATCCACCATACCAAACTATCAAACCAATAGCAATGGAAGAAGCCATTTCAGCAATTGGGAAAAAGATAGAGTTATACCAAACGGTTTTTATCCACGCTTTTTTATGTTTTTCATTTATTTGTTTAAAGCGTCTGTACTCAGTATCCTCACGGGTGAAAATCTGGACTATTTTCATTCCCGTGATGCGTTCCTGCACAAAGGAGTTTAAATCGGCTACTTGATTTCTTACCTCTTCAAAAGCGACTTTCATCGCTCGCTGAAATACCCGTGTGGCATATAAAATTAACGGTAAAATAGCAAAGACAATCAAAGCAAGTTGCCAGCTTTTATAGAGCATAAACCCTGCTATAACAACCATTTTAAGCAAATCGCTTAAAATCATAAACAATCCTTGACTGAAAATACTCGAAATGGTTTCAATATCATTTACAGCTCGTGTAGTTAATCGTCCTACGGCACTTTTGTCAAAATACTTCATACGGAAGCTCATCATCAAGTTGAATAACTTAACCCGCATATCGCGCACCACACTTTGCCCTAGCCAATTGGCATAAAATATAAAAGCGAATTGAAACAGCACCTCTAACACCAAGGCAGCTAGCATCAATAAGATATAAAACTGCAGACCACTGCCATCTTTAGGTACAATGGAGTTATCGATCGCCTGTTGTATCAATTCTGGCCGCACAATTGCCAATACTGACATTATTACTGCTGTTAAGGCAACAGAATAAAATATTAAACGGTAGGCATTGGTAAATTTCAATAACCGTTTAAAGAGTTTAAAGTCAAATGCTTTTCCTGAGTTTGCCATACTATTCCCTGCGTTTCGACTCGACTTCGCCGACACTTCGGTTTAATTTTTTATTTTATTATTGTTTCAGGGTAGATCACTTTTGTTAAATACAGTCCGTGTGCTGGAGCTGAAGCACCAGCTTTCCCCCTGTCCTTATCTTCTACTATTTTCTGAAATGACTCTAAAGACGTTTTATGATACCCAACATCCAAAAGTGTGCCCACTATTGCACGAACCATATTTCGTAAAAAACGATCTGCCGAAATAGTGAAGATCAATTGTTCATTTTCTTCTTCCCAACATGCTTTTTTAATGCTACAATGATACGTTTTTACATCGGTTTTACTTCGCGAAAAGCATTGAAAATCGTTATGGTTCAATAGTGTTTGCGCAGCTCTATTCATCAACTCTACATCTGGTTTATTATGTATTTGATACGCAAAACCATTCATAAAAGGATTTTTTTTCAAGCAAACCATATATTCATATTCCCGTTCTACGGCATCAAAACGTGCGTGAGCATCTTTCTTAACTTCAAAAATTTCTGAAATTGCTATATCCTTCGGAAGAAAAGAATTCAGTCTAAATAATAATTCTGAAATATTTTCAATTTTACCACAATCAAAATGTGCAAACAACTGTTTTGCATGTACCCCTGCATCGGTACGCCCAGCGCCAGTGACTTTTATTTCGGTCTTCAACAAGATAGAAAGTTTATTTTCCAACACTTCTTGAACCGTAATGGCATTAGGCTGTATTTGCCATCCAAAATAGTTAGCACCGTTATAGGCTATTTCGATAAAATATCGCAAAGAATCATTTATTTTTGAAAAACACAAAAATACGAAAACCAAGTTCGAAATACGAGGTACGATTGACGAAAATAAAAAGTACTAGTTACGAAATATAATTTTCGAAGTACGAACTGAATAACACCATACAGATTGAAAAAAATACTGCTTCTTAGCGATACGCACAGCCATATTGACAACGACATATTAAAATACGTAAAGCAAGCTGACGAAGTTTGGCATGCAGGAGATATAGGCAACTTGACAGTTACTGATACGTTAAAGCAACTAAAGCCATTGCGAGCCGTTTTCGGAAACATTGACGATGACAAAGCTAGAAAAGAATTTCCGCTAAACAACCGGTTTACCTGTGAGGGTGTCGATGTTTGGATTACACACATTGGCGGCTATCCTAGCCGTTACGACAAACGTATTAGGGAGGCACTATACCGAAATCCACCAAAATTATTTATTTGCGGGCATTCGCATATACTAAAAGTGATGCCTGATAAAAAAAACGGATTGTTGCACATGAATCCTGGTGCAATTGGCAAGCATGGGTTTCACACTGTCCGCACAATGCTTCGGTTTGAAGTTGACAAAGGAACTATTCAAAATTTGGAAGTGATTGAGTTTAAAAGGTGACTTTAAAACTTCTAATTACTTTGGGCTCACTTCGGCTCCGCTCAGTGACCACTTTTGATGTCATTTAAAAGTCGGTGGTTTCGATACGATTTTGAAAACAACTGTGTTGTTTCAAAATCACTCAACCGCCTTCATTGTTTCTGAAAAATAAATTATTACAAATCAAGGTGGTCGAGTGATTTTACTGAAACCCCAGTTTCAATAAAGTTTTATTGAAGCCACCAATTCATAAAAAAACCCCCAAAGGTGGCATCCTTTGGGGGTTCGCACTAAAATATACTAAGATGTAACGGTTTACCGTAAACGATCCACTGATTTTACAAGGTCTTCATCCCTTTTAATGGCCTTATTGGCCAACACTAAAAAAACGATAGAAATGATGGGAAGTAAGACCCCAATACCCTTCTCTGAAACTAATGTTTCTCCGGATATGGTTAGCGACCTGTAAACGAAAACTCCCAGTAATACAAAGGTTACTATTATATTTAAACGGTTAAGAACAAACTGTCGTTGCCGTTTTTTAAAACTCAAAATTGAAATAATAGTTAAAGCGATAGAACCGAAAATTAAACCAAAAACTAAAGGTTCGCTTCGCTCAATCACTATAACACCAGCTTCATCCTGTACCACAGGAAACCACATATACAAAGCTCCCATTATAAGGGCCGAAATAATCAAATATACGGTCTGTATGCGTTGTAACATATAATTAATTTGCTGTTATTGGCAAAAATAGGGTTTCTTTTTAAAAAAATTACAAGCAAAATTTAAAATATTGTTGTATCATTGCAGTATCTATTCGTAACCACCTCAATAACGGTTACTTAATCTTCAAAAAAAATATTCAATAATAGTACCTTCTCAAAGGACTCAATTATTATAATTAAACACACACAATTTTTAAATGTTTGAAATTTCAGAATTAAAAGCAAAAAAGCTACCTGAGCTTCAGGAATTAGCAAAAAAACTGAACGTCCCAAAATACCGTAGCTTCAAAAAACTTGACTTGGTATACCAAATACTCGATTACCAAGCTGCGAATCCTAGTGCGGTTAAGGAAATTGCAAAAAGCGATACGACGAATACAACTTCTAAAAAAGAAGAACCTAAAGACAAAAGTCGATCTTCATCGCAAAACAAACCGCAACAGCAGCGAAGCAAAAGCAATGACAACCGCAACGCTAAAAAAAGTCAGGAGACAAAAAATGATCCTAAAAAATCGAACGATACTGATAAACGCAGTAAAAGCTCGAATGACAATGATAAGCGGAATAAGAGTTCTAACGACAATGAAAAACGGAACAAGAACTCAAATGACAACGAGAACAAGAAGAGCAGTAACAACTCTTCAGACAATAAGAAAAAGCATCCAAAGGCTAAAAGAGACAATACCAACAATAAAAGTCACCAAAAAGACAACCGTAATAACGGTAATAAAGACAGCCGAAATCGATATAAAGAACCAGATTATGAGTTTGACGGTATTATAGAGAGCGAAGGTGTTCTTGATATTATGCAGGATGGCTATGGCTTTTTACGCTCCAGTGATTACAACTACCTATCATCTCCAGATGATATTTATGTATCGCAATCGCAAATCCGTTTGTTTGGGTTAAAAACAGGAGATACTGTTTTTGGTGAAGTACGCCCTCCAAAAGAAGGTGAAAAATATTTCCCATTGATTAAAATTTCAAAAATTAACGGCTTGAACCCTCATGTAGTAAGAGACCGTGTAGCTTTTGAACATCTAACACCCTTATTTCCGCAGGAAAAATTTAATATTGCCGATAGACAAAGCACTATTTCAACAAGAATAATAGATATGTTTTCTCCTATTGGTAAAGGCCAACGTGGAATGATTGTATCACAGCCTAAAACCGGTAAAACAATGTTACTAAAAGACATTGCGAACGGTATTGCGGCAAATCACCCAGAAGTATATCAAATTATCTTACTAATTGACGAACGTCCAGAGGAGGTTACCGATATGCAGCGTAACGTACAGGGAGAAGTTGTTGCATCTACCTTTGACAAAGAAGCTACCGAACACGTTCGGGTTGCTAATATTGTTATTGATAAAGCCAAGCGATTGGTAGAATGTGGTCATGATGTCGTTATCTTACTTGATTCTATTACACGTTTAGCTCGTGCTTATAACACTGTACAACCTGCTAGTGGTAAAATATTAAGTGGTGGTGTAGATGCCAATGCTCTTCACAAACCAAAACGTTTCTTTGGTGCTGCCCGTAATATTGAAAATGGCGGTTCGTTGAGTATTATTGCTACAGCGCTTACCGAAACTGGATCTAAAATGGACGAGGTTATTTTTGAAGAATTTAAAGGAACTGGTAATATGGAACTTCAATTGGATAGAAAGATATCTAACCGAAGAATCTTCCCTGCTATCGATCTTACATCGTCAAGTACGCGTAGAGATGATCTATTGCTTGATGAGAACGTAATACAACGTATGTGGGTATTGCGTAAATACCTAGCAGATATGAACCCAGTTGAAGCTATGGAATTTATTAATGACAAAGTAAAACACACCAAAAACAACGAAGAGTTTTTGGTCTCTATGAATGGCTAAGGATTAGTTAATATAGATTTAAATAAGAAACCGGATATACAAATAAATGTATATCCGGTTTTTTTATTAATCACTCTAACTAAGTAGTTATTAGAACTATCTTATAAAAGTTTTAAAAGACAACAGTATTGGTTTAAACAGATAGTTAAAGACTTATCCACCTCATTCAATTCAGATACTTTAGTGATAAGGTAAGCGTCGTGATTCCGTTTTTATATAAAGTTTTATCTGACTTAACACCTAAAAACACGATAAGACCTTGCGTCACGTATAATCATAGCATTAAACGCTTCGTACATATTGCTTTGCTATAGCTGATTTTTATAACAAGAAAAAAACATGTATGAATTTAAATAACTACATATATTTAAAACAAAAAAAGCCTCGCTTTCGCGAGGCTCTATAATAATATAGTAAAGAACGCTTACTTAGTTCTTAACGATTTTTTGAGTCAATGTACCTGCACTAGTTTCTAAAGAAAGGATGTAAACACCATTTGCAAGGTTAGAAACATTTACTTGACCATTTACCAAAGATACGTTAGATCTTTTTCCTAATACATCGTAGATTGCTACACTGTTAACTTCAACTGTCGCTGGAGTTTCAATGTTTAATACATCAGATGCAGGGTTAGGGTAAACAGATACTTGAGAAAGTGCATTATCGCTTACTGATAAAGGATTACAATCACCCTCTAAAAGCCACTCACTATCATAACGTGCCTCTGGATCGTCAGTGTTTATGATAACCTCATATGAAACACCACCGTCTGAAGACTGATAGTTTACATTAGTAGGATCTGCTTCCGCCCTAGGATATCCTACCCAATACACTACAGAACCACTAGAAGAAGTAGTATTTAAAGCAAGCCAATAAGTTTCATCAGTAGCTCCGTCATTTGATATAATTATTTCATCATCAAACTCATAAGTAACTCTATACATAGGGAAACCAGCAAACAAATCTGGATGTGTAACATTTTCCACTTCAGTAAGGTCAGATGAAATAAATGAAGCACCAGGTGCTCCTGCACCATCATCTGTATAAAGACTAATATTAGCATCAGTAATATCATTAACGTCACTTGCAGTTGTTAACAATAAAAATGTTGCTGATTGTAATTCAAGACTCGAGCCTGATTCAACAACAAAATCATTTGCTACAAAAAAGACTCCTGTCCCATCAATTTCTGAGATTGCATTAGCTAACTGTAGAGTCTCACTTGAAAATTCTTGAGAACATTCTGCATTTGGGTTTTGAGCAAAACCAGCATTTTCAGTGTTTCCTTTCAGTGACGATTGAGCAAAAGAGGTAACCCCTACAAATGCAGCAACCAATAATGTAATTTTTTTCATAAAAAAAAGTTTAAAGTTTAATATTCTGGTAACAAATATAGCAAAGTGAGTTAGTATAAAAAGCTTTTATTCAGAAATAATTTGTTAAAAAACAAAAATAAAAAACGCTGTGATGTACTATATTTGCTAAAACGAAGATTTATAATGAAAAAAATAATATCAATTTCTATTATCCTTATCACCTTATCTTCCTGCACCTCAAAGGACTATAAAAAAGACACATTAAAACCCACCGTGTTTGAAACATCAAAGGGGACAGAAACAGGAACGTATTACCAAGTAATGGATTTTTATGAAAATCTGGCAGAAAATTATACATCGATCGCCTTATATACCATGGAAAAAACTGACATTGGCGAACCGTTATCGTTAGTGACCTTTAATCCTAATCGTAGCTTTGAGTCTGAATTTAATAACCGAGAAGATAAAATCGTACTCCTTATCAATAATGGCATTCACCCAGGGGAACCCGATGGTATAGATGCCTCTATGTTGATGTTCCGTGATTTGGCTGAAGGAAAAATAGAGGCGCCAAAAAATGTAATTATTGCCGCCATACCTGTATATAATATAGGAGGCGCATTAAACCGAAACAGCCACAGCCGTACTAATCAAAATGGCCCTAAGGAATATGGTTTTCGTGGAAATGCCCGTAATTACGACCTGAATCGGGATTTTATAAAGGCGGACACCAAAAACGCAAGCGCTTTTGCCAATCTATTTCGTACTGTAAAACCAGATGTCTTTATAGACAATCACGTTAGTAATGGCGCAGACTACCAATATACACTTACTCATTTATTCACTCAACACAATAAATTAGGCGGTGAATTAGGCGCCTATACCCAAAATGCTTTAATGCCTCAACTAGAGGATTCTCTTCAACAGAAAAAATGGGATATCACACCTTATGTGAATGTTTTCAATCGTAAACCAGAGGGTGGCTTTTCTCAGTTTAAAGACTCGCCTCGTTATTCAACTGGGTACACAACTCTTTTTAATACAATAGGTATGATGGTAGAAACCCATATGTTGAAACCTTATAAAGATCGGGTTGAAGGAACTTATGAGCTTATGAAAAGCATGATTAACATCGTAGACAAAGATGCCGAATTAATACACCAACTCCGTAACTCTAACCAATTGACCTATAAAGCTGGAGTTAGTTACCCAGTGCAATGGCAAATTGACAGCAGCAAAACCTCAACACGAGATTTTAAAGGGTATGAAGGCGAAATGATTGATAGCAAAGTTACAAGTTCTAAACGGTTGAAATATGACCGAAACAAACCCTATACCAAGAAAATAACTTATTATGATTATTTTAAACCAAAAAAATCGGTTACTATCCCTGAATCCTATATTATCCCAAAAGGATATTGGAATGTTATTGACTTATTGAAACAAAACAAAATTAAACTTGAAAAAGTAAAGAAAGACACTGTTATTACTGCGGAAGTATATAAAATTGAAACATATGAAACTGTGAAAACCCCATACGAAGGTCATTATTTACATTATAACACTGAAGTAAGTAGTAAAACTGAAGATATTAAGGTTAAGAAAGGGGATTATATAGCTAAAACTGAGCAAGAAGGCGTGCGTTACTTAGTTGAAACCTTAGAACCCACCGCAACTGATTCGTTTTTTAATTGGAACTTTTTCGATGCCATTCTACAACAAAAAGAAGGTTTTTCACCGTATGTATGGGAAGATAAAGCCGAATTATTTTTAAACGAGAACCCAGCTCTTAAAAAAGAGTTTGAAACTAAAAAAGAGAACGATTCTAATTTTGCGAATAACTGGTATGCTCAATTAGATTGGATTCATAAACAATCCCCTAATTATGAAACATCACACCTTCGTTACCCGATCGTTCGGGTGGGTGGTTAAATATTCTTTCGGAAACAAAAGTTTAATATTTTCATAACTTTTAGTGAGTGCTTTTTGGGACTTTTCGAAGTTTTTCCACTTTACTTTTTTAATCCCTTCTTTTTCTTCTGGATGCAACTCGCCCTCGTAATTGCTGTGCATTTTATACCAATAGGTCACTTTTAACTTAAACTTCCCATTGCGTTTAAAAACGTGGTAGGTTTTCATTAAAAATTCACGAATTTCAAGGTCCTGCACCCCTGTTTCTTCCATCACTTCGCGTATGGCGGCTTCTTCGTGGCTTTCTTTTTTTTCAATTTTACCTTTTGGCAGGTCCCATTTTTTATTTCGGTAAATAAAAAGAATTTCTTTTTTATCGTTGAAGACCATTCCGCCAGCCGCTTCAACCACCGGTAATTTTTTCCGAAGAAATTTTTCTAGTTTCTCTTCATTTTTATGGTAAAGGTTTACGTACAATAGCTCGCCTTTGGTTATTTTTTTTATCAGTTTTTTAAACTTGGCTAGCTTTAAGGGGATGGAGGTATATTGTTTGCCTATTTTTTCTTCAGTAGAAAGAATTATAGGAATATCTTTAACAAAAACTTTATACATTTGCAGTATGATTTTAAACAAAGAAACGGCGCAAAAAACAGCCGAGTTGCTATTGCAAATTAATGCAATAAAATTACAACCACAAAACCCTTTTACATGGGCATCAGGATGGAAATCTCCAATCTATTGTGATAATCGTATTACGTTATCCTACCCTGTTATAAGAAACTACCTTAAAGAAAACCTAGCTAAACAAGTAGAAATACTCTACGGAAAACCTGATGTAATTGCTGGAGTAGCAACAGGAGCCATAGGTATAGGAGCTTTGGTGGCCGATGTATTGGGACTTCCTTTTTGTTACGTTAGACCCGAAGCAAAAAAGCACGGTAGACAAAATAAAATTGAAGGTTTTATTCAGCCAAATCAAAATGTGGTAATCATTGAAGACCTCATCAGTACTGGAAACAGCAGTTTATTGGCCGCAAAAGCTTTAGAAGAAGCTAACTTAAACGTTAAGGGAATGTTAGCCATTTTTACTTACGGATTTGATGTTTCAGAAGAAAATTTCAAAAAAAACAATGTGGAATTGCATACGCTGAGTGATTATGACCACTTATTGCAACAGGCTGAAAAATCTAATTATATATCTTCAAAAGAAAAAACATTACTTTCTACTTGGAGAATGGATCCTGCCAACTGGACACCGCAATTAAAATAAATCAAGTATACACTACCAAATGAACTTAACTAGTAAAAAAGTAACCGTAAATAAATCAGGCGAAGAACTTTGTCTTTTTTTAAGTGATGTTAAAAACTTTGAGCAATTAATGCCAGAAAACATCAGTAAATTTGAAGTGATTAGGGAAAATGCTTTTGTTTTTGCACTTAAAGGAATGCCCGAAATTGCTTTAGAAGTAAAAGAAACCAATCCACCCAACGAAGTGATATTAGGTGCCATTAGCGATAAACTTCCATTTACACTAACTGCCAATGTTGAACCCATTGACGAGAACACCTCAAAAGTAGAGCTTCTATTTGAAGGCGACTTTAACAGTATGATGGCGATGATGATAAAAAGTCCTATTTCCAAATTTTTGGAAACGCTTACCACAAATATGGAGAAGCTTTAATATAGCAATTTTATTTCTTTCATTTGAAATTGTTCCGTTGTTCCATTTTCATGTTCTATTAATAAAGCTCCAGTGTCCATAATACCCGTTATAACACCATTAAAGCGTAAACCTAAAGGACGTTCAAAAGTTGAGACTTTATTTTTTCTGAAAAGGGAGGCTTCGTATTCTTGTTTTATTTTTTGAAAATCAAACACTGAAATGCCTCTTAACCTTTTGAGGACACTTTCAACAACTGCAAGAAACACCTCCTCCATATCAACCTTTTTTTCAATCGCTAACCTTATAGATGTGGCTGCTGGCAGGTTTTCGAAAGTTGTTTCATTTACATTTAAACCAATTCCTGAAATACAGGAAGTTATAACTGTCTTTTGCAATGTATTTTCAGTTAAAACACCACAAAGCTTTTTAGAACGTGACAAGATGTCGTTTGGCCATTTTATAGTAACATTTGGAACTTTAATGTCATTTAAAACATCTTTTACCGCCAAAGCTGTTAGCATAACCAATAAAAATTGATTTTCAGCAGGCAGTTTATCAACACGCTTAAACACACTAAACGTAAGGCTTTCACCGGGATTAGATCGCCAAGTAGATGCCCGTTGTCCCCTCCCAGCAAGCTGATTTTTTGCGTGTACTATTACTTCATCTTCTAGTGTAACTTCCTTGCTTAATTTTTTAAGGTAGGTATTAGTTGAGTCAATGGCATTAAGTTTGATTATCTTCACTTGTAATAAATTATTGCTATATCCTTTTTTTTAGGGTATCAAGAAACAAAAAAGTAATAACTTTGCGAAAATTAAATTAGGTTAATGTCGAAGAAAGAACAAGAAACAGATCAACTTATTACTCAGATATTAAAAGGAATTGAAGATGTAAAAGGGAAAGATATTGAAATTCTGGACCTTAGGGATTTAGAAAACACTGTTTGCGATTATTTTATTATCTGCAATGGTGCCTCAAATACACAAGTTAACGCCATCGTTAACTCCATTCAAAAAACTGTTAGTAAAGCATTAAAGGAAAAACCTTGGCATGTTGAAGGAAGCAACAATGCTGAATGGATACTAATGGATTTTGTGCACGTTGTCGTGCATGTATTTCAGAAACATATTCGGGAATTCTATGATATAGAGGGATTATGGGGAGACGCCAAATCTGTTAAAATTGAATCAACTTACTAAAGAAACAAAGCCTTATGGCATTAGAAAATAAAAATAAGGGCGATAAGTCCCAAGGTAATAAGCCTGAAAAGAAAAAGCCTAAATTCAGTAATTATTGGATTTATGGAGCCATTTTCCTATTATTTATGGGAATTCAATTTTTTGGCGGTGGTAGCTGGGCACAACCAGAACAAACCACCAAGTCACAATTTGAACAGTTTTTAAGAGATGGTGATGTTGCTAAGGTTAAAATAGTAAACCACAAAGTTGCTAAGGTTTTTTTAACACAAGAAGCTAAGAGCAAAGATGTACATACAAAATCTACCGGTTCAGGAATGTTAGATCCCGGGCCGAATGAACCAAATTATCAATTTGAATTTGGTGATGAGCAAAATTTTGAAAACGACATCAACGAAATAAAAAAAGAAAACAATCTTGAGACCCAATTGGTTTGGGACACTGAAGAAAATATGTGGGGTGATCTTTTAATTACCTTACTGCCATTTGTTGTAATCATAGCAATTTGGATTTTTATCATGAGAAGGATGTCTTCTGGTGCTGGCGGCGGTGCTGGTGGGCAAATTTTTAATATTGGTAAATCAAAAGCAAAACTTTTTGATGAAAAAACCGACGTTAAAACTAGTTTTAAAGATGTTGCAGGACTTGAAGGTGCTAAAGAAGAAGTACAAGAAGTTGTAGATTTTTTAAGAAACCCTGAAAAATACACCGCTTTAGGAGGTAAAATACCAAAAGGAGCCCTATTAGTAGGTCCTCCAGGTACGGGTAAAACATTATTAGCAAAAGCTGTAGCTGGCGAAGCTAAAGTTCCTTTTTTCTCTCTTTCTGGTTCAGATTTTGTTGAAATGTTTGTAGGAGTTGGTGCATCGAGAGTTCGTGACCTTTTTAAACAAGCTAAAGAAAAATCTCCTTCTATCATATTTATTGATGAAATTGATGCAATAGGTCGTGCCCGAGGGAAAAGTAATTTTGGAGGATCGAACGACGAACGTGAAAACACTTTAAACCAACTACTGACCGAAATGGATGGTTTTGGTACTAATACAAACGTGATTGTTGTTGCGGCGACAAACCGTGCAGATGTGTTAGATAAGGCATTAATGCGTGCTGGACGTTTTGATAGACAAATTTATGTAGACCTACCTGATGTTCGCGAACGTAAAGAGATATTTGAAGTACATCTGCGTCCTTTAAAAATTGACGATACACTAAATACAGACTTTTTAGCTAAACAGACACCTGGATTTTCTGGAGCCGATATTGCTAACGTTTGTAATGAAGCAGCTTTAATTGCTGCTCGTAAAGAAAGTAAGGCAGTGGGTAAACAGGATTTCTTAGATGCAGTAGATCGTATTGTAGGTGGTTTAGAAAAGAAAAATAAAATTATTACTCCAGATGAGAAAAAAGCAATCGCTTTTCACGAAGCTGGTCATGCAACAATAAGTTGGATGCTAGAACACGCTGCACCGCTTGTTAAAGTTACCATCGTTCCTCGTGGACAATCGTTAGGAGCAGCCTGGTATTTACCCGAAGAACGACTAATAGTTCGACCTGAACAAATGCTAGACGAAATGTGTGCTGCCCTAGGAGGTAGAGCCGCAGAAAAAGTTATTTTCGATAAAATTAGTACTGGTGCACTGAGTGATTTGGAAAAAATCACAAAACAAGCGCGAGCTATGGTTACTATTTATGGTCTTAATGAGAAGGTAGGAAACCTCACTTATTATGATTCTAGTGGACAAAATGAATATAACTTTAGTAAGCCATATAGTGAGAAAACGGCTGAATTGATAGATAAAGAAATTTCTAATCTTATTGAAGTCCAATATCAAAGAGCATTAGATTTATTGGAAGAAAATAAAGATAAATTAACTGAACTTGCTGAAGAGTTACTTGAAAAAGAAGTAATCTTTAAAGAAAGTTTAGAGCGTATTTTCGGTGAACGCCCTTTTAAAAAGGACATAGAAAATAAAAGAATCGAAAATCAAGAAAACAAGAACGATAATGATAAAGGAAATCAAGAAAGTGAAGAAGAAAAGGTGGCTAGCAATTAAGCCACCTAACTTTTTTTATCACAAACTTTGGTTTTAAGTATCTATTCTTCCCGTTAGATTTTATATATTTGAAGTTAAACGTATTACGAACTCCTCAACAAACAATGAATGGGTCTGTTTAAAAGACTTTTAAATCCTAATAAAAACAAGTCAGATGAGAAAGCTAAAAAATCTGATACAAGCAAATATTACCCAGAAGAAACGCTTCCTATAGATGAAAAATTTACCTACAATTTCAACAAAAATGGAGGTAAGTTTTTATACTGCGAATCTATAAATGAAGTTCTAGAAGCTTTTGACAATATTTTAATTGAAAATGACTGGTATGAGCGCGATGTTTTTTGCGTCGATAAAAACCTATCATCACGTTTTGATGGATTTAATTTAAATTTTACTACAAAAGGAAACACCACTTTCTTTTTAACCACATGTGAATCTTTGGTAGGTAAAAACGGATCTATATTACTGTCTTCTAATCAAATTAAAGAAAAAAAATTAAACGAACTACCGTTTAATTTTATTGTTTTTGCCACTACTAGTCAATTGGTTGACACCATTAGTGAAGGGTTACGCATTATCAAAAACCGAAACACCAAACAAATTCCTACCAATATCACTACTATTCAGGACTTTGAAACTGACAAAGAAAAGGACTTTATGAGTTACGGAAGTAGCACAAAAAACCTATATTTGCTGCTATTGGAAGACCTATAATATGAAGGAACTCATTGTGCGAACCCTATCGGGTGTGCTATACATTGCGATAGTTATTATTTCTATGTTTACCTCGCACGAATGGTTTATGGGCCTGTTTTTCATTCTTTCCGTAATTACCCTAAGCGAATTTTTAAAACTAGTACATCTTAAAAGTTACCTCGCCTATGCTTTACTGGCAGGACTTTTATACTTTTTTAGTTATTCAATTTTTGATATAAATGCAGTTAATTTATTACTTATACTTTGCTGCTTTGTAAATCTTTTTCTATTAAAGGATGTCCTTTGGGTAAGTAAAATACCTATGTTTGAAAAGAAAAAATACGTTGCCATTATATTATATTTAATAAGCGGATTTGTTTTCTTGACCCTTATCCCTGTGTATGAGGAAAATTTTATTCCCGAAATAATAGGAGGCGTATTTATTTTGATTTGGTTTAATGACTCATTTGCTTATATAGTTGGTAAAAACTTCGGAAAAAGAAAACTTTTAGAACGAATTTCACCAAATAAAACTGTTGAAGGTTTTATTGGTGGTTTAGCTGGGGCTATCTTAGCAAGTTTTCTTATATTTAAGTGTTTAGAGGCATACAAGCCAGAACTAACTCTTGAATTTACATTACTAGTTTGGGTAATTATGGCAATAATAGCATCCGTTTTTGGTACTATTGGTGATTTAATACAATCTAAATTTAAAAGACAGGCCGGTGTAAAAGATAGTGGTATTTTAATGCCTGGTCATGGAGGTTTGTATGACAGGCTCGATAGTATCATCTTTGCCAGTCCATTTATTTACGCTTTTTTACAAATAGCTTATTATGTTTCATAAAGAAGGCCATAAAATTATTTTAATAGCTCTTACAATCTGTATTGGGCTAAGTCTAATAGCCGATTATTTTGTCGAAAACTCCTTTATAAAAGGAGGAATTGTAATTTCATTAATCGTACTACTGGTTTTGATTCTTCAGTTTTTCAGGAATCCAAAACGTAGTTTCACTACAAATGACAGCCACGTGCTATCCCCTGTTGACGGGAAAGTAGTTGTTATAGAAGAAGTTTTTGAAAAAGAATATTATAAGGAAAAACGAATACAAGTTTCGGTATTTATGTCGCCTGTAAACGTGCATGTCACCCGTTACCCAGTTGGTGGTAAAGTGGTTTACAGCAAATATCATCCTGGCAAATTTTTAGTAGCTTGGCACCCAAAATCTTCAGAAGAAAATGAACGCACCACCGTTGTGGTGAAGTCTAACGAATTTGGAGACGTATTACACCGCCAAATAGCTGGAGCGATGGCAAAACGTATTGTAAATTATGCCGAAGAAGGACAAACAGTAAATCAAGCAGACGACAGTGGGTTTATAAAATTTGGTTCTAGAGTAGATGTCTTTTTACCTTTAAATGCAAAAATTGACGTCTCTTTAAATCAAAAAGTAAAAGGAGGAATTACACTATTGGCATCAAAATGAACGACAAAGAATTAGATATTGCCTTTCAAAAAGCTGTTGATAGCATAAACGAACACACCGAGTCGTTTCCTGCAGATGTACTATTACGCCTTTATGCCTATTACAAAAGAGCTACTAGCGATGCAGATTCTGCACGAAGCAGTAAACCACTTATTTCAGCTTTTAAAACTAATGCGCTTTTCCAAACTAAGGGAATGACAACTCGAGAGGCTAAATTAAAATATATAGAAGCGGTTAACACTTACTTTCTTTACAGAAAATAAAAAAGCTCCAATTTTTTAAAATTGAAGCTTTTAAACTATAGTTCTATCTTTAATTTATTGTTGCTGTGCTTTGTTGAATTTTATTTCATATTCATCAATAGCTTCTGTAATCTTATCGACATTCGCTGATGCCTTCTCGTGCGCAGCTTCCATCGCTTTTTCTAAATCTTTATCAGGATTCTGAAAAAGATCAGTTATTACGTGGTTAATTTTATCAATAATGCTTTCTTGGCTGTTTTTAATGTCTTCCAACTTATTCAACATCCCTTGCATTTGATCGTACTTAGCTTGATCCATAATTTATATTTTTACTCAAATTACAGCCAAACAATTGGTTTTAAAAGGAAATTAACGCCTTATTTAAAGGAAATTAAGAAAGTTTAACGCCTTTCAACTATTTTAAAGAAGCTAAACTAGCTTTTAAAGTTTCTATTTTAGCCAAGGCATCTGCCTCTTTATTTTTTTCCATAGCGACTACTTTTTCAGGAGCATTGTTTACAAAACGCTCATTTTTAAGTTTACCTTGAACACTTTTCAAAAAGCCTTCTGTATATTTAAGTTCTTCACTCAACTTGGCTATTTCTCCTTCTACATCAATCGCTCCCTCAATAGGCACAAAGTATTCGTTACTTTTTACCCTAAAAGTTAGGGCTCCTTCTATTTTTTCGAAAACGTAATTCAACTCAGAAAGGTTCCCAAGTTTAATAATTACGGAATCAAATGTCGTCTCTACTTTTTCATTATTAATAACAGAAACCGAAATGGTATCTTTAAATGAAATGTTCTTTTGTTTTCTAATGGTACGAATTCCTGAAATTACTTCCGAAGCAAATTCGAAATCTTTTATTAGTTTTTCATCGAAATCCATATTGCTTGGCCATTCAGCAACAATCAACGCTTCATTTTTAGATCGTTTTGTAATATTCTGCCAGATTTCTTCAGAAATAAAAGGAACAAACGGATGCAATATTTTAAGGTTATCTTCTAAAACAGCAATCACCTTTTTATATGTTGTAGCCGAAATAGGCTCTCCAAATCCAGGTTTTACCATCTCTAAGAACCACGAACAGAAATCATCCCAAACTAGCTTATAAGTAGCCATTAACGCATCGCTAATTCGGTATTTGCTGTAATGATCTTCAATTTCAGCGATGGTTTTTGCAAACTTGTTTTTATACCAATTAATGGCAATAGCATCGGTTTCAGTTTCTGCTTTTTCTTCGGAAATTTCCCAACCATCAATTAATCGATACGCATTCCATATTTTATTTACAAAACCACTACCCTGTTTACACAGATCTTCTTCGAACATCAAATCGTTTCCGGCAGGTGAACTTAATAACATCCCCACACGAACGCCATCGGCTCCATATTTATTCATTAATTCGATAGGGTTTGGTGAGTTTCCTAACGATTTACTCATCTTGCGACGTTGTTTGTCACGTACAATCCCTGTTAAATAAACACTGCTAAATGGTTTTTCATCACGGTATTCGTACCCAGCAATAATCATACGTGCCACCCAGAAGAATAAAATTTCGGGAGCGGTTACTAAATCTTTTGTAGGGTAATAATAGTTTATCTCATCATTATCCGGCTCTAGAATTCCGTTGAAAACGCTAATTGGCCATAACCAAGAAGAGAACCAAGTATCTAACGCATCGGCATCTTGAATTAAATCGGTTGCTTTTAAATCTGCATTGTCCGATTTTTCTTTCGCTATCTGTAAGGCTTCTTCGGCTGTTTCGGCGACAACAAAGTCTTCTTTCCCGCTTCCGTAGTAATACGCAGGAATTTGATGACCCCACCAAAGCTGACGCGAAATATTCCAATCGCGTACGTTTTCCATCCAATGACGATACGTATTGATGAATTTTTCAGGAACTAATTTAATGTCTTTTTCAAGCACAGAGTCTAAAGCTGGCTGAGCGAGCTCTTTCATCTTTAAAAACCACTGATCACTCAATTTTGGTTCAATAACCGCACCGGTACGTTCGCTTGTTCCTATTTTATTGGTGTGTTGTTCTACTTTGTCTAGAACCCCTAATTCTTTTAATTCGGCAACTATTTCTTTTCTAACAACAAAACGATCCTTCCCCTGAAAGTGCAAACCATGCTTGTTTAGCGTAGCATCGTCATTTAAAATATCGATTACTTCTAAGTTGTGCTTATCACCCAACATTTTATCATTTTCATCGTGTGCAGGAGTTACTTTTAGGCAACCCGTACCAAATTCAAGGTCTACATATTCGTCTTCAATAATAGGTATCACCCGATTACAAATAGGCACAATAGCTTTCTTCCCCTTTAAGTGTGTAAAACGTTCATCGTTGGGGTTAATACATATAGCGGTATCGCCTAAAATAGTTTCAGGACGTGTGGTAGCAATGGTTAGCGACTCATCACTTCCTTCAATTTTATAATTTAGGTAGTATAAATTCCCTTGTTTTTCAATGTGAATTACTTCTTCATCAGATAAAGTAGTTTTAGCCTGTGGATCCCAGTTTACCATTCGATAACCGCGATAAACGTGTCCTTTTTTATATAAATCGACAAAAACTTTGATTACAGACGCTGACATATCGTCATCCATCGTAAACTTAGTACGCTCCCAATCGCAAGAAGCTCCCAATTTTTTTAGTTGGTCCAAAATGATTCCTCCGTGCTTGTGTGTCCATTCCCAAGCATGTTCTAAGAAATCCTCTCTGGTTAAGCTATTTTTATCAATTCCTTCGCTCTTTAATTTAGCAACCACCTTGGCTTCAGTAGCAATAGATGCGTGGTCCGTCCCCGGAACCCAACAAGCATTATAGCCTTTTAAGCGAGCACGCCGTATCAACACATCTTGTATGGTATTGTTAAGCATATGCCCCATATGTAGCACTCCTGTTACGTTTGGAGGTGGTATTACAATGGCATATGGTTCTTTTTCGTTTACTTCAGAATGAAAATATCCATTCTCCATCCAATGGCTATACCATTTGTTTTCAATCTCTTGAGCATTATATTTTGCCGCTACTGCCATAATTTGGTCTAATTTTTGAACTATAGCCTACAAAAGTAGCTATATCTGCAAGATTATAAAAGTGAATAAGTTATTTTGCAAATTGTAGGAAAGATATGTACCTTAGCATACTCTAAAATTTTAGAAATCATGAAAAAATTAGCATTAATTGCATTTGTAGCGCTGTTTGGATTTGCCGCCAATGCTCAAGCAAAATTTGAATTTAAATCTGAAACCATAGACTACGGCGAAATCGCGAAAGGAAGCGATGGCGTACGTGTTTTTGAATTTACCAACACTGGTGATGAGCCATTAGTAGTAAGCGATGTAAAGTCGAGCTGCGGCTGTACTGTACCAAAAAAACCAGATGGTGCTGTTGCTCCAGGAGCTTCTAGTACAATTGAGGTAAAGTACGATACTAATCGTGTAGGTCCTATTAGAAAAACGGTAACAGTTTACTCTAATGCCGATGAGCCTGTAAAAGCCCTTAAAATTAAAGGAACTGTTTTATCGGATAATAAGAGTGTTTTAGAAAAAACGAAGTAAACAACACTACATAACTAATGGAAAGCCCTGCTTAATTGTAGGGCTTTTTTTATATAATCTTTTTCTGTTAAAAAGAAAATAGGAACAAAGGATTGTAGCATTAAAAATAACAATGACCAATTTTTTATAGCATGTACCGAATGCCTATCTTTGCAATCAGTATTTAGTTTTTACACCTTGAAATAAAAATGGATTTAGAAAAACAGCTAAAAGACATCGAAGACATGGGCGATGACCACATAGGAAGTTCTACAGACACTCCTCTGCGTCTCGATGCTTTCGAACTTAGTGATATCGAAAAAATTGAACGAATCAAGAAAGATGTCTATAATATAATGGACACACTCGGACTTGACTTAACAGACGATAGTCTGAAAGGAACACCTAATAGGGTTGCCAAGATGTTTGTTCAGGAAATTTTTGGAGGGTTACATCCCGATAGAAAACCTAAGGCCTCAACTTTTGACAATAAGTATAAGTATGGAGAAATGTTGGTTGAAAAAAATATTACCCTCTACTCTACTTGTGAACACCATTTGCTTCCAATAGTTGGAAAAGCCCATATTGCATATATTTCAAACGGAACCGTTGTAGGTCTTTCCAAAATGAACCGCATTGTAGATTATTACGCAAAACGCCCTCAAGTACAGGAGCGCCTTACTATGCAGGTTGTAAAAGAATTACAAAAGGTATTAAATACAGATGATGTTGCATGTGTAATCGATGCAAAGCATTTATGTGTTAACTCTAGAGGAATTCGGGATATAGATAGCAGCACCGTTACTAGCGAATTTGGTGGTAAATTTAAAAACGCCGAAACACGACGCGATTTTTTAGATTATATTAATTTAGACACCGATTTTAAGGGATATTAGATGTTTGTGACTGATGCCTTTGATATTTCCCGCCTAACGTCGGGACAATTAGGCTCCTATAAAATCAGATGTTAGTTACATAAAAAATGCAACGGAAATTACATCTATTGATGGTTTCTTTCAAAAAAATTAAATAATAATCATCGGTCTCCGGTCTTCCGGTTTCCGTCAACTAGGAATATGAAACGTTACGAAGAACAAGAACTTACAATCTACAATTCCATCTCTAAGCAGAAAGAGAAGTTTACACCTATAAATGAAGGCGCTATCGGCATGTATGTATGTGGCCCTACCGTTTATAGCAATGTGCATTTAGGGAATTGTCGTACGTTTTTATCATTCGATCTTGTTTTTCGTTATTTAAAACACCTTGGGTATAAAGTTCGCTATGTTCGAAATATAACCGATGCTGGACACCTTGAAAATGATGGTGAAAGTGGGGATGATCCTATTTTGAAGAAAGCTCGTATCGAGCAAATAGAACCGATGGAAGTGGTTCAAAAATATACAGTCGATTTTCATACTATTATGGAAACTTTCAATGCCCATCCGCCTAGTATTGAACCGACTGCAACGGGGCACATTATTGAGCAAATTCAAATAGTAGAAAACATCATAGAACAAGGCTACGCCTATGAAAAAAACGGCTCTGTTTATTTTGATGTGATGAAATACAACGAAAATCATAATTACGGAATTTTAAGTGGCCGAAACTTAGAAGATATGATTGCCAATACGCGCGAATTGGCAGCTCAGAGTGATAAAAAGAATCCACAAGATTTTGCACTTTGGAAAAAAGCCGAACCACAGCACATTATGCGTTGGCCTTCTCCTTGGAGCGATGGTTTTCCAGGTTGGCACTTAGAATGTACCGTAATGAGTACAAAATATCTAGGTAATCAATTTGATCTTCACGGTGGCGGAATGGATTTAAAATTCCCGCATCACGAATGTGAAATTGCACAAGCCGAAGCCTCCAACGGTCAAAATCCCGTTAACTACTGGATGCACGCCAATATGCTTACGCTAAATGGCAAAAAAATGTCTAAATCGACAGGGAACTTTATTCTCCCAAGAGATATGTTCACAGGCGACAACGATATTTTCAACAAGCCCTTTACGCCAACCGTGGTTAAGTTTTTCATGTATCAAGCACAGTATCGAAGCATTTTAGACTTTTCAAAAGAAGCTTTAGAAGCTTCCGAAAAAGGCTTTAACCGCTTGATGGATGCATACCGAGCTATTGGCGGTGTAAAAACATCAGAAAGCAGTAGTATAGACGTAACTCGATGGCGTCAATCATGTTATGATGCCATGAATGACGACTTTAACAGTCCTATTCTTATTGCACAGTTGTTTGAAGCAGCTAAGTTTATCAATGCGCTATTAGACAATAATGAAACTATTACTGAAAAAGACTTGCAACTATTACAAAATACGATGCAGGATTTTATTTTCGACGTATTAGGATTGGTTGATGTAGCAGAAAGCAATGCTCAAGATGGTAACAAATTAAATGAAGCCATTCAGCTGCTTATTGAGCTTAGAAACCAAGCACGTGCTAATAAAGATTTTGCAACAAGTGATCGTATTAGAGACGACTTGCAAAAAGCGGGAATACAGCTTAAAGACGGAAAAGAAGGCACTACCTTTTCACTTAATTAAATACATTTTTATACCGATTTTGTGTAAACCATGTTTCTGAATATAGAAACCCGGTTTACTGTTTTAAAAAAATTCTTTTTAAAAATCACCCTCTCAGTTTTTTATACTAGCAGGAACACTATTTTTAAAAGAGCATTCCATATTTTTGATGCTCTAATTATTTTTTTAAACCACTATCAGTTACTTCATACCTAAATTAGAATGAAACAAGTACTTAACAGACTTATAAATCACGAACAATTAACCAAACAAGAAGCCCGAAATGTGTTGGTTTCTATTAGTGAAGGAAACTTTAACCAAAGTCAAATAGCCGCTTTTTTAACGGTATTTATGATGCGAAGCGTAACGCTCGAAGAATTGGAAGGCTTTCGTGATGCCCTGCTAGATTTATGCCTTGCCGTTAATCTAGATGAGTATAACACCATCGACCTCTGTGGAACTGGAGGCGATAGTAAAGACACCTTTAATATTTCCACACTTTCCTCCTTTGTTACTGCAGGAGCTGGGGTTCTAGTTACTAAACACGGGAATTATGGCGTTTCTTCTATAAGCGGAAGTAGTAATGTAATGGAGCAGTTGGGTATAAAATTTAGTAACGATACTGACTTTTTAAAACGAAGCCTAGAAGAAGCAGGCATCTGCATTTTACACGCGCCACTTTTTCATCCAGCTATGAAAAATGTAGCACCCATAAGAAGGGATTTAGCGGTAAAAACCTTCTTCAACATGTTGGGACCGATGGTAAATCCTGCTTTTCCAAAAAATCAATTAGTAGGTGTTTTTAATCTGGAATTAGCACGTTTATATGGTTATTTATACCAAAAAAGCTCTAAGAACTATGCGATATTACACGCTATGGATGGTTACGATGAAATTTCATTGACAGGTCCCGTAAAGGTAATTTCGAATACTTCAGAAAAAATTATGCAGCCAACAGACTTTGGCTTTAACACTATAAAACAATCTGATATTCACGGTGGTGACACTGTAGAATCTTCAGCAAATATCTTTAAAACTATTATCTCCGGAAACGGTACCAAGGAACAAAACAATGTGATTTGCGCCAATGCTGGGATGGCTATTTCGGTGGCCAATCAATGTAGTATTGAAACCGGGATTGAAAAAGCAAAAGAATCATTGCGGTCTGGAAAGGCCTTACAGGTATTACAAAAACTTCAAAAACTGAGCGCTTAAATGACTATTTTAGATAAAATAATTCAGAATAAAATAAAGGAGGTCGATGCAAAAAAAACGCTTTTTCCTCTATCCGTTTTAGAAAAATCTAAAGCGTTTACGCGTACACCTGATTCTTTGGCTGCTGTTTTGCGAAATTCAACAACTGGAATTATTGCTGAACACAAAAGACGCTCGCCCAGTAAATCGGTTATTAACGATCAAGTAAATTTGCCCGATATTGTTACTGGCTACAGCAAAGCGGGAGTTTGTGGTATTTCAGTTTTAACGGACACCAAATATTTTGGTGGATCCTTAGAAGATTTGGTATTAGCCAGAAACTGTGTAGATACTCCGCTGTTACGTAAGGAATTCATCATTGATACCTATCAAATTTTTGAAGCGAAAGCGTATGGTGCCGATGCCATTCTCTTAATCGCCGCTTCTTTGAGCGATAATCAATTAAAAGAATTTTCAAAAACCGCTAAGCAATTAGGTCTCGATGTTTTATTAGAAGTACATAACGAGGAAGAGCTTCAACGGTCCTTGTTACCTACGGTCGATATGCTAGGTGTAAATAATAGAAACCTTAAAACATTTGACGTTTCTATTGACATTAGTAAAGAACTTTCAGAAAAAATACCGAATGACTTTGTGAAAATTTCAGAAAGCGGCATTAGCAATCCTGAAACTATTAAAACACTGCGCAACTACGATTATAAAGGGTTTTTAATAGGAGAAACCTTTATGAAAACTGGCAATCCTGGAGAAAGTGCCAAACAATTTATAGACCAGCTTCAATGAAAAATATTCAGTTAAAAGTTTGTGGCATGAAACACAACCCAATAGAGGTAGCTGCACTGCAACCTGATTATGTGGGTTTTATTTTTTACGAGGGTTCTCCACGCAATTTTGAGGGCTCTTTGTCTACCCTTCCTACTGAAGTAAAAAAAGTAGGCGTTTTTGTCAATGCAAGTATTTCTGAAATAGTAAACAAGGTAAAACAATTTCAGTTAGATGTTATTCAATTACATGGAGACGAAACTCCTTCATTTTGTAAAGAATTAGCTGTTTCAGAAGAGATAAATACTGAAATCTGGAAAGTTTTCGGTATAAAAGACACTTTCGATTTCTCCGTATTAAAAGAATATGAACCATATGTTTCTGCCTTTCTTTTTGACACAAAAGGAAAAGAAAAAGGCGGAAATGGTTACGCTTTTAACTGGAATATTTTGAAAAATTACCCTTCAAAAAAACCATTTGTACTCAGTGGTGGGATTGGTTTAGATCAAACAAAACAACTTTCAGAAATATTAAAAACCGATCTTCCCGTATTTGCTATTGATGTGAATAGTAAATTTGAAGACAAGCTCGGCTTAAAAAACACAAATCAACTACAACAGTTTATGGATAAACTGAACACAATACAATCAAACTTATGAGTTATCACGTAAATGAAAAAGGCTACTACGGTGAGTTTGGCGGAGCTTACATCCCCGAAATGCTGTATCCAAACGTAGAAGAGTTACGTCAACAATACCTTGACGTAATGCAAGAAGAAAGTTTTCAAGAGGAGTTTAAGCAACTTCTTAAGGAGTATGTTGGCCGCCCTACTCCACTATATTATGCCAAACGTTTTTCTGAGAAATATAACACCAATATTTATCTAAAACGGGAAGACCTTTGCCATACAGGAGCGCATAAAGTAAATAATACCATTGGGCAAATACTAATGGCAAAACATTTAGGCAAAAACCGCATCATTGCTGAGACTGGAGCGGGACAACACGGTGTAGCAACTGCAACTGTTTGTGCACTAATGGGCATAGAATGTATTGTCTATATGGGCGCTATTGATATGGAACGACAAGCCCCTAACGTAGCTCGTATGAAAATGCTTGGTGCTACGGTAATTCCTGCAACCAGTGGTAGTAAGACATTAAAAGATGCTACTAACGAAGCGATTCGGGATTGGATTAATAACCCTACCGACACTCATTATATTATTGGCAGTGTGGTAGGCCCGCATCCCTACCCTGATATGGTGGCACGTTTTCAAAGTGTGATTTCCGAAGAAATTAAAACCCAATTGCAAGAAAAAGAAGGAAAAGAAAATCCGGACTATGTTATCGCATGCGTAGGTGGCGGAAGCAATGCTGCTGGAGCATATTATCATTATCTAGACACCCCTGATGTGGGCATTATTGCCGTTGAAGCTGCAGGTAAAGGCATTCAAAGTGGAGAAAGCGCAGCTACTTCAGCTTTAGGAAAAGTAGGCATTATCCACGGCAGTAAAACATTACTAATGCAAACCGATGACGGGCAGATTACTGAGCCTTATTCTATTTCGGCAGGGTTGGATTACCCAGGTGTAGGCCCAATGCATGCTCATTTATTTGCTAGTGGACGCGGAGAGTTTATTTCGATTACCGATGCCGAAGCTATGGAAGCTGGTTTGGAGTTAAGTAAACTGGAAGGTATTATCCCAGCTATTGAAACCAGTCACGCACTTGCTATTTTTAAAAATAGAGCATTTAAAAAAGATGATATTATCGTTATTAACCTAAGCGGTCGTGGCGACAAAGATTTAAATACTTACATCGATTATTTCAACTTATAATGAAACGAATACAAAAAGCATTACAACAAAATAAAAAGCTATTATCCATCTATTTTACAGCTGGATACCCCGATCTAGATGACACCATTCCTATTTTAAAATCGTTGGAAGAAAATGGAGTGGATATGGTTGAAATAGGATTGCCCTTTAGTGACCCTTTAGCCGACGGACCAACGATACAAGCAAGTTCTACGGAAGCTCTGAAAAATGGAATGACTACTGAAATTTTATTTAAACAATTAGAGGGTATTCGTGATCACATTTCTATTCCATTAATTATCATGGGGTATTTTAATCCTGTTTTGCAATACGGTGTTGAAGCATTTTGTAAAAAATGTGCTGAAATAGGTATTGACGGTCTTATTTTACCCGATTTACCTTTAGCTGAATACAACCTACACTATCGCGAACTTTTTGAAAAGTATAATCTTGCTAATATCTTTTTAATAACGCCACAAACTTCAGAAGAACGAATTAGAGAACTAGATGAAGCCTCAAAAGGATTCATATATATGGTTAGTAGTGCTAGTACTACGGGTAAAACTTCTGGATTTGCCGAAGAACAAATCTCTTATTTCAATAAAGTTGATGCCTTACAATTAAAGAATCCACAAATAGTTGGTTTTGGCATTAGCAATGCTGAAACCTTTTCACAAGCCACACGAAAGGCCAAAGGAGCTATTATAGGCAGTGCTTTTATTAAAACACTAACAAACGAAGGCTTATCAGGTATTCCGTTTTTTATTAAGCAATTACGTTAATTTTAACCATACTTTAGTAGGTTATTAATAGAAATTGTGATTGATTATTTTTAGTTTTCTATTGAATTTAAAAATTTAATATTATGGCTAAGAAGTTTGAACGTAAAGAAGAACAAAAGAACCCTACCAATCCTACCGGAAACACAAATCAAGAAACAAACAAGGTAGATATTGATGAGAAAACCATTAAAGATCAACAAAACAAGAAATAATGGGTAAAGGAGACAAGAAAACAAAAAGAGGCAAAATTAATATTGGAAGTTATGGTAAACTTCGCCCAAAACGCGGGAAGTTTAAAATAAAACCAAAAACCGTAAAAGGAAATAAAAATAAATAGTTTAAAAAATATCCTCTTTTAAAATATTGTATAAATGAAAACCCCTTCACAAATTTGTGAAGGGGTTTTTCTTTGGTTGGTTATTATAATAGGATTACTTTATAATCAATCGTTTTGAAACGCTTGATGTTTCACCAGTAATCTGTACTACATAAACTCCGGTAGCCAATGCCGAAACATCAATTACCTGTTTTCCTTGCATATTGCTAAGGTCGTATTGGTTAATCAACTTACCATTAATGTCATAAATCACTGCATTTTGCAACGCAACATCAGATTTATTTGAAATAGTAACTTGACTGTCCGCTGGATTAGGATACATAGATATTGAATTACTCAATGAGTTATCATCTACACCTAATATACTTTCAACAGTTAACTCAAAAGTACACGTACCAATATTTCCGTACTCATCTTCAGCAGTCAATGTAACAGTATAAACACCATCAGATAACAACTCTCCTGGAGCTGGATCTTGAGATGTGATTGTTACAGGGTCTGTACAGTTATCTAAAGCAGAACCTTCTCCGGTTGCAAAATAATCTGGTACTTCATAGAATAAGTTTCCTTCTCCTGGATCAACACTTTGATCATCTGGACAAGTAACTTCTGGTGCCAAGGTGTCAACTACATTAATTTCAGCAGTACAAGAGGCAATGTTTCCGCTTGCATCACTTGCAAAAATTGTAATTGTCATAGGCG